>Ga0134094_1000595_pt1 | contig 43478 bp, 35 predicted proteins | sample 5_1taG_FD_94458 | JGI IMG/M metagenome (GOLD analysis project Ga0134094, IMG submission 94458) | Switchgrass degrading microbial communities from high solid loading bioreactors in New Hampshire, USA - 5_19_20_110_A1 metaG | ecosystem: Engineered > Bioreactor > Semi-continuous > Anaerobic >... | reverse complement strand
TGAAGACCGACAATTGGACTGGATCTGCAACCAGGCCAAACTCGGTGTCAAACCAGCGGTCATCAAGCAAGCTCTTTGCCCGGCCTTTTCCCTTTCCAATTGTTAAAAGTGCAAAACTACTGCGTCTTCAAAACGCTGCGTCTTTTGAATTGTTAAGGCCAACATATTTTGGCACCCATGCCGGCACCTTCAGCACCCCTGTAGATCCAAAACGTTTTGAAAATATTTGCCGGGAGGGTATTTTTTCATTAGAAATCAATTAGCAAATGCAGAATTAATTGACTCTCTGTAAATTTTTCTTTATAATGAGGATGCTTTATATCGCAAATCACTGCGATGATCCCGCCGCTTCGCTTGTTTTTCGGATTGCTTTACCACCAGATTTTCGGATCTTGAAAAGATCCAAAACGTTTTGGATCAACGGCGGAATTCTCACCTTCGCCAGACAATTTCTATCAGTCCATCACTTGCGAATAACTCCCCAATACCCGCCCATTTTGCAAGACTTCAACGGGGATATGGTATGGGGCGGTCAAGGCGGCTCCGCTTTTTCCAGGCCGCGGCGACCGGTAGGCGAATAGATTAAGGAGGAATCGATTTGAAAACAGTTGTTGCAGCAGCGCTGGGTGAATGTGTTCATGTCGCCGGGATTTCCCGTTTCTTACGCCAGGCGGAGATTGCCGGATGGCGCACCGTGTTCCTGGGGCCGGCGGTCCCGATTGAAAAAGTGCTCGAGACAGCCCGCCGCGAGAAGGCCGATCTGGTCGGGGTTTCTTACCGCCTGACGCCTGAGACCGGCGAGCGGCTGCTGGCTGCTTTCGCCGAAGAGGCGGACGAGCTGCGCGCCAGGGGCGTGCGTTTTGCGTTTGGCGGCACGCCGCCGGTGGCTGAACGCGCCCGGGCGTTGGGCTTCTTTGACCGCATTTTTGAGGGCGGCGAGCCTGCCGGCGAAGTCCTGGCATACCTCCGCGACCAGTCCGCGGACCGGCTGGGCGCGGCTGAACCGCCCCAGACGATGGTCGAGCGCGCCGCCTGGAAAGCCCCTTACCCGCTGCTCCGCCATCATTTTGGCCTGCCCACGCTCGAAGCCACCCGCGACGGCATCCGGCAAATCGCCGAAGCCGGTGTGCTCGATGTGATTTCTCTCGGCATCGATCAGGATGCGCAGGAAAATTTCTTCCACCCCGAGCGCCAGGACCGCCGGCGGACGGGGGCCGGCGGCGTGCCGGTGCGCAGCCCCGAAGATTACCGCGCTCTGTACGCAGCCAGCCGGACGGGCAACTTCCCGCTGCTGCGCACCTATTCGGGCACCGATGACTTCATCCGCCTCGCAGAAATGTACGTTGACACCATTAACATCGCCTGGTGCGCCATCCCGCTCTTCTGGTTCAACCAGATGGACGGGCGCGGCCCGTGGGACCTGGAAGGCTCGATCCGCGAGCACCAGCAGGTGATGGCCTGGTACGGCGAGCGCGGGATCCCGGTCGAGCTGAATGAGCCGCACCATTGGGGCATGCGCGACGCGCCGGATGTGGTCTTTGTCGTTTCTGCGTATCTTTCGGCATATAACGCGCGCGCGTTTGGCGTGAAAGACTACATTGCCCAGTTGATGTTCAACAGCCCGCCCGGGCTTTCTGATTCAATGGATCTGGCGAAAATGCTGGCGGTGCTCGACCTGATCGAGCCGCTGTCCGGCCCTGATTTTCATATCTACCGCCAGACGCGCACCGGTCTGTTGAGCTACCCCGTCGAACACAACGCAGCACGGGCGCATCTTGCGGCGAGCGTCTATCTGCAGATGGCGCTGAAACCGCACATTATTCACGTCGTCGGGCATACCGAGGCGCACCACGCCGCTTCTGCCGTTGACGTGATCGACGCCTGCCAGATGGCGCAGCGCTCGATTGAGAATGCGGTGATGGGGCAGCCGGATATGACCGCCGATCCCCGCGTTCAGGCCCGGCGCGATGAGCTGGTCCGCGAAGCGCAGGTCACCCTGAAAGCCATCTGCGCGCTCGCCGGGCCGGATACTGCCGACCCGCTGACCGACCCGGCTGTTCTGGCGCAAGCGGTCGCTGCCGGCATTATGGATGCGCCGCAGCTGCTGAATAACCCGTTTGCCCGCGGGCAGATCCAGACGCAGATTGACAGCCGGGGCGCATGCGTCGCGGTCGATCCGCAGACGGGACTTCCCCTGGCAGAAGCGGAGCGGTTAGCGAACCTGGTTTAACCCACAAAGCGAGGAAACAATGGAAAAGACGATAAATTTCACGGTGATTGGAGCCGGGCACGGCGGCAAAGCCATGGCGGCAGATCTGGCGCTGATGGGCTTCCCCGTTACGCTCTACAACCGCACAGAGGCTCACGTGGCGGTGATTAAAGCGCGCGGCGGCATCGAGCTGACCAGCTACGAGGGCGGGCCGCACGGCTTTGGAAAGCTCGCCTGCGTCACCTCAGATCTCGAGGAGGCGCTGGCAGAAGCAGATGTCATCATGGTCGTGCTGCCGTCCACCGCGCACGCCTCCATCGCAAAGGCGGCTGCGCCTTATCTGAAGGACGGGCAGATCGTTGTGCTGAACCCTGGCCGCACCTGCGGAGCGCTTGAGTTTTTACAGACGCTGCGCCAGAACGGCTGCATGAAGGATGTGATTGTTTCAGAAGCAGAAACGCTGATCTACGCCAGCCGCTCAGAAGGCCCCGCGCTGGCGCGTATTTTCCGCATCAAAGAGTCGGTTCCGCTGGCGGCGCTTCCGGCAACCTGCACGGAGCACGTGCTGAACGTGCTTCACCAGGCCTACCCGCAGTTCATTGACGGGATCAGCGTGCTGCACACAGGGCTGAACAATATGGGTGCGATTTTTCACCCCGCCCTGACGCTGCTCAACGCCGGGTGGATCGAGGCGACTCACGGCGATTACCAGTTTTATATCGACGGTGTCACGCCCTCGGTCTCACGGGTGCTCGAAGCCCTTGATCGCGAGCGCGTGACCGTCGCCGCCGCGCTGGGCATCCGCGCGCGCTCTGCGTTGGAATGGCTGAAGCTGGCCTATGACGCCGATGGCGCCACGCTGAACGAAGCCATTCACAACCAGCCCGGTTATTACGGCATTCAGGCACCCCCGACGCTCAATCATCGTTATATTACCGAAGACGTGCCGATGAGCCTGGTCCCGATCGCGTCGCTTGGCGCGCGGTTCGGGGTCTCTGTGCGCGCGATGGACAGCATCATCCGGCTTGCCTGCATCGTCCACCAGACCGACTATTGGCGGCGGGGCCGGACGACGACGAAATTGGGCATTGATAACTGGAGCGTGTCTGAGCTCACGCGCTATGTCATGGAAGGGTTCGACGACCGGGATATGATCGGATGATTGCAGCCCAAATCCTACTTGACTCGCAAGCCTAGATTTGCTATATTGAAATCGTTTCCATGCACAGCGCTTCTCGACGATCCTGCACCATCCACAAGTGTTTTGCAATCTGAAATGGAGAGAAAACCATTTTCCGAATAAAGAGGATCATTCATGGGTGATGTTCTGGTTTTGATGGAGGGGATCGAGAAGACATTTCCTGGCGTCCACGCGCTGAGCCAATGCCGTTTTGATCTGCGCGCCGGTGAAGTTCATGCTTTAGTGGGGGAAAATGGCGCCGGCAAGTCGACGCTGATGAAAGTTTTGACCGGCGTTTACAAAAAAGATGCGGGCAAGATTTATATCAAGGGCAGGGAAGTGGAGATTCCTAATCCACGGGCTGCGCAGCACCTGGGGATCAGCATCATCCACCAGGAACTGAACCTCATGCCGCACCTGACGGTCGCGCAGAATATTTTTATCGGGCGCGAGCCGCGCAAGGCGGGTTTCATCCTCGATGATGCGGTCATCAATGAGATGACTGAGCGGCTGTTTGCCGGCCTGCATCTAAAACTCGACCCCACCACGAGAGTATCCGAATTAACCGTCGCCAAACAGCAGATGGTCGAGATCGCCAAGGCCCTATCCTTCAAATCAGAAGTGCTGATTATGGATGAGCCGACCGCTGCCCTCACCGAAGCTGAGATCGAAGAGCTCTTCCGCACGATCCGCCACCTGCGCGAGCAGGGCCTGGGCATCGTCTACATTTCTCACCGCCTCGAAGAATTGAAGAAAATCTCTGACCGGGTCACCGTCATGCGCGACGGCCGCTATATCAACACCGTCAACACGCAGGAATCGACCATCGACCAGATCATCAGCATGATGGTCGGGCGGACCATTTTTGAGACCTCGCCCGAGATTCCGGAGAGCAATCACCAGGAAACCCTCCTTGAAGTGCGCGGGCTGAACCGCGGAAATGTCATCCGCAACGTCAGCTTCACCTTGAAGCGCGGCGAGATCCTCGGCGTGGCGGGGTTGATGGGCGCAGGCAGGACGGAAGTCGCCCGCGCCATCTTTGGGGCCGACCCGATTGATTCAGGTGAGATTTTTGTCCGCGGCAGGCGGGTGCAGATCAAAAGCCCGCGCGACGCAGTTCGTCTTGGCATCGGTTATCTTTCCGAAGATCGCAAGCGCTACGGGCTGACCCTGGGAATGGATGTCGAAGACAACATCGTCCTGGCGTCGCTGAGGAAGTTCCTGCAGTTCCTTGGCTTAGTCAATTCCAACAAAACTTCGACCACCGCGGGACAGGTGGTCAGGGCGCTCTCGATTAAAACCCCCAGCCTGGGCCAGAAGGTGAAGAACCTCTCGGGGGGCAACCAGCAAAAAGTCATTGTCGGCAAGTGGCTGACTGCCGATACCGACATCCTGATTTTTGATGAGCCGACACGCGGCATCGATGTGGGCGCAAAGAGCGAGATCTATAAGCTGCTCAACGATTTAGCCGCGCAGGGCAAAGGCATCATCATGATTTCTTCAGAACTGCCGGAGATCTTGCGCATGAGCCACCGCATCATCGTCATGTGTGAAGGCCAGATTACCGGTGAATTGTCCAGCGCTGAGGCAACCCAGGAGGGCATCATGCGTTATGCCACGCAGCGCGGCGGCATGATTCGCGCCGATAGAACCAATCCACCAGAAGTAGAATTTGGGAACCCTTAAGATATGGATATAAATGTCGCCCAACAAAAAGAAAGATGATCGGTGCTTCGTTCGAATGCCACGCAAAAGCTGCTGGCATTCGCAGCCCTGATTTTCTTGTTCGTGGTGTTTTCGCTCGCCTCGCCGAACTTCCTCCGGTTCAGTAATATCATCGGTATTCTGCTTGCGACGGCGGTCAACGGTGTGCTGGCCCTGGGCGTCACGTATGTCATCATCACCGGCGGCATTGACCTTTCCGTCGGCACGGTGATGACCTTTTCGGCGGTGATGACCGGCGTGTTCATCACCAACATGGGCTTGCCCATCCCAATCGGCGTTTTAGGCGGCATCGGGGCAGGGGCGCTTGCCGGGCTGGGGAACGGGCTGATCATCGCCAAGATGAAGGTCCCGCCGTTCATTGCTACGCTCGGCATAATGATGGTAGCAAAGGGCCTTGCCCTGGTCATTTCTGGGTTGAAACCCATCTACTTTCCGGATAACCCCGACAGATTCTCTTTCAACGATATCGCTATGGGTTCGATTATCCCCGGCCTTGGGGTCCCCAATGCGGTGCTGATCCTGTTCGGCGCGGCGATTATTGCCAGCCTGATCCTCAGCAAGACCGTCCTGGGCCGCTATACCTACGCCCTGGGCAGCAACGAAGAGGCCACCCGCCTCTCGGGCGTCAACGTCGACGCGTGGAAGATCGCCGTTTACACGCTCTGCGGCATGTTCAGCGGCCTGGCGGGCGTGCTGATCGCCTCGCGGTTGAACTCAGCCCAGCCTTCTCTCGGCGCCGGGTACGAGTTGGACGCGATCGCGGCGGTCGTGATCGGTGGGACCTCGCTGAGCGGCGGCGAAGGCACCATTTTAGGAACGATCATCGGCGCTTTCATCATGAGCGTTCTGACCAACGGGCTGCGCATCCTGTCCGTTCCGCAGGAATGGCAGACCGTCGTAACCGGCGCGATTGTCATCCTGGCGGTATACACGGATATCATCCGCCGCCGGCAAAAGTAAACAGGTCTCTCGAATAACGGTTGTTGATTATTGGTGGGTTGCACGAAACCGGCCCAGGTTAACAGCCCTGTATGGGGCTTTAACGCCAATCAACCTACAATCAACCATAAGAGGAGAGTTTTGTATGAAGACCCAGAAGTTCGTTTCCATTCTTCTAGGCCTGATGCTCGTCGCAATGCTGCTCGGCGCTTGCACGCCGCCGGCGCAGGCCCCGGCGAGCGGCGATCAGGGGCAGGAGGCTGCGCAGACAGGCGATAAACCCTATATCGCCATCATTTCAAAGGGTTTTCAGCACCAGTTCTGGCAGGCGGTGAGGCAAGGCGCTGAGAATGCCGCGAAAGACTACAATGTTGATATCACCTTCGAAGGCCCAGAAAACGAGTCGATGGTCGACAAGCAGGTAGAGATGGTGCAGACCGCGCTCGACAAAAAACCGGATGCCCTGTGCCTGGCTGCGCTCGACAGCAGGGCGCTGGTCCCGCAGTTGGAAAGGGCTCAGTCTGAGGGGATCCCGGTAGTCGGTTTTGACTCCGGCGTTGAGAGCGATATCCCAGTAGCGACTGCCGCGACCGACAACATCGGCGCTGCAGCCCTGGCAGCCGATAAGATGGCCGAACTGATCGGCGGCGAAGGCGAGGTAGCTGTCATCGTCCACGACCAGACCAGCCGCACCGGCATCGACCGCCGCGATGGTTTCCTGAACCGGATGGCGGAAGCCTACCCGAACATCACCATTGTCGACGTCCAGTATGGCGGCGGCGACCACTTGAAGTCGACCGATCTGGCGAAAGCCATCATCCAGGCCCACCCCAACCTGAAGGGTTTCTTCGGCGCGAATGAAGGCTCGGCCATCGGCGTGCTGAACGCCGTGAAGGAATCGGGTAAGGAAGGCCAGATTGTCGTCATCGGTTACGACTCCGGCCAGCAGCAGATCGATGCGATCAAGAGCGGCGTCATGGCAGGCGCGATCACGCAGGATCCGATTGGCATTGGCTACAAGTGCGTCGAGGCTGCGGTAAAGGCGATCAACGGCGAACAGGTCGAAAAGACCATCGATACCGGTTTCCACTGGTTCGATGCCACCAATATCGACTCCCCTGAAATCGCCCCGCTGCTGTATGAGTAGCCCAACATCGATCCTGACCCAAAAGGCATGAAATAGATCAGGGGCCGTCCGATAAATTTGCGGGCGGCCCCTGGTAAATTGCGGCTGTCTTCTACTTGACTTCTTTTTTCGGAAGTGATATAGTGAAATCGTTTCCATGATATTCTTATCAATGAGATCGTGGAAACGCCGTCGTTCGCTGTTCAGCCGTCATTGCCCCGCTTAAACAGGATCAGTAGCCGATGACCACAATTCACGATGTTGCCAGGCGCGCAGGGGTGTCACCCGTGACTGTCTCTCGGGTGATTAATGGCGCCCGGAACGTGAATGTGACCACGCGCGATCGAGTGGAACAGGCCATTAAGGACCTGGGTTACGTGCCCAACCTTGCAGCGCGCAGCCTGCGCTCGCGCCAGACCTTTACCATCGCCCTCATTGTTCCAGATGTGACCAATGCTTTCTGGACCACCGTTTCGCGCGGGGTTGAGGACGCAGCGCAGGGGGGCGGTTATTCGGTTCTTCTCTGCAATACCGATGAAAACCTGAATAAACAAACCGGTTATATCAACGCGGTTTCACAGCAGCGGGTCGATGGAGTCATCATCGCCCCGTATGACTCAAACGCGGCGAACCTGCGCCAGCTGCGCGAGCTTCACACGCCAACGGTTGTCATTGACCGGCAGGTCGACGGCTGGGATGTGGACACAGTTCGTTCTGACTCCGTTTCTACAGCTTATGCGCTGGTGCAGCACCTGATCAGTCTCGGCCACCGGCGCATCGCGCTGGTCACCGGCCCGACGGTCACCAGCACCGCCGAAGAGCGGGTGGCAGGCTACCGCATGGCGTTAGAAGATGCGGGCATTCCGGTCGACCCGCGCCTGATTCGCCGCGGCGAATACCGCGCCCGGTCGGGACGCCAGCAGACCGACCAGCTTTTCGAGGAGGGCCTGAACCCGACGGCGATTGTGGGGGCTAATAACCTGGTCGCCATGGGCGCACTGGAGTCGATCCGGAACCACGGGAAGATCGTCCCTCAGGATATTGCCCTGGTCTGCTTTGATGAGCTGCCCGAGCTCTCGGGATTTTACCCCTTCATGACGGTGGCCGAGCAGCCGGCTTATGATATAGGGTTGAATGCCGCGCAGCTTTTACTCAGCCGGATCAATAACGATGCGCCGCTGCCGCCCAGAAAGGTGATCCTGCCGAGCCGCCTGATACTGCGTTATTCGTGCGGGCGGATGCTAAAGGAAGCAAACGGCGAAAATGTTCACCTGCCTCCATTGAAAGATATTTCTGAGACCCGCCTGATCAGGCCGCTGCCAAATCTTGATGAGTCGCGCCTGCCGGCTAACCCGTCCGGATTCCACGAACTGCAGGCGTCTGGCGCGGCGGGCGGGGGAAGTCGTTTTGACCAGCCAGATGCCAACCGTTTGTCAAAAGTGCTGCGCCGCGAGCTGCCTGACCGGCTGCCGCATGTCGAATCAGAGATTAAATCGAAGAGCCTTTTTGAATATGTGCTCGAGCGCAGCCTGCCGGTTCGCCAGCAGGACCTGAGCAGCGGGCGTGCATGCATTGCTCCCGCTGATTATGTCGAATTCGCCCAGCGCGTTGGCCTCGACGCCATCCCCTGCGAGATCAACGGGTTACAGCATACCGGCGATATACAGGATTTAACGGCGCGGATGCGCCAGCCGCCGCTGGCAAACGCCCCGCTGACCGAATCCTTCAACCGGCTGGAAGGCTTCTTGCGGGCGGCGCAGGGCAGCAAGGTCGGGGTTTCGATCACCTTCCGGTCCTTCTTTGCGGCTGCATTGCAGGCTCTCGAACGCAGCAGCTTTGACCAGGCATCCCCCTCACGGCAGGCGGAGCTTGAACGCCAGTTGGATGTGCTGACCACCCGCCAGGAGAAAGTCATCCGGTCGGTGTGCGACCGCTTTGCAGCCGACCTTGCTTTTGTCATTCTCCGCGACGATTTCACAGCGCTTTTCAATTTGGGTGCTGAATTTCTGCGGCGGGTCATCATCCCGCGTTTCGAGCGCATGATCTCGCCAGCCAAAGAACACAACTTGCTGGTTGGGATCAATTATCCAGGCCAGCTTCAAATGGTCCTGCCGCTGCTGGCGGATACCGGCGTTGATCTGCTCCTATCGGTCAACCCGGCGGAAAATGATCTGGAAAGCTTGCGGGAACAGTGGAAAGACCGCTGGATCTTTATGAACTGTTTCCCGCCGCCTGTGAATTTCTCTCGCGAAGAAGTTGAAGAACAGGTTATCATTTATTGTCAGAATGTGGCGAAAGGCGGCGGGCATGTGTTTGGCCTGTCGCAGCCGGTCACCGAAGAGGTGCGCCCGGATATTTACCTGGCGATGGCGCGTACCGCCCATCGGTATTGCGTTTATTCACAATAAAGAGCGTCAATTTCATCGTAGACCGCTCAACACTTGTATAAGGAGTTACATATATGGCACTCACAAGCGAAGTAAAGGCTCGAACTGGCGAAAAGCGATATATCGGCGAATATCCAAAGATTGGTATCCGCCCGATCATCGATGGTCGCCGGCGCGGCATCCGCGAAGCATTGGAAGAGAAGACAATGAAACAGGCTCAGGCCGTCGCGGAATTCTTATCGGCAAACTTGCGCTACCCGAATGGTGAACCGGTTAAGTGTGTGATCGCCGATACCACCATCGGCGGCGTAGCCGAAGCAGCCATGGCGGCTGAGAAGTTTGCCCGCGAAGGTGTTGGCGTTTCCCTCACGGTCACTTCCTGCTGGGCCTACGGCTCTGAGACGATGGATATGGACCCTCTGATCCCCAAGGCGATCTGGGGCTTTAACGGTACGGAATTCCCCGGTGCAGTCTATCTTGCTGCGACGCTCGCAGCGCACAACCAGAAGGGCCTGCCTGCTTTCTCCATTTACGGTCATGACGTGCAGGATAAGGATGATTACTCCATCCCTGAAGACGTGCAGGACAAACTGCTGCGCTTTGCTCGCGCCGGCCTCGCGGCTGCGATAATGCGCGGCAAGTCGTATCTCTCGTTGGGCGGCGTTTCAATGGGCATCGCCGGCTCGATTGTCGACCAAAATTTCTTTGAAAAATACCTGGGCATGCGCGTCGAGACAGCCGACATGTCCGAGTTTGTCCGCCGCATGGAAGAGGGCATTTACGATCCTGAAGAGTATGAGCGCGCCCTCGCCTGGACGAAAGAAAATTGCAAGGAAGGTAAAGATCTCAACGCCCCGCACATGCAGCGCACGCGCGAGCAGAAGGACAGCGACTGGGAAACAGTCGTCAAGATGATGATCATCACCCGCGACATGCTGGTCGGCAATCCGCGGCTGGCTGAGCTTGGCTTCGAAGAAGAAGCGATGGGCCGCAACGCAATCGCCGGCGGTTTCCAGGGCCAGCGGCAGTGGAACGACCACTTCCCCAACGGCGACTTCATGGAAGCGCTGCTCAACTCCTCGTTTGACTGGAACGGCATCCGCGCGCCCTATATCTTCGCGACCGAAAACGACAGCCTGAACGGTGCAACCATGCTGCTGGGGTATCTGCTGACCAACACTCCGCAGGTCTTCGCCGATGTTCGCACCTACTGGAGCCCCGAGGCCGTCAAGCGCGTCACCGGCCACACCCTGACCGGCAAGGCGGCAGGCGGTTTCATCCACCTGATCAACTCCGGCGCGGCAGCCCTCGACGCTTCGGGCGCGATCACCCGCGACGGCAAGCCCGTGATGCGGCCCTTCTGGGAGCTTACGGAAGAAGATGTGAAGGCCTGCCTTGATGCGACCACCTGGTACCCGGCGAACACAGGCTACATGCGCGGCGGCGGCTACTCCTCGCACTTCGAGAGCAAGGGCGGCATGCCGATGACCATGGCGCGCCTCAGCATGATGAAGGGCCTTGGCCCGGTGCTGCAGATCGCCGAGGGCGAATTCATCGATCTGCCCGCCGATGTGAGCAGAAAACTGCAGGACCGCACCGACCCGGCCTGGCCGACCCACTGGTTCGTCCCGCGCCTGACCGGCAGCGGCCCGTTCAAGGACGTTTACTCCGTTATGGCAAACTGGAGCGCCAACCACGGCGCGCTCGCCTTTGGCCATATCGGCGCTGATCTCATCGCGCTCGCCTCGATTCTGCGCATCCCGGTGGCCATGCACAACGTCCCCGAAGATCAGGTCTTCCGCCCGAGCTCGTGGGGCATGTTCGGCGCGCAGGATCCGATGGGCGCCGACTACCGCGCTTGCACGGCGCTTGGTCCGCTCTACGGGCAGTATTGCTAAGCCTGTAACCATTAATCGATAATGAATTTATGTGACTGCTGTACGCGGGCAGTGCCCCGTGCAGCAGTCACTGTGGTATTTTATGGACCGCTATCTTGCTTATCTGGTTGAAAAAGTGCTGGACCTCGGATTCTATGCAACCCGGGGAATGACCACGCCGAATCCGTTTCGCCCGCCCGATGAAGCGCATCCCTGGTGGTACGCCTCGCGCCCGGAAGATTTTTACGCGGTGGATGATGCGCCGCCTGAGCTTCATTTTGACCGCTTTCGCAACGTTTTTCGCGGCGAGCAGTCTCATTTCACCTTTATCAGCCCATATAAATCTCCGCATGCAGAGAATAACACCGTGCATGGCCTGGTCGATCTGCGCCCGCAAGGGCAGGCCAGGGCGGCGCTGATCTTTCTGCACGGGCATACCATGACGAACTTCGCCACACTGCGCTGGTTCTCGCGCATTGCCATCCGCCAGGAATTTGACCTGTATTACCTGGCGCTGCCGTATCACATGCAGCGCGCGCCGCGAGGGACGTGGAGCGGGCAGCATTCATTGAATTCGGATGTCAAAGGCACGGCGCTGGCGTTTATGCAGGGCGTGCGCGACGTGCGCGCGCTGATCAACTGGATTGTGAAGGAGCGCGGTACGCCGGTTGCGCTGGCAGGCGTCAGCCTGGGCGCATATACTGCCTGCATGACTGCCGTGGTCGACCCGCGCCTGAAAGCGGTTGTATCGATTCTGGGCGGGGCCAGCCTGGCGCGCATTCCGTGGGGCGGGTATCAGTCCGAGCAGATTCGCCGGCAGTTGAAGGCGGGCGGGGTTTCGCTGGACGACCTGGAGCGCTACTGGATGCTGCTCAGCCCGGGCAGGTGGCAGCCGGCCATTTCCACCAATAATGTGCTGCTGATTGGGGGCAAATTTGACAAAATCGTCTCACCGCGCAACGTTGAAGCGCTCTGGCAGGCGTGGGGCCAGCCCCAACTGTGCTGGTATCCCTGCGGGCATGTCACGATCGCCCTGTATTATCGCGAGGTTGCTCAGGTAATCGCTCGATTCCTTGAAGAACGCGTTTGATCATTTTTGCATTTCCCCAGATATAATATACCTATCATCTGCACTCACGCCCGCTGGATGGCATATTGCATATGCCTGGTATGCGTAGCATACCGGAAGCAATGGAATTGCGAGCCATATCGACCACCGCCTGACGGAATCCGGCCGCGGGCAGGGGTAATGCCTGCCGGCTCCTGCTGCGGGCGAAATACAATCATGGAGGACGCCTGATGACCTCAAAATCATTTCTCGAACGCCTGCAATCTGGTCAGATATTGGTGCTAGACGGCGCGACCGGCACAAATCTTCAACGCCGGGGCCTTCCGGTTGGCACGCCTTCTGACCTGTGGGTGATGGATAATCCCGACGCCGTCACCGAGCTTCACCGCCAGTTTGCCGAAGCCGGTTCGGACATCATTCTGACCAACACGTTTGGCAGTTCGCGGCTGCACCTGGGCCATGCCGGGCTGGCAGACCGATTTGAACAGACCAACCGCCGCGCAGTTGAGCTGGCCCGCCAGGTGGCGGATACGACCGGCGCGCTGGTCGGGGGTTCGATGGGTCCCCTGGGCGAAATGCTCCAGCCTTACGGGCTGCTTTCCGAGCAGGATGCCGAAGCAGCTTATACAGAACAGGCGCGTGTATTAAGTGAAGCGGGGGTCGACCTGCTGGTGGTTGAGACGCAGTATGACCTCAACGAAGCCAGGGCTGCCATTCGCGGCGCTCGTTCGGTGACCGGCCTGCCCATCGTCTGCTCCTTCAGCTACGACCGCGGAACGCGCACAATGATGGGCGTGAAACCGTCGCAGGTCGGCAATGAGCTGTCGGAAATGGGCGTGGCTGCATTGGGAATCAACTGCGGCCGCAGCCTTGAGGATAATCTCAAAGCGCTCAAAGAGCTGCGCCAGGCCACCGGGCTGCCAGTCTGGTTCAAGCCCAACGCCGGGCTGCCGCGAACGGACGAAGACGGCAGTCTTCATTACGAGGTTACCCCCGAGATGATGGCAGCTCATGTGGCGGAGTGGGTTGAAGCCGGCGCGCAGCTGGTCGGGGGGTGCTGCGGCACGTCGCCGGAGCATCTCAAGGCGATTGCCCAGGCCGTCCGCAGCCTTCAGCGCTCTGAGAATTGATGCCTATGCCGGATAACTCGAACAGCCCCCGCAGGTTTATCGTCGATCTCGAGCCGGTCGGCCGGCGGATCGAAGTGGACCCGGGGACCAATCTGCTAGACGCCGCTCAGAAAGCGGGGGTCGATCTTGTGGCATCCTGCGGTGGGGTTGGGGCCTGCGGAACCTGCCTGGTGCGCATCGCGCATGGCAGCGTTACGCCGGTCACCCTGACCGAGGAAGCAGAGTTGAGCACTGACCAGATTGCGGCAGGGTACCGCCTGGCCTGCCAGACCGAGCCGCTCAGTGATGTGCGCCTCGATATCCCGCCTGAATCGCTCACTGCAGCGCAGCAAATGCAGGTGGATGGGCAGGAGGGCGAAGTCGTCCTGGACCCGGCGGTGGTCGCGGTGGACCTGGTTTTAGAAAAGCCCAATCTCGCAGACCTGCGTTCAGATCTGGCGCGGGTCGATGAAGCGCTGGCCCGCCAGGGCTACGGCCCGCTGCGCGGCAGCCTGCGACTGATCACCCAACTGTCCAACTTCCTGCGCCGGTCTGGCTGGCAGACCCGCATCGCCATTCGCCCGGAGCAGGGAGCGTCGGATCTGGTCGCCGTTTTGCCTTACGGCGCGCCGTTGATCGGCCTGGCGATGGATTTGGGGTCGACCAAGCTGGCTTTTTATTTCGTCGATCTCGGCAGCGGCGCGACGCTCGCCCGCCTTGGCGTGATGAACCCGATGATCGCTTACGGCGAAGATGTGGTCAGCCGCATTGCCTTTGCCAACCGCGAGGCTGGCAACGGGCTGCTGCTGCAAGCCCGCCTGGTGGATGCAATTAATCAGGCGGCTGCGGATTTCTGCAGCGAGCATCACCTGACGCCTGAGCACATTGTGGATGTCGTGGCGGTGGGGAACACAGCCATGCACCATCTCTTCGCGGGGCTGCCGGTCGAGCAGTTGGGCGCTGCACCTTATGTGCCGGTGGTCAGCGAGCCAATACGGTTTGATGCCGCTGAAATCGGCCTGTCGTTTGCCCCCGGCGCGCAGGTCTTTATGCCTGCCAATATTGCCGGGTATGTCGGCGCGGATCATGTCTCGGCGCTGCTTGCCACGCAGTCGTATGCTGCGGACAGCACCACGCTGGTCGTGGATATCGGCACCAATACGGAAATCAGCCTGACTGCCGGCGGGCAGGTCTATTCCTGCTCCTGTGCGTCGGGGCCTGCTTTTGAGGGCGCGCATATTCACGACGGCATGCGCGCTGCCCCCGGCGCAGTCGACCGGGTCAGGATTGAAGGAGGCCAGGTCAGCCTGACCACAATCGGCGGCGCGCCGCCGGTCGGCATCTGCGGATCGGGCATTCTCAATGCCGTCGCCCAGATGCTTGACGCGGGCATCCTCGATGCGCGCGGCGTGCTGCAGCCGGTGAACGGTCGTGTGCGCGCCCGCGGCAGGCAGTCTGAATTCATCCTTGTCCCGGCGGAGCAGTCCGGGCACGGGCGTGAAATCATCGTCACCCGCAAAGATGTCAATGAAATCCAGCTGGCGAAAGGCGCAATTCGCGCAGGGATTGACCTTCTCCTGCGAGAGGCGGGCATCCCGGCAGAGTCGATTGAGCGGTTTATCGTCGCCGGTGCGTTTGGCACGCATCTTGACCTGAACAGCGCGCTGCGGGTCGGCATGTTCCCATCTGTTCCGCTCGAGCGGTTTCACCAGGTTGGGAATGCTGCCGGGGTTGGGGCGAAAGAGATGCTGATTTCGCTGGCTCGCCGGAAGGAATCCGCCCGCCTGATCGACGGCGTGAAATATATCGAACTCACCACGCATCCAGACTTCACACCTGCATTTGTCGAAGCCATGTACTTTGAACCGTGACGGCTCGCTCAAGGCAAGCAGCGGGCGCATCTGCGTGACGCATTGCTGCGCCGCAGCTTTGCGCAAGGCAAAAGCTGGCAGCATAATGTTGTCAATTATTGAAATTCATCGTATACTGCTACTTGATTCCAGGATTTTTTGAAGATTGAGCATCAATATTTTTGTGAATTTGACCATCTGCCGCCCAATTCACAAGAAGAAAAAAATTATCTCAGGATTGAAATGCTTCGGCGAGGAGATTTTGCATGGATGAATTGTTGAAAGTTATTTTTGATGGTGTCGTAGAAGGAGATAATGCATCGATGCCGCAGAACGTACAGGCTGCGCTCGACGCGGGGGCAAGCGCTTCTTCGATCCTGAATGAAGCCCTGATCCCGGGGATGGCTGAAGTGGGCCGCCTGTTCGAAGAGGGCGAATATTTTGTCCCCGAGATGCTGATTTCGGCCCGCGCGATGAAGACCGCAATGGCTGCCCTGAAACCCTATCTGCAGCAGAGCGAAATGAAATACGCCGGCAGCGTCGTGATTGGCACGGTCAAAGGCGACCTGCATGACATTGGCAAAAATCTGGTCAGCCTGATGCTTGAAGGGGCCGGGTTCCAGGTTCGCGACCTTGGCTCAGATGTGACTCCTGAGAAGTACGTTGAAGCGGTGCGCGAGACAGGCGCGAACATCGTCGCAATGTCTGCCCTGCTGACCACCACCATGGTGAATATGAAAGCCACCGTTGACGCGCTCAAAGAGGCCGGTTTGCGAGAACAGGTAAAGGTTATGGTCGGCGGCGCGCCGGTGACAGAGAACTTCGCCAAGCAGATCGGTGCGGACGGCTACGCCCCTGACGCCAGCCGGGCTGTGGCTGTCGCCAAGACGCTTTGCGCTTAACCCCGGTTTTATAAAGTCAAATAAAGAGGGTTTTTGCCTGTAAAGCAGGTGAAAAACCCTTTTTTAATTCCCCATTACTGCTGATCTTCCTTCCAATCGAGGATAAATATCAGGGTGAATCAGTGTGTTTTTTTATCGCCTTTGGGGTTTTAATCAGTTTACAATCGTATAGGTGGGTAATTTGTCAGACCTTTTCTGGGCAACTCAATCACGGTAAAGTAGAGGAACGTTATGTCGACAGAAGATCCGCGAATCCTTGAACTTCGCGCGAAACGAGAGAAGCTTCGTGAAGGCGGCGGTGCAGAACGCATCAAACGCCAGCATGCCAAGGGGAAACTGACCGCTCGCGAGCGCCTGGATCTGCTGCTGGATCCTGGCTCTTTTCACGAGCTGGAAACCTTTGCGATGACGATTGGCGACGACCAGACCCTGCCGGTCGAGAAGACCCCTGGCGACGGCGTCGTGACCGGTCACGGCTGTATCGATGGGCGCACAGTGTTTGTCTATGCCCAGGATTTCACGGTTCTGGGCGGCGCGCTGGGCGAGACCCACAGCCGCAAAATCTGCCGGGTGCTCGATCTGGCTGCGCAAAGCGGCGCGCCGGTGATCGGCCTGATCGACTCGGGCGGCGCGCGGATTCAGGAAGGCGTGCACAGCCTGGGCGGTTACGGCGAGATCTTCCGCCGCAACGCCCGGTATTCGGGCATTGTGCCGCAGATCAGCCTGATGCTCGGCCCGTGCGCCGGCGGCGCGGCGTATTCCCCTGCGCTGACCGATATTCTCATTATGGTCGAAAAGACCTCTTATATGTTCCTGACCGGCCCCGAAGTGATCAAAACCGTCACCGGCGAGGTCGTTGATTTTGAAACGCTGGGCGGGGCAAACACGCACCTGGGAATCAGCGGGACGACCCATTTCTCTGCCCCCTCTGACCAGGAAGCCCTGGCGCTCTGCCGCAAGGTGTTGAGCTATCTGCCCTCGAATCACATCGAGAACCCGCCGCGCCGGCCCTGTGATGACGACCCGAACCGCATGGATGAGGCGCTCAACGCCATTGTTCCGCTTGACCCCACCCAGGCTTACAATATGCACGAGGTGATTGAGCGGGTTGTCGACCGGGGCAGCTTCCTCGAACTGCAGGCGGCGTTTGCCCGCAATGCGGTGATTGGCTTTGCGCGCATGGACGGGTACCCGGTCGGCATTGTCGCTCAGGAGCCTTCCGTCATGGCGGGCGTGTTGGATATCGACTCGGCGGATAAGATTGCCCGCTTTGTCCGCCTGTGCGACTGCTTCAACGTGCCGATCATCACCTTTGTCGACTCACCCGGCTTTTTGCCCGGCGTCGACCAGGAGCACCGCGGGGTGATCCGCCACGGGGCGAAGGTGCTGTATGCCTATTCTGAAGCGTCTGTGCCAAAGATCAGCGTCATCACGCGCAAAGCTTACGGCGGCGCGTATGTGGTGATGAGCAGTAAATATCTCGGCACAGACCTTAACTTCGCCTGGCCCAGCGCCGAAATTGCCGTGATGGGCCCTGAAGGCGCAGTAAATATCCTTTACCGCAAGCAGATCGAGTCTGCTGCTAATCCTGAAGCTGAACGCGCCCGGCTGGTAAAGGAATATCGCGAGCGCTTCCTCACCCCCTATGCGGCGGCTGGCGCAGGCGCGGTGGACGATGTCATCGAACCGCGCGAAACCCGCATGCGCCTGATCGCGGGTCTGGCAGCGCTGCGCGAGAAATTCGTGCCTTCGCCGGTTCGCCGGCACGGCAATATCCCTATGTAGAGAGAAGCGCAATGGTCAATGCTTTGTGGATAACCCTGATCGGTATGGGGCTGGTGTTCCTGGCGATTATCCTGCTGTGGGGACTGCTGGCGCTGCTGGTGCGGATCACCGCAGAACGGCAGGCCGCTGTGAAAACCGTCGAGCCGCCCGTAGAACCGCTCGCAGGCGAAGACGACCTCCGGCTCCTCGACCGCAAGCGGCGGGCAGCCGCGGCTGCGGCAGCCGCAGCGCTGTCGCTGCAAAAGCAGACGTCAGAAGCATATGCGCCTTTACCGCGTTCATCTGAACCGGTCGGTCCGGTGAGCTCCTGGCAGGCTGTGCAGCGCGCCGGGCAGCTCAGCCGGCGATTTAATCCGAAAAAAGGATGATCCGATGAAATTTCGCGTCAACGTAGAAGGACAATCTTTTGAAGTAGAAGTTGGCGATCTGGCGGCCCGGCCAATTCTCGTCACCGTGGAGGGCGATACCTTCGAGGTATGGCCTGAAGAGAGCAAGCGTGACGAACCGGTCGCGCCGTCTGCTGTGCAGCCCGCACCGGCACAGGCGCAGGCTGCCCCAATACCGGCGGCAAAACCGCAAGCGAACGGCAGCAACAATAACAACGCCGTCACCGCGCCAATTCCGGGTGTGATCCTTTCGCTCAGCGTCAAAGAGGGCGATGAAGTTGCCTTTGGGCAAGAGCTGTGCGTCCTCGAAGCAATGAAGATGAAAAACCAGATTCGCGCCAACCGTCCAGGTAAGATCCGCGCCGTGTGTGTTGCGGCAGGCGAACAGGTGAAGCACGGTCAGGTGTTGTTCGAGTTTGCCGATTGAGGAGAGCGCCTGCATGGACTTTCCCTTGCTGATTGAACAGATTACACAGGGTTTGACCAGTTTTGGCCCCGGCAATGCAGTGATGATTTTGGTCGGCCTGGCGTTGATCGCCCTGGCAGTGATTAAGGAATACGAGCCGGTCCTGCTGCTGCCGATTGGCTTTGGCTGTATTCTCGCCAACCTGGGCATGGCAGCCGACCAGGAGGGCGGCCTGACTTATTGGTTATATAAAGCCGGGATCGAAACGGAGCTGTTCCCCCTGTTGATTTTTGTCGGCGTCGGCGCGATGATTGACTTTCGCCCGCTGCTGGCGATGCCGCAGATGGTGTTGTTGGGCGCAGCCGGGCAGTTTGGCATTTACGGCGTGCTGCTGCTGGCGACCCTGATGAATTATCCGCTGAATCAGGCTGCCTCCATTGGCGTGATCGGCGCAATTGACGGGCCGACCGCGATTTTTGTGGCCTCGAAACTGGCCCCGGAGATGCTCGGGCCGATTGCGGTCGCGGCTTATTCGTACATGAGCCTGATCCCGATCATCCAGCCGCCCATCATGCGCCTGATGACCACCCGCAAAGAGCGCCTGATCCGCATGGATTATTCGCCCCGGCCCGTTTCACAGAAGGCTGTTATCCTTTTCCCGATTGTTGCGACCATCGTCGTCAGCCTGATCGCCCCGGCTGCAGCCCCGCTGATTGCCACCCTGATGCTGGGGAACCTGCTGAAAGAGTCGGGCGTGGTTGACCGCTTGAGCAAGGCGGCTCAGAACGAGATCATCAACACCACGACGCTCTTCCTGGGACTGGCGATTGGCTCTACCATGACCGCTGCCAGCTTCCTGAGGCTCGAAACGCTTGGCATCCTGCTGCTTGGCGCGGCCGCTTTTGTGATCGACACCGTCGCAGGGCTGCTGTTTGGCAAGCTGATGGCTTTTGTCACCGGTGGAAAGGTCAACCCGCTGATCGGCGCGTGCGGCATCAGCGCTTTTCCCATGGCGGGCCGCCTTTCAGCGAAAATGGCTCAGGAAGAAGACTTTGATAACTTTATCCTCATGCACGCAATGGGGTCAAACACCGCCGGGCAGTTGGGCAGCGTCATCGCCGGAGGGCTGCTCCTGGCGCTGGTCACGGGTCTCATATAGAGGGTCTATTAATCACAAAACGGGCCGTCAGGCCCGTTTTGACTTTCTAAGACAACGACTACTTTTCGAGATCCAGCCGGTAGCCGGTCCCGCGGATGGTCTTTAGATAAACCGGCTTGCGCGGGTCATCTTCAATGGCTCTGCGCAGCCAGCTAATGTGCACGTCCAGCGTGCGGGTGTCCTCAATGTAAGCGGTATCCCACACGGTGCGGAACAGGTAATCGCGCTGGATGATCTCGCCCGGGCGCTCCATCAAAATTCGCAGCAGCGATACCAGGCGTGGGGTCAGGCTGGTCTGCTTGTCGCCGATGCGCACCCAGCGTTGAATGGGATCGAGCTGCAAGGGGCCGGCCTGGATCAGGTCTTTCTGTTCGGCAGGTAGCAGCGGCCGGATGCGGTTCATCAACTTCTGCAGTGTAAAAGGCAGCGTGAGCACCACATCGGCCAGCCCCTCTTTGACAACTTTTTCCGCGTTCTGGCCGTCGGTGATCAGCACAACATGCGACCGGCGAGAATGAGAGCGTATCGATTGGCAGATACGCTTCCCACTGGTTCGCATCGAAGCTGCGTTAATGATGATCAGGTCAGGCTGGAATGGCTCCAGGCGCGTCAACGCTTCACTGCCGTTTGCCACGCTTTCCACCTGGAAACCCTTGCGGGTCAGTCCAGCGACAAAAGAGGGCTGGTCTGCTCGTTTGCCCTCAATTAAGAGTATCTTTGCTTTCATTAGCCCCACCGCTATAGAACTGTCTCGTTCCCTGCTGAATCCGCTGGTTCTGCGCGCGAAAATTAGGCTTTTGCCTGGCAGGGCCAGCAATTATAGCTGGATTCATCCATCTTAAAGAGGTTTCTTAAAGAAAACTCGTGCGAAACAGCTTACACAGCGCTTTAAATTATTATACCTTAAAAAATCAAGATCCTGACAAAACCCCTCCTGGAGAGTTGCATCCGTACTTTCACCGTGTTAGAATTATATAACTCGTTACACGCCCGTTTCTGAGTTTGGTTGTTAGTAGTCTGAACCGGCTCAGAGTTGTGTGTAGCCCCTTGAGGGAGGTTGGTGTATGTCGAGAATGGTGGAAGTGGTCATAGACAGCGTGCGAGTGAGCCTGACTAACCAGCAGCGCATAGTTGTCTTGCGCGAGGCCAACAATGAGCGCTATCTTCCGATCTGGATTGGCCCTTATGAGGCCGAAGCAATAACCATAGCGCTTCAAGAGATTGAAGTGGCCCGACCACAGACTCACGACCTTTTAAAAAATATCTTAACGACGCTAAATGCCCGCCTGCTGCGGATCGAGGTCGTTTCCTTAAAAGATGACGTTTTTTACGGCAACCTGGTCGTTGAAGTGGATGGGCGCACGGTTTATGTCGATTCTCGCCCGTCTGATGCGCTTGCGCTGGCAGCCCGGGCGCATGTTCCGATTCTCGTTTCAAAAGAAGTGATGGATTCTGCTGGCGTCATCCCAGAAGAAGATTTGCAGAACCAGCGCCCGACTCCTCCTCCTGCCCGCACCGCAAGCGATGAACCGGTAGTGGAGCCTGAGGCAACTTCTGAACGCCTTTCGGTCTTTGAGGATTTTCTGCAGAACCTGGATCTGGATAATCTCGAGAGTTCTGAAGACGACGAGACCGATGACGACGAGCCCAAAGGGAAGCGTTAAAGCCGTTCCGTAGATCATGCCTTGTGTGCTGCCGGGTGGTTTTTATGCTGCTGGGCAGCACACAAGTATTTTAGGGGGGCATCGCGGCGCGCATAGAAATGAAAGTACGTTTGTTTCCAAATTCGTAATCCGAATTGAGCCGCTTCCGGTATACAATAACATAAGGAATAAAAGGACAGCCCGCCTTTTCGATTAGATCGGGCAGAACCAAGCTGCATATGAGCGATGTACCGATTGACGACGTAGCACCATCACAAATTCAATCTCAGCCCCACAGCCGCCAGGCAGAAGAGGCCGTGCTGGGCGCTGTTCTGATTGATGCAGAAGCGTATTTTTCGGTTGCCCAGTTTCTCAAGTCAGATGACTTTTACATCATCCGCAACCGCTGGATCTGGGACGCCTTTACGCGCCTGCACGAGCGCCGCCAGCCGATTGATTACCTGACCGTCTGCCAGGAGCTTGAACAGCAGGGACAGCTAGGTGAAGTCGGCGGGCCGGCTTATATCATGTCGCTGATCAACCAGACGCCCTCGTCGTTGAATGCTGACGCGTACGCGCGCCTGGTCGAAGAGAATTCCATCCGGCGGCGCATGCTGGCAGCCGCCAACGACCTGGCGCGTCTGGCTTATAACCAGAAGCAGTCCGTCGATACGATTATGGACGAGGCTGAGAAGGCCATCTTCTCGATCAGCGAGCGGCGCGTGGCGAAAGATTTGCAGCCCATTCAACGCGTGTTGAGCGAGGTCTATGATCGGGTTGACCAGCTGTCGCGGCGCGATGAAGAGATCTTCGGCGTCCCAACCGGCCTCATTGACCTGGATAAGCTCCTCGGCGGGCTGCAGAAGTCGGACCTGCTGATTGTCGCGGGCCGCCCGGGTATGGGTAAGACGGGCTTTATGCTTTCGGTGATGAAAAATGCCGCCCAGCGGCACAAAAAGCATATCGCTATGTTCTCGCTCGAAATGTCGAACGAACAGTTGGTCCAGCGCCTGATCGCGCAGGAGACGGGAATTGACATCCAGAAGCTGCGCACCGGGAAACTGAGCGAGGAGGAGATTCCGCTCTTCACCCATGCGATTGAAGTCCTCTCGGATACGCATATTTTCCTCGACGATACGCCTGCCATCACGCCGATGCAGGTTCGCACCAAATGCCGCCGTCTGCACCTGGAATACGAGCTGGATCTGGTGATCATTGATTACCTCCAGTTGATGTCCAGTGATACGCGCAACGACAACCGCGTTCAGGAAGTCTCCTATATTTCGCGCAACCTGAAAGTTCTCGCGCGCGAATTGAACGTGCCGGTCTTAGCCGCCGCGCAGCTCTCCCGCGCCGTCGAGCAGCGCGCCGACAAACGCCCGGTCCTCTCTGACCTGCGCGAGTCGGGCTGCCTCACCGGTGAGACCCTCGTGACCCTCGCCTCGGGCGAGCTGGTCTCGATTGCCTCACTGGTCGGGAAGACCCCGGCGGTCATGACCCTTGCGGGCAGCGGAAAGTTGACCACCGCTCAGGCGAGCAAAGTGTGGCTGACGGGGCATAAGCCTGTCTTTTGCATGACAACCGCATCGGGGCGCCAAATTCGCGCGACCGGCAATCACCCGTTCCTCATGCCTTCCGGCTGGCAGCGGCTGGATGCCCTCAAGGTGGGAGACCGGATCGCTTTGCCGGGCGCACCGGCGCCGGAGCCGGTTGAGGGTGCTGCGGACGCTGCGGGAGCAGCGCGAGCAGCGGCGGCAGCGGCGCGCGTAAAAGAAGAAGTGATTTGGGATGAAATTGTGCAGATTGTGCCGGACGGGGAAGCGGATGTCTTTGATATGACCGTCCCTGAGACGCACAATTTTGTCGCAAACGGCATCATCGTCCACAACAGCCTTGAGCAGGACGCTGATATCGTTATGTTTATTCACCGTCCGGATGCGCTGGAGAAGGATAACCCGCGCCAGAACATCGCTGAGTTGATCGTCGCCAAACACCGCAACGGCCCCACGCATCCTGGCATCGAACTGGTATTCTTGAACCAGCAGGCGCGCTTTGAAAACGCCGCGCCTCCACCGGCCCGTAGATAAAAAGGGGAAAAGGATCGTGGCTTCATTTATTGGCTTCCCATCTGGTAAAGTTCGCATGACGCCCGTCCCGGCGCAGTTCTTCAGCGAGCTGCTCCCGGCAATTGATCACCTGGGCGAGTTAAAAGCGACTCTTTACGCAATCTGGTTCCTGGACCGTTTAGAAGCCCCGGTTCGCTACCTGACGCTGGAGGATTTTACCGGCGACGAGCGGCTGGTTCAGGGGTTGGGGCAGAAAGAATTGATCAGCGGGTTAGAGCGCGCGGTTCAGCGCGGAACGCTGCTCAGGGTTGACCTGGACGGCGGCGGTCCGCAGGATACGCTGTTCTTTCTGAATACGCCGCGCGGGCGTGCAGCCGTCAAGGCCATTCAGGATGGAACCTGGCGGCCCAGGGTAGAAGAGCACCCGCCGGTGTCGCTGGATGTGGAAAGACCCAATATCTACCGCCTGTACGAAGAAAATATCGGCCCGCTGACGCCTTTGATCGCCGATATGCTCCGCGAAGCCGAGCAGACCTACCGGTCTGAATGGATCGAGGAGGCCATTCGCATTGCCGTGCAGAACAACGTCAGGCGCTGGCGTTATGTAGAAGCAATTTTACGTTCCTGGCAGGAGGAAGGAAGAGATGGAGTCAATCGACGAGACGCTGAAAAAGATCGCCGCAGGTATATCGAAGGGGAGTTCGCCGACTTCATCGAGCACTGATTCCGGCATGGACGAGCCGAGGACCCGGAGCCTGGGCGACCCAGACTGCCCGATTTGCCGCGGCATCGGTTTTGTTCGCAGGGACGTTCCGGTTGGGCATCCTGATTTTGGCCGGGTCGATATTTGCCAGTGCCGCCAGAAAGAGGTGGCGCAGATGACCCACCAGCGTCTCTACCGCCTGAGCAACCTGGATGCCTTCCGCCACATGACCTTTGAAACTTTCCAGACCGAAGGGCTGGTCGGGATGAGCGAAGCGCAGATCCGCTCGCTGACCACGGCGGCGAACGCAGCCAGGTATTTCTCTCAGCACCTCGACGGCTGGCTGCTGTTATTGGGCAGTTACGGCGTGGGGAAGACGCACCTCGCCGCGGCAGTCGCCAATTTTGCCGTCAGCATGGGCGTTCCGACCCTCTTTTTGACCGTGCCCGACCTGCTCGACTGGCTGCGCTATGCTTACGGCTCTGAAGATTTCAACTTCGAAGCCCGGTTTGAAGAGATTCGCAATATTCGCCTGCTGGTGCTGGATGATCTCGGCACGCAGAACGCCACGCCCTGGGCGGAAGAAAAGCTCTACCAGATCTTCAATTACCGTTATGTCAACAACCTGCCCATGGTGATCACCACCAACCAGGCGTTGGAGGAGCTTGAAGGCCGCATCCAGTCGCGCTTGCGCGACCCCGAACTGGTCCGCGTGATCCGCATTGAAGCGCCTGATCACCGCAACCCGGCCGGGAACGCCACGCGCCGCCAGCTTTCTTCGCTCGAATTTCACCGCGAAAAGACCTTTGGCAATTTCAGCCTGCGCGAGCCGGAAAAACTGTCCACTGAAGAGCAAAAGAGCCTGCTCAACGCCTTCCGCGCCGCCCAGGCGTTTGCCGAAAACCCGTCTGGCTGGATCGTCTTTACCGGAGCCTACGGCACCGGTAAAACGCACCTGGCGGCGGCGATTGCCAACTACAACACCGGGATGGAGCGCGATCCGCTCTTTGTGGTGGTGCCTGATCTGCTCGATCACCTGCGCTCAACGTTCAGCCCCAACAGTTCTATCACATACGATGAAATGTTCGAAGAAGTCCGTTCGGCGAGCATGCTCATCCTTGACGACCTGGGCACGCAGAGCGCAACGCCCTGGGCGCGTGAAAAGCTGTACCAGATTCTCAACCACCGCTATGTCGCCGGGCTGCCCACGGTAATCACTACAGCCAATCCCATCGAAGAGGTTGACCCGCGCATCCGCAGCCGCATGCTCGACACGCGCCGCTGCACCATCTATGCCATTGTCGCCCCGCCTTACCGCGGGCAGGTCAGCCCGGCAGACAAACCACGCCGGTCGCGCTTTGTCAAATAGCCGCCAGCCCGCGTCGCGCCCAAAGTAAATATATTTACAAGAGTGTATTTCATCTTTTGGGTGACTGCCTGGGTCGCGCAGCGACCCAGGCAGTCACCCAAAAACAGAAATGCACCTTATTTACAAATTCTGCTTGACGGATCTATCGTAACAGCGTATGATAATAAAAATTGAATAGCAGTTCTCAAGTGCCTGATCCCCCGGATGGGAAGGCTACAAGGCGAAACCGGTTCAAGTCCGGTGCTGTCGCGCAACTGTAAATGATTGATTGCCTGTCAGGCGCAGTCATAAGCCAGGTCGACCTCTTGAGAGTTCAGTTTCACCACAACCTCGCAGAAAGGAGGTGGAACGGGTAAAACGATCTACCAGTCCATCCCTGTCGCGAGACAGGGATTTTTTGTTCACCGGCTTTCGAAATTTGTTCTCACCTGAATCAAGGAGAATTCAATGAAGCGCGTTTCTTCGTTTTTGGCAGGCTTAATTGTGCTGGCGCTGTCGCTCGCTGCCTGCGCCCCAACTTCTGGCCCCGCGGCAGCCGGTCCGATCGCCATCGTCGACGGCACCGGCTATGAACTAAAGCTGGATGCCCCAGCGCAAAAGATCATCTCGCTGGCCCCATCGAACACCGAGTACTTGTTTGCCGTTAGCGCGGGCGACCAGGTGATCGCTCGTGATGATTTCTCAAATTATCCGGAAGATGCGATGGAACTGCCCACCGTCGGCGGTTTCAACGGCGTCTATAACCTCGAAGAGATCGCTCGCCTTCAGCCTGACCTGATCTTAGCGTCGCCGCTGAACTCGCCCGACGTGATCAATTCCATCAAAGAAGTTAACCCCAACGTTTTTGTCGTTCCGAACCCCGACAGCTTTGACGATCTTTACACCAATATCAAAAATATCGGCAAGCTGACCGGGCATGATGATAAAGCGCAGGCGCTTGTCGATGAATATACCGGCCGCGTTAAGACCGTGCTGGATACCGTCGCAAAAGCTGAAGTAAAGCCAAAAGTCTTCTATGAGCTGGATGCCACCGAACCGGCGAAACCCTGGACTGCCGGCCCAGGCACCTTTATCGATCTGTTGATCGGGCTTGCCGGCGGCGAGAACATCGGTGCAAAGCTGGAGGGTGAATGGGCGCAGATCAGCCAGGAAGCGCTGATTGTCGAAAATCCCGATGTGATCCTGCTGGGAGATGCCACCTACGGCGGCGTCACTGCCGAACAGGTCGCCGCGCGCCCCGGATGGGACGTGATTAAGGCCGTGAGCACGAACCGCGTCTTACCCTTTAACGATGACCTCGTCAGCCGGCCCGGTCCGCGCATGGTTGAGGGGCTTGAAGAGCTTGCCAAAGCCATCCATCCGGAGCTGTTTGAGTAGGCCAGGGTTCGGGATGAAGTGCAACGCTGCCCATCCTTTCTGGTTCAGTTTACTGTTGCTGGCTCTGGCGCTGCTGTTCAGTGTGGCGGTGGGCAGCGTTTATATCCCTCCTGCAACCCTGTTTGAACTGGTTCGTTCGCAGCTCTTTAACATCGAGCTTCCAGAGGCCCTCGCGCCGTTTGCGACCATCATTTTCACCCTGCGCCTTCCGCGCACAGCCCTGGTTGCCATTACCGGGGCGGCGCTGGCAGGCAGCGGGGCTGCTTATCAGGGATTGTTTCGCAACCCGCTGGCAGACCCTTATTTGATCGGCGTTGCGTCGGGGGCCGGGTTGGGAGCCATCTTTTCAATGACCGTTGGGCTGTCCTCATTCCTGGGGATGTATGCCATCCCCGCGGCGGCTTTTGCCGGCGCGATGCTGACGGTCTGGATCGTTTACGAACTGGCCCGGGTGGGGCGAGCGCTGCCGGCGACCAACCTGATTCTGGCGGGCGTGGCGATCAGCTCATTTGCCACAGCGCTAACCTCATTCCTGATGATCAGCGCGACCGGCGACCTGCGCCGCGCGCTGACCTGGATGCTGGGCGGTTCGAGCATGAGCGGCTGGCAGCCGGTGCTGGTCGAGCTGCCCTATGTGATCGTCGGCCTGGGCGTCCTGCTGACCATGGGCCACGCGCTGAACGTCATGCAGGTGGGAGACGAGCAGGCGCAGCAGTTGGGGCTGCCGGTTGAGCGCGTGCGCTTTGCCATCATCATCGCCGCTTCTCTGGCGACTGCCGCCGCGGTCTCCTTTACCGGCATCATCGGCTTTGTCGGGCTGATCGTCCCTCACGTGGTGCGCATGGTGTGGGGGACCGATTACCGCAGGCTGATTCCGCTCTCCATCCTGAGCGGGGCAACCCTGCTGCTGTTCGCTGATATCCTGGCGCGGATTGTGATGTCTCCGCAGGAGCTCCCGGTTGGGGTAATTATGTCATTGGGCGGCGCGCCCTTCTTCCTGTGGGTGTTGCGCCGGACAAAAAATCAGAATTTATGGTGAAAAGCATATGCTGCGTGCTGAGGCATTGAATGTCAATTACGGCGACCGCCGGGTCTTAAAAGACCTCAGTTTTGAGGTGCCGCGCGGGACAATCCTGGGGGTGATCGGCCCGAACGGGGCGGGTAAAACGACGCTGATCCGCGCCCTGAGCGGCGTCCTGCCGCCGGTCTCTGGGCGTGTGCTGGCAGCCGGGCAGGATCTTGCCAGGCTGAAGCCGGCGGAACGCGCCCGGCTCGTGGCGGTCGTCCCCCAGGCGCGCAGCCTGCCGCCGGCTTTCACCGGCTGGGAGCTGGTTCTCATGGGGCGGACGCCGCATCTTAACTGGTTGGGTCACGTCTCTCGCCGGGATGAAGATCTTGTGCGCAAGGCGCTCGAACGCGCCAGCGCCGCCGGGCTGGCCTCGCGCCGCATCGGCGAGCTTTCGGGCGGCGAGCAGCAGCGCCTGCTGCTCGCGCGAGCGATCGCGCAAGAAGCCCCCATTATGATGCTGGATGAGCCGACGACCCATCTCGACCTGCAGTACCAGATCAGCCTGCTCGACCAGGTGAGGCGCTTAGCCAGAGAAGAGAACAAGACCATCGTGATTGCGCTGCACGACCTGAACCTGGTCGCCCGGTACGCCGACCAGGTGGCGCTGCTGGTCAGCGGTGAGCTGGTCGCCTGCGGCGCTCCTGAGAGCGTGCTGCGCCCCGAGGTGCTTACGCCGGTGTACAGGCTGCCGCTGCAAGTGCTGCACAACACAGCTTCAGGCCAGCCGGTGATCCTTCCGGCGATTCTTTAACGCAGCGGATAAACACAAACAGCGCCCATCATGCCCCGCAGCACGCGGCATGATGGGCGTTGATGTTTCTGCCTCGCCCAAGTGGGCCGCCCTGGTGGGCGGCCTGAAAAAACAGGCGGCCCTTGTTCCTCAGGCCAGTTCGGCCGCTCGGGTATAAACCTCGAACTCCGGCGGATTTTCCAGCGTTTTCTTCACTTTGCACAATTCTGCGGAGCGAACCAGCGAAGCATAATACTTCTCAGGGAAACTGGGCGGGACCTGAATTTCAAGGTCAATTTTTTCGACCATTCCCGTTGTGTAATTGGTGTGCATTCTCTGGATGATGCGGATGCCCTCGGTGGGCAGGCCGCGCTGCTTACAGAACCCAAGGACATAAATCCCTGCGCAGGTGCCGATTGAAGCCAGGAAGACGGAGAACGGCGTTGGGGCTGAATTCTCGCCGCCGCCCGCTGCCGGCTGATCGGTTTTGATGGTGAACTCACCAAAATGCGCATCGACGCGCGCGCCGCCGGGAAAATCAATGATCATTTCCATAAAGTCATCCCTCTCAAATCAGATGTTTAATTGAATCGAACGGAAAATATAAGGTTTCAAGCCAATAAAAGATACAGTCATTTACCTGTCTGATCTGATGCAGAACAGGCAAAAAGGTTACATCGATTTTCAAGAGAATCGCGGCTCTGGCCGGTTAAAAGCAAAAGGTTCTCTACGCCTGGCATGGGTTTGGAATCAGGAAGATAATACCCGGCATAGAGAACCTGCATAAAAAAACTCGCAGTACCTCTTGCTCGGCCGAAGACAAGACTGGCGCGGAGGTTACCCCGGTTAGCATGTAGGTTACGACGGGGGGCTGCGATGATAGCTTCATTGGGGACGCTCAGCAATGCTGGCGCGCCAGGGCGGTGAGGCGTCGGTGATGTTTCTTGACTTCGGCCGGCAGAAGGTACTGCCAGCTTCTTTTCTTTCAGGACGGTAAATGTTTCAAAAAAGCATAAAGCAAACAGCAAACGCTGTGCCAAACGGGTTTGTTCGACCTTCTCAACAGCGCTGGCAGCGAAGAACAGGAACGCCGTCCCTTCGTCCCATGAAAAAAGTAAGCGATGATGTTCTCAGGGGAAATGTTAGTTTGTGTCTAACGATTAAGATAATATACCATTACCCAAATTTTGTCAAGTGGTTTGCAAACTGTTATTTTACTGTAACACAGAGAGTGATTGGCGGTTATTATGCTGCAGCCTGCGGCGGACCCGGCAGCCTGTCGCCCAAACGGTTAATTATTGGATGATGAATGTCCGTCCTTTTGGGAAATTTGCCACTACTAATCAGCGTTCCCATTTATTAACATTACTGCAATGTATAGACAGGATTACGCCCAGTTCCCTATATTCGCGGGCCTGGACGGCAATCAGATTAGCCAGCTGTCGCCATTCATGACAGAGTGCCAATTTCATAAGGATGAAATAATCTTTGAACAGGGCCAACCGGCGAGCCATCTCTATATCCTTCTTTCTGGAAACGTGATTGTTCGCTATAAACCCTACGACGGCCCTCCGCTCACAGTGGCAAACATCGAACCAGGCGGCGTGTTTGGCTGGTCAGCCGCTCTCGGGCGCGAAACCTATACTTCCAGCGCGGTCACCGTGCAGGAGAGTGTTGCTGTTCGCGTCCGCGGATCAAATCTCCAGGTCATTCGCGCTCAGTACCCGGAGACTGGTAAAATTCTCATGGACCGTCTGGCAGGGGTGATCACAGAGCGCCTGCACAGCTCCCACACCCAAGTCCTGGAGATTCTCACTCGGGGATTTGATGTTGATGGAAACTGGTTTAAGGAGTAATGAACCAAATGGTAGATAACCTGGAATTCTCTGTCGAAGAACGGTTGAAAGCGCTGATTGAAACCCTCGACTCTTACATCAGCCATTATCACGGCGGCACTGTCGAGATGGTCGATTTCGACGGTAAAAAGCTGAAGGTTCGCCTGGGCGGCGCGTGTGAAGCCTGCCCGCTTTCAGAGACCACCCTCAACGGTTGGGTCGCCGGAACAGTTCGCCAGTTCTTCCCAGAGATCGATTCGATCGAGGCCGTGGAAAAAACGGAAGAAGAGGCCTGATCCGGCTGCCGTAGAGTGACCCCATGCGCTGGATTTATCTATCCCCGCATTTTGATGACTCCGTACTTTCCTGCGGTGGATTGATATGGGAACAGGTTCAGGCGGGGAAGCAGGTCGAAGTCTGGACGGTTTGCGCAGGTGATCCGCCCGTGGGGGCAGACATCTCGCCGTTTGCCCAACAACTGCACGAGCGCTGGGCCGCCGGCCCGCAAGCCGTGACCGCCCGTCGGCAGGAGGATGAAGCGGCTGTGCGGCGGCTGGGCGCAGTCTCGCGGCACTGGGATTTGCCCGACTGCATATACCGCAGGCTGCCCGACGGAAGCTGGCTGGTCAACGGCGAAGATGATCTGTGGCAGCCGCTCCCTGCGCTGGCGGAGGATGACCTGCGCCGGCTGGTGGAATGGCTGCTGGCGGGTCTCCGCCCGGGTGACAACCTGGTCAGCCCGCTCACCCTTGGGAATCACGTCGATCACCAGCTCGTCCGCGCGGCAGCGGAACGCGCTGCGCAGCCTGCCGGGGCGCAGCTGCACTACTATCCCGATTATCCCTATTCCACAGGGGTGAGCGGCGTTTCAAATGAAAAAGCGGGCGAAGCGCTGCAAACGGAATGCTTCACGGTTTCACGCGGTGGGCTGGGCGCATGGCAGCAGGCCATTGCCTGTTATACTTCGCAAATCAGCACCTTTTGGGGCAGCCTGGAAGAAATGTACGCTGCGCTGGAAACCTATTGGCAATCAGGCGGGGGGACATGCCTGTTGAAGCCCTAACAGTTTTGTTTACCCACATTTAACAAACTAAGCTTAAAATATTTAAGCAATCTTCAAGGGCATAAATCTAATTTGGGTTAGGCATAATAAAATAATAACTAATCTACCCAGGTGGTAATTTATGCTATACTGATCTCATGCAGAAAGACCGCTCTTTCTGGCCGGACTGGGCCCGTTTCTTGCACCATTATGGATTATCGGATATCGCTGCGGCGCTGCTAGAAGCTGCCGGACCGCTCAATGTGTTTCTGGCGCAGGCAGTTTATGCAGGGCGTCCATTTTTTAGTCGATCCGGTTCAGTAGACCATTTGGATGCGCTGGCGGATCTTTTTGAGGATCAGGAGGAGAGCCGGTCTTTCGCATCTTATCTTCGAGAGGAGTCATCCGGGTGAACTTGCTTGCTAGTTTATCAGAACCCGTGCTAGGACTGGTGCTGGCGCTGCTGGCAGCCGGGCTGATGTTTACCTTTTCAATTCCTGCGGTGCGAAAGCGCGCCAGGGTGCTGTTTCGTCCTATGCGCCCCATGCAGCGGCTGCGCCGTGCGATTGGCCTGTCTGTCGAAGATGGTTCGCGGCTTCACGTTTCCATCGGCCAATCGAGTATTGCCAGCCCCAACAGCGCCTCTGCTCTGGTTGGCCTGAACACGATTGAGCGGGTCGGGATGCTCAGCTCAGCCAGCGACAGGCCGCCTGTGGCGACCAGCGGCGATGGAACCCTGGCAATCCTCAGCCAGGACTCGCTGCGCAGCGCTTACCGGGTCTCAAGCCTCCCGGAACAGTATGACCCGATCCAGGCGCGCTTGACCGGCCCGACGCCCTTCTCGTATGTCGCCGGTGCGCTGCCGGTCATCCACGATGAGCGCGTATCGACCAATGTGCTGGTAGGGCATTTCGGGCCCGAGGCTGCGCTTCTGACAGACGCCGCTGAACAGGAAGATGCCTTTACCCTGGCTGCCAGCGATTCTCTGGCGGCGCAGGCGGCGCTTTACGCAGCAGCCCAGGAACCGCTGATCGGTGAAGAGCTGTTTGCAATCCCGGCTTATTTGCAGGCAGGTCCGGTGCATCAGGCCGGGCTTCGCGCGCAAGATGTTCTGCGCTGGGTGGTGATCGCTGCGCTGATCGTTGGTTCGATCGGCGTTCTGTTGTTCGGGGGCTTATGAAATCTCCATTTGCAACCGCGCTTGCCGTCATTGTTGGCCTGATTGTTCTGGCCGGTTTCTTTATCCCGCTGGAGGTTGTTCCTGCCGGCGGGCTGGCTGATACGCTCCTCTCTGTCCGTACCCTTGTCCTCGATTGGGCAGGGATTCTCCTCGCCTTTGCTACATTGGTAGGGGTTTTCGGGTTGGTTAGCGCCCACTTGCGCCGGATGCGCGCGCGCCGCAACCCCGACCGCTACAGCATTCTTTTGATCATCTTCTTCATTGGAACGGTCCTCTACGGCCTGTATGCCTATACCGTTGGTCAGGACACAGCTCGATTTTTGCAGATCGTCAATGCCGTGCAGATTCCGGTTGAAGCAAGCCTGATGGCTGTGCTGGCTGTTGTCCTGACGCTGGCGAGCGTGCGGCTCTTTCAGCGCCGCCGGGGCATCATACCGGTTGTTTTTGTGTTGAGTGCGCTGCTGTTTCTTCTGATGAACAGCGGACTGCTGGCGAGCCTGTCTGGGGTTCCGGGACTTGGTTCCTTCCTGGGCTGGTTGCAAATCCTCCCCGCCGCGGGGGGACGTGGTATCTTGTTGGGTGTTGCCTTAGGCAGCATCATGGCTGGTCTGCGCATCCTCTTTGGCGCGGAACGGCCCTATAGTGGATAAACTATGGCAAATGTCCGTTGCCCAATGTGCAGTAAGGTAAATCCCCCGGAGGCGGAGGTTTGCGTCTATTGTGGGGCTCGCTTGAAACCGTTAACCGGCCAGCCGTCCAGTCCCTTTACGGACCAGTTTTTCAACGGCCAGCCGGACGATGAGGAACCCGATTGGCTGCGCGATCTTCGTGCTGGTGATTCCCAGGTGGTCCCTGCCGCTGAGGACGCCGATTCCGAGGCCGATTCTGAGCCGGAGCCGGCTGAAGAAGCTGACGAGGCCGCTGTTCCAGATTGGCTCTCTCGCATTCGCCAGCACGCCCAGGCCGAATCGGGCTCGCAGCAGGACCTGCCGCAGGAAACATCTGCCCCGGATGAGCCGGATTGGTTAAGCAGCCTGTCATTCGATTCCGCTCAAGAAGAACCGGAGCCTGCTTCAGAAAGCTGGTCAGAGGAATCTTCGGATGACGGTGGGCGGCCTGAATCGAGCGGTTTTGGGTTGACCGGGTTCCTGGCTGAATTAGAGCAGCAGAACCAGGACCGGCAGCCTGCTGAACCGCCTGCCTCGCCAGAAGAAGATCCCTTCGCTGGCTGGGATATGGGCGCAGCAGAAACCGGGCAAACCGCCGCCGGAGAGGATACCTTCGCGGATTGGTTCGCCAGCAGCCGGGAGACCGGCCCGGTCGGGAACGGACAGCCCGGCGCAGGCATGGATGATCTCGACAGCTGGTTTGCAGCCGGTCCGGGGAGCGATTCGAGTGAGACCGGACAGCCTGCTTCTGGTGCAGATGATCTCGAAAGCTGGTTCAAGAACGGTTCAGCGGGTGATTCGGGTGATGCCGGACTGCCTGCTGCCGATGCGGATCTTCTGGCTGATTGGCTTGCTTCCGAGCCTGGCATCAGCACAGGCCAAACCGCCCAACTGGCTGGCGCAGAGGACAGCCTGCCGGATTGGTTGAAAGCAAGTGATGAAACCGGCGCTCCTGCCCATGAGCAGGATGAACCCGAGGAAAGCGGCCTGCCTGACTGGCTGGCCGCCGGCGCGGAGAGCGGCGGCCAGGCTGCCGGGCTGCCGGCTGATGATGCGGTCAATCTGGATGATTGGTTTGCCGCAAATTCAGGCGGCGATTCTGCCGGATCCCCGGAACCTGCCGGAGAATTTAATTTTGATGATTGGCTTGCCGCGAACGCAGGCGGCGATTCTGCCGGGCTCCCGCAATCTACAGATGGTGCGCCCGGCTTTGATGGTTGGCCGGCTGAAAGCGCCGGAAGCGATTCTGCTACCGCGCTTGAACCGGAAGGTGATGAGCTGAATCTTGAAGCCTGGTTTGCCGCAAACGCAGACGCAGAAGGCGATACGGCTGAAATCGCCCAACCTGCCGCAGCAGAAGATGATGGAATGCCCGATTGGCTGCGAGCAGCCGTCGAGGCCGAAGCGCCAGACGGCGCCACGCCTGCCGGTCAGGCTGCAGGCGAAAAGCAGCCTGCGGAAGGAGAAACTTCAGGGGAAGAAGCCCTCCCCGCCTGGTCCCAAAGTGCTGAGGGCGAAGAGCCGGCGGCAGCAGCCGCGGCTGACACACCCGGAGCTGAGCCAGCCGCAGCCTCAGAGGAACTGCCCGCCTGGCTAAACGGCGATTTCAACGCGCTTGCTGCCGAGACTCCTGAAGATCGGGCGGATAACGGCACGGGAGCAGAGCTCGCTGCCGCAGATTGGTTCTCTGCTTTCGATGAAGTGGCGAGTGATGCCGCGCCGGAAGCGCAAGCGCCCGCCCCGGCTGAAGCGGGCAGCCAGCCTGAACCGGCAGATGAAGAGGGTGCTGCGCCCGATTGGCTGGCCGGTTTCGCGGCTGCCGCTGAGCCTGCCGCCGGGCCGGCTCAAACAGCTTCGTCGAAGCCATTTATCGATGAGGATACGCCGGACTGGCTGCGTGCGTTTGACAGCGAAGCAGCCGGCTCCGCTGCGCTGCCGGATGCGAGCGCTGAAGCACCGTTAATCGGTGAAGGTGAGGTGCAGCAAACCCAGGCCGGGCAGCATATCGAGCCGTTTGATGTGGAACTGCCCGACTGGCTCTCACATGACGAGGTCCAGGCGGAGTCTGCGCCTGTTGAACCGCTTGCCGAGGGCGGCGCGGAAGATCTGGCCCAGGCGGACCTGCCCGAGTGGGTCAAGGACATGCGCCCGATCGAGGCGATCAACCTCGGCCCGAGCATACCGGCTGAGACCGATCAGCGCGTCGAAAAAGCCGGTCCGCTGGCAGGCATGCGCGGCGTGCTGCCCGCTGAAGAGGTGGTTTCGCGTTACAGCAAGCCGCCGATCTATTCGGCCAGGCTGCGCGTTTCAGAAAAGCAGCGCAGCCAGGCTTCCCTCTTTGACTCGCTCCTGGCCCAGGAAGCCCAGCCCTTGCTGGTTCCCAAAGCCCGTTCGCATGCCCCGCAGGTGATCCTGCGCCTGCTGGTCGCCGTGCTGCTGATCGCTGTGGTGGCGTTCCCCATGCTGGTCCAAATGGACGCGGTCGGAATGCCGGTGCTGATGCCCCCTGACCTTCAAAACATGCACAATGCCGTTGAACAGGCGGCGCAGCAGCCGCAGGTTCGCCCGGCGCTGCTGGCGGTTGATTACCAGCCGGGTCTTTCCGGTGAAATGAGCATGACCGCCGCGCCGGTGATCGGTCACCTGATGGCCCGCGACGTTCCCATTGTCGTCGTCTCGACCGTCCCGACCGGCCCCGCTCTGGCAGAAAAGCTGCTGGAAGAGGCCCAGCGCGAGAACCCGGCTTATTCTCTGCGCGACAGGACGGTGAACCTGGGTTATTTGCCCGGCGGGATCATCTCGCTGCTCGGCTTTGCCCGCCAGCCGCAAATGACGGCTCCGGTGTCAATCTCGGGTGAAGTCACTGCCTGGGATAATGCGATTCTCAGCGGCATCGATCATATTCAAGGCTTTTCTCAGGTGATTGTGCTGACCGACAGCGCCGAGACAGGGCGGTCGTGGGTGGAACAGGTTGAAGTTCAACTGCATGATGAAACGCCCTTCTTTATGATCGCCAGCGCCCAGGCAGCCCCCATGCTCCTGCCCTATGTTGAGAGCGGGCAGGTCGATGGAATGGTCTCGGGGGTTATGGGCGGCGTGATGTACGGCCAGCTCAATGGGCAGGTGGATGGCTCGCTGGCTGCCCGCTGGCCTTCTTACCAGATTGGTGTGCTGTTGGCCTTCCTGCTGGTGCTCGGCGGCGGGCTGTTTTCGGGCTTTCTGGCCCTGGTGAAACGAACCGACAAGGATGTGGCCTAGATATGACTCTTGATTTCAACACAGCTCTTGGGATTGCCGGCCTCCTTCTGACGCTCATCATCTTCCTGTACCTGCTGATTGGCGACAATGTCCTCTTTCGCCTGGTGACTTATTCGTTCATTGGCGTAGCGTCGGGATATATTGTTGTTTTGGTCCTGTTCCAGGTCCTGCTGCCGCGGCTGGCGCTTGTACTCAACGGCGCATCGGCGATGGCCTCAGGCGGACGCCAGGTCCAGCCGGTTTCGCCGCTTTTAGGGCTGGTTCCATTTGCATTAGGGTTGTTCCTGTTTCTAAAATTCTCACGCCGCCTGTCATTTGTTGGCTCGTGGGTGATGGCGGTCCTGGTCGGGGTGGGGGCTGCGGTCGTCGTCGGCGGAGCAATCTTCGGGACGCTCTTTGGGCAGATCGAAGGCACAATTGGCCTTTTCAATCTCCGCCAGCCGGGCGACCCGTTCGGCAGGCTCCTGGAAGGGCTGTTTATGTTGTTTGGGACAGTCTGCACGCTGGCTTACTTTCAGTTTGGGGTGGGCAAGCGCCGGGCTGTTGATCAGGCAGAGGGAGCGGCTGCTCGCCGGGCTGCCCCTGTTGAGCTGCTGGCAAAATTCGGCCAGATATTTATCGGTCTGACGCTCGGCGCGCTGTTCGCCGGCGTTTACAGCGCGGCGATTGCTGCGCTGGTCGACCGGGTTGGTTTCATTGTCGATTGGGTGAATATTATTTTCTAGCAGGGGCATGAATGACATCGCTTGTAGACGCTGAATCTGTTTTGGCAATTGATATTGGATCGATCAATACGCGCGCCCTGCTCTTTGACCTGGTGGACGGCCAGTATCATTTCATTTCTACATCGACCGCGCCGACCACCGCGAGCGCGCCTTTTCATGATGTGAGCGAAGGCGTGCACCTCGCGCTTCAGCGCCTGCAGGAAGTGACCGGGCGAACCCTGATTGATCAGGAATCTCGCCTGATCATCCCCTCTCAGCCGGATGGCGACGGGGTTGACCGGCTGGCAGTCACCTGCTCGGCCGGCGGAGACCTCAATATCGTCACGATGGGGCTGCTTTCCGACGTTTCGCTGCAAAGCGCGCAGCGGCTCGCCGCGACGACCTACAGCCGCATCGTCGAGAGCATTGGGCTGAATGACCGCCGCCGGCCCGATGCGCAGTTAGACGCCGTGCTGCTCGCGGAGCCTGACATTATCATTATCTCTGGCGGCACCGATCGGGGCGCTACCCGGTCCGTATACCGCCTGGCTGAAATGGCCAGGCAGGTCTGCCGCATCCTTCCCAAAGAGCGCCGCCCGCGCATCCTCTACTGCGGGAACCAGGCGCTGGCAAAACGGATCAAAGAAAGCCTGGAACTGGATACGCGCGTTTCGGTTGCCCCGAATATTCGCCCGACCATTGACCTGGAAGACATTACGCCGGCAAGCGTGCAGCTGGCAAAGCTGGCTGCGAAGGTCCGCGCCCAGAAGTTAGGCGGGCTGAGCCAGTACGCCTCAATCAGCAGCGCGGTGCTGCCCAGCGCTTTCGCGCTTGGACGGATGATGCGCTTCATGAACGGGCTTTCGACCCTCGCCAAACCCACGCTTGGCGTAGACCTTGGCGCCGGTTCAACCACCCTGGCGGCTGCCTCTGCTGATGAGTCTTATCTCCATGTTTCTTCTTCGCTTGGGGTTGGCACCAGCTTAAGCAAAGTGCTCGAGCAAATTGACCTGGAAGATGTGGCGCGCTGGGTGCCTTATGACCTGCCGGTAGAGGAAGTGCGCGATTACCTGTATCAGAAGAGTCTCTTCCCGGCTTCTCTGCCGCTGACGCCGGAAACCCTGGCAATCGAGCAGGCCCTGGCGCGCGTTGTCCTGAATTGCGCAGCGCAGAAATTTAGAGAGCGCTATCCTGCGCTTCAGAATTCATATGAATATATCTTCATCAGCGGCGCGGCGCTCGTTCAGGCGCCCACTCCGGCGCAGACGGTAAAAATGATCCTTGACGGGCTGCAGCCGGTGGGCGTAAATGTCTTGATGTTGGACCCGCACGGCCTTTCTCAGGCGCTGGGCGCAATTGCATCGACCAACACGCTCCTCCCGGCGCAGATCCTTGAAACGGGCGCTTATACCAACCTGGCGACGGTCATTTGCCCGGTGAGCGACGCCCGCCCTGGAACCACCATTCTGCGCTTGAAGATTATCTACGAAGAGGGTGGTGATACGCAGGTGGAAGTCAAGCAGGGGTCTATCGTTAAGCTGCCCATCCGGTACGGGCAGACTGCCAGCCTGCAAGTCGAAGCGCTGCATGGGACCATTCTCGATCCGGCTGCGCCGCGCCTGAATCGGGGTGTAAAGAATATCGTTGGCGGCGTGAGTGGTGTTGTGGTCGACGCGCGCGGGCGGCCCCTGGCACTGCCTGGGGACCTTGCCCGGTCGCGCGAGAAAGTTAAAATTTGGTCGCAGTCGCTTGATGAACTTTAGCTGAGCGGCACGAAGATTGCATCGGAGAAAATAAATGTTAGCTCCAGTAACCCACATTCTCCCCCTGACGGTCATTCGCCGGTCCCGAACGCTTCCTGTGCCCGGCCGTCTTGAAGTCCGCCCGGGGCAGAAGGTCAATGCCTCCGACGTCGTGGCAGTCGCCCATATCCCATCCGGGCATATGTCGCTCGATATTCGCCGCAGCCTGGGCATCCCGCGCGCCAGCGATGCCGAGCGGTGCATTATTCGCCATCAGGGCGACCGCCTGGAAAAAGGCGATATTATCGCTGAGGCAGAGGGGGTATTTTCACGGATTGTACGCGCGCCTGTGAATGGTGAGATCGTCTCGATTAGCGGTGGAAAGGTGCTGCTGCGCGTGCGCACCACAGAAATTGATGTCCGGGCCGGTTTCAACGGCATGGTTTCTGAACTGGTGTCTGATTTTGGCGCGGTGATCGAAACCAGCGGATCGCTCGTGCAGGGCGTTTGGGGCAATGGGCGTGTCGACAGCGGGCTGCTGTTTCGGGTCGCTCAGTCGCCGGACGATGAATTTACTCGCCAGCATATTGATGTCAGTATGCGCGGCGCGGTCGTCCTGGGCGGGCATTGTTCCGATCCAGAGGCGCTCCGCGCGGCAGCGGAACTTCCGCTGCGCGGCCTCATCCTGGCGAGCATCACAGCCGACCTCGTCCCGGTCGCCAGCAGCCTGAACATACCTATTCTGGTTGTCGATGGGTTCGGCAGGCTGCCGCTCAATACATGCGCGTTTGACCTGCTGAAGAACAGCGAAAAACGCGATGTCTCTGTAAACGCAACTTTTAACCAGGCGACCGGCGAGCGGCCAGAATTGGTAATTCCCCTGCCGGCTGATGGGCAGGTCGCAAAAGATGCCGATTATTTCGCACCGGGACAGCTCGTGCGAATTCAAGGAATGCCTTACACGGGCAAATTAGGGACGATTGTACAGCTGCGAAGAGGCTCATTCACACTGCCCAATGGGCTTAAAGTGCAGGCTGCTGACGTAAATATTGATGGCGATACGCGAATAACGATTCCCTTAGCCAATCTCGAAGTAATCGAATAATCCGCGGGGGAGCCAATAAACACCAAGGAGAGGCACAGATGACAGATTTCAATGATGATGATCTGGATGAAGAGTTCGAGGACAGCGATCTGTCGAACGAAGAAGAAGAAGAAGAAGGTGAGGCTGCTGCGGCGGGGGCAGGCGCAAGCAATCGAAACTTCCTCGTGGCATTGGGCGTTTTGGGCGGTATTTTCCTGCTTCTCCTCATTGCGCTGGGGGCACTGTTCTTATCGCGACAGGGCCGTCTCCCAGGTGGGGGCGCCGGAACCGCAGCCGTGATTCAGCAGACAAACGCGGCAATTTTAGCCGCAAATACGGCGACCGCCGGCGCTGCCACTGAAGTTGCGATGCTGCTGTTGACTCCCTCAGCGACGCCCACTGCGACGATTACGCCGTCGCCGACCCAGACGCTGGTCGTGGCGGTTGCGACAGAAACGGAGCTGCCGGAAGGGTTTGAGCTGACCGAAGAGGCAATCGGCCCGCAAGAAGACACGCCGTCTGTCGTGGACACGCGCACGGCAACCGTAGCCGTCCTGTTGACGCAGCGCGCGCAGACGCAGGTTGCCCTGACGGAGATCGCCCAGGGAACGCAGCCGGCCGGAGCGGCTGAAACAGCGACTGCAGCCGCTGCGCTGGGTACGATCACAACAGGAACCGCGCTGCCCTCAACCGGCTTTGCCGAAGATGTGGGCCTTCCCGGCCTGTTTGGCATGGCAGCCGGCCTGGTGCTGGTGATCGTCCTGGTCCGCCGCTTGCGGCTTTCGACCCAGTAGAAGTTGTTAAATATAAAAAGCAGGGTTGTCCAGTTAGAAACAAATGGACAACCCTGCTTTTTTAATTTAATTAAGATACGCTGGCAGCAACCTGCTCGCCGTAGCCGAGCAGCGCCTTGACCATCTCGGGCGTGCGTCCCTCAGCGTAGACGCGCAGCACCGGCTCGGTCCCTGAAGGGCGGATCAACAGCCAGGAGTCGTCTGCCAGAATATATTTGACCCCATCCACAGTTGCCGTCTCGACAATCCGCTCGCCGCCGATCTCAGCCGGCACGTCGTTGACCAGTTTTTTGGTCATCGCGCTCTTTGAGACCGGCCGCTTCAGGCGCAGGTCGGTCCGTTCGTAATAAGCCGGGCCCACTTCCTTAAGCAGGTCTTCAACCAGGTCGTGCAGCGATACGCCGTAACATGCCACCATTTCGACGACCATCAGGCCCATCAATATGCCGTCGCCTTCAGGAATATGCCCGGTGAAAGCGATTCCGCCGGACTCCTCGCCGCCGATCAGCACGTTTTCTTTCAACATATAATCCGCGATGTAATTGAAGCCAACCGGCGTTTCGCGCAAGGTGAGGCCGTAGCGTTTTGCCAGGCGGTCAATCATGCGCGTCGTTGATACGGTGCGGACGACGGAACCTTCTTTGATACCGCGCTTCTCGACCAGGTAGCGAAGCGACAGCGCCATGATCTTGTGCGGGTCGACAAAATTGCAGCGTTCGTCCATCGCCCCGATGCGGTCCGCGTCTCCGTCGGTGGTGATGCCGAAGTCGCCCAGGCCGGTGCTGATGGCCCCTGCCAGCGCGCCTAAATAGCGCATGATCGGCTCGGGATGCACGCCGCCAAAGCCAGGGTTCATCTCACCACGAATTTCATGCACCTCGCAGCCGGTCCCCTGCAAGATGCCGCGGATCACCCCGCGGCCCGCGCCGTACATTGAATCAACCACAAAACGCGGCGGGTTATTGGCAATGATGTCGAAATCGATCAATTTGCGCAGGTGATCGTAATAAGCGGGGATGGGATTGAAGCGGATGATCTGTTTGTTCTTGATTGCCTGCTCGTAATCCATCAGGTTCGGCCCGCGCGCCTGGGCTTCATTGTCGTTCAGAAAGACTTCCACCTGGCGGCACTGCTCGGGCAGCGACGAACCCCCATAATAGGATTTGATTTTGACGCCGTTGTACCGCGGGGCATTGTGCGAGGCGGTGATCATGACGCCGCCAATTGCGCCCATGTTGCGAACCGCATAGGAGATAGCCGGCGTTGGCGCGTCAGACTGGCTGAGGTAAACGGTGAAACCGTTGGCTGCCAGCACCCGGGCTACTTCCTGTGCAAAACGGTCGGAAAGGAAGCGTGTATCGAATCCGACCACCATTTTTCGCGGGTCGATACCTTCTGGCATGCCGCCGTTCCCCCACGATCCAGTGGCGACTGCATCTGCGATTGCCTGGGTGACCAGGCGCAGATTGTTAAAAGTGAAGGTGTCAGAGATGACGGCGCGCCAGCCGTCTGTACCGAAATTAATTGGCATGTAATATTCTCCTATCGATGAAAAAGATTTTTTGGAAGTGAGCACCTGAATTTAGAAGTGTTCCATCGCCCCCATACAGCTTCGAAATCACTCACGGAGACGGTGTTGCGGTTCGCAGCAGGGTCTGAACAATCCATCCTTCTTTGCCGTTAATGGTGAGAATTCGGACCCAGCCTTCTGCGCCGTTCTCCTCTCCATCAGGTAAGATTTGAACCAGTGAGTCGTTTAAGATGCTTTGAACAATGGGAGAGTCATAATTGGGCTCCTCGCGGATCAACGCGCCGTCTCCGCCTTCCGCGTAAATTCGCGCCCAGATGGGCGTCGGCACGGGTGAGACGGTCATCGTCGGGGTTCGCGAGGGGACCAGCGTGCGCGTGCTGGTGCTCGTGGGAGGTACCGGCGAGGGCGTGACTGTCATGGTAGGGGCTGGCGTGAAGCTCGGGGAGGCAGTCGCGACGGCTCCGGCAACCTCTGTAGCAGGTTGGTGAGTTGGGGGTACAGTCAAGATTGAAGAATTATGCAGAATGAAAAGTGCGGAATTCCGGCGGCTGCATAGATTCCGGTCAGCAAGTAT
>Ga0134094_1000594_pt1 | contig 43480 bp, 45 predicted proteins | sample 5_1taG_FD_94458 | JGI IMG/M metagenome (GOLD analysis project Ga0134094, IMG submission 94458) | Switchgrass degrading microbial communities from high solid loading bioreactors in New Hampshire, USA - 5_19_20_110_A1 metaG | ecosystem: Engineered > Bioreactor > Semi-continuous > Anaerobic >... | reverse complement strand
GAGAATTTAAAGCCTTAAGGCGCGAAAACACCCCGCCTGACACGCGGGAACGCACGAGTTGCCCCGCATTGATGCCGCGTAAATGGGCGCATGGATGCCGCGCAAACGGGCACGCCGCGCCCCCGTACTCATGCCGCTTGAGCGAGCGCTGTGTCCTGCATTGATACCGCGAACAGACAGCCGCGCCCCGCCTTGTATCCGAATGAGCAGGGCGCTTACGCGCGCGTTTCGCTTTTGCGGCGGGCGGCGCGGGCGCAGGCGCGAAAAATGCCCCCGAAAGCCAAACGGCTCCCGGGGGCGTTTTATCTCCGTTATTGATTAAAACTCAATTCCCTTGCGCGCGGGGATGCCCTTGTCGAAGGGGTGGCGGATTTTGACCATCTCGGTGATGTAGTCGGCCCTGTCCAGGACCCAGCCGATGGGTTTGTGCCCCGTGATGACGACTTCGAGCTCCCGCGGCTTGTTTTCAAGGAGACCGCGCACGAGGCCTTCGTCCAGCACGTCAAACTGCAGGGCGTCCATCGCCTCGTCGAGGATGAGAAGGTCGCACTCCCCGCGCCGCACTAAGTCGAGCGCCTTTTTGAGGTTTTCGTCGTGAATCCGGCGCGTCTCGGCTTTTTGCTCCTCGGTCATGTCGGTCACGAACATCGCCCCGGCCTTGCCTCGCAGGAGCGTGACGTTTTCAAGGCAGCCGAGGGATTTGATCTCCCCGCTCGGCGTGTCCTTCAGAAACTGCACGACGACGGCCTTTTTCCCGCTCCCGCAGGCGCGAAGGCACAGCCCCAGCGCGGCCGTCGTCTTCCCTTTTCCGTACCCGTAGTACACGTGGACAAGTCCCTGCGCCATAATTCGCTCCTCCTTTGGTCTCCCTCATTCTATTCCCGCGCAAAAACGTTTGTCAAGCCGCGCGAAAGCGCGTGGACAAGGCGCGGGGCATCATGTATACTTTTCTCACACAGATAAAGGAGTGTTTGCCATGACATGGGAAGAGCTGGAGTCGGCCTGCCTGTCCTGCCGCAGGTGCGCCCTGTGGGAGACGCGCACGAACGTCGTCGTCGGGGTGGGAAACCGCGCAGCGCGCGTGATGCTGGTGGGCGAAGGCCCCGGCGAGCAGGAGGACTTAAAGGGCGAGCCGTTCGTCGGCCGGGCCGGCCAGCTTCTGGATACGATGCTTGCCATCATCGGCCTGTCCCGCGCGAAGAACGTCTACATCGCCAACATCGTCAAGTGCCGCCCGCCGAAAAACCGCGACCCGCTCAACACGGAGCAGGACGCGTGCATCGGCTACCTGCGGGAGCAGTTTAAGCTCATCCGCCCGGCCATCATCATCTGCCTCGGGCGCATCGCCGCCGGGCGCATCATCGGCCCCGATTTCAAAATCACGCAGGACCACGGAAAGTGGTACGTCAAGGACGGCGTGCACATCACGGCGCTCTACCACCCCGCCGCCCTGCTGCGCGACCCGGGCCGCCGCCCCGAGACGTTCGAGGACCTTAAGTCCATCGAGGCGAAAATCCGCGAAATCTGCCCGGAGGTCTACGCGTCATGACCGCGCCGGACGTCGGGGCGCTCAAGGCCCTCTGGCGGGCGGTGTTTTGCGACCCTGAGGAGGAGATTGACCGCTTCTTTTCGCATTTTTACGCGCCGGAGCGTACCGTCGCCATCACGGAGGGCGGCGAGCTTGCCGCGATGGCGCACCTTCTGCCCGCCGGCAGCCTCGTCCTCGGCGGAAAGGCGCCGCCTTGCGCCATGCTCTACGCCGTCGCCTCCGCGCCGCACCTGCGCGGGCGCGGCTTTGGCCGCCGCGTGACGGAAGAGGCTGTGCAGAGGGCGCAAGCGCTCGGGTTTGAGGCCGTCGTTTTGCACCCGGCGGAAAAAACGCTGTTTTCGTTTTACGAAAAGCTCGGCTTTTTAACGGCTTTTTCCGCCTGCTTTACCGGCATTATCAATTTAGACCCGCAAAGCGAACCGGAAACACACGGCGCCGCGCTCCGCCGCATCTCCTCTGCGGAATACGCCGCGCTGCGCCGCCGCTATCTGGACGGGCGCGTCTTTATCGACTTTACGCCCCATGCCTTCGCCTATCAGGAGGCGCTTTGCGGCGAAGGGGGGCTGTTTGCCGTCGAGCGCGGCGGGGAGACGGTCGGGTGCGCGATTGTCGAGCGCGGCGGGGAGGAAACCGCCGCAAAGGAACTGCTTTGCTCGCCGCGCGACTTTGACGACGCTGTCGCGGCGCTCGAGCGCGCGTTTCCGGCCCACGCGCTGTCCGTTCGTGCGCCGGAGTGGGCCGTGCCGGGCGGGTCGGAGCGCGCCGTCCCCTTCGGGATGCTTTATCTGACGGCGGCGGGATACCCTCAGGACGCGGCGGGATGGTACGGCCCGGCGTTCGATTAGGACGCGGAATCTGATGACAATGCCTAAATTTTCATATCAAAATTCAGTGATATTTAACATTTTCTCAACAAATAGCTGTTTTTTTCTTAATACCTTTATAGTAGCCTTAAGAGCGTAGGGTTGCCAATTCCATCGATAATCTTTTTTCATTTATTATCCTCTGTTTATCCTTGAGGCCGGCCTATCCCGCGGCCTCAAGGATTTTTTTGTTTTCCGGCGCATCAGGCCTCTTATGGACATCGGACGGGCTGTATGATACAATGGCGCAAGAAATTGCCTGTCACCAAAGGAGCCGCGCGCATGAAAACGGATGTGCTGGACGTAAAGTTCGACGGCCTGACGATGCAGCAGGCGCTCGACCGCGCCGAGGTCCTCATGGACCGCTCGTCGCGCCCGGAGGGCGCGCCCGTCCCCTACGTCGTCACGCCCAACCCGGAAATCGTCTGGCTGTGCCGGAAAAACCGCGACCTTGCCCGCGCCGTCGCAGGCGCGGCGATGACGCTGCCGGACGGCATCGGCGTCGTCTACGGCGCGAAGATTCTCGGAACGCCCTTGCCCGAACGCGTGGCGGGGTTTGATTTTGCCATGGGCCTGATGGCGCGCCTTGGGCAGCGCGGCGGGAGCGTGTTTCTCCTCGGGGCAAGGCCCGGCGTGGCCGAAAAGGCGGCGGAGGAGCTCGGGCGCCTTTACCCGGGACTTGTCGTCTGCGGCACGCAGGACGGCTATTTTCAGGACGAGGCGCCCGTCGTCGAAAAGATAAACGGGGCGTCGCCCGACCTGCTTTTGGTCTGTCTCGGCGCGCCGAAGCAGGAGCTTTTCATGGAGAGAAACGCCGCGCGCCTTGACGCGGGGCTGATGGTCGGCCTTGGCGGCTCGCTGGACGTGCTCGCCGGGCAGGTGCGCCGTGCGCCGGAGGGCTGGCGGCGCCTGAATCTCGAGTGGCTCTACCGGCTGATAAAGCAGCCCAGCCGCATCGGGCGCATGATGCGCCTGCCGCTGTTCCTGCTCGCTGTCGTCCGGCGGCGGGTACTTAAAAAATGACGCCGGAGGCGCGTTTATGGGCAAACTGATAGTGCTCGAGGGCATCGACGGGAGCGGGAAGTCGACGCAGTTTCGGCTCCTGTGCGAGCATCTTGAAAAATCGGGGGCGGATTTCCGCCGTCTGTCCTTCCCGCAGTACGGCAAGCCATCCGCCGCGCTCGTCGAGATGTATCTGGCGGGCGACTTCGGGAAAGACGCCGGGGACGTAAGCGCCTATACCGCCTCGACCTTTTTCGCGGTTGACCGCGCCGCCTCATACCTTAAGGACTGGCGCGGGTATTATAATAAAGGCGGGCTTTTGGTGACGGACCGGTACACGACGAGCAACGCCATCCACCAGGGGGCCAAGCTCCCCAAGGAGGCGCGGCGGGACTTTTTCAAATGGCTGTACGACTTTGAGTTTCGCCTTCTGGAACTCCCGCGGCCCGATCTCGTCATATATCTGGACATCCCCGCCGAAGCGGCCATCTCCCGCATCGCGGAGCGGCGCGAAAAAAGCGGCGGCGCGCCGGACATCCACGAGCGCGACGCGGCGTACCTGCGCCTGAGCGCCGAGTGCGGCGCGCAGGCGGCCGCCTTTTACGGCTGGCGCGCGGTGCCTTGTTTCGAAGACGGCGCGCCGCGGTTAGAGCGTGCCGTTTTCGGCGATATTTTAGCCATACTACAGGAATCGGGGCTTTTCTAGATGAAAGAGATAAAAAAACAGCTTCGCAGGGAAATCCGCGAGAAAATCAATAGCCTTCCCGCGGAATATATCGAGGAGAGCGACGCGGGCATCGCCGCGCGCGTGTGCAGCCTCCCTGAGTTTATTAATGCCAAAACGATTTTCACCTTCTACAGCATCGGCCGCGAGCCGGACACGCACCGCATCATCCGGCGCGCGCTGGAAATGGGCAAAACCGTGTCGCTTCCCGTCTGTTTCAAGGGCGGCATCATGGAGGCGCGGGCGATTAAGGACATCGGCGAGCTGCGCCCGTCTCAGATGATGGGCCTTATGGAGCCGCTGGACTCGAAGATCGTCATCGCCCCCGAGGAGATAGACTTCATCGTCGTCCCCGCGCTCGCGTACGACGAGGAGGGCTACCGCGTCGGCTACGGCGGCGGGTACTACGACCGCTTCCTCGTGCGCACGAAGGCGTATACCGTCGGCATCACGCGGGAGGCGCTGATGATGGACGCCGTCCCCCGCGAGGCGCACGATATCCCGGTGCAGTGCATTGTGACGGAAAAAAAAGCGAGACTCCTCAGGGAGTCCCGCTAAACCGGCCTTACCCGGGCGGCGCAGTGCCGTCCATGGTTTTTATCCCGGGTATTTATCCTATGTAATCCGTTCAGCAGCGATTGCAGTTGTCGCTGAACCCACCGCATCCGCCGCAGCAGCAGCAAATGATAATCAGGATAAAGATGATCCAGATGCACCAATTGTTTCCAAAACCACTAAAGCACATACTCAAACTCCATTCTGCCGTTGCGCGCCGGCTGATTGGTCATTGTGTTTTGTTTTACCGCACCTCTTATCACGCGCAATATCTGATAAGAGCTTTCCAAGCGGGCGGCTTTCTCTCTCTCGGCCGCCGTCTGCGATATTCTATGCATCCCCCGTCATGAGGGTGACTGCGCGAAAAGCGTTTTGTTTCGAGATTCAGGAGGCGTTTTATGAAAGACAACGCGGAGTACTGGAAAGAGCTTTTGGGCGACGGCTATAACGAAGAAATCATGAAGCTTCTCCACGCCGACGACATCGAGCCGGGCGGCGACGCGCCCGGCGGGCAGGAGGCGCCGCCACCACCGCCGCCGCCGCAGCCGAGGCGGCCAAAACAGGATTCCGCGCGCTCAAGCAAGCCCTCCGAAAAGGCGCCGGACGCCGGCGCGCGCGGGCAGCCCCCCAGGCGCGGCGCAGCGCCTGCGCGCAAACCTGGTCCCGCCGGCGGCGACAAGCCCGCGCGGGAGCAAAAGGCATCCGGCCAAAAGCCCGCGCACGGCGAAAACGGGCGCGGCGTATCAAGGCCCGCGCACGGCGAAAACGGGCGCGGCGCGTTAAGGCCCGCGCACGAGGAAAACGGACGGGGCGTGTCAAAGCCCGTCGGCGGCAGCCCGAACGGCAAGCCGCAGCCCGTCCGGGATCAAAAGCCCGCGCCGCCTGAAAAAGAAGAAGACGATTTCAACGTGGAATTTGATTTTGACGAGGAGTACAGCGACGTTCCCATGACAAAGCCTATCCGCCCAAGCCGCGAAAAGCGCTCCGGCTGCCTCGGCGGCATCCTCTACGCCGCGTTCATCATCTGCGTGAGCCTGCTCGTGGCGTCCCTCGGGTGGCTGGCCGCGACGGACGTGCTCGGCCTCGGGGGCGAAAACGAAGTCGTGCAGGTGACCATCCCGAAGGACTTTAAAATAAGCGACGTGGCGGACATCCTGCAGGAGGCGGGGCTAATCAAATACAAGTCCCTCTTCAATATCTACGCCCGCTTCTCCAAGGCCGAGGAAAAAATCGTCGCCGGCACCTACGCGCTCAACAAGAACTACGACTACCGCGCGCTCGTCAACGGCATGACGCTGCGGGGTGGCAAGAAAGTGGAGGTTGAAGTCACCATCCCGGAGGGCTACACCCTCAAGCAGATCTTCCAGCTCCTCGACGCAAACCGCGTCGCCACCGAAGCGGAGCTGTGGGACGCCGCCGCCAACTACGACTTTGATTACGAGTTCCTCGACGAGTCCACCCTCGGGGACAAATACCGGCTCGAAGGGTTCCTCTTCCCGGACACGTACCGCTTCTATGTGGGCGACTCGCCCTCCCGCGCCATCAACAAGATGCTCAGCAACTTTAAATCGAAATACACCGCTGATTTCGCCGCGCGGGCGGCCGAGCTGGGCTTTACGCAGCGGGAGATTATCACCATCGCGTCGCTCATCGAAAAAGAGGCGGGCAGCAACGAAGAGCGCGCCACGATCTCGTCGGTCATTCACAACCGCCTCAAGAGCCAGAACCTCAAATACCTGCAGATCGACGCGACGCTTTACTACGCCGCGTCGCGCACCGGCGAGGCCGTCTCCACCTCCATCGACAGCCCCTACAACACGTACACGTACCAGGGCCTGCCGCCGGGGCCGATCGCAAACCCGGGCCTTGCCTCCATCAAGGCGGCCCTCTATCCCGAAACCACTAATTACTACTACTACGCCCTCAACAAGCGGGGCACGCACAACTTCTTCCGCGACTTCGCGTCCCACCAGGCCTTCGTCCAGAGCGATGAGTACGGCGGGTAAACCGGAGCTGCTCGCTCCCGCCGGCGACTGGGAGCGGCTTGAGATGGCCGTCGCCTACGGGGCGGACGCCGTCTATATCGGCGGCGAGCGGTTCGGGCTGCGCGCCGCCGCGGGTAATTTCAGCCCAGATGCTCTCAAAAAAGCCGCCGCGTACTGCCATGAGCGCGGCGTGAAGGTGTATGTGACGTGCAACGCCGTCATGCGCAACGAGGATATTCCCGCCCTGCCCGCCTTTTTTGAAATGGTGCAGGACGCCGGCGCGGACGCCGTGATCGTCTCGGACCTTAGCGCCGTCTCCCTGGCAAAGCAGCACGCGCCGCGCCTTAAAATCCACGTCAGCACGCAGGCGGGCGTTGCCAATTACGAGACGGCGCGCGTGCTTTTCGACTTGGGCGCGTCCCGCGTCATCCTCGCGCGGGAGCTCACGCTTGAGGAGATCGCGGAAATCCGCGCGAAGACGCCGCGTGAGCTTGAAATCGAAGTGTTCGTCCACGGGGCGATGTGCGTCTCCTTTTCCGGCCAGTGTTTGCTGTCGAACTTCCTTGCTGGGCGGGACGCAAACCGCGGCGAGTGCGCCCAGCCGTGCCGCTGGCGGTACTTCCTCACGGAAGCGCAGCGCCCCGGGGAGTACTATGAAATCACGGAAGGCCACAAGGGGACGTATATCCTCAACGCGCGGGACCTGTGCATGCTCGGGCATATCCCCGAAGTGCTCGCGGCGGGCGCCACGAGCCTGAAAATCGAAGGGCGCATGAAATCGGCCTACTACGCCGCCGTCATCACAAACGCGTACCGCCACGCCATCGACGCCGCCGTGGAAGGCCGGCCGCTCGACCCGGTGTGGCTCGGCGAAGCGGAGAAAGTCAGCCACCGGCCGTACAGCACCGGCTTCTTCTTCGGGCGGGACGGCGGCGGGCAGTACACGCTCGACGCGATGTATGTAACGAACGCGGACGTCGTCGCCGTCGTGGAAAGCTGCGACGAAGCCGGCCGCGCCGTGCTCACGCAACGCAACAAATTCTCGCGGGGCGACACGCTCGAGCTGCTTTGCCCCGGAAAGCCCCCCGTCCCGTTTACGGCGGAGGAACTGCTTGACGAGGACGGGGCGCCGATTGAATCGGCCCCGCACCCGATGATGCGCTTTCAGATGACCCTTCCGGCGGCGGCCCCGAGGCTGTCGATTTTGCGAAAACCGCGCTCCTAGCGGCGAAAATGGCCGATTATGGCGGTTTTTCTCCTGGTTTTTTAGTTATTGACACGCCTTTTTACGTATTATATAATTAACTTCCGCACGGCGACTTGTTCGCTGCACGGCAGTGGGCAACGTGCCTGATGACAAGCCCGGGCGTTTTTTCGCGCCGGGGTGGATAAGGAGGTGCCAGCATGTTAAGAACATACCAGCCCAAAAAGCGTCAGCGCGCCAAGGAGCACGGCTTCCGCAAAAGAATGTCGACACGCAACGGCAGAAAGGTCCTCGCTCGCCGCCGCAGAAAGGGCAGAGCGAAGCTTTCCGCTTAACATGGCAGCGGCAACAGGAAACAGGAAAAAGGAGTCTCAGGGCGGTTTCATCCGCCCTAAGCCTGTTTATCGAGGAGAGCGGGCCGCGTGAAATTTTCAGTCTCGCTTAAAAGCAATAACGATTTCCGCCGGCTTTACGCGAAAGGCAAGTGCGCCTCGTCCCATAACATGGTTTTGTACTGTCGGCCCAACAGGCTCAGGCTCAACCGCGTCGGCATCACCGTCAGCGCCAAGCTCGGCAAGGCCGTCGTGCGCAACCGCGTGCGCCGCCGCCTCCGGGAAGTCTACCGCCTCAACGAGGACAAGCTCTCCCCCGGCTACGATATTGTGCTGGTGGCGCGCGGGCGGGTCAAAACGGCGCTGTTTCGCGATCTGGAGACTGATTTTCTCTCTCTTTGTCAAGAATTAGGAATAGCGAAATGAAAAAGCTGCTCATCGCCTGCGTGAAGTTTTACAGGCGTTATATCTCGCCGCTTCGTCCCCCCTCCTGCCGGTTTACGCCGACCTGCTCGGCTTACGCGCTCGAAGCGATTGAGAAGTACGGAGCGGCGAAGGGCCTGTGGCTCTCCCTCAAGCGAATCTGCAAATGCCATCCTTTCCATAAGGGCGGGTACGACCCCGTCCCATGATGCTTGAATAGATTGGAGAACTTAAGAATTGAGCACGATAGCAAAACCGTTCGGCTGGCTTTTAATGCTGCTGTATGACCTCGTAGGCAACTACGGCGTCGCCGTCATCCTCTTTGCCCTCATCGTGAAAATCATCCTGCTGCCGTTTCAGATGAAATCGAAGCGCGGCATGATGAAACAGACGCGCCTGCAGCCGAAGATCAAGGAAATTGAAAAACGCCACGGCGGGAACAAGCAGAAGATGAACGAGGAGCTGCAAAAGCTCTACCGGGAAGAGGGCGTCAACCCCCTGTCGGGCTGCCTGTGGTCCCTCATCCCGCTGCCGATTATCATCGCCCTGTTTTCCGCCGTCAGCCGCCCGCTGACCACGATGATGCGCGTCCCGAAGGAGCTGCTTCAGGAAGGCGGCGCGATTTTAAATAAGCTCACAAGCCTCGGCTTTGAGCCGTCGATGACGGCAAACTACCTCGAAATCGAGCAGGCGCAGTTTATCTCGCATCACTTCAGCGAATTTGCCGGCTTAAGTGATAAACTGCGCGCACTCGACTATAATTTTATCGGACTGAATCTCGGCATGCGCCCGCAGTGGAACTTCCTGTGGACGACGGACTGGTCCAACCCCTCCGTCTGGCTGCCGGGGCTCGGGCTGTTCCTGATCCCGTTCATCTCCGGCTTCCTCGCGTTCTTGTCCGCGAAGGTGAGCATGAAGATGAGCGCGGCAAGCGGCCAGACGCAGCAGCAGCAACAGAGCTCGTCCATGCTCCTGTTCATGCCGCTCATCTCCGTGTACTTCGCCTTCATCATGCCGGGCGCCATCGGCGTGTACATCATCTTCAGCTCCCTGTTCGCCTTTATCCAGGACATCATCCTCACAAAGTACTACACGAAAATTCTCGACAAGGAAGACGCCGCGCGCGCCGAGACCCAGCGCAAGAAGGACGCCGAGCTTGAGGCCAAGCGCCGCGAAGCGGAGCGCCAGGCCAAGGCGATGGAGCGCAACCCCAACACGTCGAAGAAAAAGCAGCTCAAGGAAGAGCGCCGCTTAAAGCAGGAGCGCGCCGCCGAATGGGCTAAGAAAAACGCGCCCAACAAGAGCGAGGAATACGAGCCCAGCCGCGTCGGCGACCGCCGCTACGCCCGCGGTCGCGCCTACGACCCGCACCGGTTCGATAAGAACTTCAAAAAGCCGCCCGCCGACGAGGCGGAAAAAGAGGCGGCATCAGCGGCGGACGTGCCGGAAAATACTCCCGTCGAGCAGGCCGCGGCGCCGTCTGAAACGGTTTCAGGCGTCCCCGCCGCTGAGACGGTTCCTGCGCCCGTCTCCGAACCTGAGCAGGCCGAGTCCGGCGCGCAGCAGGACGACGCGGCCGCATCCGAAGCGTCTGCCGCCGATGTGTCCGAGCCGGATGCCGGGAGCGGCGAGAGCCTCACGCGCGGCACCCTTTCGACTCCGGAATACACCCAGCCGGACGACGTACAATAAGCACCCACAGACGCCGGAGCCTTTCGGCGGATTATCACGCGCCGCCCCTTAAGCGGAGCCTCAAGGAGATGACCGAAATGCTGGTTTCGATTGAAGCAACCGGGAAAACGGAGGAAGAAGCCATTCAGAACGCGCTCAACCAGCTTGGATTGCAGCGCGACGACGTGACCGTTGAAATCATAGAGCGGGCCAAATCGGGCTTTTTGGGACTTAAGAGCACTCCGGCCGTCGTGAGAGTGTCCTACGAACGCCCCGACACGCAGAGCGAGCGCGTGGAGCAGTTCCTCACGGGCCTTTTCGAGCGCATGGGCGTCAATGCCACGCCGCATATCCGGGAAGAGGAGGACGGCGTCCTCTCCGTGACCCTCACGGGGGACGACCCGGGCGCGCTGATCGGCCGCCGCGGCGAAACGCTCGACGCCATTCAGCACCTGACCAACTATGTCATCAACAAAAAAGCGTCCAGCCGCGTGCGGGTGAACATCGACGCGGAAAACTACCGCGCCCGCCGCAACGAGGCGCTGGAGAAGCTGGCCAATAAAGTCGCGGCGAAGGTCGTCAAATACCGCCGCAATATGACGCTCGAGCCCATGAACTCCTACGAGCGCCACGTCATCCACACGGCGCTTCAGGGCTTCCCGAACGTCACCACGTATTCCGTCGGTTCCGAGCCGAACCGCCGCATCGTAATCGCTTACGACAAAAGCGGCTCAGGCTCCGCCCAGAATCTCCGCGAGCGGCGATAACCGCAAGCTTTTTTGAAAGAGGGGGATTACCATCATTACCGAAAAAGTCAAGGAGCTTCTCGCCTCGCAGTTTGCCGTCGATGCCGGCAGCATTACGATGGAAACTGACCTGGTGCAGGATCTCGGCGCCGATTCTCTCGACCTTGTCGAACTGATTACGCTGCTCGAGGAGGAGTTCGGCATCGTCATCACCGACGAGACGGTATACAATTACAGAACAGTTGCCGAGATTGTGGAGTTTATCGAGCAAAAGCTCGGGGCCATGGCCTAAACTACATAAAAGCCGAAGCGTTCCGCTTCGGCTTTTCCTTTAATTAAACTGTGAAAGCGCTCACTGCGCGTCTTCACACAAGACGTCGCCGCACTCCGGGTGCTCGTCAAACCAGTGCTCGGCGTACGGGCACGTCGGCAGCGCCTTCCGCCCCGTCTCCCGAAGCGCGGCGACCGCCCGCGCCATCAGCTCGCCGGCAATCCCTTTCCCGCGCAGGGACGGGTCTACGAACGTGTGGCAGATGTCCACCGTCTTCTCATCCACGGCCGGAAAGTCCACCTCTGCCAGCACGACGCCCTCTTCCTCGTACACGATTTTGTTTTCATGCTGCACAAACGGCACGGCGCTCACTCCTTTATGCCGCCCAGGCGGCCCTTTTTCGCTTATCGTACCACGCCGCGCCTTTCCGGGCAAGACGTTTGTCCCCCAAAAAATCGCCCATATTTGGAAGAAAAGGAAAAAGGAGCACGGTATTTTAACTGAAATTTGTTTATTGTCGTATTGCCGTGTTACTAGATTACCACGCTAAAGTCTGTTATACTGATTGTATGAGTCTGAAACGGAGCGTGAGTGCGACATGACGCAGGAAGTGCTGAAAAATGAGGAAAAGGCGATGCTGCGCCTTCGCGCGCTGTACCGCCGGTACGGCTACGCGCAGTACAAGATGAGCAAATTCGAGGAGTACGACCTGTACGCGCGCAACAAGAATTTCCTCCCCTGCGACTACGTCGTCACGTTCAACGAGCCGGGCGGGCGCCTGATGGCCCTCAAGCCCGACGTCACGCTCTCCATCGTGCGCAACACGCGCGGGAGCGCCGGCGCGTGCAAATACTTTTACAACGAAAACGTCTACCGCCTCTCCGCGGACGGGCGGGAGATCAGGGAGCGGATGCAGGCCGGCCTTGAATACATCGGCGAGCTCGACGTGCTGGCCATGAGCGAGGTCATCTTCCTCGCCCTCAAAAGCCTTGAGACCATCAGCGACCGGTACCTGCTGGACATATCGCACCTTGGCTTTGTCGGCGGGCTGCTCGAGTCCCTTGGCCTGCGCGCCGAGGTTCAGGCCGACATCCTGCGGTGCATCAGCAGGAAAAACGCGCCGGAGATTGAAGAAATCTGCGCGAGGCACCATGTCTCGCAGGAAAACACGCGCAAACTTACGACACTCGCCTCCCTCTACGGGAAGTGGGAGGACGTGCGCGAAACGCTTTTGTCTCTGTGCGCGAACGAGAAGATGCGCGCGGCCGTCTTCGAGCTTGAGGCGGTTTTGGAGACCGTCCGCGCCCTCGGCGGCTCCGGCGCGATTTACATCGACTTTTCGACGGTCAACGACATGAACTACTACAACGGCATCATCTTTCAGGGGTATGTCGACGGGCTGCCCGAGGGCATCCTCTCCGGGGGGCGGTACGACCCGCTCCTCCAGCAGTTCGGGCGGGACGCCGGCGCCATCGGCTTTGCCGTCTACCTCGACCTGCTCGAGCATTTCCACAGGCCCGACCGGGAGTACGACGTGGACGTCCTGCTCCTCTATGACGAAGCCACGCCGCCCGCCGTTGCCGCCGAACACGTCCGGCGCATCACGGAGTCGGGCGAGAGCGTGCGGGCGACCAGGACCCTTGATGAGAACGTAAAATACCGCCGCCTTGTGCGCCTTGAGGGCGGCAGGGCAAAGGAGGCCGGAAATGCTTAATATTGCCCTTCCCAAAGGCCGCCTCGGCGACGCGGTGTACGACATTTTCGAGTCCGTGGGGTACGGCTGCCCCGCCATCCGCGAGGGCGGCCGGAAGCTGATATTTGAAAGCCCCGAAAACGGCGTGCGCTTTTTCTGGGTAAAGCCCTCGGACGTGGCCATTTACGTCGAGCGGGGCGCGGCGGACGTCGGCGTGGCGGGGAAAGACATCCTGCTTGAATACCAGCCGGACGTGTATGAACTCCTCGACCTTGGCGTCGGCAAGTGCCGGATGTGCGTGGCCGCGCCGAAAGGGTTCCGCGAAGACACGGACAGGACGCTGCGCGTGGCGACGAAGTTTTCCCGCATCGCAAGGACGTATTACGCCGGGCGCGGCCGGGAGATTGACGTGATTGGCCTCAACGGCTCCATTGAGCTGGCCCCGATACTCGGGCTGTCGGACGTGATCGTCGACATCGTCGAGACGGGGACGACGCTGCGGGAAAACAACCTCGAGGTCATCGAGACGATCTGCCCCATCAGCGCGCGGCTCATTGCCAACAAGTCCAGCTACAAGTTTAAGCACGGCGAAATCTCAGCGCTCTGCCGGAAAATTTCGGAGAAAGGGGGCCCCGGCGATGATTAAAATTCTCAGAGACGTCAAAGCGCCCGAAATCTTCATCCGCGTCGACGACGAGGCGGATGTGTCCGCCGCCGTCGCCGCCATCATCGCGGACGTGCGCCGCGAGGGCGACGCCGCCGTGCTCCGCTACAGCGAGAAGCTCGACGGCGCGCGCCTTGACTCCCTTGAGCTGACCGACGAGGAAGCCTCCGCGGCGCTTAAACAGGTGGACGGGGCTTTCGTCGAAATCCTGCTGCGCGCGGCGCGGAACATCGAGGCGTTCCACCGCCGCCAGCTCCGGGAAGGGTTTGAACTCACGGGCGATAACGGCGAAATTCTCGGGCAGAAGGTTTTGCCCCTTGCCCGCGTGGGCGTGTACGTCCCGGGCGGGACGGCGGCCTACCCCTCCACGGTGCTCATGAACTGCATCCCGGCGCGGATTGCCGGCGTGAAGGAGATCATCCTCGTAACGCCCCCGCGGCCGGACGGGACGGTCCGCCCGGAAATCGTCGCCGCCGCGCGCATCGCGGGAGCCACCCGCATTTTCAAATGCGGCGGCGCGCAGGCCATCGCGGCGCTGGCGTACGGGACGGAGTCGATTCCGGCGGTGGACAAAATCGTCGGCCCCGGAAACGCGTATGTCGCGGAGGCGAAGCGGCAGGTTTTCGGCCGCGTCGGCATCGACATGATCGCCGGCCCGAGCGAAATCCTCGTCATCGCGGACGAGACGGCGCCGGCCCGCCACGTCGCCGCCGATCTGCTCTCGCAGGCCGAGCACGACGCGCGCGCCCGCGCCGTCCTTGTGACGACAAGCGAGGCGCTCGCGCTTAAGGTCGCTGAGGAAATCGAATCGCAGCTTGCCGAGCTCCCGCGCGAGTCGATTGCGCGCGCGTCCATCGAGTCGGGCGGCAAAATCATCCTCGCCGGCTCGCTCGACGAAGCCGTGGAGCTTGCCAACGCCCTCGCCCCCGAGCACCTCGAGCTTATCGTGGAAGACCCCTTCCCCCTGCTGGAGAAGGTGCGCAACGCCGGCTCCGTTTTCCTCGGAAAATACTGCCCCGAAGCCCTCGGGGATTATTTTGCCGGCCCCAACCACACGCTTCCCACGCTCGGCACGGCGCGCTTTTCAAGCCCCCTTTCGGTGGACGATTTCATCAAGAAGTTCTCCTACACATATTACACGAAGGAGGCGCTCGCCCGCGTAAGGGACGACATCGCCGCCTTCGCCGAGCGGGAGGGGCTGACGGCCCACGCCCGCTCCGTCACCATCCGTTTTGAGCCGGAGGCGAAGAAATGAGCCGTTTTTTATTACGCCGCTACGAAAACCTCGTGCCGTACGTCCCCGGCGAGCAGCCGCAGGACGGCGCCTTCATCAAGCTCAACACGAACGAGTCGCCTTATCCCCCGTCCCCGCTCGTGCTCGAGCGCGTGCGGGACGAGGCGGCCTCTCTCCGGCTCTATCCGGACCCCGACGCGCGGCGACTGCGCGCAAAGCTTGCCGCGCACCTTGGCGTTTTGCCGGAAAACGTGCTCGTCACGAACGGGTCGGACGAGGCGCTCGCCTTTGCGTTTCTGGCGTTTTTCGACAGGGACACGCCCGTGCGCTTTCCGGACATCACCTACGGGTTTTACCCCGTCTACTGCAGCCTCTGCGGCGTGCGGGCGGACATCGTCCCGCTGCGGGAGGATTTTACCGTCTGCGTGGACGACTACGTCGCCGTGGGGCGCCCCGTGGTGCTTGCCAACCCGAACGCCCCCACAGGGCTGTTTCTCCCCGTCTCCGATATCGAGCGCATCGCCGCGTCCAACCCCGACCACATCGTCCTCATCGACGAGGCGTACATCGACTTCGGGGGCGAAAGCGCCGTCCCGCTCATCAATAAGTACGACAACCTGCTCATCGTGGGCACGTTTTCTAAGTCCAGGTCGCTTGCGGGCGCGCGCATCGGCTACGCCGCCGCCTGCGCGCCGCTCATTCAGGACCTCGATACAATCCGCAATTCCTTTAACCCCTACAACCTCTCCCGCACGGCGCTGGCCGCCGGCGAAGCGGCGCTGGACGAGCAGGCGTACTACACGAAAAACTGCCGCGAAATCGCCCGCGTGCGGGATGAAACGGCTGAAAAGTTGCGCGATCTCGGCTTTATCGTCACCGACTCGCGCGCCAATTTCCTCTTTATCCGCCACCCGGAGCGTTCCGGCCATGACCTGTACGCCGAACTGCGCGCGCGCGGGATTTTGGTGCGCTGGTTTAACCTGCCGCGCATTTCCGATTACCTGCGCGTCACCGTCGGCACGGCCGAGCAGATGGACATCTTCGTGGATACGATCCGCGCCATTATTTAAGTGAAAGGAGCCGCTGCCATGCGCCAAAGCACCATCACGCGCAAAACAGCCGAGACGGACATCACGCTCAAGCTCTGCCTCGACGGGGGCGAGGCCGGTACGATTGACACCGGCGTCGGCTTTCTCGACCACATGCTCACCCTCTTTGCCCGCCACGGGCGGTTTGCCCTGACGGTTCAGTGCGCGGGCGACCTGCACGTGGACGCGCACCACACCGTGGAGGACGTGGGCATCTGCCTTGGCGCCGCGTTTGACGTTTCGCTCGGGGAGCGGCGCGGCATCGCGCGGTACGGCGAGGCGACCGTCCCCATGGACGAAGCGCTCGTCCAGTGCGCGGTGGACATCTCGGGGCGCGCCTACCTCGCTTATGGACTGAGTTTCGACGTGCCTTATCTCGGAGGGATGGACGCCTCCCTCGTGGAGGAGTTTTTGCTCGCCTTTTGCCGCCGCGCGGGCGTCACGCTCCACGTCCGCCAGCTTGCGGGGAAAAACGCGCACCACATCGCGGAAGCGTGCTTTAAGGCCCTCGCCCGCGCCATGCGCGCGGCCGTGGCCGTCGACCCCGCTTTGGGCGGGGAAATCCCGTCGACGAAAGGCGTCTTGTAAGCCTTTCAGGCGAAAATCAAGGAGACCATAATGATAGCCATAATCGACTACGGCGTGGGAAACCTCTTTTCCCTGCGCAGCTCGTTTCAATACATCGGGGCGGACGCCATCGTCACGGGCGACGCGGATGAAATCGCCCGGTGCGAGCGCATCGTGCTCCCCGGCGTCGGCGCGTTTCGCGACGCGGCGGAAAAGCTCCGCCGGGCGGGGCTTGACGAAGTCGTGCGCCGCGAGGCCCTCTCCGGCAAGCCGCTTCTCGGCATCTGCCTTGGGATGCAGATGCTCTTTGACAGGAGCCTTGAGTACGGCGAGCACAAGGGCCTGGGGCTTATCCCCGGGAGCGTCGTGCCCCTTGCGCCCCTTCTGCCGCCGGGGCTGAAAGTGCCGCACATCGGCTGGAACGCGCTCATTTTCCCGAAGGACAGGCCGAAAAGCCGCCTGTTCCGGTTTGTCGGCGAGGGCGAGCACGTCTATTTCGTCCACTCCTACCACGCCTCGGGCTGCGAAGACGCCGTCACCGCCACGGCGGAGTACGGCGTGCCCGTCACAGCGGCGGTGGAGCGGGGGAATGTGTTCGGCACGCAGTTTCACCCGGAAAAAAGCGGCCAGACGGGACTGAACATCCTGCGCGCGTTTTGCTCTGTTTAGGAGGTCACAGCATGATTCTTTTGCCGGCCATCGACGTGTACGAGGGGCGCGCCGTGCGCCTGTACAAGGGCGATTATAAGCAGATGACGGTGTATAACGACAGCCCCGTCTCTCAGGCCCTTGCCTTCCGGGACGCGGGGGCGCAGTACCTCCACGTCGTCGACCTGGAGGGCGCGCGGGACGGGACGACGCCGAATTTCGACGTGATTGCGCGCATCGCGAAGGAGACGGGCCTGCCCGTTGAAGTCGGCGGAGGTGTCCGCTCGATGGAAACGATTGAAAAGTACCTTGACGCCGGCATCGCGCGCGTCATCCTCGGGACGGCGGCGCTTACCGACCCCGCTTTCCTCGCGGACGCCGCCGCGCGGCACGGGGAGAAAATCGCCGTCGGCGTCGACGTGCTGGACGGCTTTGTCGCCATCCGCGGGTGGACGGAGGTCACCGGGACGCGGTGCCTTGACTTCATGCAAAAGCTCGTATCCATCGGCGTCAGAACCGTCATCTGCACCGACATATCGAAAGACGGCGTGCTCGGCGGGGCCAATCACGCGCTCTACAGGGAGCTTGCCGAAAAGCTGCCGCTTGAGATCATCGCCTCGGGCGGCGTCGCGGCGCTTGAGGACATCGCCGCGCTCGCGCGCTTGGGGCTGCACGGCGTCATTCTCGGAAAATCGCTCTACACGGGGAGCATCGACCTGCGCGAGGCGCTCGCCCTCGTGCGGAGGATAGAGGAGGGCGCGACATGATTACAAAGCGCATTATCCCGTGCCTTGACGTGAAAGACGGGCGCGTCGTCAAGGGCGTAAACTTCCAGAAGCTCGGGGACGTGAGCTCCCCCGTCACCCTCGCCAAGCACTACAGCGACGCGGGGGCCGACGAGCTCGTGTTTTACGACATCACCGCCTCCGTCGAGGAGCGGCGGCTGTTTACGGACATTCTGCGGGAAGTGGCCTCGTGCATCTTCATCCCGCTGACCGTCGGCGGCGGCATCAGCTCCCTCGACGATTTCGACCGCGTCCTCAAGTGCGGCGCGGACAAGGTGAGCGTCAACTCCGGCGCAATCAGAAACCCCAGTCTCATCCTTGAGGCGGCGCGCAAGTACGGCGACCAGTGCGTCGTGCTGTCGGTGGATATAAAGCGCGTGGACGGGCGTTTCCGCGTCTTCGCCCGCGGCGGGCGGGACGACACGGGGCTTGACGCCATCGAGTGGGTGCGAAAAGGCGAGTCCCTCGGCGCGGGGGAGCTCGTCGTCAACAGCATCGACACGGACGGGGTCAAGGGCGGGTTTGACCTTGAGATGCTCGAGGCGATCTGCGACGCCGTGAGCATCCCCGTCATCGCCTCGGGCGGCGCCGGCTCGGCGGAAGATTTCGTCCGGCTGTTTAAGACGATTCCGAAGGTGGACGCGGGGCTGGCCGCCTCCATCTTCCACTTCGGCGAGGTGGAAATCCCCGCCCTCAAACGGCTTCTTGCCAGCGAAGGGATACCGGTGAGGATATGACGATGGATATTGACACGCTGAAATTTGACGAACAGGGCCTCATCCCCGCCATTGTGGTGGACGAGGATACCGGCGCGGTGCTCACCCTCGCGTATATGAACCGCGAAAGCCTTGAGATTTCCATGAAGGAGGGGCGCACGTGCTTCTGGTCCCGCTCGCGCGGGGAGCTCTGGCGCAAGGGCGAGACGTCCGGCAATGTGCAGCGCATCGTGCGCATCACCGCCGACTGCGACGGGGACGCTTTGTGCGTCTTCGTGCGCAAAACGGGCCCGGCCTGCCACCTCGGGACGGACTCGTGCTTTACCCGGCCGGTGTTTGAAGGGCTGGAGCCCGAGGGGTTTTCGCTCGAAAAGCTCATGGAGCTGATAAAGGGGCGCAAGACGGAGAAAAAGGAGGGCTCCTACACCTCCTACCTCTTTGAAAAAGGGCTCGACAAAATCCTCAAAAAAGTCGGCGAGGAGTCGACGGAGGTCATCATCGCCGCAAAGGCCGAGGACAAGAGGGAGACGGTCTACGAAATTGCCGATCTTGTCTACCACGTCCTCGTGCTCATGGCGCAGCTTGGCATCCCCATCGGGGACGTGCGGGAGGAGCTTAAGTCCCGCCACATCATTGACAAAAAAGTCAAGCAGGAGAAAATGACATGATACTCGCCCCTTCGCCCCTTCGCTCCAACCTGCACGCGCACTCGACATTTGACGACGGCTCCCTCTCCCCGGAGGAGATGGTGCGCGCGGCCGTCAGGGCGCGGTTTGACGTCATCGGCATCTCCGGCCACGCGTACATGGGGCGCCCCTCGGAGTGGACCATGACGCCGTCCGGCACGCGGCAGTTCGCCCTTGAGATGGCGCGGCTGAAAGACAAGTACGCCGGCATCATCGACGTTTACTGCGGCGTCGAGCAGGACGTCCTCGCGCCGGTGCCGGAGGTGAAATTTGACTTTGTCATCGGCGCCTGCCACGCGGTGGACGCGGGGGGCGAGCTCGTCTACGCCGACGCGAGCCCCGAGCACCTGCGCGCGGGCGTGGAGCGGCACTTTGGCGGGGACTACTACGCCTTTGTGCGGGCGTATTACGAGACCGTCGCCGCCATCGGCCGCGATTTTACCCCCGATTTCGTGGCCCACTTCGACCTTGTGACAAAGTACAACGAAGGCGGATTGTTTTTCGACGAGGACGACCCGCGCTACCGCGCCGCCGCGATTTCCGCGCTGATTGCCGTGATGGAGCGCGTGCGCGTCTTCGAGATTAACACGGGCGGGATGTACCGCGCGGGGCGGTCCGTCCCGTACCCCGCGCCTTTTATCCTGCGTGAAATCCGCGCCCGGGGGGGCGAAATCCTCCTGACAAGCGACAGCCACGACGCCGCCTCCCTCGGGTACCGGTACGACCTCGCCGCGGAACTGGCCCGCAGCGCCGGTTTCCGTTACGCGAAGGTGCTCACGCCGAGAGGGTTTATCAGCGTCCCGCTGTAAAGCGCCCGGCTTGCGGCGCCCTTCGCGCCGCGTTTCGACAGATTGGCGCGCCATAAGACGGTTTTGCCCGATAAAGGCCGCTTGCCGACTTTTCCCGGTAAAACACGCGCTTCGCGTTGACAAACCCCGCGCCGTCCGGTAAAATCTAGTTAAAGTAAATACCGCCCTTCAAGTGCCCCCTTGAGCGCCTTTAGCTTTTGGGGGAGAATAGGAAATCGGGTGCAAATCCCGAACGGAACCGCCGCTGTGAGCGCGGAGGGCTTGCCTTTGACGAAAGTCGGTCACTGGGAAACTGGGAAGGCCCGGCAAGCCCGCAGGCGTATATCGCCGCACGCGCAAGTCAGAAGACCTGCTTGAAGCGCCGCCTTGGCCCGGGATTGGCCCCACGGCGGCATGTCTGAGTGCAGAAAAACGGCTGCATCAACTTCTCGTTGATGCAGCCGTTGTTTTAACTAAAGTCCTCCCGCATATCCATGCGCTCTCCATATTGTGATTGTTTCTCCTCTACAGGGCAAACGCCAGGCGGCAAATTCTGCCGTTTGGCGTTTGCTTTTTTGCTATGATGCCGGGCGCGCGCTGGAGCGCGCGTAATGGAAGATATACTGCTGCGCGATACCGGCGTACGGCGCAAAGCGGCTCACATCCGCCCGCCCGCCGTACTGGCTCTCCAGGGCCTTCTTCATCCACGTGTCGACGGGGAAGGCGTTGAGCTTGCCGAGCCCGAACAGCGCCGCGCAGTGGGCGACTTTGTCGCCCACGCCGTCGAGCGCCTTAAGCGATACAACCGCGTCGCGCTCCGGCGCGTCCTTGAGCTTTTCCAAATCAATCCGCCCTTCCGCGACGGCCCGCGCCGCGCCGATGATGTACCGCGCGCGGTAGCCGCACCGCAAGGGCGCAAGGTCCTCCTCGCGCAGCGCCGCGAGCGTTTCCGGCGCGGGGAAGGCGTAAAGCGTCCTCCCCTCAAACTGGACCGGCGCGCCGAACAGGCGGCAGAGGGCCTCGACAATCTGCGTGATGCGCGGGATGTTGTTGCACTGCGAGATGATGAACGTGCACAGCGCCTCCCACGGCTCCTGCCGCAGGATGCGGATGCCCGCCCCGTGCTCCGCCGCCCGCGCCATGTAGGGGTCGACGGAAAGGGCGGCGCGGATGGCGGCGTAGTCGCGGCCTAAGTCGAAGTAGTCGCGCCAGAGTGACTCAAACTCTTCCCTGCCCCCGCTGATAAAGACGCTCTCCCCAATCTGCCGCGCGCGGGCGGCGCGCCCGTATGCGACGCCTATGTAAGAGCGCGCCGCGCCCTCCTCGGGCCGCCAGCGGAAGCACTGGCCGCAGTTAAACGTCTTATCCAAATCGAAATCCGCGGTGCGGACTTCCGTTTCCGTCTCGTGAAAGATGATGTCCATATTATCCGTAGGTAAACCCGCGTTTGGCGTCCTTAAACTCGGCAAGGCGCAGTTCGTACGCGTCCATCGCCGCCTTTTCAAACGCCGGCGGGCGGTCTCCCGCGCCGATAAGGCGGAGCATGTAGCGCGCGAAAGGCGGGTTTAGGATGAGCAGCGGCCCGAGCACATACGTGGCCATAAAGTTTTTGCAGCGGATGCCTTCGCGCTTTTCCTCGGGATTGCGCCCCGCGCCGCGCACCGTCTCAAACAGCGCCGGCACGTCCTCGCCGCCAAAGGCGTGGGAAAACTGGCTCTTAAAGCCGACGATGTCCATGTCTTCAAATTTGCCGAGGTAGAGCCCGTTGTAGCGCCTTTCCATCGCGCGGCGGGCGACGAGGTCAAACAGGCCCAGCATGGGCGTCGCGCCCCCGCCCTCGTCCACGATTTCGCGGATGAACAGCTCCATCGCGTTTCCGGTGGCGAGCACCGGCATGCCGTCTTCGATTTTTGCTTTGAGCGCGTCAAGGTGCGGCATGAGCGCGTCGCGCGCTAAAAGCTGCGCCCGCTCCGTCATGGAGCTGATGTAGACGAGGCTGACGTCGCCGTCTAAAAACCTCGGGCGCGCCTTGAGGGACGTCTTCACAACCTCCGCTTCCGGCACGGCGCGGCGCAGGTACTCGACGTTCATGAGGTCCCCGTAGAGGTTGCACACCTCGGGAAAGAGAATTTCGATGGTCATTTCGCCGCCGCCTCCTCCGCGCACCGGATGATTTTCGCCTGGACTTTATAGACAAGGTCGAGCGCGTCCGTCCCGTAAAACAGGCACACGCTCTCGCCCGGGTTGTACGCCAGAAGATCCGGCGCGTCAAGCTCGGACATGGTGCACCGCAGCTTCTCCTCCGGCACGCCGGCGATGAGCAGTCTCAGGTAGTAGTCCTTCGCGCGCGGGCCGGTGCACACGATGCGCGTGATACCCTCCCGGGCGAGGAACTCAAAGTCGCAGTCGTACAGCCACGTCGTGTTCTCCGACCACTTTTTCTGGTCCTCCATGCAGTTCATCATGAGGATGATTTCCTTCTCCCCGGGCAGTTGGCTGATGTAGTCGAAGGCGCGCGAGCCGGCAAGCGCGTTTTTGTCCTTGGACATCTGCATCACCACGCGCACATTCCCCGCCTGCCGCGCATTGTACCGCGTCTCGACGATTTTCGTCCGGCGCAGGCTCCCGGCAATCTCCTCGTGGGACAGGCCGAATTCGTGCAGGGCGGCGGCGACGGTGACGACGTTGTAGATGTTGAACACGCTGTCGCTGAGCAGCGGGTAGACGGCGCGGCCGCCCTGTTTGTCCGTCACCGTCATGGTCATGGCCGCGGTGTCCACGTCCGTGCCGAGGTAGTCCGGCTCCGGGGACTTAAAATCGCAGTCGCGGCAGCGGGCGCGCCCGATGTGGTGGTAGCGGCGGTAGTCGTAGACGAGCTCGCCGCTGCATATCGGGCAGATCTGCAGGTCGTTGATGAGGTTGACGCACTCGACCACGTCCGTGTCCATCCTGTCCACGGCGAAGTACACCCGCTCGTTTTCCGGCGCGATGCGGGAGGAGATGAGGTCGTCGGCGTTGAGCACGAGCTTCGTCTCGCGCGGGACGGCCTGCTCGATGAAGCTGGCGATGTACTCCGGATGGGCGTTGCGCATGATCGAGTCGCGAAACAGGTTCGTTATCACCAGCAGCTTCGGCTTGAGGTATGGGTAGATGCGCTTGGACGAGCGCTCGTCGATTTCCAAAACGGCCGTCTTATAGCGCGCCTTCCCGGAAAGAGAGCTGCCGCTGAGAAGCGTCGTCGCGATGCCGGCGGCGACGTTTGAGCCGAGCCGGTTGCTCAGGACCTTGTGTCCCCGGTCCGTCAGGACGTCCGCGATGAGGTTTGAGACCGTCGTCTTCCCGTTCGTGCCGGTGACGGCGATGATGTTCTCCGGCTTGCCCACCTGTCCGAGAAAATCGGGGCAGATTTTCAGCGCCACGACGCCGGGGAAATACGTGGCGTTGCGTTTAAGGACGCGCAGCGCAAGCCGCGCGCACTTTCCAAGCCAGAGCGCGAGTAAAAACCTTAACTTCCGCATCATTCATCTACCTTTTCTGTCCGCCCGGCGCCGTCGTCCTGCGCCGGCTGTTCGCCTTCACCTAAAAATGTAGCCACGCAGCGGCAAATTGAAACGCCCTGCGCGTAAAATTTCATCTCGTAATCCGTCATCACGCCGACGGGGCCGTTTTCGTGCAGGTTTCGCGTGATTTCCGAGAGGGCAAACCCCGCCTCGCGGAATGTCCCGAGGGAGTAGTCGAAAAGTTCGGGGTTGTCCGTCTTGAAGTGAATCTCTCCGCCCGGGCGGAGGATTTTCTTGTAGATCGGGAGAAAACGCTCGGAAGTCAGCCGCCTTTTCGCGTGCCGCTTGCCGGGCCAGGGGTCGCTGAAGTTGAGGTAAATGCGGTCGACCTCCCCGTCGGCAAAAAACTCAAGGAGGTTGGACGCGTCCTGCGTCATAAAGCGGATGTTCCGGAGGCCCTCCGCCATCGCCTTTTCCAGGCCGATAATCATGGCGTCGGCCACGCGCTCGAGGGCGACGAAAAAGACGTCGGGGTGGAGCTTCGCCGTCTCGACGGTAAAGCGCCCGCGCCCGCACCCGATTTCAAGGTGCAGCTCCTTGTATCCGGGGAATTCGTCGCGCCACCGGCCGCGGAGGAGCCACGGCTCCCTGACCAAAAGCGCGGCGCAGCGCTCCATACGCGGGATGAGGTTTCGTTTTTTGCGCATTCTCATATCTTTAGTTCACCGTTTGCGAAAGGTTTTAAGCGCCGGGCTGTGCGCGCCGCGAGCGTTTCTGGCGGACCGAGGCGGCGAGGGCCAGCCCCGCGGCCACGACGAGGGCGACGCCCGCGACGAACTGGAACCTAAACACCGTCGAGCCGGGGCGGATCGCCTCGGTGATGTTCGTAAACACGATGGGGGACAAATACCCGCCGATGCCCGGCAGGACGGAGTTGACAATCGCCACCGCCGTCGCGGAGTTTTCCGTACTGACGCAGTTGGACGTGCCGAACAGCACCTGCGGGACGAGCAGGCTCATGGACATGCCGGCGATAAACACGCCGATGAATACGACGATAAGGGAGAACGTCCCCACGCTGATGAGCGTGTACCCGACGGCGTACAGCACAAACGCCAGCGGCATGGTGTAGTCCTTGAGTTTTGCCGAGATGCGGCTGAAGAACAGCCCCATGACGACGCCGCCGGCCATCTGGATGGCGGTGGCGACGCCGGCCGTCGCGGTGTTGCCGAGACGGGCGTTGTCCAGGTGGGTGGAGATGTTCGTGCCGTTGACGTTGTTAATCAGGGCGTTGAGCATGGCCGCGACGCCGTAGAAAAACACGGCCGCCGGCAGGTTCCACTTCTTCCTCGGCGCGCCCTCGGAAGGCGGCTCCATCGGCTTGTCGCGCGGGACGTATTTGACGGCCACGAACACGAGCGGGACGGCCAGCAGCAGCATCAGATAGCCCCCGTACCAGACGGCCTGCGCCAGCAGCCCGCCGCCGACGCTCAGTACGATGGCGCCGCCGTTGATAAACGCCGACTGGATGCCCATGCTCAGGCGGCGCTCCTCTTCATTAAACTGGTCGAACATGACGCTGGACAGCGGCCCGACCAGAAAGCCCATGCCCACGCCGATAAGGACGCTGAAGAGCTTAAGCTGCCAGAAGCTCGTGTGCAATACAAGGGCGGCGACGGCGGTCAGCCCCATCAGGGCCGTTCCGATGACGACGCACGCCTTCTTCGAGAGAATCCGGCGGGCTATGAGCGCCGACGAGAGAATCGACGCGAAGAGCGCCACGACGCTCGGCAGCATCATGGCCGCCTGGATATCGGCAAGGCTCCTGTCGGTAAATTTCTGCGTTTTGATTTTCTGTATGCCCGGCGTGGGCGCGAACATCGCCATCTGAAGCGTGGAGATAAACATCGAAGCGATGAAAAACCGCCGCTTCTCTGGGGACATTGCCTTCATGGTCTTCCTCCTGTCGCTTAAAGCTCCGGCATCGGGCAGCTTTTTTACGGAACAAGCGCATATTTTCCGCCGCGCGGGTATCTTTTTACGCGCGCCCCATCTTCTCGCGGCGCGATGCCAGGGCAAACAGGATGGCGCCGAAGACAAGCGCGAGCGCGCCGACGAACGCGAAGCGGAAAACGGTCGAGTCGGGCGAAAGTGCCTGCGTGAGGTTTGTAAAGACGACGGGGGAGATGAACGCGCCGAAGCTCGGCGCCACGGATGTGGCGATGAGCGTGCCCGTGGCGGACGTCGACTCATCCACAAGCTGCGAGACGCGGAACGTGCAGTGCGGGAGCATCATGCTCATGGACATGCCGGCGATAAACACGCCGAGAAGGGTCATCACAAGCGTGCGCGGGAACAGGGCAAGGAGCATAAAGCCCACGAAGATTGCAAGGCACGCGAGCGCCATGATTTTGTCCTTGAGTTTAGTCGAGAGCTTGCCGTAAAAGATGCCGGCAAACGCGCCGCCGCCCATCTGCAGGGCGGAAGCGACGCCCGCGACGGCCGCGCCGTTTTTATCGCCGAGGTAAGCGGAGATGTGCGTGGAGATGTTCGTGCCGCACACGCAGTAGACGGCCATGAACACCAGCACGACGGCGGCGTAATAGAAAACGCCGGAGTGAATCGGCGCGCGCTTTTCGCCGGTCGCCCTGCGCGCCGGCGTCTTTTTGCCCGGGACGGTGATGAGGACGAGCGCCATAATCGGCAGCCCGATAAGGAAGAGGAGATACCCGCCGTACCAGAGGCGCGCCGCGGCAAGCCCGCCGGCGACGCCGAAGAGGACGCCGCCGCCGTTGATAAACGACGTCTGATAGCCCGTGATGGCCTGGCGGGGTTCTTCCTCGAAGTTGTCGAAAAGGAGGCCGAAATTGTTCGTCATGTAAAAGCCCGTGGCGACGCCGAGAAGGACGTTCATCAGGACGAAGCACCAGTACGCCGAGTGAAAGACGGCGGCGAAGGCGCCCGTCAGAAACAGGACGAACAGGCCGAACGCCACGGCAAACTTTTTGGATATAACACCTTTGTTAATCAAAAACGCCGCGATGACGGACATGATCAGCGACACGAGATTCAGCGACGAAATCACGGTCTGGATTTCGGCAAGCGTCCTGTCGGGGAACGCCTTTGTCTGAATCGTGTCGATGGCGGGGCTGAGCGCGAGGTTTGGCATCTGGACGAGGGCGACGATGAGAATCGTCCACATGAGCGCTTTCTGTTTCTTCGTCAGCTTCGACATACTCTCCCCCCTGTATTTCCGCAAAGAAGGAGGCCGGCCAAGGCCTCCCAGCGTCCCATAAAAGTTATTTTATGCTATTCCCGCTGTCTTTTCAAGCAGGCAAATCTTACATTATGCGCCCGCGCGACCGCTTAATCCACGGGCTCTCCCAGCGCGCGCAGCACGTCCGTAAAGTACGGCGGGAGGGGCGTCTCAAGGCGGATTTCCTCCCCCGTCCGCGGGTGGGTAAATTTCAGCGCCTTCGCGTGCAGGCACTGGCCAGAGAGCCCTTTTTCCGGCTTTTTGCGCCCGTAGACAAGGTCGCCGAGGAGGGGGTGGCCGATGTACGCCATGTGTACGCGGATCTGGTGCGTCCGCCCCGTCTCAAGCCGGCAGCGCACGTGCGTGTACCCGTTGTACCGCGCGACGACTTCAAAGTGCGTCACCGCCTCGCGCCCGCCCTGCTTGAGGATTGCCTGGCGCTTGCGGTCCGTGGGGTGTCGGCCGATGGGGGCGGAGATGGTGCCGAAATCCTCCCGGATGCGCCCGATGACGACGGCCTCGTACACGCGCGAGAGCGTGCGGTCTTTCAGCTGCTGCGAGAGGCTGCGGTGCGCAAAGTCGTTTTTCGCCGCGATGATAAGACCCGACGTGTCCTTGTCGAGCCGGTGCACAATGCCCGGGCGCATCGCGCCGCCGATGCCGGAGAGGCTCTCCCCACAGTGGGCGAGAAGGGCGTTGACAAGCGTGAGGTCCGGGTGGCCCGGCGCGGGGTGGACGACCATGCCCCGCGGCTTGTTCACGACGATGACGTCGCCGTCCTCGTACACTACGTCCAGCGCGATCTCCTGCGCCGCAATCTCAAGCCGCACCGGCTCGGGGAGCGTCACGTCGAAGACCTCGCCGGCGGTGACCCTGTGGTTTTTCCGGACGGGCCGGCCGTCAAGCAGCACGCGCCCTTCCTCAATCAGGCGCTGCACGGCGCTGCGGCTGTACTCCCCGCCGAGGGCGCCGGCGAGAAACACGTCGATGCGCGCGCCTGTCTCCGCCGCTTCAATCTTCGGCATGGCCGTCAGGCCCCCTCATTGGGTTTTCCGTCGCCGCCTTCGGCGGCAGTATCCGTGTTTCCGCCCGCCTCTGCTGGCGTCTCCGGCTCTCTGGCCTCGGGCTTTTCGCCGCCGTCCGCCGCCTCCCGCGAAATATCTCCGGCGGGCGGCGCGCCGTCCGCCGCCGCGCCTTCGGCGGCTTCCATAATTTCTCCGGATGCCGGCTTTGCCTTGCCGCCCGCCGGACGGAGCGCGAAAAAGAGGGCGAAGGCGATGCCGCCGACCGTGATGAAAATATCGGCCACGTTGAACACGGCAAAGCGCACGAACTCAAACTCGAAAAAGTCGGCCACATACCCGAACAGGATGCGGTCGACGAGGTTTCCCACCGCGCCGCCCAGCACAAGGGCCAGGGACAGGCACGCGGCCTTCCCCAGCTGGCGGGGGTAGCGGAAGAGCGCGACGAGGATGGCGGCAATCGCGACAAACGAGACCGCGACAAGCGCCCACCGCATATCGGAAAAGAGGCTGAACGCCGCGCCCGTGTTCTCGACGTACACCAGGCGGATGACGCCGGGGATGAGCGGCTGGCTTCCGCCTTTTAGCAGAAGCGTCAGGAAGTGCTTGGAGAGCTGGTCGAGCAAGACGACGGCTGCGGCAATGATGAGGTAGAGCATGGCAGTCCTCCCGTTGGATTAAAGAAAAGGAGCCGCCCGCTTATTTGGGCGGCTCCGCAGCGCTCGCTTAAGAAATCGCGGCGGCGCACCGCGGGCAAAGCTGAGGATGCTCGGCGCACTCGCCGACGCGCTCGTCGTGCACCCAGCAGCGCACGCACTTGGGCGCCGTACTCGCCTTGACCTCGATCACGGCGCCTTTGAACGCCTGCGCGGCGTAGCCGGCGCCGGAGCCGCGCACGGCCGTGACCTTCGACACAATAAACAGCAGGCTGAGGTTTTCGTCCTTGATCGATTCAAAGGCCTTCGCGCCTTCCTCGTCGAGGTAAATCGTAACCTCCGCGTCGAGCGGCTTGCCGATGACTTTCTCCGCGCGCGCCAGTTCCAGCGCCTTGTTGACGTCGTCGCGCAGGTTAAGGAGCTTTTCCCACTGCTCCTCCCGCTCCGGCGCGAGGACGAGGGCGGGGTTAAAGTCGGGCATATCGTTAAACAGCACGCTCTCGGTGTCGTCGCCAGCGCGGTGGGGCATGGCCGCCCAGATCTCCTCCGCCGTAAAGGCGAGAATCGGGGCGAGCAGGCGCACGAGCCCGTCTAAAATCGTGAAGATGGCCGACTGGGCGCTGCGGCGCGAGAAGCTGCCGACCGCGTCGCAGTAGAGGCGGTCCTTAATGACGTCGAGATAGAAGCTTGACATCTCCACCGCGCAGAAATTGTGGATGCCGTGGTAAATCGTGTGGTATTCGTAGCGGTCGTACGCCGCGCGCACGCGCGCGACGAGCTTGTTAAACTCCGCGACGGCCCACTTGTCCAGCTCCTCCAGCTCCTCGAAGGGCAGGGCTTCGTCGGGATTGAAGCCGCAGAGGTTGCCGAGGATATACCGCGCGGTGTTGCGGATTTTCAGGTAAATGTCGGACAGCTGCTTGAGGATTTCCTTCGACATGCGCATGTCGTTGCGGTAATCCGTGGACGCCACCCACAGGCGCAGGATGTCCGCGCCGTAGTCCTTGATTATCTCTTCCGGCGCGACGACGTTGCCGAGGGACTTGTGCATCGCCTTGCCCTCGCCGTCGACGGTCCAGCCGTGCGTGATAATCTGCCGGTACGGGGCGACGCCCTTGGCGGCGATGCTCGTGAGCATCGAAGACTGGAACCAGCCGCGGTACTGGTCGCCGCCTTCGAGGTAAATATCCGCCGGGAAGGCAAGGCCCTCGAACTTATCCAGAACGCCCGCGTGCGTCGAGCCGGAGTCAAACCAGCCGTCGAGGGTATCCGTCTCCTTGGTGAAGGTCTTCCCGCCGCAGTGCGGGCAGACAAAGCCCTCGGGGAGAATCTCGGCGGCTTCTTTCTCATACCAGACGTTGGAGCCGTGCTCGGCGAAGAGCTCGGCCACGACTTCGATGGTCTCCGGTGTGCAGACGGGCTGGCCGCACTCTTCGCAGTAGAAGACGGGAATCGGCAGGCCCCAGTGGCGCTGGCGGGAGATGCACCAGTCGCTGCGCTCGCGGATCATGGCGATCATGCGCTCTTTGCCCCACTCGGGGTTCCAGCGGATGCCGTCGCACGCGGCGACGGCCTTGTCCTTAATCGCGTCCACGGAGGCAAACCACTGCTCCGTCGCGCGGAAGATAATCGGGTTCTTGCACCGCCAGCAGTGCGGGTAGGAGTGGACGATCTCCTCGTAGGCAAAGAGCAGGCCGCTTGCCTTTAAGTCGTCGAAGATGGCCTTGTTGGCCTTCGTATAGTGCAGCCCCTTGTACTGCAGGGCCTCCTCCGTCATCACGCCCCGGTCGTCAACGGGCGCGATGAAGGGGATTTCGGGGTACTTGCGGCAGATGTTGAAGTCGTCCACGCCGAAGCCGGGCGCCGTGTGGACGCAGCCGGTGCCGATGTCGAGCGTGACGTGGTCGCCGACGATGACTAGGGACGTGCGGTCGTAAAACGGGTGGCGCGCCACCATGTACTCCATGTCCGCGCCCTTGAGTTTCCCGCAGGTCTCCCAGCCTTCGATTTTCGCCGCCTTCATGACGGCCCCGGCAAGCTCCGTCGCCACGATGTAGTACTCGTCCCCGGCGCGCACGACGCTGTACTCATAGTCCGGGCCGAGGCAGATGGCGAGGTTGCCGGGGAGGGTCCACGTCGTCGTGGTCCAGATGATAAAGTACGTCTTGTCGAGGGGGGCGATGCCGCGGAGCAGCCCCTTGTCGTCTTCCACGGGGAATTTGACGTAAATGGCCGTGCAGGGGTCGTCCGCGTACTCGATTTCCGCTTCGGCAAGGGCCGTCTCGTCCGTAGGGCACCAGTAGACGGGCTTGAGGCCCTTGTAGATATACCCCGCCTCGTACATCTTGCCGAAAACGCGCACTTCCTCGGCCTCAAACTTCGGGTCCATGGTCAGGTACGGCCTGTCCCAGTCGCCGATGACGCCGAGGCGCTTAAACTGCTCCCGCTGGCGGGACACAAAATTGGCGGCAAAGTCGCGGCACGCGTCGCGGAACTCCGAGATGGACATGTTCTTGCGGTCGAGCTTGTTTTTCTTGATAATGGCGCTTTCAATCGGCATGCCGTGATTGTCCCACCCCGGCACGTAGGGGGAGCGGAAGCCTGTCATGTCTTGTAGCGGACGATGAAGTCCTTGAGGATTTTGTTGACGGCGTGGCCGAGGTGGATGTCGCCGTTGGAGAAGGGCGGGCCGTCGTGCAGGATAAAGAGCGGCTTCCCTTCGTTCTTCTTCATGAGCTTGCCGTAAATGTCTTTCTCGTAAAAGCTGCGGAGCATCTCCGGCTCCCTCCTGGGCAGGCCGGCGCGCATGGGGAAGTCGGTTTTCGGCAGGTTGATGGTGGCGTTGTAATCGACAGGCATAGACGTTGTCTCCTCTTGTATCTAGTTAAGCGGGAAATGCCCTAAAATGCGGGTAAACGGGCCGCCTCACACAGCCGACCCGTTTCAGTACTTAAATCCTCACCGAACAAAGAGCCGTCGGTGGATTATTCTCCCTTATAATTCTTCCCAAATTTCAAATCGCTAAAATCAAAACGCGGCTTTGTGCTGTCCTGCTCCTCGCTGTCTCCGCCGTTTAAGCGGTTGCGGATGAAGCGGACGGTCTCCTCGTCCCGGAAGATGCGGTCGAACGGGTCCTCCTCCGCGGGAGCGCTGTGCATACCGAACGGGTCGTCAGGGTTTGCCGGCTCCTCCTCGGCCGCCGCCGTCTCCGTCTCCGGCTGCTGCGCTTCGGGAGGGGTCTCCGCCGCCTCTTCGGCGGGCTCTTCCTCCTTCGTCTCCAGGCCGAGGCTTTCAAGGCGCTCAAGGAAGCTCGCGTGCTGGCGCAAAATCTCCTGTGAGGCCTGAACGAAGCGCCGCGTCTCCTCTTTGGCGCGGCGGAGCTTCTCTTCCTCCTCCGCCAGCTTGGCCTTCATCTCTCCAAGACGGCTGCGGATTTCCGCCTCCGCCTGGGCGAGCATCTCTTCGCTTTTCTTTTTGGCCTCGTTTTTAATCTCGTCCCCGAGGCGTTGCGCCGTTAAGAGCGCCATGCGCATGGCTTCGTCCGTCGAGCGGTACTCTTCCACCTTTTCGACGAGGACTTTGATTTTGCTCTTGAGGATGGCGTTTTCCTTGTAAAGCGCCGTGTAATCGGCCGTGAGCGTTTCAAGGAAATCGTCAACCGCGGCCATATCGTATCCGCCAAAAACAGCTTTCACAAACTCTTTATTGGCTACTTCCTGAGGTGTAAGCATTCCGTTCAACCCTTTCTTGTCGCTCCCGATACCGGGATCTCGTATTCCGGCTCATGCCGCCGGCGCTTCCCCGACTCGCCTTAAGCGGCGGCCTTTTCGGGGAATCAGAAATACAACCCGTTGTTTTCGAGTTCGTCAATCAAATCTCCGATAAGGTCGACATTGTAGGGTGTTATCAGATACGTGTTTACGGCAACCTTTTTAATCTTGCCGTCCTGCGCGTAAGCCACGCCGCTGAGAAAGTCGATAAGCCGTCTGGCGATGTCTTTATTCGTCTGCTCAAGGTTGAGAACAACCGTCCGCTTCTCCCGGAGGTGGTCGGCGATTTCGGCGGCGTTTTCAAACCGCTCGGGCTTGACCAAAACGACCTGCAGCTGCGCCGTCGCGTGGATGTTCACAACCTTGTTGCTGTCTCTCCGTTCCTCAAATCCGCCGTAAGAGCTCCGGGCCTGCGCCGGCGTCCTCGGAGTCAGCGGAATCTCTTCCTGCGCCCGGGGTTTAAAATCTTCAAACTCATCGTCTTCGTCGTCGTAAGGGCGCATGAGTTTCTTAAATTCATTCAAAAGTCCCATCGATGGTACCTCCTGTCGGCGGCGGAAACGAGGTCTCAGCCCGCCGCCCCGGTCATTCCTATTCGCCTCCGTTCGTCAATACCGCCGCGCGCCGAAAATCGCGGTGCCGATGCGCACCATGTTCGCGCCGGCTTTTATCGCCTCGGAGAACGAATCGCTCATCCCCATGGACAAAAAATGCATGAAGATATTATCGTATTTTTTTGCACTCATGTCAATAAAAAGCTGATACATTGCGTCAAAATATGGCCGCGAATCGGCAGGATTTGCCGTAAACGGCGGGATCGCCATAAGGCCCAGGACGCGCACGCCCGGCGTCTCGCCGGCCTTTGCCAGCAGCTCGTCGAGGGCCTCCGGCGCCACGCCGGATTTGCCCGGCTCGCGCCCGATGTTGACCTCTATGAGCACGTCCTGCACGATGCCCAGCGCGCCGGCCCGCTTTCCAATCATTTCAATCTGCCTTTCCGAGTCGACGGACTCGATCATGTCGCACACGCCGACGAGCTGGCGGATTTTGTTCGTCTGAAGGGTGCCGATAAAGTGCAGCGGCGCGCCGGCGTACGCCCCCTGCGCGCGCTTTTCCAAAAGCTCCTGCACGCGGTTTTCGCCCACCGCGTCGACGCCGGCGGCGATGGCTTCCCGTACGGCCGCGGCGTCGTGCATCTTCGCCGCGGCGACAAGGCGGATTTCCTTCGGGTCCCTCCCGCTCCGGACGGCCGCTTCGGCCATTTTCTCTCTTATGGCCCTGACATTGTCGGCTATCGTCACCTGTCCATCACCTTGCCATCGTATATCTCTTCCTTCGCCGAGACGATGACCTGCGCGCCCGCGCGCAGCGCGGTGCCCGTCTCGGCGCCCGTTTTCACAATCGTCATGTCCCCGACCTGGGCGATCGGCTCGATTTTCACTTTTTCCGCGCGCATGGCGGTCAGCAGGTATATGTAAGGCTGCTCCCCGTCCTGATAGACGGCCTGCGTCGGGATGGCAAGGCCCTCGCACCTGCCGAAGAGGACTTCCGCCTCAAGGCTTCGCGCCGTGAGAACGTCCGTCATATTTGTTTTCGCGGAAAACAGCACGACGGCGCTATTCCCCTCCGCCTCGCCGACGGAGCGGACTTTCATCGGGATGACGGCGCTGATGCCGCCTGTAAAGCGGACGGCCGCCTCCGACCCCACGGCCAGGCGCAAAGCGTCCTGACTGTCCATCACGGCGGCAAAATACCACTCGATGCCCGTGACGATTTTCCCGTGTGTGTCGGCGGCGACGCGCTGCGAATCGGAAAAGAGCGCCCGAAGGGCGGACGGGGTCAGGCCCGAAAGGGCTTCCGGGCCGACATGCTCGTATCCGTCGGTGATTCCTGAAAAAACGCCGCTGACCGGCGCGGACAGGACGTCCGCGCCGGCGTTTTCCTCAATAAGCTGGTTAAGCTGCGATTTAAGGGCGGCAAGCTCCGTGTCGGAAACGCCCATGCCGCCCTGGGCAAGGACGCTCCGCTTGACGCTCAGGCTGATGGCGTCCAGGCCGGCAAAATCGCGCTGCGCCACGGCCGAGGCGAGGGCGAGGACGGCGCGCTCGGCGTCCTGCTGCGTGGAGCGGGCCCTGTTGGCCGCTTCCGCCTCCTCGACGGCAAGCTGCAGCGCGCGGATCCGGCTGGCCTTTTCCAGCGCGTCTTCGCCCTGATAAAACACGGCAAGGGTCTGGTCCTTCGCCACCTTTTCCCCTTCGGAGACGACGACCGTCGCCGTTCCGGCGCGCCTTGGCAGCGTCTGCTCGCGGCGGACGACAAAGCCCGCCGCGCGCCCCGTCTCCTCGGAGGAATACGCCAGAACGGGCGCCGTGACGACCTTGCCCTCTGTTTTATTGTAGATGTAAATGCCGATGTAAGCGGCGATCGCCAGAAAGAGCACCACCGACATGAGTTTGATTGCCAAGTCACTGCGCTGCATGGCCTGTCCCCTTTATGACGCCGCCCGCCGCCCTTTCGCGCTAGGGTCTTGCCGTCTCGTCCTCCTGAACGTTCAGCGGGATGACGCGGGACGGCACGATCGTCGAAATCGCGTGCTTGTAGATAAGCTGCTGCTTGCCGTCCGTATCCAGCACCACGACGAAATTGTCAAATCCCGTCACAACGCCGCGAAGCTGGAACCCGTTGACGAGAAAGAGGAGTACCGGCATCTTCGAGCAACGCGCCTGATTGAGAAAAATCTCCTGCAAATTCTGTATCTTCCCCATATTCTGCCGTCCTTTCTTTCTTTAGACGGCAAAATGCGCCTGCCATAGCGTCTTCGTTTCACCGATTCGCCCGGAATGCCGCCAGTATAGCACATTTTACCGTCTCTTTCAAATCTTTAGACGGATTCATGTTAACCCAATATCTTCCAAATACTCTGTCGAAATTTGTAGGGCGCGATCAAAGTCGGGTTTATTCTCCCACAAAATCCATTTCACGCCGGGGTCCGCGCGAAGGTACGACAGCTGCCGCTTCGCGTACCGCCGGGAGGAGAGCTTGACGGCTTCTTTCGCGTCCTCCGGTCTGTCGCCCCGCGCGATGGCCTCGGCGATTTCCTTGTAGCCGATCGCCTGCATCGCGGTGTGCCGCGCGGTCACGCCCATCTCAAGCAGGCACCGGACTTCGTCGACAAGGCCGCGCCGGAACATCTCGTCCACGCGGAGGTTGATGCGCTCGTAAAGGTCTGCCCGCTCGCGGTAGCTGAGGGCGATTTTCCTTGCCGCAAAGCGGGGCGGGGCCTTTTTCGTCTCTTCGTCGTGCTCCGTGATGGTCTTTCCGGTCACGAGGAAGATTTCGAGCGCGCGCACGATGCGCTTTTTGTCGTTGGGGTGCAGCCTCCGCGCGGCGGCGGGGTCGACTTCGGAAAGGCGCCGGAGCATCGCCTGCCCGCCGAGGGCGTCGTATTCGGCGGAGAGCTTTTCACGCGTCGCCTGGTCTCCCCGCTGGGAAAAGGCGGTGCCGCGGATGAGCGCGTCGATGTACAGCCCCGTTCCGCCGACGACGATGGGGCGCTTCCCGCGGGCGAGGATGTCCTCCACGCAGCGCGTGGCGTCCTCCACATAGCGGGCGACGGAGTAGTCCTCGTACGGCTCGACGATGTCCAGCAGGTGGTGCCTCACGCCGTCCATCTCCTCGGGCGTGGGCTTTGCCGTGCCGATGTCCATGTGCCTGTACACCTGCATGGAATCGGCGGAGACGACTTCGCCGTCCAAAGCCTTCGCCAGGAGAATGCCGAGGGCTGTTTTCCCCGTGGCGGTCGGCCCTGTGATGACGGCAATCTGCGGTGGCATACCATTCTCCTTTGGGTTACGTTCTCTTAAAGCTGCGGTCAATGGAAGCTTTCGTCCATTCCACGGCGACGGGGCGGCCGTGCGGGCAGTAGCGCACTTTGCCGGTCAGTACGTTTTCAATCAGCTCGCCAAGCGCGCCGGGGTCGGATGATTTTCCCGCCTTGACGGCGGCTTTGCACGCGATGGTGTGGAGCATGCTGTCCAGTCTTGACGTTTCGTCGGGCTTTCCGCCTTTTCGGAGCAGGTCGAGGATTTCCTCGAGCGTGGCCTCCGCGTCCTCCCGCGCGATGTCCGACGGGATCTGCCGCACCGCCACGGCCTCCTCCCCGAACGGCTCGATGAGAAAGCCAAGGCGCTCAAACGTCTCTAAGTTGTCAAAGAGCAGCGCGGCGTCCTCCCGCCCGAGACGGCAGACAACGGGCTCGAGGAGAACCTGCGCCATCGGCTCAAAGCCCTGGGATTTGAGCCGGTCGAAGTGCATCCGCTCGTGGGCGGCGTGCTTGTCGATAAGCCACAGGCTCCCGCCGTACTCCACGATGACGTACGTCCCAAACGCTTCGCCGACGTAGCGGTACTCGGGCTCCGGCCGGGCCTGCGCCTGTGTTTCCGCCGCTTTGAGCGCGCCTGGCGAGATCGCCGCGCCGGCTTTCCCGCCCGGATTTGCAGCACGAAGTGCCTGAAGATCGTCCCCCCGCGCGGTGCGCAAAAGCGGCGTGTCAAAGGAGCGTGTTTGCGCGCCTCCGCGCGTAAGCGGCGGCGTGCCGCCGTCCCTGCCCGGGCGCGGCGCTGCGTGTTTTTCATACCCGCCCGCGTTTTTTATGGAGGGCGCGCGCCAGCTTCCGGCAAGCCCGTCCCGGATTGGCGCGTGCGCGCCCTGTTCGGGGTACGCGGGGATAAAGACCGTTGGAATCCGAACTGTTTCGTCGGTTTCCGCGTCCGCGGCGGGTACCTCCGGCGATGGCGCCGGTTTTGCCTCATCGGGCATCTCCGGAACGCCGGTGTAGGCGCGGATGGCTGAGAGGGCGGCGTAATAGACGCCGTCGAACACCTTCCGCTCGTGCTGGAACTTTACTTCTATTTTCGCGGGGTGGACGTTGACGTCCACTTCCGACCAGCGCATGGTCAGATACAGCACGCAGGACGGGTACCGCCCTGTTGAGAGGCTGTTGCGGTAGGCCTGCTCCAGCGCCGCCTGCAGGATTTTCGAGCGGACGGCACGGCCGTTGACGAAGAAATACTGGCTGCTGCGGTTGCCGCGGGCCTTGTGCGGCGCGCAGATGTAGCCGGTGACCTTCAGCCCCTCGTCCTCCGAGGACGCCGGGAGCATGTCGGCGGCAAAGTCGCGGCCGAACAGGGTGTAGATGCACGAGTCGACGCGGCCGTCCCCCGGCGTGTGGAACTCCTCCTTGCCGTCTCTGATGTAGCGGAATGAGATTTCCGGGTGCGAGAGGGCGCAGCTGATCATGACGGCGGAAATGGCCGCGGCCTCGGCCCGGTCGCTTTTGATGAACTTCAGCCGCGCCGGTGTATTGTAAAACAAATCGCGCACAATAAGTGTTGTGCCCTCCGGGCAGCCGGCGGGCGCTTTTTCCGTCACCGCGCCGCCTTCCAGCACAAGGCGCACGCCCTCAGCCGCCCCCGGCACGCGCGAGAGCAGCTCCACTTTCGACACCGCCGCGATGGCCGCGAGCGCTTCGCCGCGAAAGCCGAGCGTTTTAATGGCCTCAAGGCCCCGCTCGTCCTGAATCTTGCTCGTGGCGTGGCGCAAAAACGCCGTTTCGGCGTCCTCCGGCTCGATGCCGCCGCCGTTGTCCGTCACGCGCATGAAGGTCAGCCCGCCGCCCCGGATTTCGACGGTCACGAGCGTCGCTCCGGCGTCGATGGCGTTTTCCGCAAGCTCCTTGACGACGGACGCCGGCCGTTCCACCACTTCGCCGGCGGCGATGCGGTCGGCCACATGCGGCGGAAGCTGCCGTATCTTCGCCATAGCGACACTCCTTTCTGTCAAGACGCTTAAATCTATCTCAATTTCTAAATATACGTCACAGGCAGCCCCTTGACGTAAATGGGGTCGACGTCAATCGTCACGCGGTCGCCCACGGCGCAGTCGATTTTCGTCACGTCGATGAGGGTGTGCAGCAGCCCGATATCGCCGATCGTGCGGACGCGCTGCCCGCCCAGGCGGATGTTGAGCGGCCGCTTTTTCCACGGGAAAATGGGGTGCGCGGTTCTGTCCGCGCCGATGCCGTGGTACGTCCCGACGGACAAAACAGCGATTTTCGTCGGCTTCCTGAGCGTGAGGCTGTGCTCGCCGCCGATGCGGTGCCCTTTTTTGTACCACGAAATCTCTTCGATGCTCGCCTCGATGTAGCCGACGGGCGTGAGCCCCGGCACGGGTTTCCCGGAAATACGGCCGGAGAGCGCCGTGTCGGCGCGGACGGCGTCCATGTGCCCGTAGTCGTAGCGGAAGAGGGCCGCGGAGTCGACCGCGTGGACGAGGCCCGTCTCAAGGCCCATGTCGGTGAGCTTGTCCAGCATCTGGTTGAACAGCTCGTACTGCGCGCGCGTGCGCTTTTTGTTTTTCGCGTCGGCGTACGTCGTGAACATGCCGACGACGGCGAGGTTTTGCATGTATTTGAAAATGCTGGCCACTTTGTCGGTCTCTTCGGGGAGAAAGCCGTACCGGCCGAGTCCTGTGTCCACCTTAATCTGCACCTCGGCGACGGTTTTCCGCGCCTCGGCGATGCCGTTGATGGCGACGGCGGCGTCATACGAGCCGACGGTGATGATAACGCCCAGCTCGAGGAGCTTTTCCAGCTCCTCCGGGTCGGCCGTGCTCCGGAGCATCATGATTTTCTCGTCCGTAAAGCCGGCGTCGCGGAGCCGTTCGGCGTCCCGCGGGTCGCCGACGGCGTAGGCGTGAATACCCTCGTTGCGCAAAAGCTTTGCCATCTCGAGAAGGCCCAGGCCGTACGCGTTGGCGGAGAGGTCCGCGTATATCGCGGCGCCATCGGCCCGCTCTTTGATTGCCTTAATGTTGTTTCGGACAAGCCGCCGGTCGATGACCAGGTGTTTCATGCTTTTCTCCCTTTCTCTTGATGCCGCACCTTTTTTTGGCTATTGGCTGTCGTCGCGTTGATTATACATTATTCTCATTGTAAATTCCACATATAAATGTTAGAATAGTTCTTATAATTGAGGATATTTCATCCCTTAAGGAGGGCCTTGTGCAAAAATCCACCGTTGAACTTTCCCAGGAGCAGCTTGAACGCCAGAGACGCGCCATGGAGCGGGTGCGCCGTATGACCGAGTCGATGCCGGCTGCGCCGCTTGCGTTTGTGGACACGTACGGCTGCCAGCAAAACGAAGCCGACAGCGAAAAAATCCGCGGCATGCTCTCGGCCATGGGCTACGCCTTCACGCAGTCGGAGGCTGAGGCCGACGTCATCGTCATCAACACCTGCGCCGTGCGCGAGCACGCGGAACAGCGCGTTCTCGGCATCATCGGCGCGCTTGTGCATACAAAACGCGCGAAACCGGACCAGATTATCGCCGTGTGCGGCTGCATGGTGCAGCAGGAGCACATCGCGGACACGCTCCGCCGCTCCTACCGGCACGTCGACCTCGTCTTCGGTCCCCAGGCTCTCTGGCGCTTCCCGGAGCTGCTTGAGAAAATGCTCACCGGGCGCGGCCGCCTCTTTGAGACGTCGGATGAGCCCGGCGTCATCGCCGAGGGGCTGCCCGTCCGCCGGGAGGGCAATATCAAGGCGTGGCTGCCCATCATGGCCGGCTGCAACAATTTCTGCTCCTACTGCATCGTCCCTTATGTGCGCGGGCGGGAGCGCAGCCGCCGCCCGGAAAACGTGATCGAGGAAGCGCGCGAGCTTGTTGCCGAGGGGTATAAGGATATTACCCTTCTGGGCCAGAACGTAAACTCCTACGGCCGCGGGGCGGACCACGGCGTGGACTTCCCGGAGCTTTTGCGCCGCCTGTCCGAAATTGACGGCAAGTTCCTGCTCCGCTTTACGACGAGCCACCCGAAGGACGCCTCCGAGCGCCTGTTTCAGGTGATGGCCTCCAGCCCCAAAATCGCGCGGCATATCCACCTGCCCTTCCAGGCGGGCAGCGACCGCATTTTAAAAGCGATGAACCGCAACTACACGAAGGCGCACTACCTTGAGCTCGTCGAAATGGCGCGGCATTACATGCCGGACCTCGTCCTCACGAGCGACGTCATCGTCGGCTTCCCCGGCGAGACGGAGGAGGACTTTGAGGAGACGATGTCGCTGCTCCGCGCCGTCCGGTTCGACGCGCTGTTTACCTTCATGTACTCCAAGCGCGAGGGCACGCCCGCGGCCAGGATGCAGGACGACACCCCGCGCGAAGTCATCCACGAGCGGTTTGAGCGGCTCGTGAAGCTGCAGGATATCATCAGCACGGAAAAGCACGCCGCCTTCGTCGGCAAGACGATCGAGGTGCTCGTCGACGGCGAGACGGGCGACGAGCGCTATCCCCTCTCGGCGCGCACGAACGGCAACCGGCTCATCCGCCTGACGGGCCCGAAGTCGGCCATCGGGTCGTTCGTTTTCGCGCGCGTGACGGACAGCAACAAGTGGTCGCTGTTTGGCGAAATGGTGTAATACAAGACAGATGAGATAAAGGAGTGCAAAGCATTGGCGGAACTCAAGATTTACCGTGCCGGAAAGCTGCTGACAACGTACAGCGCCACCATCGGCACAACGCTGTATGACACGATTCGCGCGGCGGGCATTCCCTTCGAAGCGCCCTGCGGCGGCCGCGGGAAGTGCGGGAAATGCCTCGTCCGCCTCTCCCCCGACGGCCCGTGGGTCAAGGCCTGCCAGACGACCGTCCAGGGCGACGGGGAAGTGTACCTGCCGGACGCGCTGGCGATGAAAATCGCCGGCGACACGGGCGCCGCGGCCAAGCCAGTGTCGACGGAGCTTGGCATTGGCGTCGACATCGGGACGACGACGGTCGTCTGCCACCTCGTGGACCTTACAACCCGCGAGAAAATCGCCACAGCCAGCGGCGTCAACGCCCAGCGCACGTTCGGCGCCGACGTCATCAGCCGCATCCAGTACTGCGCCGAAAACGGCCATTCCATGCTCACGAAGCTGATTCAAAACCAGCTTAAAGAGCTCATTTTGCAGGCCTGCAGCAAAGCCGGCGCCGACCCGAAAAACATCCGCCGCCTCTCCATCGCCGGCAACACCATCATGCAGCACCTTGCCGCGGACATGTCGCCCGTTGGGATGGGCGTCGCGCCGTTTACGCCCGTGAGCCTGTTCGGGTACGAAGTCCCGAACGACGGCCTCTACCCGGCGGCCGACGACGCCGTCATCTACTACGCCCCCTGCGTCTACTCGTACGTCGGCGGCGACATCACCGTGGGCATGCTCGCCTCGAACCTTGAAAACCTCGAGGGCAATTGCCTTTACATCGACATCGGCACCAACGGCGAAATCGCCCTCAAAGCAAACGGACGCTACTACTGCTGCGCCACCGCCGCCGGCCCCGCCTTTGAAGGCGCGGAAATCGCCAAGGGCATGGCCGCCGTCCCCGGCGCCATCAGCCATGTGAGCTGGGGCGAAAATGGGCTGGAGCTGACGATTCTGGGCGACAACGTCCCGCCGCAGGGCCTGTGCGGCTCCGGCCTCATGGACGCGCTCGCCGTCCTCGTCGAAACGGGCGCCGTGGACGAGACGGGCCGCCTCGTGGACGCTTCGGAGCTGCCCGGGCACCCCATCGCAAAGCACCTCGGCAAGCGCGAGGGCATGAACGTCTTCTGGCTCTCCGAGGAGCACGACGTGTACATGATCCCCAAGGACGTGCGCAAGCTGCAGCTGGCCAAATCGGCCATCGCCGCCGGCATCCAGACGCTGCTCCGGACGGCGGGCATCACGGAAAGCGACGTCACCTCCTTCTTCATCGCGGGAGGCTTCGGCAGCTTCCTCGATAAGACCAGCGCGGCGAAAATCGGGCTTTTCCCGAAGCGGTTTCTGCCGTTTGCCAAGTCGCTGGGCAACATGGCCGGCGAGGGCGCGGTGCTCACGCTCTGTTCGGAAGAGGCGCGCCGTTCCATCCAGAACATGATGGACAATTTCGAGGTGGTGGAGCTGTCCACCAGCCCCATCTTTAACGAGCAGTTTGTCGAGCAGATGATGTTTGATAACGAATAAGCTCGAAAGAAAAGGAGAGTCACAGTTTATGCTCGATTACGAAGCCTTAACGCGTCTTGCCAAGGAGCACGGCTTTGCCGCCGCGGCGCCGCTTGACGTTAAAACGCTGGAGTTCCTCCCCGAAGTGCGGGAGATGTGCGCCGCCGACAAGTGCCACATGTACGACAAAAACTGGGCCTGTCCCCCGGCCTGCGGGCCGCTGGAGGAAATGCGTGAGAAGGTCTCGAAATACTCCCGCGGCCTTCTCGTCCAGACCATCCGCGATATTGAGGACAGCTACGACTGGGAAGGGATTCAGGAGGCGGCCGAGCTGCACGCGCAGAACCTCAACAAGCTCTACGACGAGCTGAAAAAGCAGTACCCCGGCCTTATGGCCATGGGCGCGGGAACGTGCACCCGCTGCGCCCGCTGCGCCTATCTCGACAAGGAGCCCTGCCGCTTCCCCGACGAGCTCATCTACTCCATGGAAGCGTGCGGGCTATACGTCAGCAAGGTCTGCACGGACAACGGCCTCAAATACAACTACGGGCCCGATAAGATCGCCTACACATCCTGTTTCCTGCTGGAGTAATGGTTATAAGCAAAAGAAGCGGCTATTCAGGCCGCTTCTTTTTTATTGGTTTCCAAGGCCTAAGCGAAGATAACAAAGGGATAAAGAATAGTTGAATAATGCAGAAAAGCCTGTAATCGTATCGATTACAGGCTTTTTGGCAGGGGCAGAAGGACTCGAACCCTCGGCACGCGGTTTTGGAGACCGCTGCTCTACCAGCTGAGCTATACCCCTTTATTTCACTCGGTCAGTCACTGAGTTATGTACGCTTAAGCTCCGAAAAGCGAAAATGGGCCTTCGGGGACTCGAACCCAGGACCGACCGGTTATGAGCCGGTTGCTCTAACCAACTGAGCTAAAGGCCCATGATCTTTACAAGTATTGCCGTCACGATATTCGTGACGGCAATACCGCGAACGTGGCTCCTCAAGTTGGACTCGAACCAACGACCCTGCGGTTAACAGCCGCATGCTCTACCGACTGAGCTATTGAGGAATATT
>Ga0134094_1000591_pt1 | contig 43600 bp, 38 predicted proteins | sample 5_1taG_FD_94458 | JGI IMG/M metagenome (GOLD analysis project Ga0134094, IMG submission 94458) | Switchgrass degrading microbial communities from high solid loading bioreactors in New Hampshire, USA - 5_19_20_110_A1 metaG | ecosystem: Engineered > Bioreactor > Semi-continuous > Anaerobic >... | reverse complement strand
TGAACGTAAGCCTGCTTCCAATTGCCTGCGTTCGTCATCTGTTAAGGTTCTGACATACAACGGTGACGTACTCATGCCACCCTTATACCACATTTCAAGCTATCTACTCTGAGATAGCACTAGCTATGACGTTCTCCTATTTTTTATGACAGTGTAAGAATAACAGGCGGCAGATGCCTGTTATTCCGAAAAGACTTTTTTTGAGGGTGGGGATATGCTTGACAAAGCAGATATTAAATCTATACTATAACCAGAACATACGTTCAGCGATATGGGAAGGATCGATTTATGTGTAGAAATATTAAGACGTTATATCACTTTGAACCACCTGTGACTGAGGAAGAAATCCGGGCAGCCGCGCTGCAGTATGTGCGAAAGATCAGCGGTTTCAATAAGCCGTCCAAAGCCAATGAAGCAGTTTTTCAAGCTGCTGTGGACCAGATCGCGGCTGCGTCGGAGGCGCTGCTCAATTCGCTTCAAACAAATGCGCCGCCCAGGAGCCGGGCCGTCGAGATTGAGAGGGCTCAGGCTCGCGCTGCGCAGCGATTTTCAAGAGGGAGATAAAATGACAGAACTTTCTACACCCACGCTGATCAATTCCATTGTTGACCTGCTTACAGAAGCATATGCCGGTCCCCCGAATCCCTCGGTGACCTGGTTTGTTGATAACGAACCCGATGCAGGGATTTTAAACCTCCTCTCAGAAGTCAGCGCGGAAGAAGCGTCTACTTCTGTCGACGGCAGCGGCAGGCCCGGAACGACCATCGCTGCAAACGCAGAGCACCTGCGCTGGAGTATGGCGAACGCTAATTCCGCGTTGAGAGGCGGAGACTATCAGTCAAATTGGAAGGAAAGCTGGAATATGCTTACCGTGGATGAAGCAGCATGGGACCGGCTGCGGCAGGCGCTGCGCGCCGAGTTCGAGTCGCTCTGTGAGAGCATCAAAATGCAGGAAGAACTGCCCGGCCCATTTCTAAACGGCGTCCTGGCCCTGATCCCGCACGCAGCCTTTCACCTGGGCGTCATCCGCCAGATGCTCGAGCGCGTGCGAGCTGGCGGATGATGCCCTAGCGATAGAGCCAGCAGGCGACTTTTTGCTGGTCGGCGTTAAAGAAAGGCGGCATCTGCTCTTCGCAGATTTTGCCCACTTTTACATTGCAGCGCGTGTGAAATGGACAGCCCGCCGGTGGGTTGATCGGGCTGGGGATATCGCCGCTGAGCAAAATTCTTTCGGTGCGTTCCGCCTTGTTTACGCGAGGGATTGCCGCCAGCAGCGCTCGTGTATAGGGATGCAGCGGGTTAAAGAAGATTGAACCGGTCTGCCCAAGCTCTACGATCTTGCCCAGGTACATGACGGCTGTGCGCGTGCTGATATGATATACCACGCTCAGATCATGCGCGATAAATAGATAGGTCAGCCCATACTCTTCTTGCAGGCGCTCGAGCAAGTTGATCACCTGCGCCTGCACCGACACATCCAGCGACGAGACCGGTTCGTCGGCGATCACCAGGCGCGGGCGCATTGCCAGCGCGCGGGCAATCGAGATGCGCTGGCGCTGCCCGCCCGAGAATTGGTGCGGGTATTGGTTCGCGTGGCGCTGGCTCAGCCCGACGTCTTCTAGCAGCTGCGCAATTTCCTTTTCCCGTTCGATAGCGCTTTTTACACCCCGGTGCATAAGCGGAACCGAAAGGATTTCACGGATTGTCTTGCGCGGGTTAAGGGATGAATAGGGGTTTTGAAAGATTACCTGTGTAAGGCGGTAATATGGAACCTGCACAGGCGCGTGCGGCGTTCCGTCCCGTTTTCGGGAAACCGTTGCCATACCGTTCTTGACGGCAGCCCCCTGGAACAGCAGCGACCCACCGGTCGGCTGGTACAGGCGCGCCAGCACGCGGCCCAGGGTGGTCTTCCCGCTGCCGCTTTCTCCCACCAGTCCCAGCGTTTCACCGGGCATGATGGATAAATCTACGCCGTTCACAGCATAAACTTTTGGCGCCGGTCCGCGCGAAACCAGACGCGTCAGCGGGCTGCGCGGCAGGTCAAAGTGCATCTTAATTCCCTGTACCTCGATGAGTGGTTGGTTTTGATTCTTATGCGTGATGGTCATGCATCCACTCCATTTCTATTCTGTCGGTCCAGGTCCAATCTGTTTCGCGTTCAAAGTTTACATGCGCCAGACAGCGGCTCATATGCCCCCAGGATGTTTCAATGAGCGGGACAGGTCCCTCAGAGCAAACCTCTCTTGCCAGCGGGCAGCGAGGTGCAAATGGGCAGCCGGGCGGCATATCAGCCAGATCAGGGACATTCCCGGATATCGGTGCGATCGGCTGCCGCGGCTGGATGATCTGCGGGCGGCAGGCGAGCAGCCCGCGCGTATAAGGATGCTGTGGGTCTTCAATAATCTGGTCTACATTGCCCCGCTCGACAATATGCCCTGCGTACATCACCGCGATTGAGTCGCAGAACTCTGCTGCCACGCCCAGGTCGTGGGTAACCAGAATGATCGCCGTCCCATGCTCGCGGTTAATCCGCCGCATCAGGTCAAGGATCTGCGCCTGGATGGTTACGTCTAAAGCGGTCGTGGGTTCGTCTGCCAGCAGCAGCGCCGGGTTGCATGAAAGGGCTATCGCAATTAATGCCCGCTGCTGCATTCCGCCCGAGAACTGGTGCGGATAATCGGCATACCGGCTTCCGGGCGATGGAATGCCAACCTCCTCCATAATTTTCAGCACCCGCAGCCGCTCTGCCCGCCGCGCCGCCCTGTCAAAGGGCCAGGGCAGCCGCGACCCTTCCATCACGTGGTGGAGCCGCAGGGTCTCGCGGATCTGCTCGCCAATGGGGAAGACCGGGTTTAGCGTGGAAAGCGGATCTTGAAAGATCATGCCGATTTCTTTCCCGCGAATTTCACGCAGCTCATTGCTGCTCATCTGGCGCATTTCACGCCCTTTGAAGAGAATTTCCCCTTCAGCAACCTGGCCCGGCGGGCGGATTAACCCCAGGATTGAGAGCAGCACCGTGCTTTTTCCGCAGCCACTTTCGCCCACCAATCCCAGAATTTTTCCTGCTTCAAGCGTCAGGTTCACGCTGTTAACTGCCCGCACCGGTCCGCGCCGGGTTGGATAGATGGTCGAAAGATTTCGAATTTGAAGTAAAGGTGTCTTTGTGTTCATTATTCAACCTTTAATCGAGGATCGAGAATGTCGCGCAGGCCCTCACCAAACAGGTTGATTGCCAGCACCAGCACGAGAATGGCAATGCCGGGCAGCGTAGAGACCCACCAGGCCACCAGCAAATAGTCGCGCCCCGCAGAGACCATCGACCCCCATGCCGGAATCCGCGCAGGCAGCCCAAGCCCTAAAAAGCTCAGGCTGGCTTCCATAATAATTAAGAAACCCATGCGCAGTGTTGCCAGGACAAATACCGACTGGATGATATTGGGCAAGGTTTCTTGCGTGATAATTGCCAGGGCACCCTGGCCTGAAACGCGCGCTGCTTCCACATACTCTTGCGTTTTTTCGGAAAGCATTGCGCCGCGCACAAGCCGGAAAAATTCGACCCAACTCTTGAAGGTCAGCGCGAGAACCAGGTTGGTAAACCCTGGCCCTAAAAAAGCCATCATACCAATCGCAAAGATCAGGTATGGAAAAGATAACAGCAAGTCAGCAAAGCGTGAAATGATATTATCCAACCAGCCGCCGAAAAATCCGCACAGCGCTCCGAGCGCCGTTCCAATCAGGGCTGAAATTCCGACCGATAGGAATCCAACGGCAAGCGACACGCGGCTGCCGTGCAGAATACGGGTTAGCAAGTCGCGCCCCTGAGCATCTGTGCCGAGCGGGTGATCCCATGTGCCGCCCTCTTCCCACACCGGAGGTGTCAGGCGTTCGCGCAGGTTGCCGCGTGATGGATCATATACCGTAATATGGGGGGCCAATAAAGCCAGCACCACATAAGCCAGCAGGACAATGCCGCCCAGCATTGCCAGCGGGTGGTGCCAGAGCTGCGTGAGTAAATCCGTTAGATTACCCTGCCAGATATTAAGGCGCAGCCGCCAGTTATATAACCGGTCCTCCATGCTCACTTTTTTAATAGGAACGACATCCTCCAATGGCCAGCTCCTTTCACATTTGAATCTTGGGGTTCAGGTAGGTGTAAATGATGTCAACGATCAGGTTCGTTAAGACAAAAATAAAGGCGTACATCATGACCGCACCCTGAACCAGCGGAAAATCTCGATTAAATATCGATTCGACAACGGTCCGTCCCAGCCCGGGCCAGCCAAAGACGGTTTCTACAATCATGTTCCCACCTAGCAGCACGCCCACTTGCAAACCGACCACCGTAACCGTTGGGATCAGGGCGTTGCGCAGCGCATGGCGCAGCACCACACCTGTTTCAGGCGCGCCCTTTGCGCGTGCCAGGGTGACATAATCGGTGCGCAGGGTTTCAAGCATGCTCGAGCGCAAAACGCGCGCAACGACAGCCGCCATTGGCAGGCCGAGCGTGATCGAGGGCAGCACCAGATGGCGCAGGCTGCTGCGCAGCGCAGCCCAGTTACCGGTGAGCAGGCTGTCCAGAACGTAGAATCCGGTGATATTTTGAAGCGAAACCGTCTGGCTTAACCGCCCTTGCACCGGCAGCAGGTTAAGCGATACCGAAAAAAGCAGCAGCAGGACGATCCCTAACCAAAAACCCGGCATCGATATTCCCAAAAAAGCCCCGGCCATGCTCAGGCGGTCGATCCAGGAATTCTGTTTCACCGCCGAGATGATTCCAACGGGCACAGCGACTGCCAGGCCGACGATCAGCGCCCCTAAAGCCAGTTCGATGGTAGCAGGCAGCCGCTCGGAAATCAGGCTGACCACAGGGCGCTTTTGAATATAGGAATAGCCCAGGTCACCGCGCAGCAGATCGCTCAGGAAGATGCCAAGCTGCACGCGCAGCGGCTTATCCAGGTTGAATTCCTCTCGCAGGCGCGCCGCTTCGCCGGCTGAAACGGCGCCGCCCTGGCCCATCATAATATCGACGGGGTCGCCGGGCATCAACCGCATAAAGAGAAAGACGATCACGGCGACCCCAATAACTATTGGGATCATGACAAGGATCCGCTCGACAATTTTCAACAACCGCATAAATTACTCCTCGCTTTTTCGCGACGCAGCATCTATTTTTGCGCCTGTAAACCTGAGGTTTTCCTCAGGTTTACAGGTTGTTGCACCTGATCATTTGCTAATTCGACAGGCAGACGTCGTGCAGGTTAATCCGGCTGTCAGAGGCCGGCTCCCAGTTTTGAACGTTGGCGGTAGAGGCTTCCACCTCTTCCGGCAAGAGCAGGAAAATGGCAGGAGCCTCGTCGTAAATGATCTGCTGGGCTTCGTCATAGATCGTCTGGCGCTCTGCCGTATCGATGGTGTTCTCGCCCTGAACGATGAGTTCATTGACTCGATCGTTGTTGTAGGTCGAGAAGTTGCCGCGCCCTAATGGTTGGCCCTCAACATAACCGTGCCACTTGGCCTCGAAATGCCCGACCGGGTCAAAAGCTGAATCGCCCCAATCATCAAGATAAGCCTGGCGTTCTCCGGCGAGAAGCTGCTGCTGTATCACGCTGTATTCCCAGAAGCGAACACTGGCATCAATACCGGCATCCTGCAGCAGGTTTGCCACCGCTTCGGCAAGACCGCGGTGTTCCTCAAGCGTGTCGAGGGTGAAGGAGAACGGCTGGCCGTCTTTGTCGAGAATGCCGTCGCCATTGCTGTCGGTCCAACCGGCCTCAGCCAGGAGCTGTATCGCCTTATCCGGGTCATAAGGGTAGGGCTGCAGATTTTTATTGACGAAGTTGTTGTAAGGCGAGAGCGGGCCGGGCAGCGCAACCGCGCGGCCTCCGTAAATTTCCTCAATCAGCAGGTCCTTGTCGATCAGGTAATTGAGCGCCTGGCGAACGCGCACATCGTCAAATGGCGGCTGGCCGACATTCAGCTCAACCCATTTCGGTTGTGTTCCGGCAGCGGTTTTGACGACGATATTGTTGCTTTCGCTCAAGCGGCCAATCATATCGCTCGGAACTGCCTGAATGATCTGCACCTCACCGGCCAGCAGCGCTGCCGCGCGGGTGGAGGCTTCCGGAATTACGCGGAAGATTACCCGGTCTACACAGGCCGGGCCAACCGGTTCCAGTTCTGGCGAGCCGCCGTAATAATCGTCGAAACGTTCCATTTCGATCTCGTCCAGGCCGTCACGGGCGGCGACAAACTTGAACGGCCCGGTGCCAACAGGATTCTTAATGAAACCCTCGGTGCCGACTTCTTCAATATATGCTTTGGGGACGATCTGCTGGTGCACGAGCAGCTGCATGGCCGGGGGCCAGGGCGCATTGAAGTGCATGATGACCGTGTAATCATCCACTTTTTCAATTGACTCAAGCGGAGTGATTAACCCTTTGCGGGGTGAAGAGTGCGGCTCAGGATATTCGATTGCATTTTCATTGATGATGCGCTCAAAAGTATAAACGACATCGTCAGCGGTCATTTCATCGCCGTTGTGGAATTTGACCCCCTCCCGGACTTTCACTTGCAGCGTGGTGTCATCGAGCCATTCGAGCGATTCGGCCAGCTCCAAATGCACGCCGCTGCGCGTATCGCGCGTGACCAGCCCGTCAAACATGTTGCGCAGGATTGTTTCCGTAGAGCGATCGCGGTGGTCCGCCGGATCGAGCGAAACCGGCGCAGCAGCCAGCGCTACAACAATTGTGCTGCCCCCGGCGGCCTCCTCGACTGCTGGAGGCTCCTGCTGCTGCTGCTGTTCGGGACCCGCTTCAACGGTTGCTGTTGCCTGCGGCTGGCAGGCTGTAATAACCAGCAGCAGCACGAGCAGCAGAATGGTTGCAAAGCGCTTGCTATTTAAGAGAAGCTTCTCCATCTTTTCCCTCCTTGGTTATAATGATGTAGCAATTGAGTGGAAAATCCAAACCGTTTTGGGAAGACGAGGGTGAAAAATCCCAATCCGTCTTCCCAGCAAGGCAATTTTCGGAAAAGAACACCGGTTTGGGACGCGAAAATTGATTTTTAAATTATATAAAAAAACCAAACAATGGTCAACATTCACATTAAACCGGTACAAATTGTGGCTATAAATAAAACAGGCTATAATACGGGTACGTCGTTTCAAAACGTTTTGGAGGTATTGTGACGGTTACGATACGCGATCTGGCAGAAAAGCTCCAGTTATCCATTACAACTGTTTCCCGAGCTTTGGATGGTTATCAGGATGTTGCGAAAGAAACCCGCGAACGAGTTATCCGGGCTGCTCAGGAAATGGGATACGAGCCGAGCTATGCCGCCCGGCAGCTTCGCCGGAAGCGCAGCGACTCCATCGGTTATATTCTGCCTACCAGTTCGCCCCAGTTCTCTGATCCCTTCTATGTTGACTTCCTGACCGGGTTATGTGATGAGATCGCATCGCATCACCGTGACCTGCTGGTGACGTCTTGCCCGCCTGAAAGCGAGAAGGAGAAAAGCCAGTATCGGCAGTGGGTGCAAAGCCACCGTGTTGACGGCATTGTCATCAACCGCACCCGCCTGGATGATTGGCGAGTAGATTATCTCATTGAAAACAAGATTCCTTTTGTTTCGCTTGGCAAAGCCGGCAACCAATCGGGTTATCCTTATATCGATGTTAAAGACAGCGAAGGAATTAAGTCGCTCGTGATGCGGCTGGTTCAACGAGGACACCGGCGGATTGCATATATTGGCGCTTCACCCAATCTGGTTATTCAGGCGGATCGCTACAGGGGTTATCTGATGGGCTTAGAGGCAGCCGGGATCGACCTGGATCCGCAGCTTGTCAAAGAAGGCGACCTGACAGAGGCTGGCGGCTATCGGGCTGCGCAAGAACTCCTGCGGCTGAACCCGCGGCCTACTGCCATCCTGGGCTGCAACGATCTTACCGCCCTGGGCGTTTTGCGGGCAGCGCAAGAGCAGGGTATTTATATCGGTACAGAGCTCGCAATTACCGGGTATGACGGCATCAAAGAGACCCAATACACCAGCCCACCTTTGACAACCCTCTACCAGCCCACTTATGAGATTGCGCGTCAGCTTGCCAGGATGCTCGTGCAGCTGATTGAGGGAAAACCGCTGAGCGAACCTGTCATCTCCATCGAACCGCAGATCATCATCCGCGCCTCAACAGGCTAGTGAATGTTCGTTCGATGCGATCGAAAGGGGTCTTTGAGATCGTCGCAGCTTCGCAGCGATGTGCAGCTTCGCAGCGATGTGCAGCTTCGCGGCAATTGTCGTGGCTGCGCGACGATCGATCAAAAGCCTGACCATAGACTCCTTACCTGACTTTTAAGCATAGGAGACTCAATTCAATGGCGTCTTTATTTGGAATGACCGAGGCAGAATTTTATGCATGGGTCGTGCTGCCGATCATCATCTTTTTTGCGCGCGTTGCAGATGTGACGCTGGGTACGCTGCGGATTATTTTTGTCTCTCGCGGTAAGCGTTCTATCGCCCCGCTGCTTGGTTTTTTTGAAGTGCTGATCTGGATCGTTGTGATTGGCCAACTGGTTCAGAATTTGGGCAGCGCCACCTCGTATCTTGGGTACGCCGCGGGGTTTGCCGCTGGAAACTATGTTGGCATGATGATCGAAGACCGCCTGGCGATTGGTACGCTCATTGTGCGGGCCATTATCCCGCACGGCGGTGATGAGATCGTAAACCGCTTGCGCGAGGCAGGGTATGGCGTAACCAGTGTAGATGCTCAGGGGTCATCTGGCCCGGTCAGGCTGGTGTATGCAGTGGTAAAGCGAAAACACATCAACCAGGTCATGGATATTATTCACGAAGTTCACCCCAAAGCCTTCGTAACGATCGAAGATGTTCGATCTCTTGAGGAAGGGATATTCCCGCCGACCGAGTTTCAGCAAAGAAGTTTTCGAGGTGGAAGATTGGGAAAATAAAAAGAATAGAAGGAGGATTAAAGTGGCAGCAATTGCAGGAATCGCATCTCCAAACGCAGAAGAACAGGTGAAAACCATGTTAGAGCGTATGTCGCACCGTGGACCGGAAGGAAGTCTGATCCGTTCTATCGGCGGCGTGACAATGGGGGTGTGTTGGCCGCAAGGACAGCCAGAGGCTGGCGAGCAGTTGCGAAAATCAGGACGAGCTGAAGACGTTGTGAATGACAGCCATTACGCCTGGGCAGAAACAGATGGTAAAACAATAAAACTCTCCCGGGACCCGCTCGGCGTTTCTCCGCTCTATTATGGATGGAATTGGGATGACCGGTTATGTTTTTCATCGGAAGTGAAAGGATTAGCCGGTTTTGTGCAGCAAGTTCATGAGCTGCCGCCCGGGTGCATCCTACAGGAGAATACTCTGGTCCGGCATTCCAGGCTAGAGCTCCAAGAGCCTATCAATGCACCGCAGCAAGAAATTGCTGCTGAGCTGCGCAAGCGCCTGGAGCAATCTGTGGCAAAACGCGCGCGCAGTGTGGCTGTGTTTGGATCATGGTTATCTGGCGGGTTAGATTCGAGCGCGCTGGCAGCCCTGGCTCGCCCATATATCGATACAATGCACACATTCGCGGCCGGGTTCGAAGGTGCGCCAGATCTGGAGGCTGCTCGCCTGGTTGCAAGGCATATACAGTCCACGCATCACGAGATAGTTCCGACGTTTCAAGAGATCATAAAGCTGATCCCTGATGTCATTCACCATCTCGAGTCCTTTGATGCGCTGTTGGTCCGCTCCAGCCTGATGAACTTCCTGGTCGCCAAGGTGTCTTCAGATTATGTCCCGGCAGTCTTCTCCGGCGAAGGTGGCGACGAGTTATTTGCCGGGTACGATTACCTGAAGGATCTCTCGTTGGAAGATCTGCCCGGTGAGCTGGTCGATATTAGCAGCCGGCTGCACAACACAGCGCTGCAGCGCGTAGACCGCTGCTCTGCAGCGCACGGCACAGTCGCATTTGTCGGATTTTTAGATCAAAGCGTTGTAGATTATGCGCTGTCTATTCCGGCAGAATATAAGATTGCGAATGGCCTGGAAAAGTGGATTTTGCGGCAGTCAGTTTCTGATCTGCTGCCGGATCAAATTGTCTGGCGAGAGAAAGCCAAGTTTTGGGAAGGTGCCGGTATAGAAGACCGGCTGGCGGCCTATGCTGAAGAGCAGGTTACTGATAAGGATTTTCAGAACGAGCGCCAGCTGCCAAACGGGATGCTACTAAATTCAAAAGAAGAGCTCTTCTATTATCGGATTTTCGAGGAGCACTTTGGCCGGATGGAAGACATTGAATGGATGGGCCGCACGAAGGGCGCGCCGGTTCAATAGGTATCAGGGGGTAGGCCGCTGGCGCAGGCTAATTTGGGACGATACGGTCGATGGATCACAATTTCTGCAAATTGCGAGGTGACATCCCGCAATTTGCAGAAATTAAAATATACGTCGAAAATCAGGACTTTAATTTTTCAAGATACTTCTTCCTGAACTTCGCCAGTTTCGGCGCGATGATGACCTGGCAGTATCCTGCGCCTGGGTTGCGGGCGTAATACTCCTGATGATAGTCTTCAGCCGGATAAAAAGCCTCAAAAGGCGTTACTTGGGTGACAATGGGGTTATCCCAAATCTTTTCGGATTCCAGTTCCTGAATGATTCCCTCAGCGGCGGCTTTCTGTTCTGGTGAATGGTAAAAGATCGCCGACCGGTACTGCGTGCCGATATCTGGTCCCTGGCGGTTGAGGGTCGTTGGGTTGTGAATGGAAAAGAAAACCTCGAGAATTTCCCGGTAAGAAATCTCCTGCGGGTCAAAAGTCACCTGAACCACTTCAGCGTGCCCGGTCATGCCGGTGACAACCTGGTTGTAGGTTGGGTTGGGGGTATTCCCACCTGAAAACCCAGAGACGACATCAACCACGCCCTTGAGGTCGTCATAGACAGCTTCCAGACACCAGAAACAGCCGCCTGCCAGCGTGGCAACCTCGAGACCTTCAAACCGGCGATCTGATTTCGTCTCCTGTTCCATTTTATTCTCCTGTTCTGAGCTCATGTTTCAAATTTCTGTAAAATGCAGGCCGCCGATCCGCGCGTGAGCGGCGCTTTATCTGTATCCACATTATAGCGAATTGCCTTTATGTTTTTTCGGGCTTCTGCTCGTAATGATCAAAACGCAAAACAACCTCTCTTGATCAGTGTACGGCCCAAATAAAGCCAGGGCAATTGGGAAGACGTGCCATTTATGTGGGGGAATCCCCGGCGTGGTGTGAAGTCAGAACGGGCAGGCCGTTCATTGCGGCCGGATGATATTCTGTATCACCCGTGTACATTATTTAGAGTATGACAAATTACACGGGAACCACTGACAAATGATACATACACACTAGACGGGTTTTTATAGATAATTCTGGTGTACTTTATAATATAGATCCGATTGTGTAAGGAGTTCAAGGAGTTATCAATGGCCTCTCGTATGCTTGATCAGAAAATCGTCTTCACCGATCCGCCGATTGCAGAGAAGCTGCTCAACAGCACAAGTTTTGCCCTGGTCTGGCTGGTCGTCCGTCTGTATGTGGGTTATCAATGGCTGAGCTCTGGCCTTGGCAAGCTGAGCAACCCCGCCTGGACTGTGACCGGTGAAGCGCTCCAGGGTTTCTGGGCTCGTGCCGTAGCCATTCCGGAAGCGCCCGCCCGCCCGGCCATCACGTATGATTGGTACCGCGCCTTCCTTCAGGGTTTGCTCGACAGCGGTTCCCATGTCTGGTTCGCGAAACTGGTTGTCGCCGGTGAGATTTTGATTGGTATTGCCCTGATCCTGGGCCTGTTTACCGCTATCGCGGCTTTCTTTGGCGGCTTTATGAACTGGAACTTCATGATGGCCGGCACAGCCAGCACCAACCCGGTACTCTTTACCCTGTCAATTCTGCTGATCCTGGCCTGGAAGACCGCCGGTTATTGGGGATTGGATCGCTTTGTTCTGCCGATGCTTGGCACGCCCTGGCAGCCGGGGAAGGTATTCAAAGGAAAAGCAGAAGCGTAGCGCATCGATCTCCGGTGAACGATTTCGTCAATTGCAAATAAAGGTAGCCAGAATAGTATTTTTAGCGAACACCCATTGCGGTGTTCGCTTTTTTTATGAACGCGCATCTTCACCGAGCAAATCAGCCGGTTCGCTCCGCTGGCGCAGAATAAACAACAGCGGCAGCACCAGCGCTGTCGCAATCCCCCCAAACACATATCCAAATGCAATTGAGCCGGTCTGTGCAATATAGCCCAGTCCGGTCTGTCCAAGAATGCCGCCGCCGTTGCCAATCAGCGAATCAAATGAGATGATTGCTGCGCGCTGCTCCGACGGGATCATCTTGTGCAGGAAAACCTGCCGCACAGGCGTGTTGACGCCCATAGCCGCCATTGAAACCAACAGGAGAATGACGGCTGGCCAGAAAGAACGAACCAGCCCGACGCCGATGATGGCAAGTGTAAAGACACCCCCTGCCCAGAGCAGCAGCGTAGTGCGTTTTGTACAGAACCGGGTTAACCATTCAGCCGTTGCATTCCCAAACATCGTTGCAAGCGAGATCAGCGCGGCTACAACGCCAGACACCCATACGGCATCCCGGCCTAAAAGATCGAGGAAATAGGGCGGCCAGGCGTAAAAGCCCCAGATCAGATAGCCTGTCTGGATGAAATTGACCAGCATTAGCAGGCGCAGCCCCGGCTTATTCCAGCCGTACTGCAGGCTTGTTTGAGCGATTGATTTCATCTCCTGCGGAATTGCGCTGAGCGTGATTGCTCTGGGCTGAAAGCCGATGTCGTGCATGGTGAAATAAGCCAGGACAAAGAGCAGGATCAAAAGACCGGCGCGCACGAGATAAGGAATGGAAAGATTAATATCACCCAGAACGCCGCCGCCCACCGTCCCGACCAGCATGGCAGCTCCGCTGATGAAGTTGCCCCGCGCAAAAACCTGATCAAGCGACCCGTTATATTTCGCTGACTTCAGGGCATCTACTACCCAGGCTTCTACAGCGCCTGAGTAAAATGTAAAGCCGAGCCCCATGATCACCGAAGCGACTGATAATGCCAGTACGTTTTCCGCCATTCTGGCCCCGAACACATAACCCAGGGTTCCGGCGGACAGAATCAGCGTGCTCAGCAAAAATGAGATCCTTCGCCCGCCTGTGTCGGCCAATATCCCGGTTGGAAACTCAAAAAACGTCATGCCGGCAGAGAAGAGCGCGTTAACGAAGAAAACTTGAAAGATACTCAACCCGGCATCGAGCAAAAAGAGCGTGTTCACGCCCCAAATCAGGGAGGCTGAAAGGGTGTAAAGGCCGGCGATGCCGTAGTAAGCCCGTTTGATATGCTCTGGATTTGCAATTATCTGATTTTCCATTCCCCAACTCTTTCCGAAATCCGCGAGAGGGTTAATCTTATAAAGCATATCAAAAATAGTAATATATTCAAGTGCCGGATCCTGGCGCTTTAGACCAGTGCAGTAAATGCTGGGCTGAAATTCAATCCCTGGCCAGACCCGGTTCCTTTTGAATCAATTAAAAGTAAATTGAGGACTTGAAATTTTGAAGCAAACATTTATTATTAATAATCGAACATCTGAGCTAGTCAACAATAAATGTCCAGTTTGATTTGTTTAGATGTTACCTGATTGGTTGATTCATTGGGGGTTTAAGAGGACGTTACAAATCCAAAAATTTTTCAAGCAAGAGTCAGAATACTCTGCGCTTAGCTGAAAAGCCACTCCTGGCTGATAGATCTTTCAGTTGGCACCCCCAGGTGTATATGCAACCCCCTGAAGCGGAATGCGCCTGATTGGGTGGAACTGCACGAAGGCGATAGGAGAACCTATGAATACCATTTCTATTTCTGACCTGCGCACCGTCATTGACGGCCGGGTGATTTTGCCCGGAGATGCCGAATATGACGAGGCACGCATGGTCTTTACCGGCGGAGTTGACCGCCGGCCGGCATTCATTGTCCGGCCTGCCAATGCGGCGGATATTTCTCATGTGATAAACCTGGCGCGCGAGACGGGCTCAGAGCTTGCCGTACGCAGCGGAGGCCACAGCCTGCCTGGCTACGGTGTCTCTGAAGGGGGCATTGTTCTCGATTTGAGAGATATGCGGGGCCTGGAAATTGATGTCAAAAACCGGACAGCCTGGGTCGAGACAGGCCTGACCGCCGGAGAATATACTGTGGCGGCAGCCGGACACGGACTCGCGACCGGATTTGGCGACACCGGCTCGGTTGGCATTGGGGGGCTCACAGTAGGCGGCGGCGTCGGTTATCTCTCTCGAAAGTACGGGTTGACGATCGATAACCTGCTGGCGGCTGAAGTCGTAACGGCAGACGGTGAGATCCGCCGGGCAGACGCTCAAACAAACCCTGACCTCTTTTGGGCGATTCGCGGTGGGGGTGGAAACTTTGGCGTTGCATCTCGCTTCCAATTCAAGCTGCACGAGGTTGACCAGGTGCTGGGCGGGATGCTCATGCTGCCGGTAACAGCAGATATCATCCGTGATTTTGCTGCCGCTGCTGAAGCTGCGCCGGACGAACTTTCGACCATCGCCAATATTATGATTGCGCCGCCTATGCCCTTCTTGCCCGCAGAGATTCACGGCAAACTGATCTTGATGCTCCTGCTCGTTTATTCAGGCGGAGACATCGAGGAAGGCCAGCGCGTCATCGCGCCGTTCAGGTCGCTTGCTGAACCAATTGCCGATATGATCCGCCCAATGCGCTATCTGGATATGTTTACGATGATGGAAGGCGAAGGGCCCATGCCGCTCCGGCCTGCGCTGGAAACATTGTTCGTCGATGCCATTGACAGGCAGGGAGCGGAGGCAATCGTGAATCATCTTGAGACCTCAACGGCTCAGATGAACATTGTGCAGCTCCGCGTGCTGGGCGGTGAAATTGCGCGGGTTCCGCCGGACGAAACTGCGTTTGCGCACCGGGACCGGCGAATCATGATCGTCGTTAATTCAATGTATGCACGGCCTGACGAGGCGAGCATCCACACCTCCCGAGTCCATTCACTGGCAGACGAACTGCGCCGCAGACCCGGCGCGGGTGGCCCTGGGGCATATGTCAATTTCATGGGGGACGAAGGCGAAGCGCGGACCCGTGAGGCGTATCCGGGATCAACCTGGGACCGGTTAACCGCCATCAAAGCCCGCTATGACCCGACCAACCTGTTCCGGATGAATGTGAATATCCCACCGGCTGCATCTGCGAAGTAATCACGGTCAACGGCCGCAGCTGCCTGCTAAAGCGTGGCTGCCAATCGGCAAGCGGCTGACCGAAAAAGTCTCAGCGCCTGATCCTGGCGCTGAGACTTTTACAAGCAGGTATGGATAAATCCAGACAGCGAAAAATTTCTACTGCGCGCGGGTTGTCAGAACGGTGAAGGACAGCGGCGGCAGGCTGATCGACGCGCAGCCGCTGTCAACAACCGGCGCGGTGATGGGTTTTGCAGTCAGGCGGTTGGGCTCCTCCCAACTGTTGGCTTCCTTGGGATCGCTGCCCGCAAGCTGCCACGCCGAATCAATCTGAACGGTCTTACCGTCCTGCCAGCGCAGCTCCGTTAGAACCGGCTCTGTGATGCTGCGGTTCACCAGGAAAATGGCTCCCTGCTGCGTCTCCTCATCATAACTGGCTGAAACATCCAGCGCCGGCACGCCGCCGTACTGGTCTGTTTCCAGGATGCTGGCCTTCACAGCGACATCCAATGCCTGCCCGCGAGCCAGGTTGCTAACCAGCTTAAACACGTAATAAGAGGGCTGCTTTAGCAGTCCATCGGGCCGGGTGTGCAGCCACGAAATCACATTGACAATTTGAGCGACGCAGGCAATTTTGATCACATAGCTCTTGCGCAAAAAGACATTCAACCACTGCGCGACGACCAGCGCATCCTCGAGATTGTAAATTTCTTCCGCCAGGTGGGGCGCTTCGGTCCAATTCCCGTTCAACGGGTCGCCCTTGTACCAGACCTGCCACTCATCCCATGAGAGGAACACGTCGTGCTTCGAACGCCGCTTTGCTTTAACATACCGCAGGGTTCCTTCAAGGGTGTCGACATAATTTTCAAGCCGGATGGCGCTCGCCAGATAACTGGGCGTATCGCCGTTGCGGTTCCCGGCATAATAGTGCATGGAGTGATAATCAACGTGCTCCCAGGCGATTTCCAGGGCGATCCTGTCCCACTCAGGATAGGTGCTCATCTGGTCATTGGATGACCCACACAGAACGGTTTGGATCGTCGGGTCCTGCCATTTCATTACCTTTGCGGCTTCGAGCGCCTTTTTGCCGTACTCATTTGCTTCCAGGTGACCAATCTGCCAGGGGCCGTCCATCTCGTTGCCGACACACCAGTAGCGCACATTGTGCGGATCGCGGAAGCCGTGGCTTATCCGCAGGTCTGCCCAGTAGCTTCCGGCAGGCGCATTACAATATTCGACCAGCGCAGACGCCGATTGGATATCACCAGTACCCATATTAACGCCCAGCATCGGGGCTGCATTAATCGCCGAGCAGAACTGTATAAATTCATTCGTGCCAAACTGGTTGGTCTCGATTGACTGCCAGGCAAGCTCTCGCCGGCGAGGCCGCTGATCTTTGGGCCCAACGCCGTCGAGCCAGTTGTACCCGCTCAGGAAATTACCGCCCGGATAGCGGATCACTGTGTAAGCCTGATCGCGCAGCGCTTCTAGCACATCTTTGCGAAAGCCGCGTTCGTCTGCTAAAGGTGATTGGGGATCATAAATCCCCCCATACACGCAGCGTCCCATATGTTCTGCGAACCCGCCGAACAGCAGCGGTGAAATCGGTGCAATGGTGCGATTCGTATCGAGTAAAACCTGTGCTTTTAAGGATGCCATATGTGAGCCTCGTATTTTTTTGATAGTCAGGGTTGCCGGTAGTATGTAGTATAGAGGACGCTCCCTGAAATTGCAAGAAACGCTGGCGCTCATTTGGCAGCCTGCTGCCCTGCTAAACCCGTTTTGATGATCACGGCGATCCTTTTCTTCTAGAAGATGACGTAGAAGATTAGCGGCGGGGATGAATAAGCCGTCTCCTGGGTAGAAATAAAACCTGTCTTGATAATATTTTTAATTGAGGGTATAGGGCAGGTTGACAAAGCGGCTAAACCGCTCGAGCGCCGCTGCGGCGCTTTCTTTCAGATCGTCCTGGGGAACAAAGGGACGCAGCGCAACCTCGACAGCCTGCTTCTTGATTGTCCGCTGCCATGTGCCGGTTACAAGCCCTTCATAAAGGATAACCGGCAGGAACATCCCATTGCTGTAAGGGATGATACCCTGCATTCCGTCACCGGTGAGTACGGCGCTGCGGTCCTTGTAGCCAATGAGATATTCATCAAAAGCAGGCAGCAAATAAGCGCCCACCGGGTCGTGCGCGCCGCGGTTCGGGGATGCGCCGGTCATCCAATATTCTTTCCCGTCAATTGTTCTGGAGATAAGCTCCTGTTTTATGCTTTCCAGCCCAACTCTGGCCTCTGAGACCGTCAGCCCGGCCCACCCGGCGAAGTCTTGTAGGGTTGCCGGTCCATGACTCACAAAGTAATGCCCCGCCAGTTCTGCCAGCGATTCCTCGCGGCTGAGCTCTTTCGAATTTGGAACCCATTCATCCAGCAGGACAAAGGTCTGCTGTTTGCCCTGTCTGGGGCCTATGCACAGAAGGCCATCCTGCGATGCTCGCCAGAGGATATGGTAACCGCGCTGGTTTTTGGTGCTGATGCCCGCGTCTTCCAGCAGTTTCAGCATTTCAGGGCGCGGCAGTCGCCTGCCTCCTTTTAGCGCGTCATAAAACAGCGCCTTGCACCGGTCCAGAATATGCTCGTCCAGCTCAAGCTGTTCGAGCCTGCGTTTAGCGCCGGCGACCAGCCGGGGAGCAGACAGCTTTACCATCCATTTTGCGTCTTCTGCCGGAACGAAGTGGAGCGTTCCGCGCATTGGCCATGTGCGCACAATTTTCCCATCAGCAATAGCCTGTTCTACATCTTCTGCAGTGGCTGATTTTGTCCGCAGGCCGACCGCCCACAGCGCGTGCTGATATTCCTGCGCCTGCACAGCACCCATCCACCGGACAACCTCTTCAGGGCGGTCGAATCGATCCCCGCTGATACGTTGATTCGCCATTCGCAGCGCCGCAATTTCTTGATTTGCCATGAGAACCTCGCCTGTTCAACTGCTTATCTTCGGGTCACGTTTTATAACGGGGCGCCGTGACCGCTGGGGAGAGCTCGCTCACCGGCGCCTCGCTGTCTTTCGTTTTTTTGTTAAATCTGTGAAATCAACACTGTTTAAGAAAGTAAGAAATATCGGTTAGTGAGCGAAAAACTCAACCAGCACAGGAGCGAGGGCATCTGGCGATACTGCGTGGTCCTGCCCCTCAAGAATGCGGTACTCTGCATCCGGCAGCAATGCGACAAGCGCCTGCGCTCCGTTGTGGAAGAACGGAGGGCTTTTTCCCCCGCTGATTACAAGCGTTGGGGCAGTCGCAGTAGACCATCTTCCGGCCGGGAGCGGCTTGCCCGACATCGTTTCGCCCATGATCGCGCTGTCATACGCCAGCGTATGCGCCACCTGTTCCATTTCTACCCATTCTGGCGGTGTCATCCTTTCACCGGCGCCACCGCCGCCAGGCCCACTTCGCATCTGAGCGACAAACTCAGGCGGGACGCCCACGGCTTCAGTCATAAACAGCTCGACCGCATCACCCCGCCGGCCTTCTGCGATGAGCGCGTTAAGTCTCTGAGCAAAGTCTTTACCGACCGGTGGGCGGCTGTCGTCGACGACAAATGGGGGCTCGTACATCACCAGCTTTTTAACCTTATCTGGAAGCCTGGCAACTGCCTCTAAGGCAAGCACTGAACCGGAGGAGGAGCCGGCCAGAAATGCAGAACCGCCGGCGGCGTCGATAAGCGCTTCAATATCTTCAACTTCACGTTCGACGGCATACGACGGCGAGTCTCCGCTGTCGCCCCGGCCCCGGCGGTCGTAGTAGATGACGGTAAAGTGTGGCGACAGCAGCTCAGCCAGTTGAGCCATGATCGGGTGCCGGCGAACCCCAAACGCGCCGGTCACAAGGATAAGGGCAGGCCCGCTGCCCAACTGGTCATAGGCGATGGTTGTGCCGTCCTTAGACGTTACTTTATTCATAGAACCGCTCCTTAAACCCTGAAATTCTTGATAATCCCCCTAATTAAGTGCAAAACTGGCATCCTTATTTTCGATCGAAGTATAAAAAATGATACCAGCTTAGTCAATATTTTTTCAAAGCTCCAGGAAGATGATTTCAGGCGCTCTCAGAATGCGGCAATTACCGGCCCGAACAGCGATAAGGTCCCATCAACTGGTCTTTGGAAGGTACAAAAAAATGTAAATTGGGTGTAATATACGAGAATAATGAATAATTAGCGAGGTGGTATGCTTCTGAAAGAAAATTACCAGGTTGAAAAGGACAAATGGGATGCAGTAACGCAGAAAGAGATGGACAGCCTGGAATGTCAGGCGCTGTCACCGGATGATGATTTTTACACATTCTGCCGCAAGTGTGCTACCCATATTAGGGCGCTTGAATTTCTGGGTGATCTGGAAGATAAACATGTGCTGGAATACGGCTGCGGCCTGGGCCAGATGTCGTCGCTGCTGGCAAAAAACTGCGCAAAAGTCACGACATTTGATCTATCGGCAGGCAGCGTGGCGGTCGCAAAGAAGCGAGCGGAAATCAATGGCGTGTCAGATAAAATTCATCTGGCTGTGGCTGCGGGTGAAAACCTGCCTTTTGCCAGTGAAAGTTTTGACGTTATCTTTGGCAAAGCCATCCTCCATCACCTGAATGCCAATCTCGGTTGGTATGATCTTTTCAGGATATTGAAACCGGGGGGGCGCGCGGTGTTTATAGAGCCCATGGGGATGAACCCGCTACTGAATTTCGTTCGCGCTCATGGTTCCTATCCCGGCAAGAATGCCCGGGGAGCCGGCCGCCCGCTCAATTATGAGGAGATTGAATGCTGGGGAAGAGGATTCCGCGCATTTCACTACCAGGAAATCCAGCTGTTAAGCATGCTCGAACGAGCCTTTGGGCGGCAGGTGGAGTTTCGCCTCTTGCGCCGTATCGATGACTTTTTGCTCAGCCGGTTCCCAAATTTGCGCCGCTACTGCCGTTATGTCGTCATGTACATGGTGAAGTAGGGTTACAGCCACACACGCGGGGAGACGTTGGCAGCAGACTTCTTTGGCCGCCCGGTTGCAGTCGTTACAGCCACACACGCGGGGAGACGTTACAGCGCGCCGGATGTTGTAAAATAATAAATGGATAATATCTACCGTTATTGTATTGTAAAGCAGGCCGGTGATTGACTGCTTAACCCTCAAGTCTGATCGATCGCAAGGAGGTCGCGACTGTATGGAAGAAACAAAAATCCCCGAACTGTGGCTGTGGTCTGAGTTTTACTGCCCGTGGAGCTATATAGCGTCCGTACGCCTGAGCAGGGTCCAGGCCGAATTTGAGGGGCGAGTCCGGCTGCGAACCCGAGCGTTCCCGCTTGAGGTTTATGGAGGCGGACCGCCCAACCGTCAGGAGCTTGAGCTGGAGATGTGGCTGGCAGCCCTGCAAGAACCGGAAGCGCCGTTCAAGGCTTTTGGCGGCGGCGATTGGCCGGAGACAACCCTGCCGGCATTTGAGGCTGCCTGGTGCGCCAGACAGCTTGGTGAGCAGGCCGGTCGTGATTTTGACCTGCGCATTCGCCGGGCTTTCTTCTCTGAAGGGCGGAATATTGGTTCGAGAAATGTGATGGTTGAACTTGCGGACGAGGCTGGCCTGGACCGCGAGCAGTTTACTCGCCTGTTTGAGAGCGGAGCAGCGCGTGAGGCTGTGCTGGAAGAAGGGCGGCTTGGGAAAGAGCGCTATGGGGTGACCTGCACGCCAACGTTGATGCGGTCAGACGGCACGCCGCTCCGGCTTCCCATCGCATATCCTGATATTCAAGATATGCGCATTGTCTCCGTTGAGCGGGCGCCGTGCTTCGGTGAAGGCTGTGACGAGGCCGTCCGAGAACTGTTTGAACAGGCCCTGCAGCAAGCCGGTGAGCGGGCGAATTGACCGCCCAAAATCAGCCTGCCTTTTACTTTTGTTCTTGCAGCAGTTCTTTAAGCCGGGGGTGATCTTTATAGAATCCCCAATATTGGGGCGGCAAGAGAACGGCGATGCGGCACATAATTTCATCGGTGTAGTTTTTCATCTGCTCTTCGCGGTTGTCCCGGTCGAGCGGCGGCAGCGTAAAAGCAGGCCCAAAAGTCAGGCGCGCTTTGGGGCGCCTTAACGTGCGCAGGCGTTTGAAGAAGGTTTCGGTTCCGGTGATCCCCACAGGGACGACCGGAACCCCTGTTTTAATTGCCAGCAGGGCCGTGCCGGGCTTCCCTTCCAGCAATTGCCCGGTCCGGCTGCGGGTACCCTCAGGCGCGATGCCAAGCGCTTTACCTGCCTTAATCTCACCTGCTGCCAGCCGAAAGGCGGCGAAATCTGCCTGGCCGCGATCCAGCCAGACGACCCCAGCTGAGTCAAGCAGCCACTTAAAGAAGGGGTATTTTTTGTATTTATCAGCCACCAGGGCGGTTATGTCATCGCGAACGGGGTTGAGAAATAACAGCAGGGAGTCAGCCTGGCTCATATGGTTGGTGGCAACGATAAATCCACCTTCACGGGGCAGGTTTTCGGTGCCGCAGTACTCCAGGTCAACGACCCGGTTGACGACTGCGGAAAGAATGGAACGAAGAGTTTCGCGCTTCATAAAAATCCGTACAGTCTAATTAGCCAGCGCTGGGCGCTGTCTTTTTGCTTTTGAAATATTCGAACACCGCAGGGAGCAGTGAGATCAAAATAATGGCAATGATGACAATCTCAAAATTTTCTTTGATAAAGGGCAGGCTTCCAAAGAAGTATCCGGTCCAAATAAACAGCCCTGTCCAGACAATCCCGCCAATGACATTATAACTGATGAAATAGGGATAGCTCATCTTACCAATGCCCGCCACAAAAGGAGCAAAGGTGCGGACGATGGGGACAAAGCGCGCCAGGAAAATGGTTTTGCCGCCGTGCTTTTCATAAAATGCCTGCGTGCGCTCAAGATGCTCTCTCTTTAACCAACGTGAATTGGTGGTGAATACCTTTGGCCCGATGTAGTGGCCGATCCAATAATTCGCAGTATCCCCGGCGATCGCGGCGATGCCCAGCAGCACGTGAAGAACCACCGGGCTCAAATTGGCTTCTGGCATTGCCGCCACCGCGCCTGCCGCAAAGAGGAGTGAATCTCCGGGCAGGAAGGGCATAACGACAAGGCCGGTTTCAACAAAGATTACGGCAAATAACGCAAGGTATGACCATACGCCGATACTGTTAACGATCAAAGGTAATTGTTCGTCCATGTGCAGGACGAAATTGATAAACCACTCAATCAGGTTGAGGACTACTTCCATGAATTTGTTTCTCCGTTTGTGTTGATGAATTGGTTTCCGGTAAAGACTGAGCTATCCTGACGGCTTCCGCCCGCTGCAGCTTATGATTCACACTCCACAGAAGCGCAAACAATGCTACAACCAGAATGCCCAACAGTACAGGTGAAATTAGAGCAATATTCCCGAGAATGAACAGTTCGCCCGGTAAATCCTGCAGGAATGGTGCCAGGCCCGATAGGACACTCAAACCATTCCACAGGCCGTGCAGAAAGACAGCAAAAAAGTAGACCAGGGCAAGACGCAGGTATGAACCTCCGCCCCAGGCGCGCGCCATTGCCAGGCCGACCAGCGCGGTTGTTGTAATATGAAGCAGGGCGGTGCCTGCGCGGCCCGCAACCAGCAGTCCCCAGCCTGCATCGACAGGGGTTATCAGGTAAAAGAGACTTTCGATCAACGCAAAAGCGCTGCCGCAAAATGCGCCGGCGATGAACCCCTGCGCCGGCGTCAGTTTTTTCCCGGCTAACATCCATATGGCGGCCGGTTTAATAAACTCTTCAATCAATGGAACGAGGACCGCCAGGATCGCCAGAGAGCCAGCGATGACCCAGGGATTGGTCAGGTAGGGGCGAAGCACCTGGATAATCGCTTCGGGGTCGTCCAGTGAATTTTGCAGGCGTGGCGCCAGCGCTTCTAGCTGGTTCACCAGCTCAGGCTGCGTGTAGAGCCACATGATGAAAAGCACAAGCAGCAGGCCGAATACCACGATCTCGACGATCATCACCGCGGGGGTGGTAATCAGGATGCTGAAGTTGATCAATCCCCACCCGCGCTGCCGGGTGCCAACCGAGAGCTTGCGGCGGGCAATTTCCGCCAGCCACCAGACCGGCAGGCCAACAGCCAGAAGCTGGAGCGGCGGAAGCAGGATCCAGGCCAGGTTGCTGCGTGCGGCGATAAAGTTCCCAATCAGTAATATGAGGGGCCAGAGCAAGATCAACATGCTGCTCAACCGGAAACCCGGCAGGTGCGGCAGTGAAATGCGCCAGCCGCTGATATGCTGAACACTGTAGAGTGTGGACGGCACAGCCAGGAGGGCAACGAACAGACAGATCCATGCCAGCCCAAACACCGGAATGACACTGGTGAGATCCTGGCTCTCGCTGAACACCGTCATCAAACCTATCACGAACAGGAAACCCGCGCCTAAAAAAGAAAAGACCATGCCCAGCCCACTGACAATGAGCTGGGCAATGGTTAAGAAACTACTCTTCGGTGACTGATACGCTTGCTGCGCCTGCATTACTTTTCCTGGATTTCGACTGAAAGGATCAGGTCTCCTTCTGGCAAATCACCAAATTGTGATGGATCGCGTTCTGTAAGGCTTTCAGCTACGTCCATTCCCTCGATCACCTCGCCAAAAATCGTATAACTGCCGTTCAGGTTCGGCGCAGGAGCATAGGTAATGAAGAACTGGCTTCCATTTGAGTCCGCGCCTGAATTTGCCATTCCGACGACACCTGGTTTGTCAAATTTCAGATCTTCCGAGGTCTCATTGGCGAAGATGTAACCCGGGTTGCCAAAACCCGTCCCGCTTGGGTCGCCAGTCTGCGCGACAAATCCCGGCAGGACGCGGTGGAACATCACATTATCAAACCAGCCCTGTTGAGCCAGGAAAACAAAGCTGTTCACCGCCAGGGGGGCTTTGTCGGGCAGAAGCTGAATTACGATATCGCCTTTTTCGGTCTTCAGGGTGGCGGTATATTCCTTTTCAGGATCAATCACCATTGGCGGGCAGTAGGTGAACTGGCGCGGTTCCAGCTCAAACAGGCGAACAAGCGATTCCAGCGTGCCCAGGTCGCGCGGGCCTTGATAATACTGGCCGTTGACCAGCACCATGGGCGTCCCCGGGATCTGGATATCGAGGCCGTGCTGCTGCGCCGCTTCAACCTTATCGATCACGGCTTTGCTTTCAGCGTCTTCTGTGAACATGGCTTCGTCCAGGTCGAGGTCGACTGCCTGCTCCAGGAGCCAATCCTTAAACTGGTCTTCGGTCATGCTGTTCCAGGTTGCCTGCTCTGCGAAAATCCGGTCGTGCATTTCCCAGAACTTCCCCTGGCGGCCTGCGGCTTCCGCAGCATAAGCGGCGGGTTTGGCCAGCGGGTGGTTTGGCAGCGGGAAGTGACGGAAAACGACCTGGACATCATTTGGGTGTTTTTCGGCCAGCTCGCGGACCACGGGGCCAAGCTCAGCGCAGTAAGGGCATTGAAAATCGCTGTAAATAGTCAGCGTCAAAACCGGATCACTCGCGCCCAACTGCCAGTCCTCTTCGCTGACCGGCGGGAACATCGAGACTTCCGTCGGCCCAGGGGTAGGGACCATGCTGACCACATTGCATTCCATGGTGACGGCGCTCGGGTCCAGCGTTGGCACGCTGGGCGTCGAAGCTGCGGCAGGAGCGCTGGTCGCCTCAGGTGTGTTTGGAACCTGCCCGGTTGTCGGGCTGCAGGCGGCGAAAAGCACCGCAACAAAAATAATTACACTGAACCACAATTTACGCATGAGGATCATCCTATCGGTTAAATGAGGGATCGACCAGAGCTTCACGCAGTCCGGCTGTGTAATCGCTTCAGGATTATCTCCCGGATCTGGTCTTGAACAGCATCGAATGACTGGCTGGCATCAATGATAACCCAACGTTGAGGATCTTGCTGGGCCATTTCATGATATCCATTCCAAACCCGTTTATGGAAAGCCAGCGTGTAAGCATCCAGGCGGTTCCAGTCTCCACCCGCGCGCCTGCGCCGGAGTCCCTGTTCGGGGTCGACATCTAACAGCAGCGTTAAATCTGGCCAAAGATTGCCTGTAGCAAAATCGAGAAGCTGCCGGAGAGTTTGCAGATTATTTCCATGCCCGTACCCCTGATAAGCCAGGGTTGAATCAGCATACCGGTCGCATAGAACCAGGTTTCCACGCTCAAGTTCAGGGCGGATACACTGTTCAACCAACTGGGCACGGGCGGCTAAAAACAGGAGCGTCTCCGTACGGGGGTGCATGCTCGTGTTCTCGAGGCGCATCAGGATTTCTCTCACCTGGTCCCCGATCTTCGTGCCGCCGGGTTCGCGTGTGGTTACAACGCTGTAGCCCTTTTCTCGCAAAAAATCAGCCAGCGGTGCGATCTGCGAGGTCTTCCCGCTGCCCTCTGGGCCTTCAAAGGTAATAAACATCGTCTGTTATTCGCGGTAAATCCTAACCCGGCGGTTAGGCTCCTTTCCATAAGAGTGAGAAACCAGATGGGCCTGGCGGGCTAATTCATGCTGCATGCGCCGGACGGGCGCTGCTGCCGGTTCAAGGTCAACGTACCGCTCACCGCTCAAGACAGCGTTGATGGCTGCCTGGGTCTGTAAGGTGTAGTCTTCCCAGTTGTCAGGGCTGGATGTACTGACAGTTAGGTTGAATATGTCAGCCAGGAGCTGCTCAATCTGGTTGTTGGTATTGGCGCGCAGCACGTAAATGGGCATACCGCGCTGCTCTGCTTCTAAAATTGTCTGCTGCCTCCCGCGGTAATAGGCGCGTAGGGTCACCAGCGCATCCGCTTCGGCAAGGTCTTTGACCACAATCGCCGGGACGCTCATGCGCTTGGCGCTCTGCATCAGGCGGTTGCGAGCAACGCCGTAAGGGTAAATGCGGATCGGCTGCATCGTTTCCATCCGCTGGCTCCGGCTGACCTCTTCCGGCAGATCGGTGATTGCGGATCCAACCGTGGTCTCAGCCGGATAGTCTGCCCGGTATCCGCCCGAGCGTGAAACGCGCTCGGGCTCTCGAGCCGGTTCGCGCTGCCCGGATAACCCGCCGAGACGCCGGAACCCGCCGCTCGCCTGGTTTGCCGGGTGGCGGCTGAGGGCCGGAACGGGTGGTTTTTCGATGTGAATCTGACCGTTTTCGTCGCGGTAGCGGATTTCAGGGGGCAGGGGATTGCCGCGCACCAGCGCATCGACTGCTGCACCGACATCCGGTTGAATCGCCAGCCGGTCGCGGTCTTGCATTTCAATCAGCACGTCAAAGGTCGGTGGGGCGCGCCGTTCGAGGACGGTCTTTTGCGTGCCGCGCCGCCGGGCCTCTTCATCCGAAAGCGTAACCGCTTCAATTCCGCCAACCAGGTCAGAAAGGGTGGGGTTAAGCAGCAAATTTTCCAGCGTGCGCCCATGAGCAGTGCCGATCAACTGCACGCCGCGCTCGGCGATGGTTCGAGCTGCCAGCGCCTCAAGCTCGCGGCCGATTTCATCGATGACAATCACTTCGGGGTTGTGGTTTTCAACCGCCTCGATCATCACTTCGTGCTGGAGCGAAGGCGTAGCAACCTGCATCCGGCGGGCGCGGCCCACTGCAGGGTGCGGAACATCGCCGTCACCGCCGATCTCATTGGAGGTATCGACGATGATGGTCCGGTAGTTTTCCGACAAAATGCGGGCTGCTTCGCGGAGCATGGTGGTTTTTCCAATGCCCGGACGCCCGAGAATGAGCACGCTTTTTCCCGACTCAATCAGATCTTGAATAATTTCGATCGTGCCGTAAACAGCGCGGCCAACGCGGCAGGTGAGGCCGACGATGGTGCCGCGCCGGTTGCGAATGCCTGAGATGCGGTGCAGAGTCCGCTCCAGGCCGGCGCGGTTATCTGCGTCGAAGTCGCCAATCCGAGTCACGACATAATCAATCTCGCTGCGCGAGACTTCTTCATCCGAAAGCTCTTTCTCACCGTCGGTGAAGCGCGCCAGCGGACGGCGTCCGAGGTCCATAACAATCTCGATCAGGTTTTCGCTGTTGTTGTTCTGCCCAATGGCTTTAGCGATATGGGGCGGAAGTACGCTGATCAGGGCTTGTAAATCGTCTGTGATTCGTTTTTGTGACATACAATCTTACGTTATACCCTCTGACTTGCACACTAAACCATGAGGTTCTATTGTACCCGGATTAGAGGCTTTTTTGTAGCAGCGAATGGTCTCTCGCTCAATGTAATTCGTTCGCAGAAGAGTTTTGCACCATGGGAGCAGTCGTTTCAGTTGCATATTTCTCTAAAACCGAGTGCCGGTTTGATTGGAATGCCCGCTGGTGCAGCACCAGGTGCTTCACCATGAGCGCCTGGCGGGGGCCAATCTGGCATTCGAGGTCGCGCACGACTGTCTCCAGCCAGGCTTGATAGGAGCGGATGGTCATATAAATGGGACGCCCGAACCAATTTTGCTGGTGTGCAAGTAAATTTGTTAACACCTGGCTTACGTTCTCTACCGCCGGGTGTATCAGGGGTAATAGATAAATTCCATGAGAACCGTATATGCCTTCGACATAGGCCAAAATTTCACCATCTTGCCGGTAAACCCACCCCGACAAACGCCGGGTAGTGAGCGGCTCAGCCGATTGGACCAGCGGCGGTACAAGCGACTGGTAAAGCGAGCGGATGCCGATTTCATCAATGCTGGCAGCCGGCTGCCACAGGCTGCGGTCATGCTTGCTGTTTGCTGCCGCCGCTGAAAACTGCCAGATGCGCTGCCAGGCATAGACCAGAAAACCAGACCGGCGCAGCCCCTCTAATGCGCAGCTGTTTTCCTCCACCTCAGCAAGCAGGTGAAAAGCGCCCCATTCTCCTGCCTGCGTGGCCAGCCGCTCAACCAGATGAACCAGCTCGGGCTGAGCCAGGCCATCTTCCGGCATCAAGAAGATCAGTCGAGCCGACCGGCTCCCCGATGTATATTGCACGTGTCCGATCAGAGGGGGGTTGCCGTTTGAAGTGATGCAGGTATAGCTCCCTAGCGAGGGATTTAGTCGAGCCAGGAGAGCCATCGGTCCAACCGGGCTTCCGCGTGTCAGGGCCTGTGCACTACTTGTGCAGACAATTTGCCGGCGGTGCCGGTAGAAGGTTATGATATCGTGCCAGGCAAATGAACGAACGCTAATCGTTATTACTCCAGTTCTTAATGATACCGTTTCGTGACGCTTACTTTCAATAAATCCGGGCAGACCGGTGCTTTATTGAAAACCAAAAATGACAATCAGGTACTTAAATTCTACCACGCGTTAGTTAAGGCGACAACAGTGGTGAAATTTATATATCGATCAAAGTTATTAAGAACCTGTTAAGAAATGAAACGAGTATATACTAAGTATTTGTCTGTATGTTGATCACAGCCGGCTGCGGTCAACATGCAAAACGATTTTTGGAGATATAACGCTTATGGATTTGACAGTATTATCTCAAACAGGAGGCAAAGGCGAATCTGTGATCCGCCTGTTGAAGAACCGGATTGACCTGATCGGCGTCCCGTTTACCGATCGCGGTTCGCGGCTGCTTGTCCTTCGCCAGGGGATGAGCCTGCAGATCCGGATGGCTGAACGCTGGTACAAGCGAGACCCTGCGCTTTCAGCATATCGGAAGCGCGTTCCAATTCTTCACGATTTTTACTTTACAGACGCCGAAGGCCGGCGGCTTGATTTTCAACTGGAAAGCTACCCGGATATTCTCGAGTTCCGCACGCCCGTTGGAACCTTCCGGCTGGCTTATGAAGACATGGAAACGTTCTACCTGAGCCTGCCAGAAGTCGCTTGCGGCATTTGTTTTGACGTTGAGGTCGACCAGGGGCAGACGGACCGCCGCGGCGGGGTGCTGCGCCTGACAGGTGACATCCGGCGAAATATTGCTTACACAACCAACCGCAAGCTGCTTGTTAACCACTTGCAAGTGTTGAGCCGCGAGCAGATTCGGGTGAACCTGGTTTTCGACAAAGGGCCGGAAAAAGGGATGCTGCTTAACATAACACCTCGACTGGGGTTCAACCGGTACATGCCCGATGAGGAAGAAGTCTTTGCCGCGGCAGCCAGGCGCTGGGAAGAATGGTTTGCTGCCGTTCCGCCCGTCGCAGAGGCTTTCCGCAGCCAGTATTATTACGCCTGGTGGATTATGCGAGCCGGGCTGGCGTCGCCTCGTTTCTTTACAACACGCGAATCGCTCATGCCGTCAAAGATGTATTATGTGGGGGTGTGGCAGTGGGACGCGTATTTTCACGCCCTGGCTTACCGCCATGTCAATCCGCTCCTGGCTCGCGACCAGATCCGTATTTTCCTCGATCACCAGCGTCCGGACGGCATGATCCCAGATGCCATACACGATGAGGGGACTATTACGCATCTGACCATCCCCATCGAAGGAGATGTGACCAAGCCGCCCCTTGTCAGTTGGGCGGTCTGGAAGTTATTTGAGACAGACGGCGACCTGGAATTTTTGAGGGAGGTTTACGAGCCCCTCGTGCGCTGGAACAACTGGTGGTTTGAGCATAATGACGTTGATGGCGACGGTCTTTGTGAATACCTTCATCCATATTCTTCCGGTTTAGACGATAACCCATTGTGGGATGAAGGCATGCCTGTGACCTCCCCCGAACTCAACACGTATCTGGTCATTCAAATGGAATGTCTCAGCCGCATTGCCCACGCGCTGGGGTTAGAAGAAGAAGCGGTTCGATGGGAAAAGAAAGCACAGTCTTTAACCGCAAAAATGGTCAACTACTTATGGGATGAGAAGGCCGGGCTGTTCTGGGCGCTGCACGACGGAAAACGGGTGCCGACGGTCACCCCGTTCAACTTATATCCCCTGATCACCGGAAGGCTTCCATCCGAAATGGCTCGCAGGCTGATCGATCATCTGACCAACCCGCAGGAGTTTTGGACACGCTACCCAATTCCCACCGTTGCCCGAAACGATCCGAAGTTTGACCCATGGCAAATGTGGCGCGGGCCTACCTGGATCAATATCAATTTTCTGCTGATAGAAGGGTTAGAACGAGCCGGGTTTATGAGCCTGGCAGCAGAACTGCGCCTGAAAACGCTGGAACTGATGATGGGTCAGGGAGACATCTTTGAGTATTACAACCCCGATACCGGCGAACCGGGGCCGAAAGCTGCTCCGGTGTTTGGCTGGTCTGCGGCGCTGTTTATCGAGCTGGCTATTCAGGCCTCGGAGCGAATGCGTGTATAATTTAATGAAAGAGAAGGAGCGTGGAGGCCCTATGACCCAGGATGAACATCTGAGCGAAGCGATCCAGGATTACCTGAAAGCAATTTATGAGCTTTCTCCGATGGGCGGTGGGTCGACCTCTACGAACCAGCTTGCTGACCGGCTTTCTGTTGCGCCGGCTTCGGTGACCGGCATGTTAAAACGGCTGGCAACGATGGACCCACCTCTGATTGATTATCAGAAACATCGTGGGGTGCAGCTTACAGACGCGGGGAAGCAAGTGTCGCTGCGCATCATTCGCAAACACCGCCTGATCGAGCTGTTTCTCGTCCAGACGCTTGGGTATTCCTGGGATGAAGTGCACGAAGAGGCAGAGCGGCTTGAACACGCCGTTTCATTTCGCTTTAGCGAACGGCTTGCGCGGTTTTTAGGCGAGCCAGATTTTGACCCCCACGGAGACCCCATCCCGAATCGCGATTTACATCTTCCGGCGATGCAAACGATACCCCTGAGTGAGGCGCGGGAGGGCCAGCAGGTGAAGGTCAGGCGCGTGCTGTCCAGCGACCCGGCTTTGCTGCGCTATTTGGGCAAGCTCGGAATCCGGCCGGGAGCCAGGTTATCTGTTCTCAGCCGGGTGCCGTTTGACAGAACGATTCATATCACCGTTGAGGATGACGAGACTGAGCGCGTTTTGGGATCGGAAATCAGCGTTCTACTGCAAGTCGAGACTCTATAAAGAAAAGTGAGGGGTTGCCCATTTGGACAACCCCTCTAAAATTTTTAGAAAAATTATTAGATCCAGCCGCGCAGCTGCATGGCTTTGACCACCCGGTCAATGGCGACCATGTAAGCCGCGTCGCGCATATAGACATTCTCTTTGAGCGCCATATCCAGCACGCTGTGGAATGCCGTGGTGATGCGGGCGTCGAGACGCGAGAGAACTTCTTCCTTTGACCAGTAGAAATTCATGTCGTTCTGAACGCCTTCAAAGTACGAGGTGATCACACCGCCCGAATTGCACAGGAAATCGGGCAGCAGGAAGATTCCGCGCTGCTTGATAATCTCATCTGCCTCGGGAGTCGTGGGACCGTTTGCGCCTTCAGCGATCAGGCGGACGCGCGGGTGAATCTGGTTAACGGTCTCAGCGTTGATCTGGCCTTCCAGCGCAGCCGGGATGAGGACGTCTGCTTCCTTTTTAATCCATTCGCCGCCGTCTTCAATGCAATAGCCGGCGCTGCTGGCTTTTTCCTTATCGATTGAACCGTACTGGTCGGTGATGCTCTTTAAGAAATGCGGGTCAATACCGTCCTCTTTGCTGACGGTGTACGACCGGCGGTCTTCACGATCCCAATAGGAGACGCATACGACCTTGCCGCCAAGAATTTCAATGAAACCGATCGCTGCGTGTTGGGCGACATTCCCAAAACCCTGGATGGCTGCGGTCGATCGGGTTGGGTCCATGCCCAGGTGTTTCATTGCCTCGCGGACCGTATAAATGACGCCAAAACCGGTCGCCTCTGTGCGGCCCAGCGATCCGCCGCTGCCCAGCGGTTTTCCGGTGATCACACCGGGCGTGTACTGCCCGGTCAGTTTTGAATATTCATCCATCATCCAGCCCATCATCTGCGGCGTCGTGCCGACATCAGGGGCCGGGACATCCTGGCGGGGACCCAGGTTGCGCCACATCTGATCGATATAACCGCGCACCAGGCGTTCTTTCTCGCTATTGGAGAGCGTTGCCGGATCAATGATTACACCGCCCTTACCGCCGCCCAGCGGAATATCGGCGACAGCGCATTTCCAGGTCATCCACATTGCCAGGGCGCGGACGGTGTCCATTGTCTCAGCGGGGTGAAAACGGATGCCGCCCTTGTTCGGGCCGCGCGCATCGTTGTGCTGGACCCGAAAGCCCTCAAAAACGCGGATTGTCCCGTCATCCATGCGCACAGGAATACGGAAATGGAACTCGCGCATGGGCCAGCGTAGAATTTCGGCCACTTGTGGGTCGAGCTTCAGCAGAGCTGCTACATGGTCGAACTGACGCTGTGCCATTTCAAATGCGTTAGTTGAAGCTGCCATTGGTTCTCCTGTCATTGGTTGAGAGATAGAAATTGGGGTTGAGAGATTGAGAGATAGAGATTGGGTGTCTGGGAAACATAGCGGGCACTACGGTCCGCAGCGCCCGCTTTATCCGCTTGTATATCGGTTTGTTCATCCATAAGTCATATGCCTACGAACAATGGATTATCTATCCATAAGGTAGCAAAAACCAGCTTCAACGTCAATATGATGAAATTCGCTCTCAGGCGTGATGTCCCTCCCCAGTTGTCATACAGCTTGTTTTCGTTCTCGAAGCTGGCGCTCCAGTTCAGCTCGCAGCGTCTGCGGGTTTGCCTGCCCGCGCGCTGCTCGCATAACCTGGCCGAAGAACCAGTTTGAAAGCGTTTCCTTCCCTGCAAGATAATTGGACAGTTCCCGCGGGTGATCATCAAGAACCTGGCGGACCAGCCCGGCGATGGTGTCAGAGTCGGAGATTTGCTGCAGCCCGCGCGCTTCAATAATTTCAGCGGCGGTCTTGCCCGTTTCGAGCATCTCCGCCAGCACAGCTTTGGCGGTGTTCAGGTTAATATCACGCCCGGCTCGCTGCAGCAGGCTGGCAAGCGCCTCTGGCGAAACGCTTGCATCCTGAAATGACCTGCCTTTGAGGTTCAGCCAGCCGAATATTTCTCCGGTGATCCAGTTTGCGATCATTTTGGCCGGGACAGTTCCGCCGGCAGCGCGAACGGCTTCTTCAAAATAATCAGCGACATTCCAATCGCTTGCCAGCAGGTTTGCGTCGGCGGCGCTCAGCCCATATTGCTGCTCAAACCGCCGGGCTTTTGCATAGGGCAGCTCGGGCACGGTTGTGGCAATTTCTTCAATCCATTCCGGATCGATTACCAGCGGGGGCAGGTCGGGTTCAGGGAAGTAGCGGTAATCATGGGCTTCTTCTTTGCTGCGCTGCGAATAGGTTACGCCGCGCGCATCATCCCAACCGAGTGTCTCCTGCGTGATGGTTTTCCCTGCCTTGATTTGGGCAATTTGCTGTTCGATCTGGTATGCGCAGGCGCGCTCAAGGGCGCGGAAGCTGTTCAGGTTTTTGATTTCGACCCTTGGCCCAAGCTCCAGGCTGCCAGCCGGCCGAACAGAAACATTGGCCTCAAAACGGATGACGCCCTTCTCCATATCGCCTGAGTTTACGCCGAGATAACGCAAAATCGACCGCAGCCCTTCAGCGTAAGCGCGGGCCTCTTCGGGGGTGTGCATATCGGGTTCAGAGACAATTTCGAGCAGCGCAACACCGGCGCGGTTCAGATCAACCAGCGAATATTGTTCCTGCGGCTGGCCGGGCTCATTCTCATTCGATGCAGATCCGTTTGTACGGTTGGTTGTAATGTGGGTCAGTTTTCCGGCGTCTTCTTCAAGGTGTGCGCGGCGGATGCGGATCTCGCGCTCGCCCTGCGATGTTTGAATCAGCAGGCGCCCGTTTTCTGCCAGCGGCTGCTCATACTGCGAAATTTGATAGCCTTTTGGCAGGTCGGGATAGAAATAGTTTTTGCGGGCAAAGATGCTGGTCTGGTTAACCCGGCATCCCAATGCCAGCGCGACCTTTACCGCGTATTCGACTGCCTGCTGGTTAATCACCGGCAGAACGCCGGGCATGCCGGTGCAGACCGGGCAGACGGCAATATTTGGCTCTGCCTGGGTCGTGTCGACGACCGGGCAGCCGCAGAACATTTTTGTGCGCGTTAACAGTTCTGCGTGTACCTCTAAGCCAATAACAGCTTCATAATCCATAATGCCTGCGCTTAGATTGCGAAACGGATATTCAGAATATCGCCGTCCTGAACAACGTAGTCTTTACCCTCAAGCCGCAGCTTGCCGTGTGCTTTGACTTCGTTCATGCTGCCCAGCGCCATCAAATCATCATAGGCGACGACCTCAGCGCGGATAAAACCCTTCTGCAGGTCGGTGTGAATGACCCCGGCGGCTTCAGGCGCTTTTGCGCCGCGGCGCGTTGTCCATGCGCGGCATTCGTCTTCTCCTGCGGTGAAGAACGACTGCAAGCCCAGCAGATCGTAGGAGAGGCGGATCATGCGGTTCAGGCTCGGCTCTTCAATGCCGTATTCCTGGAGGAACATTTCCATTTCATCCGGCGGCAGTTGGGCAATATCCATCTCCAGCTTGCCCTGCAGCGCCACGACCTGGCTTTTCTTGTGGTCATAGGCCAGTTCAGGTGCCTGCTGCCCTTCCGAGAGGTTAAGGACGACCAGCACCGGTTTCCGGCTGAGCAGGCCAAAACCAGAGAGCGTCTTCTCCTCTTCTTCTGAAATCTCAATGTCTCGCAAGGGCTGTTCCTCTGAGAGCGCCGCGTGCATGCGTTCGAATAGGGCGATCTCGCGGTCGATGACGGCCTTATCGCGCCCGCCGCCCTTGCGGCGTTCGTCTGCCAGGCGTTCTAACTTGCGCTCCACGGCAATCAAGTCGTTGAGAATAAACTCGCTGTCCATCATCTCAAGATCGCGTTTCGGATCTACACTGCCAGAAGGATGCGGAATGGTTTCATCATCGAAGACGCGCACAACGTGGATGAAACCATCCATCTGCGTTAGTTGATTGAGCAGCGTGCCTGAGATGCCGCTTTTGCCCGCAGAACCGTCCAGACCGGCGATGTCGGCATAGGTGACTTTTGCGTAGATGGTCTTTCTCGGCTTAAACATTTCTGAAAGCCGGTCAACTCGCGGATCTGGCACATCGACGACGGCGGTGTGAACCTCGATCTTACCGGTTGCTGCGCCGGTGGGTTGGGTGCCGCGTGTAAGCGCGTTAAAAAGCGTGGTTTTACCAGACTGGGGTAAGCCAATGATTCCAAGACGCATAATATTGTAGCTTTCCTTGACCCTTCAAAATTTGATGGTATACTTGGGTTGCGCCGAAGTGGCGGAACTGGCAGACGCGCACGACTCAAAATCGTGTTCCGTAAGGAGTGTGGGTTCGATTCCCACCTTCGGCACTCAGTGTAGGTTATAAATTCGCTCTCCTTGTTATTACGGCAAGGAGATTTTTGTTTGTTTTGTTGAACTCCCTTGTGCCTACTTTTCACAATTTTATCACAGAGTCTGGCTGCGAGCAGCCGAGGCTGCCTGCACGCCGTGAACCAGACCTCCGGAGCACGGAAAGGTTCCTTTTCAGGCGGTTTGGGGATGCGGGGCAGTTAAAGGTCTGGTGCTTCCCCTGTTCATCAAAAGAACCTGTATAATTTCAGCAGGATCTCTGTCGACCGGTCTTTTGTGCATTTGAGGGAGGAACGGGATATGCCAACTATGAATTCCATATTGGCGGTCATCTTGGGAGGGGGTAGGGGCAGCCGTCTGTATCCTTTAACAAAACTGCGCTCCAAACCAGCTGTCCCAATCGCCGGAAAGTATCGCTTAATCGATATCCCCATCAGCAATTGCATTAATTCGGGTATTTTTCGCATTGCCGTCTTAACGCAGTTTAATTCTGTTTCGCTTCACCGCCACATTACACAAACCTATAATTTTGACGTGTTTCATACCGGTTGGGTGCAGATTTGGGCTGCCGAGCAGACCATTACCAGCGCGGATTGGTACCAGGGTACAGCCGATGCGGTGCGCAAACAGCTTTTTGAGATTAAGTCTGCCCGGGCTCCTTATGTCCTGATCCTCGCGGGCGATCATCTATACCGCATGGATTACGAAGCAATGGCGCAGTACCATTGGGAGCACAACGCGGATATCACGGTCGCCGTGCAGCCCATTGCGAAGGATGACGCAGGGCGATTTGGACTGCTGAAGCGCGATCCGAACGGTAAGATTACTCGCTTCGCTGAAAAGCCCAAAGATCAAGAACTGCTGAACGAAATGATCAGCCGTGACGACCCCGAGAAGCCCTATCTCGGTTCAATGGGGATTTATCTGTTCAAAACCAGCGTCCTGATCGATATGCTGGAAAGCCGGAGTTTTGACGATTTCGGCGGGCAGGTGATTCCCTACGCGATTACCGGGCATAACGTTTTTGGCTATGATTTTGAGGGCTACTGGGAAGATATCGGGACGATTCGATCCTTTTATGAGACAAACCTCGCGCTGACTCGCCCTGACCCACCTTTCAGCTTCTTTGACCCGGTTCGACCGATATACAGCCGCCCGCGCTTTTTGCCCGGCTCGATCATCGAGAACAGCAGCCTGCAGCGCGTTCTGCTGGCTGAAGGCTGCTACATCGAGAATTCCGAGATTCGGGATTCGATCGTGGGGCTGCGCAGCCAGATCCATTCGGACGTGCGGATTGTCAATTCGATTTTAATGGGAGCCGATTACTACGAACGCCCCACGATTGATGAAAGCCAGGCTCCCGTGCCGATTGGCATTGGCCGCGGCTGCCACATCGAAGGGGCAATCATCGACAAAAATGTCTGCCTGGGTGACGGCGTTATTATCAAACCGTTCCCGCGCGGAACCGAAATTGAGACGGATAACTGGGTAGTGCAGGACGGTATTGTGGTAATCCCGAAGAACTCGACCCTTCCGCCTGGAACGGTGATTGCGCCAGACGCGTAAAATTTACCCTTCATTATTAGGGGAATTTGAATTCTGTATTCAAGTTCCCCTTTTTTGTATTTATAATAGCGTTCGAGATTATCATCATGTGCTTATCCTGAGGTCATTTGCGATGAAGGCGATTAGTGGTGAACTGGCCGGTAATCGGCAACTGATTGCGGTCAGGGCAAGCGCGTAACAACAAATTTAGTCTGGAGCAAATGCATGACAGAACCAAAGCCTTTGGTAGTAGAGCAGGCGAGTCTGGATGAGGATATTTCGATTACGTGGCACGCGTTAAGTGCTGAGGAAGTGTTCTCGAAGCTGGAAACTCGCCCTCAGGAGGGGTTGACCTCTGAGGAGGCAGCCCGGAGAATTGAAAAATATGGCAGGAATGAGCTTCGTGAAAAGCCCCGACCTTCCTTCCTCAAGATGGTGTTTGATCAGCTCAATAATTTTGTCATTATTCTCCTGATCGTCGCCTCGATTATCTCCGCCCTGCTGGGTGATTTTGTTGAAGCAGGCGCGATTTTGTTGATCGTTATCTTAAATTCGGTAATGGGCGTAATTCAGGAGAGCAAAGCGGAGGAGGCGCTGGCGGCTTTGAAGAAGCTCGCTTCGCCTGAAGCGCAGGTTTTGCGAGACGGCCGCCGCACGCAGGTGCCGGCAAATATGCTGGTTCCCGGCGACATTGTCTTTCTGGAAGCCGGCAATTTTGTCCCTGCCGATATCCGCCTGATTGAGGCGGTGAATTTGCGTGTAGAAGAGGCGGCATTAACCGGTGAATCGGTGCCGGTGCAAAAGAACGCTGCTGCGGTTCTGGATGCTGATGCTTCGTTGGGCGACCGGAAAAATACGGTGTTTATGGGTACAACCGTTTCTTACGGGCGCGGGCGAGGAATTGTCGTATCGACAGGCATGCTCACGCAGTTGGGCATGATCGCCAACATGCTGCAGAACGTGGAAGATGAAGAGACTCCGCTGCAGCGGCGGTTAGACCAGCTTGGTAAGGTTCTCGGTTGGGGCGCATTGGCCGTTTGTGCGATCGTCTTCCTGGTCGGCTTGCTGCGAAGTGGATTTGCCGCTGAGGCAATCGTCGATTCGTTTATGATCGCCGTCTCGCTGGCGATTGCCGCTGTTCCTGAGGGGCTGCCGGCTGTTGTTACGATTAGCCTCGCGCTTGGCATGAGAGAAATGGTCCGCCGCCATGCGTTGATCCGCCGGCTGGCTTCGGTGGAAACGCTGGGCTCAGCAACAACCATTTGCTCCGATAAGACCGGTACGCTGACTCAGAATGAAATGACTGTGACGCGCCTGTGGGTTGACGGGACCTTTGCTGAAATCACAGGCAGCGGTTACGAACCTGAAGGCGAATTCAAGATTCAAGACCAGGTCATCGATGTGAATGATTACCCGGCGTTAAACACGGCGCTGTGGATTGGCGTGCTGAACAATGACGCGCAGCTTGAAAAAACAGGCAGCAATGGGAAGAGTTCGTACCGCATCATTGGCGATCCAACGGAAGGTTCCATTCTTGTGGCGGCTGCTAAAGCGGGCATCGGGCAGGATAACTTAAATGAGGCCTTCCCGCGCGCGCAAGAAATTCCCTTTGACTCTGTTCGCAAGCGAATGGTGACCATTCACACTGTCGAGAAGCCTGACGCCGTTGCTGTTTCCCCGATTCACGATCCGAACCCGAAACAGTGGAGCGCAATTGCTGTTAAGGGCGCGCCGGATGTGGTCTTGCGGCTGTGCACGCGCTACCAGACCATGGATGATAAAGAACAGCCCCTGGATGAAGAAGCTCGACAGCGTATTTTGGCTGCCAATGATTTGATGACTCGCGATGCGCTGCGTGTTTTGGGCCTGGCATACCGGCTTGTTCCGAGTGTCAACGGCGACGTTAAGCAGGAAGAGCTGGAGCAGGACCTGACGTTTGTCGGGTTGATCGGGATGATCGATCCGGCGCGCGCCGAGGTGAAACCGGCCCTGGAAAAAGCTCGCCGGGCGGGTATCCGGACGATTATGATCACCGGCGATTATCCGAATACCGCGCGCGCCATTGCGGAAAGCATTGGCCTGCTGCGCCCCGGGCATAAGGTGATGACCGGCGCGGACGTGAACGAGCTGGATGATGCTGCGCTGGTCCGCGAAGTGGAAGTCACCGATGTATTTGCTCGCGTTTCGCCGGAGCACAAGATGCGCATCGTAGACGCGCTGCGCGCCAACCAGGAAGTTGTGGCAATGACGGGCGACGGCGTGAATGATGCGCCTGCGATTAAACGCTCGGATATCGGCGTTGCGATGGGTATTACAGGTACCGACGTGGCTAAAGAGACCGCTGACATGGTGCTGACGGATGATAACTACGCCAGCATTGTCGACGCGGTAGAGCAGGGCCGGATTATCTATGCAAACATCCGCAAGTTCGTTTTCTTCCTGCTCTCGTCCAATGTAGCGGAAATCATGATCATTTTCCTGGCCACACTGGCCGGGCTGCCTACGCCGCTGACTGCCATTCAACTGCTATGGCTGAATCTGCTGACAGACGGCGCTCCCGCGCTGGCGCTGGCAATGGAAAAAGGCGACCCGGATGTTATGGAGCGCCCACCGCGCCCCAAGAACGAGCCAATTATCAACAAGTCGATGCGCCTGGGGATTATCGTGCAGACGATTGCGCAGACGGGCGCTGTTTTGGGCGCCTTCTTCCTCGGGCTTTACTGGCATCTCGACAGCCTGATGCCTGCCGGAGCAAATCCGCTGTTGTACCTGCTCCAGCACGATTGGCGCGGGGTGGATGTACAGACGGCTGAAACGATGGCGTTTGTGACGCTCTCGCTGTGCGAGCTGTTCCGCGCTTACACGGTCCGGTCTGAACGAGCTTCTGTCTTCACGCTGGGCGTGTTCACCAACAAGTACATGCAGTATGCCGTTGGTATTTCACTGGTCCTGCTGCTGCTTGTGGTCAGCGTACCGTTCCTCCAGCCTATCTTCAATACGCACTTCCTCTCAGGGACGGAATGGCTTGTGGTTCTGGGCCTGGCATTGATCCCTGCAGTGGCTGAAGAGTTTACCAAGCTCTACCTGCGAATCCAGGACAGGCGCGCAGCTGCCGCGAGATAATCTCGAGAGATGATCTGAAGAAGCTGCATACCAGCGAAAAAACCAGCCCGGTTTTTACTCCGGGCTGGTTTTTCGTTGATAGTATTCCATTATGGGCGCAAAACTGCAGCGGTGAATTGGGCAGGGGCCCAGGTTTTGCAGCGCCGCCTGGTGTGCGGCGGTGCCGTAACCTTTGTGCCGGGCAAAGTTGTATTCTGGATAATGATCGTTGAGGCGAATCATCAGAGAGTCGCGGGCGGTCTTTGCCAGGATGGAGGCAGAAGCGATGCTCAGCGAGCGAGCGTCGCCTTTGATCAGGGGCGTTTGGGCGATTTCAACTTCAGGCAGGCGCAGGGCGTCGATTAAAAGATGCTCGGCGGGCATGGGCAGCGACTCGAGGGCGCGAGCCATTGCCAGCCGGGTCGCCGGCAGAATGCCGAGCTGGTCAATTTCTTCATTCGAAGCAAAACCAACCGACCAGGCCAGGCAGCACGATTTAATCTCTTCTGCCCAGTAATCTCGCTCTTTGGGCGTCATCTGCTTGGAATCACGCACTTTGGGCAGCAGAGCAGGCAGCTCTAAATTTGGGGGGAAGATCACTGCCCCGGCAGAAACCGGCCCGGCCCATGCTCCCCGCCCGGCTTCATCTACCCCGGCGACTCGTAAGACGCCGGCAGACCATAACGCGCTCTCAAAATGCAGGTCGGGGGATGGGGGGATTTCTTCAGAATTAAAAAAACGGGGCATATTTTCCCTTCCTTCTCTTATTATAAAAGCTGAAGTGGGGGGTGAATGCCGCGTTTTTGATCGTTCGTATAAATACGAGCGTCCTTAGATAATGCCAGCGCCTTCCAGGTGATCGCCATTTTGTGAAGAATTGGAGGTGACCAGAACCTCCTGCCCATCTGAGCCTTTTACCTGGATGGGATCGCAGACGTCAAACGTCCCGCCCATAAAGTCAATTCGCTTCCCGATCACCAGGGTCTTTCCTGATTTAATTTCATTGATCAGTTCTTGACGGCGAATGATCACCCGGTCGCTCCACGCCGGGCCGCGCCGCAGATAGGCCCGCACCCAATCGATCTTTCCATCGGGCCCATAATGCACAGCTTCAACGACTCCGTCAAATTTTTTGTCGGCCATAATTGGATATTCTGCCTGTTCCTAAAGTGGGCTTTCTAAAATAGAAGCAGCTTCCAGGAAAATCCTTAATTGAGGTCGGGGTGGGCGGACTTGAACCGCCGGCCCCTGCGTCCCAAACGCAGTGCGCTGCCAACTGCGCTACACCCCGATCGATCCAGAGTATAATCCGATTGTAGCAGAAATGCAAGGAAGCAGGAAAGAATGGATGCGTTTCTGCCTTGGGGTGACAGGCAGCCACCCCAAAAATTTCCCCAAAAACCCTTCAAACCCCGGTACGTTATGCGTTTACGAAGACAGGCGGCAGCAAAATTATTATCCGTAATTGTTTGTTTCATCCTGGCAGGCTGCCAGGATTTGGGAATCACGCCCGCCGGTATCCCGGCGGATACCGCAACACCTCCCGCTACCCCGACGCCGTTTCAAGCGAATACGCCTACTGCAAGGCCATCTGCGAGCCCCACGCCGGCCTTTACAGCAACCATTACGCCCAGCCCGACGCCTGAAGGGTGCCTGGAACCGTCAGGGCGAATTGAAGTGATGGAAATCCCGTCGAATATAAGCCGCTACCCCATCAGCTTTCGGGTTTACTTTCCGCCCTGTTTCGACACCATGCCCGACCGGCGCTACCCGGTCCTTTATATGATCCACGGGCAGACCTTTAAGGACGATCAATGGGACCGGTTGGGGCTGGATGAAGCGGCAGACGCTTTGATCACCGGCGGGCAGGCGCCGCCCTTTATGATTGTTATGCCGCTTGAGCGCAATACTTTCGAAGACGTGTCAATCAGCCCTTTCGCCGGTGATCTGATCGATACGCTCATCCCCTGGATTGACGAGAATTACCCGACCTGCACGGATCGATCCTGCCGGGCAATTGGCGGTTTGTCTCGCGGTGGGGCCTGGGCGCTGCGGCTTGGCTTTAAGCATTGGGAATTGTTTGGCGCGATCGGCCTGCACAGTACCCCGCCGTTTATTGGCGACCCCAATCAGCTGCCTTATTGGCTGCGTGAAATTCCGGAGGGCCAGCTCCCTCGCATATGGATGGATTCCGGCACGTTGGACTGGTGGATCAAGCCGACGAGAGAGTTTGAAGCGCTCCTCACGCACTATCAGGTGCCGCATGAGTGGAATAACTATGAAGGGGGAACGCATGAAGAGACGTATTGGAGCGCGCACGTGCATGACTATTTATTGTGGTATACCGCGGGCTGGGAAGAAGTTTCGGAAAGTTTAATCACAAATTAGTTCCGAATCGCCGCGATATTGTTATAATTGCTGGCATGAGTCTTAGCAGAGAAGAAGTTGAACATATCGCTGAGCTTGCTCGCCTGGAATTGACAGAGGAAGAAGTAGCGCTTTATCGCGACCAGCTTTCAGATATCCTCGATTATGCCGCCCGCCTGCAAGAAATTGATACGAGCCAGATTTCGCCGACTTCCACGGTTCTGTTAAATCGCAGCCCGCTGCGTCCAGATCATGTATTGCCCGGCCTGAGCACAGAAGAAGCGCTGCGCAATGCTCCACAGTCTGAGCAGAATCAGTTCCGCGTACCGCCGGTGCTGGAGTAGACCGGTATGGCTGAGATGGAGCATTTTACAATCAGCGCAATGGCTGCTGCGCTCCGGCGCGGAGAGGTATCGAGCCGCGAGCTCACTCAGGCGGCGCTTGAGCGCATTGACCGGCTTGAGCCAACCCTGCACGCGTTTATTACGCTGACCCCTGAGCTGGCTTTAGCGATGGCAGATGAGGCGGACCGCCGCCTGCGAGAATGGTGGAAAGACTCTTCTACAGCGCTTCCTGCGCTATTGGGCATTCCAATGGCGGTGAAAGATGTGCTGGCGGTTGCAAACGTGCGCTGCACCTGCGGCTCGCGCATCCTGGAGAATTTTGTTCCGCCTTATACAGCAACGGCTGTGCAGCGCCTGATTGATGCAGGCGTGGTCATCATCGGCAAGACCAACACAGACGAATTTGCGATGGGTTCTTCAACCGAGAACTCTGCTTACGGCCCAACTGCGAACCCCTGGGACTTCAGCCGGGTGCCGGGCGGTTCGAGCGGCGGCAGCGCTGCCGCTGTAGCCGGAAGGCTGGTCCCTGCAGCGCTTGGAACCGATACGGGCGGCAGCGTGCGGCAGCCCGCATCGTTCTGCGGCGTTACCGGAATAAAACCGACCTACGGGCGCGTTTCGCGCTACGGCCTGGTCGCCTATGGGTCATCGCTCGATTCGTTAGGAGCATTGGCGCTGTCTGCCGAAGATGCGGCCCTGATC
>Ga0134094_1000558_pt1 | contig 44805 bp, 31 predicted proteins | sample 5_1taG_FD_94458 | JGI IMG/M metagenome (GOLD analysis project Ga0134094, IMG submission 94458) | Switchgrass degrading microbial communities from high solid loading bioreactors in New Hampshire, USA - 5_19_20_110_A1 metaG | ecosystem: Engineered > Bioreactor > Semi-continuous > Anaerobic >... | reverse complement strand
TTTAAAATGTTGGTGGCAACTTCATTTTACTTGAGATTTCAACTCCATGCTCTATTTTATTACAAAAAATGTTGGAGTTCAGAAGAATTTTTTCTTCTCACCCCAACATTTATTATAGAACCACATTTATTATAGAACCAAAATAAAGGACGGCTGATGTTTTTAATTCATCGACCGTCCTTTAATTCATCCGTATTTATTATATCCAGACTTGCTTTATGGCATTACTGCATTTCAGCCATTTTCCTGTAAGTCTCATATCTTTCTTTCGCATCTCTTTCAGCAGCCTGGAACAGCTCTTCCGCAACATCCGGGAAGGTCTTCATCAGTGATGAATAACGAACCTCGTCCATGATGAACTCACGGAAGCTTCTTGTCGGCTCTTTGGAGTCAAGGATGAACGGATTCTTGCCCTCTGCCTTGAGAGCAGGATTATATCGCCACAGATGCCAGTAACCTGACTCAACAGCAAGTTTTTCTCTGGTCTGTGTCCTTGTCATTCCACCCTTGATACCATGGTTGATACAGGGAGCATAACAAATTATGAGTGACGGACCTTTATGGGCTTCAGCTTCTATAATTGCCTTCATGAACTGGTTCATGTTGGCCCCCATTGCAACCTGAGCCACATAAACATAGCCATATGTTGCTGCAATCATGCCAAGATCTTTCTTCTTGACACGTTTGCCGGATGCTGCAAACTTAGCCACAGCAGCGGTAGGAGTAGACTTGGAAGCCTGACCGCCTGTGTTGGAGTAAACCTCGGTGTCGAATACGAGAATATTAACGTCTTCTCCGGACGCAAGTACATGGTCAAGTCCGCCGTAGCCGATATCGTATGCCCATCCGTCGCCTCCCACGATCCACTGGGATCTCTTGACGAAGTAATGTCGTTTCTTGTTGAGTTCTTCCACGATTTGTCTGCACTCATCACATTCAGGCTTAAAGCTGTCAAGAGCTTCGCAAAGGGCCTTGGAAGCCTGTTTCGAGCCTTCACCTTCGTACATGTTTTCAATCCAGTTCTTTGCAGCAGCTTTCAGATCTTCAGGTACATTCAGTGTAAGAAGTTTTTCAAGCTGCATCTTGATATTTTCACGTATCTGTTTAACACCAAGATACATACCAAGACCATACTCAGCATTGTCTTCAAAGAGGGAGTTGGCCCATGCGGGACCTTTGCCTTCACAGTTCTTGCAATATACTGTTGCAGGCGCCGAACCGCCCCAGATTGAAGAACAACCTGTAGCATTGGCTATCATCATGCGGTCGCCAAAGAGCTGTGTAATAGCCTTGATGTAAGGTGTCTCGCCACATCCCGCACAAGCGCCGCTGAATTCAATTAGGGGCTGTGCAAACTGGCTGTTCTTGAGAGTGTTCTTGGGAGCAAGATAATCCTTGTATGTTACATGTTTTGAAACATAATTCCAATGCTCAATTTCCTGTTTCTGGCTCTCAAGAGGCTTCATAACAAGTGCCTTCTCTTTTGCGGGACATACATCCACACAGTTACCGCAGCCCTGGCAGTCAAGGACTGAAACCTGCATTCTGTATTCGTAACCCTTGAACTGAGGTCCAACTGCAGGTTTTGTCTTCAACGTCTCAGGAGCATTTTTCTTTTCTTCGCTGTCCAGAAGGAAAGGACGGATAGCAGCGTGCGGACATACGAATGAGCACTGGTTACACTGGATACAGTTGTCTATCTGCCATTCAGGTACCATTACTGCTACTCCGCGTTTTTCATAAGCAGAAGTACCAGCAGGGAATGTACCGTCCTCAATGCCTTTAAATGTACTTACAGGCAGACTGTCACCCATCTGGGCATTCATGGGTTCGACAACTTTCTTGATGAACTCGGGTTTCTCCGGATCATCTTCAACCGGTGCATCCTGAGCATTCTTCCAGCTTTCAGGAACATTTACCTTGTGCAGGGAATTTATTCCCCTGTCTACTGCGGCGTAGTTCATTTCCACAATAGCCTGGCCTTTCTTGCCGTATGCCTCCACAATTGAATCTTTCAGATATTTTACAGCATCCTCAATGGGAATTACATTGGCAAGTTTGAAGAATGCTGCCTGCATAATCATATTGATACGGCTGCCAAGGCCTATCTCGCGGGCAATGTCGGTAGCATTTATAATATAGAAATTAATATCATCATTTGCAATTTTTCTCTTGATGGATGCAGGCAATTTTTCATCCAGTTCTTCCTCGGTCCACTGGCAGTTGAGAACGAAGGTACCGCCCTTCTTGAGACCGTCAAGAATATTATATTTTCCAACATAGGCCTGGTTATGGCATGCAATATAGTCTGCCTCATCAATCAGGTATGTAGAACGGATTCTGGACTTACCGAAACGAAGATGTGATACGGTAACACCGCCGGATTTCTTGGAGTCGTATGAGAAGTATGCCTGAGCATACAGATCGGTGTTATCGCCGATGATCTTAATTGCCTGTTTGTTGGCGCCGACAGTACCGTCAGAGCCGAGTCCCCAGAATTTGCAGCGGATAGCGTCCTTTGCCTCGGTGTTGACGCTGGGTCCGAGAGGCAGTGACAAGTGGGTGACATCGTCCACAATACCTATTGTAAAGCGATCTCTGGGTTGTTCGGACTTGAGGTTGTCAAATACAGCAATAATCTGATTGGGTTTGACATCTTTGGAACCAAGCCCATAGCGTCCGCCGACGATTAATGGCTTATCGGCTTTGTTGTAGTAAAGGGACTTAACATCAAGATAGAGTGGTTCGCCGATAGCACCGGGCTCTTTTGTCCTGTCAAGCACGGCAATTTTCTTGACAGTCTTGGGCATTACATCGAAGAAATACTTTTCGGAGAAAGGTCTGTAAAGATGAACCTTGATAAGTCCAACTTTTTCACCTTTGGCTCTTAAGTAATCTATCACTTCTTCACAGGTTTCTGTGACTGAACCCATAGCAACTATTACATATTCAGCTTCAGGATCGCCGTAATAGTTGAACGGTTTATACTCACGTCCTGTAAGTTCGGTTATTTTCCTCATGTAATCTGCAACAATATCGGGAATAGCATCATAATAAGGATTGCTTGCTTCTCTTGCCTGGAAGAATATATCCGGATTCTGTGCCGTTCCGCGGGTTACAGGATTCTCCGGATTGAGGGCACGCTGCCTGAAAGCATCCACTGCATCCCAATCCAGCAACTTGGCAAAATCCTCATAGTCAATGACTTCAATTTTCTGGACTTCATGGGAAGTTCTGAAACCGTCAAAGAAGTTGAGGAAAGGAACTCTTCCCTTAATAGCTGACAGGTGTGCAACGCCTGTAAGATCCATGACTTCCTGGACGCTTCCCTCTGCAAGCATTGCAAAGCCTGTCTGACGGCATGCCATTACGTCAGAATGATCGCCAAATATGGAAAGTGCATGTGATGCCACTGCGCGGGCAGAAACATGGAATACGCCGGGCAGTAGTTCACCTGCAATCTTATACATATTCGGAATCATAAGAAGAAGTCCCTGAGAAGCGGTGTATGTAGTAGTTAACGCTCCTGCCTGCAAGGAACCGTGAACTGCACCTGCAGCACCGGCTTCTGACTGCATTTCAATTATTTTTACCGGCTGGCCGAAAAGATTCTTCCTGCCATTGGCCGCCCATTCATCCGTTATTTCGGCCATGGGCGAGGATGGTGTGATCGGATAGATTGCAGCAACTTCTGTGAAAGCATAGGAAGCATATGCCGCTGCGGTATTACCATCCATTGTTTTCATTTTTTTCGCCATATTTTTCCCTCCTTGATTTTGCGACAATGTACATTGTATACATCAGAGAATACCTGATTGACATAAATATAACGGACGTACATTAATATTATATCATAATTTATTTGACTAACAAGTAATATAACTAAAAAAAGAAGCGGTTATTTAAAAGCGGGTCGCATGGCTTTCCCTGAAGAACAGCCGAAGCCTGCGGATAGCCTTCTCTGCCCTGCATTCATGGAACCTTCCCCGTATCCATGTATAATAGTTGCGCCGTTATGGATAATAAATAAAATATAAAAGCCTGGAATTACAATATGTAGTTATTTTCTTCATTGCGCTGCAGGATTCTTTATGATATATTATTTGCTGGTTAAATAATACACAAACTTCATGTCAGCTATTCTGCAACGCGCTTAACAGCGAAACAATAATATATTTGAATGGAGGCAAAAAACATGGCAAAATTGGTCGGAAATGCAATCTTCGGACAGTCCGGGGGGCCGACTTCGGTAATAAATGCAAGTGCAGCCGGCGTTATTACAGAGGCCCTCAAAACTGATTGCATCCCTAAGGTGTTTGGTGCTGCAAACGGCATCCGTGGTATACTTGAAGAAACATTTTACGATATGACCCAGGAGGATCCAAAAGAACTTGAACTGCTTAAGACTACCCCTTCATCCGCGCTGGGTTCTGTTCGTTATAAACTTGCAGATCCTGACAAGGATCCGACTGATTATAACAAATTACTGGAAGTATTTAAGAAATACGATATCAGATACTTCTTCTATAATGGCGGAAACGATTCAATGGACACCTGCAACAAAGTCAGCAAATTCATGCAGAAAGCCGGTTATGAGTGCCGCGTCATCGGTGTTCCCAAAACTATAGACAACGATTTGTATGCCACAGATCACTGCCCCGGATACGGAAGTGCGGCTAAATATGTAGCAACCGCTACAATGGAGATTTATCACGATGCCCGTGTTTACGACACTCCATTGGTCTGGGTAATTGAAGTCATGGGAAGAAATGCAGGATGGCTCACTGCGGCCACAGCTCTCGCTTCTTATAAAGGACAGGGTCCCGATCTGATTTATCTTCCTGAAATAGTATTTGACATGGATAAATTCCTGGCAGACGTCAGAAAAGTTTATGAGAAAAATAAGGGAAAGGTTATCATAGCTGTTTCCGAAGGAATAAAGGACAAGGACGGCCGCTATATTTCTGAATACGGTTCTGATCTTGCCAAGGAAAAGGATTCATTCGGACATGCCCAACTGGGTGGTACCGCTCAGGTTCTTGCAAGCATCATCAAGAAAGAATTCAAATGCAAGACCCGTTATATAGAATTCTCACTGCTCCAGAGATGCGCTGCTCACTGGGCATCTGCAACCGACGTGGAAGAAGCCTTCACGGCAGGTCAGAAAGCCGTTCAGTTCGCTGTGGAAGGACATACCGACTGCATGGTTGCCTACGAGAGGACAGTAAAAGACGGTAAATATTTCTGTGATTATAAACTGGTCAATCTCTCCGAAGTAGCAAACACTGAGAAGAAGCTTCCCCGCGAATGGATAACCGAAGACGGAACCGGACTCAGGCAGGAATTCATCGATTATGTAATGCCCCTTATCCAGGGCGAATCGAAGCCTCCTATTGAAGACGGTCTTCCTCGTTTCGCCAAACTTAAAAAAGTTCTGGCCACAAAATAAATTAGCCGAATTATATTGATTTTATAGTTGTAATTAAGTAATAAAAGCGCTGCTGGACTTTAATCCGCAGCGCTTCTTGTTGTTATTTTGTTAAGACAGTAATGGTCCCGTGACATATTTGATATTAATTTTTTAATACCTAACGCACTGGCGGCCGAAAGGTTCTGGTTCTCCTTCCCCACATCAGTGCTTTATTGTCTTTCCTGCTTCAATCTCATTTATTCTCGCTCTGGAGTAGCTTGCAAATGTCGAATTTGGCCATCTGGAGATTATTGTCTCAAAACAGTTAATGGCTTCAGCGTCAGCCTGTTCCTTGCTCGGGGACTGGGACAGGGCGATGGCCTTTCCCCCGTAATAGTATATTTCAGGTACATATGAAGATGTATCGCCTAACTCTTCAATTATGCTTATTGCCATCCTGTATTCATCCGCAGCCTGTCTATATACTTCAGGGTCCCGGTTTCTTGAATTGGAATTATATATTTTTTTGCCGGCTTCATAAAACTGAAGGATTGATTTTGGCTTGGCTTCATTACTCAATGCCGTTATTTCTTCCTTAATTTTATCAGGTATTTCCAACCCTGCGAGATTTCTTTCTATCTCCAGCACCAGTTCCCTGTATTTTCCCTGATAATTGAGACTGTCCAGTTCCCTTAAATTCCTGCTCCAGGCAATATACTGGTCCATCTGGTTCTGGAGCTGTTTTTCATTTTCCCTCGCTGCCTCAAGGTAATTCTGAGCCTCGCTGAGACGGCTGTTAAGCCTTTCAATCTCGCCTTCAAGCTCCTCTATTTTTTTAAGTTCCTGTGCCGGTTTTGCAAAAAGATTTGAAAGATCGATGTTTACCTTGTTGTTTGGAATTGCTATCCAGATAAGTGAAGTTACCAATACTCCCAGAACAAAGCCAATTATATACCTGACAATATCGGTTTTGTCATCTTTGGGTATGATTCTGTCGATTTTCAGCGGGAATGAATTTGAAATATTCCTTGATCTTTTTATTTTTCTTGCCTGGGAAATTTCCAGGTCGTCGGGGTCATCACCGTCCAGCCTCTTTAGATAACGGGCGGCTTTGAGACTATTATCATCCATCTGGATAACTTTATTAAAAACCTCCCGGGCATTGTCTTCCTGGCCAATGGCTACATAACATAAACCCATCAGGTTCATTGCCTCATAGAACTCGGGATATATGGAAAGGGCTTTTTTTAGTGCTATTATGGCTATATCTTCGTTTCTGTTGCTTATCTCAATCAATGCCTTATTGTATAATTCCATGGCATTTTTCATGTCATCAGGTATTGCGCCGATTTTTTCTTCAATATTTTCCAGATCCACAGGCTTGTAATTTGACAATTCTTCATTGATATCAAACAACATAATATTCCTCCGACACAAAATTATTGGCAAGCACAGAGAAAGCATAGCTGCGGGCAAATACCGATTTTTAAGATTAATTGAGAATATTGTCATAATTACTTTTATTGTATCATACTATCTATTATTAAACCACAGATGTGACAAACAGAAACTCTAAAAGTGAAATTTTTTAATATTTTTTAGTAAATATGGGACAAAAAAATACACCTTAATACCTGAAAGCGGTATGCAGGTGTATTTTCGAAGTCATATCCCAAATTTTGCAAAATCTCCTGCTTCATTTCCTGAAAACTTTATTTGCTTATTTCCAGATAATTATGATCAGTTATTTGCACCACAACATTTCTTATACTTCTTGCCGCTGCCGCAGGGGCAGGGATCATTGCGTCCGACTTTAACCGCTTCTCGTTTCTTGGGTTTTCTCTCGGCCGGTTCCCCATGGGTAGCTTCCAGGGGCTTTGCTACCTGCTCCCTTTTTACCGATACATTTTCCTTTCGTATATTAAGCAGCATCTTCACAGTATCCTGCTGAATGTTCCTTATCATTTCCTCAAACATCTCAAAGCCTTCACGTTTGTATTCGACAACAGGATCATGCTGACCGTAAGCCCGCAGGGAAATGCCATACTTGAGCTGCTCCATGTTGTCAATATGGTCCATCCATTTTTCATCAACAGTTCTGAGAAGAATGCGCCTTTCAAGCTCACGCATTATCTCCTCGCCAAACTCTTCTTCTTTCTGCCTGTAAATTTCATAGGCTTTCTGGCGGATAATATTCTTCAGTTCATCAGCAGTTAAGGTTTTCAGGTCAACATTGGATAAATCCAGCGCACCTTTGGGGAACATAATGGTTTCAGCATACTTCTGCATTCCTTTGAGATCCCAGTTTTCAGGATTGTCGCTTTCGCTGCAGTAAAGGTCGACAATACTGTCTGAAACGGTGTCTATCATTTTTTCAATGTAGCCTTTGATGTTTTCACCGTTCAGGACCATGGCTCTCTGGGAATAAATTATTTCACGCTGTTTATTCATCACATCGTCATACTGGAGGACGTTCTTGCGCCTCTGGAAGTTAATTCCCTCTATTTTCTTCTGGGCATTTTCTATGGCGTTTGACAGGATTTTGGCTTCTATGGGCTGATTCTCATCAAGTCCGAGGGCATCAACCATCTTTTCCAGCCGTTCCGAACCAAACAAACGCATAAGATCGTCTTCAAGCGAAATGTAGAAGCGGGACTCACCCGGATCGCCCTGGCGTCCGGATCTTCCTCTGAGCTGGTTGTCTATACGGCGGGATTCATGTCTTTCGGTACCTATTATTTTAAGGCCCCCTGCCTTTATAACCAGCTCTTTTTCCTTTTCGGTCTCCTGTTTGAATTTATCATGCAGTTCCCTGAATATTTTCCTTGCCTTAATAACTTCCTCATCATCTGTTTCATTGAAGCCTGTGGCGGCTGTTATTAGCGCGTCATCCATTCCCATTTTGCGCATTTCCTGTTTTGCGAGAAATTCGGGGTTTCCGCCGAGTTTTATGTCGGTACCGCGGCCGGCCATGTTTGTGGAAATGGTAACAGCTCCATATTTACCTGCCTGGGCAATGATTTCAGCCTCTTTCTCATGGTATTTGGCATTAAGCACGTTATGCTTTATGCCGTGTTTCTTCAGCATGGCGCTCAGCATTTCCGAGGTTTCAATTGAAATCGTACCGACAAGCACAGGCTGGCCTTTTTTATGGCTTTCAATTATTTCATTTATGACTGCGTTAAATTTTCCCCTTTTGTTTCTGTAAACCACATCTTCGTGATCTATCCTGATTACCGGAAGATTTGTAGGAATAGGAATGACATCCAGTTTGTATATATCCCTGAATTCCTGTTCTTCCGTCAATGCCGTACCGGTCATGCCGGCGAGTTTCTTGTACAACCTGAAATAGTTCTGGAATGTTATAGTTGCCAGCGTCCTGCTTTCATGCTCAACTTTGACTCCTTCCTTGGCTTCGATTGCCTGGTGAAGCCCGTCGGAGTATCTTCTTCCGTACATGAGCCTTCCGGTAAATTCATCTACGATTATAACCTCGCCGTCTTTGACGACATAGTCAACATCCTTTTTCATCAGGCCATGAGCTTTCAGGGCCTGATTGATGTGATGGGAAAGTGTCATGTTTTCAATATCGGACAAGTTTTCAACACCAAAGTATTTCTCTGCCTTTTCTATCCCTCTTGCCGTCAGGGTCGCTGTATGGGCTTTTTCATCGACAATGTAGTCGGCCTCGGTTTCATCTGTGAATTCCTTGTCATCGGTTTCCCTGTAAACTACTTTGGTAAGCCTTCTTACGAAGGCATCAGCCTTTTCATAAAGATCGGTGGATTTCTCTGCCTGACCGGATATAATCAGCGGGGTTCTTGCTTCGTCTATGAGGATCGAGTCAACTTCGTCAACTATGGCATAATTAAGCTCTCTTTGAACTACGTCCTCCTTGTATACCACCATATTGTCACGCAGATAGTCAAAGCCGAATTCATTGTTCGTGCCGTAGGTGATATCACAGTTATAGGCTTCTTTTCTCTGCCTGCTGTCAAGACCGTGTATAATGACTCCTACCGACATGCCTAAAAAATTATAAATCTTGCCCATCAGCTCAGCCTGGTATTTGGCAAGATAGTCATTGACGGTTACAAGATGTACGCCCTTTCCTGTAAGGGCATTAAGATACAACGGAAGTGTAGCTGTCAGGGTTTTGCCCTCACCGGTCTTCATTTCGGCAATACGCCCCTGATGAAGGACAATCCCGCCCATAAGCTGAACCCTGAAATGCCTTTCCCCGAGAACCCTCGTGGAAGCTTCACGCACTACCGCGTAAGCTTCCGGCAAAAGGTCATCCAGTGTTTCCCCATCAGCCAGTCTCTTTTTGAATTCAAAAGTTTTTGCTTTTAGCTCCGCATCAGTGAGTTTCGCCATTTCAGGCCCCAAGGCCTCTATCCTGTCTACTATCGGAATAATCTTCTTGAGTTCTCTGTCTGCATAGCTTCCAAAAATTTTTTCAAGTAATTTCATGAGTTTGACTCCTTCTTTAAGCGTTCAAGTATTAGTTTGTATCCGTCAGCTCCATAATGCAGCGCCCTGTTCACCCTGCTTATTGTAGCTTCACTGGCGCCGGTTTTTTCATGTATCTCCTTGTATGTCTTTTTCTCCATAAGCATTCTTGCCACGGCAAACCTTTGCGCAAATGCCTTGATTTCGTTGATGGTACCCAGGTCTTCAAAGAAATTGTAGCATTCCTCTACAGTCTCCAGCAGCAGTATGGCCCTGAATAGGTTATCTGTGTTTTCATCCCTTATCTTACTGTTCATAATATCAACTCCACAGATTTTTATGATTATTTCTGACATCTTTTTTCAAAAAAGATACAAACAATCTAATATATTATACATTATTTCTTGAAAGTATCAAAGCTCTGTCAGTACCAGGCAGCTCCAAAAACGTCCTACCCCAGGCATTGCAGGCTTCGGCAAAAATTCTTGAATGTTCTGCATTAATTAATTAAAATAAAAATTATTACATGGAGGATGTGTGTATGAACGGAACAGGTATTACTGCACCAAAAGGATTTAAAGCCGCAGGCGTCTCATGCGGGCTCAAAAAAAACGGCAATAAGGACCTGGCATTACTGGTCTCAGATGTGGAAGCAAATGCTGCAGGCATTTTCACCACAAATACAGTAAAAGGGCATTCCCTTATGTGGACCCGGGAAAAAATAAAAAACGGAAAGGCAAAAGCTGTGGTCATCAACAGCGGATGTGCCAATGCCTGTGTAGGTGCCCGTGGTGACAAGGATGCCGAGGAAATGGCCAAATTCGCCGCATCTCTCCTGGATTGCGAACCTGAAAAAGTCATGCTCGGTTCCACAGGAGTTATTGGTTATCCCCTGGATATGGAAAAAATAAAGTATGGCATAAAAAAGGCATTTGAAAGGCTTTCCGCTGACGGTGCCCCTGATTGTGCCCAGGCCATCATGACAACCGATACATTCCCGAAACAGGCATCCAAATCATTTATTCTGGACGGAAAAAAAGTTACCATTGGCGGCATGGCAAAAGGGTCCGGGATGATTCATCCCAACATGGCAACCATGATTGCAATTCTTACAACCGATGTCAGCATTTCTCCTGAACTTCTGAAAAAGGCGCTTAAAACCGTAGCCGACAGCTCGTTCAACAGGATATCGGTTGACGGGGATACAAGTGTCTGCGACAAAGTTTTGATACTTGCCAACGGTATGGCCGGAAATTCGCCCATTACCAGTGAAGGCGCTGAATACAATATTTTTCTTGATGCCCTCCTCGAAGTTTCGGTTACATTGGCAAAAATGATCGCAAAGGACGGCGAAGGAGCGACAAAATTGATTGAAATCAGGGTGGAAAACTGTTCAGACAGGGCAAACGCCCATCTTATCCTCAATGCGGTAGCCAAATCCCCCCTGGTAAAGACAGCAATTTTCGGAAACGACGCAAACTGGGGAAGGATATTCACTGCGGCAGGTTATTCCGGCGCTGTATTCGACCCGAATAAAACTGATATTTATCTCGGCGATCTCCTGGTATGCAAAAATGGCACGGCTTATCCGTTTGACGAGGAAAAAGCCCTGGAGATACTGAAAAAAGATGAGGTAACCCTTGTTATAGACTTAAAGGACCGAAATGTCTGCGATCGTATGTGGACTTGTGACCTGACCTATGATTACATCAGGATTAACGGCTCATACAGGACTTAACCATGAAACAAATGACGAAAATTGTTATTTTTATGCCAAATCAGGGTAATTAATATTGAGTAAGGTGATGGGAGGTATATGGGCCATGGCAATACAACAGCTTGTTAAATTCCAGATCGGGGATCAGGCTTTTGGGATTGGTATAACTGAAATTTTCCAGATTATCAAGCCACAGGAGATTTTCAAGGTACCAAACACCCCGCCTTTTATTGAAGGGCTGCTGAATCTCAGGGGCAAGGTACTGACGGTATTTAACCTCAGAAAGCGATTCAACATGCCCGACAAGGAGAATGATGAAAATACCAAAATTCTCATTGTAAATTCAAATGATATGCTCCTGGGGTTCATTGTGGACAGCGTAAAAGAAATCGTACGGGTTCCCGAGGAAGATATAAGTCCTGTTCCCGAAACCCTAAGGAATTTTGACAGAAGGTTTTTATCCGGCGTGGCAAAACTGGATGAAAAACTTATTCTGCTGCTGGATCTTGAAAAAGTCCTCACACCCGACGAGGAACAGAAAGTTAAAGACATGGTGGATCAGCATGCTGCAGAGGTAATCGGATAAGCCTGAAAATTCAGATACATAATAACTGGCATATCTTTTCAGCAAGATATGCTTTTATTTTTGCGATGAGGTGTCCAAAAGAAAGCGTCATGCCTTTGGACTGGCAACACATACTATGTTCCTGCCCGTGTTTTTTGCTTCGTACAGGGCATTGTCGGCAGTTTTTATAAGCTCATTGGGATTTCCTGCCGCAACCGGGAATGATGAAACGCCGACACTTATATTGACAGAAGAAGATACAACCCGGTCTGTTATTATGAGGTCAGCGACACCTTTTCTCAGGTCCTCCGCTTTCTCTTTTGCCTGTTCAAGGGTTGTATGGGGCATAAGAATAACAAACTCTTCCCCGCCGTATCTTGCAAAAATGTCTTCTTTGCGGAGTGTTCTCGAAATAAATGCTGAAATGTCCTTAATCACCTTGTCCCCAAAAAGATGGCCATATGTGTCATTGAGTTTCTTGAAATGATCTATGTCGAAAATAATCAGTGACAGATCATAACCGGCAGTCTTTGCTTTCTTGAACTCTTCTTCAAGCTTGTCCTGGAAATAAAGCCGGTTATAAGCCCCGGTAAGACCGTCCCTTGTGGCGAGGTCATGCATTTGCTGATACAGCTTTGCGTTCTCTATAGCAATGCTTACCTGCTGGCATATAATTTCAAGAAGCCTTACATTATCATTGTTAAACGCATTTCTTATACTGTGCTCAATAAGAACTATACCAAGAGGATTTCCCTTGGCAAGAAACGGAACACAAATCAGAGATCTTATGTTGCGGCCTTTTGTGAAAGGATAGCAGCCGGGATCAACATCATTGTCAATCATTGAACGGCCTTCCCTGGTGCACGGGAAAAGTACATCGCTGTTCAAATAATCTGATACTAATGCCAGTTCCTTTTTGTCAAAAATACTTGAAACCTGGACTCTCAATTTATTATGCGGTCCATAGCATAGAGCAATGGTTGAATGGTACGCGCCCATGACACCAAGGATAACGTCATTGACGAACTTCAGAAGTTCATTGACATTGAACATGGAAGTTATGGCCTGGGAAATCTGCTGGAGTGTATAAAATTCTGCTATGCTGGAGGTCAGCTTTTCATTTGTCTCTTCCAGTTTCTCATAGGCTTTTCTCATTTTTTCATAGTTTTCCTGGATTTCTTTCTTTGCCTGTTCCAACTGTACATACTTGTCACCCAGTTTTTCAATCAGGATCTTGTTTTCTTCTTCACTGCGCATGTATTCGTTATATATGGTACCGCAAAGGTATACGAAAGCACCGATCAATATGTACTGGCAGACTATAATCAGAACCTGGATTATAAAATTGTTTTCATCGTTATATGTATGGTTGTGCCATAAAGTCATAATGAATTGGGTGATAATCTGGGAAAAGAGGCCTATCAGGAGATACCGCCTGGCTTTATTGAACCCTCTTGAGATACTTTCCAAAGTAATGGGCAATAGTATGATGAAGTATAAATATTCGGCAAAATCCAGTGTACTTACAAATGAAGTGATAAACACGATTTCATGTGTTTTTGCGATTATGTACTTCCCGGGAATTTCCGTCTGTCCGACCAGCAGGTTATACTTTCTCTGGGTAACGATAAAATACAGGACAATCAGCAGAATTTGCAACACAACAATAACCATATTCAATTTTTGCCTGAGCTGGGTCGTCCTGATGAAGATATCAGTCATCAAAAGCCCAAGGAAAAAAATCCATCCGAACCTGGCAATGCTTCCTTCATATCTTCTGAAGTTATCAAACATACCTGTTCTCATGTTTTTATTGTTCGGTTCCAAAAATGCTACCTCCAAGCACATTTAAAAATTCTATTCTTCCCAATATATATCGATAACATCGCCGGATTTTATTGAGTCGGTAAAACCAGCTTCCCTTCCGTTCAATTTAAGATGAATAATCCCTTTGGGGGATGTCAGGTCGATATCGATGCAATTAAATATATCAATGAATATATATCCCGACGTCTTTGGAGGTAATGTTATCAGTTTTCCGTTTACTTTTACCGTGATTCCGTCACGGGCCGCCAGCTTCTGACGGACATCATCCAGAAAGGAATTTATATCGGTCCCGGAAGTAGCGGCAGCCGCATTTGAAGCATTTTCATTTTCCTGTTCCGAAGCGCTCTCATTGTTTAACTCAAAGTTTGTATCCATGTTTTCTGAAAAAACAACCGAATCTGCCTCAATACTGCCCCCGCTCCTGAGATTTGCTTCCAGGTGATCTCCCGGTCTTACAACAGTTTCCTGTTTAACGGGCAAACCATTTAGGGTAAACTCAAAAACGCTGGAGTCAATCTCGAACAATTCCTGAATTTTTTTGACAGTATACTCCCTTACGATTTCTACCATGTCGTTATTCTTTACAGGAGTATCCGGCAAGACCTCGGTGCCGTTAATGAAAATCTGAGGGTAAATATACTGGGTATTCCCGTTATATGTAAAACGTACAGGCTCGATATCCTCTATAAGTTCGCCGGCATTTATCCTGCCGTCAACGCCGTTCTCGGCGGGAATCACTAAGATTTCATCCCCCGGTGAAACAGAGCTGTTCAACCTTGAAACCACATTATTCACATATATGGTGGCCGGTTTTCCAAATCCGCCCCGGACTGTTCTCTCCTCTCCATTTACGTAAAATTTCAAAGTCCGTCCGGATTTGCATAGCAATTCCTCAGGTTTAATGCCTGCAAGTATCAGTGCATCTGAGACATTCATCCTTCGGGTGTTTAACATCCTCACCTTCTGGCCGTTCACCGTGACATGGAAGAAATCCTTTTTATTTGCCATTACCGATGTGACAAGTATGCCCAGCGGCGTAATCCCTTCGGGGCCTTTCAATACATCCTCGTCAATAATAATATTTTTTGCTATTTTACGGTCACGCACCGCCACTCTTGTTCCGGGAAGTCCCAGAAGGTCTGCAATGACTTTGCACAGATTTCCCGACTGGCTTCCCCCGCCTACCAGAAAGACGGCATTGGGGGATTTTCCGCCGTTATACTCAAGAATCTTCTCAACGATAGTTTCTCCCAGCTTCTGAACAACAGGGAAAATTACGGCGTTTACTTCCTCAGGAGTAACGGTAATCTCATTGTCAAGTATATCGGAAAACGTGACAGGTTCGTTCCTGGTGCTTATGGAAATCTTGATGTTTTCAGCCGTATTGAAATCTACAAGATAATTTTGCGCGATGGCTTCGGTTATTTCGTCCCCTGCCATTGGAACCATGGAATAAGCCACAATGGTTCCTGATTTAGTGATGGCAATATCGGATGTACCTGCGCCAATATCCACGAGGGCGAGATTAAGTAAGCGCAAATCAGGGGGAATGGCAAGGTTCAGCGCGGCAATAGGTTCAAGAGTAATATATTCGACCTCCATACCCGCTCTCTGAATAACCGTATATAAACTGTCGACCACTGTCTGCGGAAGAAATGTAGCCAGTATCTCCACGCCTGCTTTTTTGCCCTTATGGCCTTCAAGACTTGATATGGCAAAATCATTCAGATAATAGTTGACCACACTGTAACCTACGCAATAGTACTGTTCGTTATCGCCGCCATTATTGCTGTCTATATTAAGCTGTGCCTTTTGGATCCCATCCATTTCAAGAGCGCTGATAAACTGCTGATCTATTTCCTGACCTTCTTCAATATCGCGTGATACTTGAACCCTGCTGGTTTTCAGCACCCGGCCTGCTGCAGCTATGGCTGCCCTGTGAAGCCTGAAACCAAGCCTTTTTTCCAGGGCTTCCTTAACCGCCTTTACACTATGTACAACCTTTTCTATGTCATGAATTTGTCCGTCGACCATGGCACGGCTTTGGTGTTCGACAATTTCTGCCTCATGAACTACAAAATGTTCATCTTTTTGCACGCCTACCAGACCAATAACGGTACGCGTCCCAATGTCCAAGGCAAATATATGGTCATCGGGCATTATATTTAAGGTCTTTTCGTCACGCAAAACCATTTTTATCCCTCACTACTTGTTGCCATTATTTTATCTTTTTTTTGCCATAATCGCAATATGCCAGAATAGTACAAATTTCACATTTGGGTTTTCTTGCATGGCAGACATTGCGTCCATGAAAAACAAGATAATGCGAAAACATTGCCCACTGATCCTTTGGAACTACTTTCATCAGATCTTTTTCTATGATATTCGGATTTTCGGAATTGGTCAGACCAATCCTTCTCGCGAGCCTCGAACAATGGGTATCGACAATTATTCCGGGTTTACCGTAAATTGTCGACAATATGACATTTGCCGTCTTTCTTCCGACGCCTGGAAGAGTTAAAAGCTCTTCCATTGTATCAGGCACTTTCCCGTTGTAGTCCATTATCAATTTAATACAGCATTCCTTAATATTTCTGGCCTTGTTGCGAAAAAACCCTGTAGGCTTTATATCCTCTTCGAGTTCAGAAAGATCCGCTCCGGCATAGTCTGCCACTGTTCTGTATTTCCTGAACAGATCCTTTGTCACTATGTTCACTCTTGCGTCTGTACACTGGGCAGCCAACTGGGTTGCAACCAGTAATTCCAGGGCATTGGAAAAATCAAGGGAACACCCTGCGTCAGGATATAAAGCTGCCATTTCCTTCAGTATCGCATTAACTTTTTCCTTTTTTTTCACCGGTAACTCCCTTTCTTCAGTTTTTTCGACGTTTGTTTTTTTCGACAGCTTCGCCATATATTTCAAGGTATTCCCCGGCAGGAGCATCCCACGAGGAATCCCGGCTCATGGCTCTTAACATTAAGTTCGTCCAATCCTCCCTGTTCCTGTAATAGCTGAAAACTTTCCTTATCAGATCTGTAAACGTATCCAGCGAATATTTTGAAAAAACAAACCCGTTGCCGCTTCCTTTATTGCTTATCTCATCGGTAACCGTGTCAGCCAGTCCTCCGGTTTTATGGATAACTGGTATGGTGCCGTATCTCATGGCAATGAGCTGTGTCAGTCCGCATGGCTCATATCTCGACGGCATAAGCAGAATATCACTTCCGGCATAAATCCTGCGGGCTTTCTGGCTGTTAAACTCAATATTTACTGAAACCGAACCGGGAAAACGTTTCTTCAGCATCAAAAACGTTTCCTCATAAAACTTGTCCCCGCTTCCCAGAAGGACGAATTGCCCGCCTTCCCTGATTATATCAGGAACCGCACCTTCCAATAAATCCAGACCTTTATTTGCAACAAGCCTGCTCACCACACAGCAAACCGGCTTGTCGCATATTTCAAGCCCAAGTTCCTTCTGAAGCCCGGTTTTATTCTGCTTTTTATTATGCAGAGTTTCCCTGTTGTACCTGACATATATGGCCTCATCATTTTCAGGATTCCATACATTGGGATTTATGCCATTTACAACGCCCCGGAGACTATCCCTGCGATTTTTCAGGACTCCCTCAAGACCAAAACCGAATTCCGCGGTCTGCATCTGGATAGCTGAGGTTTTGCTGACACTGGTTATAATGTCTGCGTAATTAATACCTGCCTTCATGGCATTGAAGGAACCGAAAAATTCCACCTTATCGGCTGTGAAAACATCCCCGCTTACGCCAAAAAGGGTAAAAATATCCCACGGGCTTATTCCCTGATACTCCAGGTTATGAATTGTATAAACAATTGAAATATCAGAAAGTGAAGGAGTTTTTTTCTCATTCTCGCGTATAAGCATTGCAAGAGGAGCCGTATGCCAGTCATTGAGATGAACTATATCGAAATTTGGCTCAAAAGTTTTTATATATTCAAAAACCGCAAGACAGAAAAACGCAAACCGTTCCGGATCGTCACTGTGGCCATAGATTCCTGAACGACCGAAATAATGATAATTGTCAATAATCCAGATCGGCACTTTGCTTTCGGCTGCTTCCCTTACTATGCAGGTTTCAGTTCTTGATCCCATGCGGACAGGAAAATCAGTTTTGTAGCGGGCAGGTATTTTTATATCCTTGTTGCCGGGAATTACTACGCATACATCCGCCCCCCGCTCCCTGAGCTTTGCAGGCAGTTCTCCTGCCACATCTCCGAGACCTCCCGCTTTTATAATGGGGGAGCACTCGGCGGCCACGAAAAGAACCTTAAGCTTGCTTTTCATAATGCACCTCTACTTTAGAATAATACCATGTTATTGATATTATTAAACACAGGAAGTCAAATATACTGCCGTGAACTGGACAAAAAAACCGGCAGACCATCGGTATGCCCGATGGTCTGCCGGTCTTTGCAAAACTGCTTGATTTAGTTTAATTCAGTTCTTTCAGGAATAACCCTGGTTTATTTTGATGACTTCCTGGCCTTTTCCTGGTCCAACAGAACATCCTTGCGGGACAGATTAATTCTTCCCTGTTTGTCTACCTCGATAACCTTAACTGTTATATCGTCACCTACATTTACCACATCTTCAACCCTGTTAACCCGCTTGGTGTCAAGCTTGGAAATATGAACCATGCCTTCCTTGCCCGGCAGGAATTCTACAAAGGCGCCAAAATTCATTATCCTTGTTACCTTTCCGGTATATACCGAACCCGGCGCGACTTCGCCTGCTATTCCTTCAATCATCTGAATGGCTCTCTTTCCTGCTGCTTCATCATTGGTTGCAACAAATATTGTGCCGTCATCGTCAATATCAATCTTGACGCCTGTTTCGGCAATTATCTTGTTGATAACCTTACCTCTCGGACCAATAACTTCACTGATCTTGTCAATGTCAATCTTGGTCTGATAAATCTTGGGAGCATAAGGCGACAGGGATTTTCTCGGCTCTGATATAACAGGAAGCATGCATTCGTCAAGAATCTGAAGGCGCCCTTTTCTGGTGATTTCAAATGCCTGCTCAATTATTTCATATGTCAGGCCGTCAACCTTGATATCAACCTGTATGGCCGTAATTCCTTTCTTGGTTCCGGCAACTTTAAAGTCCATATCACCAAAGAAATCCTCGATACCCTGGATATCTATGAACGTGACAAACCTCTCAGGATTTTCATCATCAACCACAAGTCCTGAGGAAATACCTGCAACAGGCGCTTTTATTGGAACGCCGGCATCCATAAGGGCAAGGGTGCTTGCACATACGCTTCCCTGGGATGTGGAACCATTGGACATAAGGACTTCCGAAACAAGCCTTATTGCATACGGGAACTCTTCCTCACTGGGAATGACAGGCTCCAGTGCCCTTTCTGCCAGAGCGCCATGTCCGATTTCACGGCGTCCCGGGCCTCTCAGGGGTCTTGCCTCTCCAACCGAGTATGGAGGGAAATTATAGTGATGGATGTATCGTTTCTGTTCTTCCAGATCAACCCCGTCCAGCATCTGGACATCACTCATTGAACCAAGAGTAACACTTGTGAGCACCTGTGTCTGTCCACGCTGGAAAAGGGCTGAACCATGAGTTCTTGGAAGCAGGCTAACTTCGGCCGACAGAGGCCGGATTTCCATGAGTGAACGGCCATCCACGCGCTTATGCTCATCGAGGAGCATTTTTCTGACAATTTTTCTTTGAAGCTTATAAAGAGCTTCACCAATCTTTGTTTCCTGTTCAGGGAAAGTCTCTGCCAATGCTTCCTGGACTTTTTTGCAGACCTCTTCAACCTGGCTCTCCCGGACAGCCTTGTCGGCATTGTCAAGCGCTTTTCGCATATCTTCCTCGGCCATTTCATATACGGCTGTCAGTATTTCATCGGGAACTACGGCAGGCTCATATACATATTTAGGCTTTCCGACTTCTTTAACAATGCCGTCAATGAAATCGATAAGCCGTATAATTTCTTTATGCCCCTTCTTTATAGCTTCGAGCATAACATCTTCGGGGACCTGGTTGGCTCCTGCCTCAATCATTACTATCTTTTCCCTGTCAGCAGAAAGGGTGACATACATATCACTTTTCGCCCTCTGCTCTGTTGTCGGGTTAATAACAACCTCTCCGTCAACAAGTCCGAGAATTACGCCTGCAATGGGCCCGTTAAAGGGAATATCGGATATGCACAGCGCAACAGCGGTGCCCAGAATAGCGGCAAATTCGGGCGAATTGTCCTGTTCAACAGAGAGCACGGTATTTACGATGGTCACGTCATTGCGCAGGTCCTTAGGGAACCTCGGACGCATTTGTCTGTCAATGACACGCGCTGTCAGTATTGCTTTGTCAGTCGGTTTTCCCTCACGTTTGATAAATCCGCCGGGGATTTTGCCAACGGCATAAAGCTTCTCTTCATAATCCACATTCAGCGGAAAAAAGTCAATTCCTTCCCTTGGCTCTTTTGACATGGTTACTGTAGTCAGTACGACAGTATCTCCGTAACGGACAAGAGCTGAACCATTGGCGAATTGCGCCAATTGTCCTATTTCGACTGAAACAGGTCTTCCAGCAACATCAATACTATACACCTTTTTCATACAGTTTTACTCCTTCTCTTCCGGTTCCTGTGGTTATTTTGCCTCGGATATGAAAAATTCCGGCGGGCAAAAACTGTCAGGTCAGGACAAAAGATCAGGGAACAGGAAACCATATTGGCATCCTCTTCTCTGAACTTCTGTTGACCATGACCGACAGGAACGGGAACATTATTTTATTTTTATTTTTGACACAATTTCGATTTTCTTTACCCTTTTGCACATGCAAAAAGTCAATTTGTTTTGAATAACTGAAAGGGCGGAAAACCGCCCTAACACTTTACTTTCTAAGATCAAGCTTTGAGATGATTTCGCGATACCTGTTGATATCTTTCCTCATAAGGTAATTCAAAAGTCCCCTTCTTGCACCGACCATTTTCAGAAGGCCACGACGTGAATGATGGTCTTTTTTGTGGATTTTAAGGTGCTCTGTAAGATTGTTGATCCTCTCTGTCAAAAGTGCAATCTGCACTTCGGGAGACCCCGTATCACCTTCATGAATCGCAAATTTTTCAATGATTTCCTGCTTTTTGGCTTTGTCCATCGCTGCAACTCCTTTCATTTAAATTGCCAAATGCCCAGTATAAGGCCGGAGTAACCTGAAACCAAGCATTTGGTTCAAAATACTAAGATATTTTAGCATAGAAATAAGTACATGTAAAGCAATCAAAAATATTGTTTTCCTATTTGTTTGAAATTAAATTGTAATTTTTTGCAATATAGTTCACGCCTGAAATAATGGTCAAAATTACAGCAATATACAGAAATGCCATCCCGAAAGGAAAGTCGCTTATAAGCGAAAGGGGAAAATCATTTATCAGGATAGCCACGATGGCAATTATCTGAACAATTGTCTTCAGTTTCCCCCACTTGTCAGCCGCAATTACCACTCCTTTGCAGGCAGCCACCAGTCTCAGGCCTGAAACAATGAATTCCCTGGCCACAATTATAAAGACTATCCAGACTGACAGGTCGTCAGTACTGATCAAAGCTATCAGGGCCGATGTGACCAGAAGTTTGTCTGCTATGGGATCCAGGAATTTACCCAGCTCAGACACCATGTTATACTTCCGCGCAAGCCTTCCATCCACCATATCAGTTATTGCTGCAAAAACAAAAATGGCTGCGGCAGCGTACCTTCCCCATTGGTCAAGTCCTAAAAACTGCCCGAACCATCCCGGCACAAGAAAAAATAAAAACAACGGTGTTGCAATAATTCTGCATATTGTAATTTTGTTAGGAAGATTCATACTTATTGCCACCATTTCTCAAATATTTTCAAACTTAACTTCTCCGATTAAATCATACCCGTCAGCGCAAAGTATCTTAACCGGCACTACCTCTCCGATTTCCAATGGCTCAGCCGATGAAACATATATAACCGGATCGATCTCAGGTGCTTCGGCATAGGAACGGCCAATGTAAAAAATTCCATCCTCTGCTACACCATCAATCATTGTATCATATATTTGACCGATTCGTGAACTATTATATTGCGCTATTTTCCTTTGCTGAAGTTCCATAATTCTGCTCCGGCGCTCTTCCTTTACCTTTTTTGGCAGATGGCCCTTCATTTTGTATGCCGGTGTACCCTCTTCCCTGGAATATGCAAATACCCCGAGATGTTCAAACCTGTGGTCTTCAACGAAACGGTATAGCTCATTGAAATCCTCTTCCGTTTCTCCGGGAAATCCCGCTATAAAGGTTGTTCTTATGGCAACACCGGGTATCCTCTCCCTGATTTTTTTCAGGAGGTTTATTATATAATCCTTTGTTCCGCGGCGGCCCATGGCCTTAAGTATCTTATCGGAAACATGCTGCAGAGGTATATCAAAATACCTGCACAGTCTGGGATTTCTGCTCATTTCCTCAATAAGTTCGTCATTGATCCTTTCAGGATAACAATAAAGAAGCCTGATCCTGGCTATACCTTCTATTTCGCTGAGTTTCCGTATAAGCGGGACAAGTTTTATTTCGCCGTACAAATCCATACCATACCGGGTGACATCCTGGGCAACCAGGACAATTTCCTTTTTCCCTGCGGCGGCAAGCTTTCCGGCCTCATTCACTATGCTCTCGATTGTCCTGCTTCTGTAGGGACCTCTTAAACTGGGTATAATGCAATATGTGCAATGGTTGCTGCAGCCTTCTGCAATTTTCAGGTAAGAATAAGGTTTATTGTCACTCAAAATCCTTTGGGAATCAAGATATTCCACAGAATTGGGCAAATCCGCATATACTTTCTGCATTTTGTCGGCTTCGGCTTCATTTATTATTTCAGCTATCCGGCCGATACTTCCGGTTCCGACAACCAAATCGACTTCCGGGATTTCCTTCAGAATCTCTTCCTTGTATCTTTCAGCCAGACATCCTGTAACCACCAGATATTTGAGGTTGCCCTGTTCTTTGTACTTTGCCGCCTCCAAAATGGTCATTACAGCTTCTTCCTTGGCCTCCCCGATGAATGCGCAGGTATTGACTATGATAGCATCGGCTTTTTCCAGTTCTGCTGTCAATTCATAACCCGCATCCCTGAGCGACCCCATCATGATTTCGCTGTCAATAAGATTTTTTGGGCAGCCAAGGGAAATCAGTCCTATCTTCCTCAACAAATAACCCCCCATGTCTTCTTTCCACAAGATCGGATATTATGACTACACTATTATAGAATAACAAAACAAAAAATAATACAGGAAGTCTGAGTAAAATTCCTGCATTGGTTATCAACTCTCGTTTTATTGATACTGTCCGGATAAAAAACGGCAGGAAGTCAGAGAAAGACTTGCCTGCCGCGTGTATACCTCAGAATTTCAGCTTTGAAGCCTTAAGTATTCCGTCTATTTTTCTTAACTCCTCCAGGACCTCGTCAGGTACTTCACTGTCAACACTGACAAATGACACAGCCTTGTTGCCCCTTTCTTTGCGTCCCCATTGCATTGCTGCAATGTTAATGTTGTTCTGTCCAAGAAGTGTTCCGACCTTTCCGATTATGCCGGGAACATCCCTGTTCTGAAGGGCAAGGACATGTTCTGTAGGCTCAAAGTCAAGTTTGTAACCATAGAAATCCACAATACGGATTGCGTCCCTGGCAAATACTGTGCCGGAAACAGAAAGAGTATTGTTCTTTCTGTGGAATTTAACGGTTATGAGGTTGGTATATTTCTCAAGCTGGCTTGATTTGCTCTCAACCAGCTCCACTCCCATTTCATTGAGCCTTAGGCTTGCATTTACGTAATTTATCTCGGATTCGCTGACCACAGAAAGGAAACCTTTTACCACAGCCAGAGTTATCATCTTTGTTGGCTTGTCAACCAAATCCCCGCTGTAAACAACCTCTATCCTGTCAACTCTTTCGGTTTCAGTCTGATAATAAATCTTCCCGAGTTTTTCTCCCAGCGAAATGTAGGGCTTAAGTTCCTCAAGGTCTCCTGATATCGGTGGCATATTGACCGCAGCTACAAACTCACCGTTAAGTACTGCCTCGACGTTCTTTGCAACCCCAAGGGAGCAGTTTACGGTAGCCTCCCTGGTAGATGCGCCAAGGTGAGGAGTTATGATTACCTGGTCAAGTTCCAGGAGAGGGTTGTGGAAATCCTGTTCTTCAGGTGCTTTATTGAAGTTCGGTTCAACTTCCAGAACGTCCAGTGCCGCTCCTGCCACATGACCTGAAACAATTGCATCATACAGTGCTTTCTCATCAATCATTCCGCCGCGGGCAACATTAATGATGCGGACACCTTTTTTGCACAGCGCCAGTTCGCGTCTGCCAATAAGATTCTTGCTTTCAGGTGTCTTGGGTATATGAATGGTGACTACGTCTGATACCTTCAAAAGCTCATCCAGCGTCTCAACTCTGGTGACACCTATCTGCTTAACTCTCTCGTCAGTAATATATGGGTCATAGGCTATTACTTTCATTCCAACGCCCATCAGCTTTTTGGCAACAACCGATCCAATTTTGCCAAGGCCTATTATTCCTGCGGTTTTGCCGTCCAGTTCCTCACCGACGAACTTGTTTCTTCTGAAGTCATTGTTCTTTGCAGCATGGTAAGCCTGGGGAATATTTCTGAAAAGCGCAAAAATCAGGGCAACGCTCATTTCGGCGGCAGCCATGGTATTTCCTTCAGGGGTGTTTACAACTGTAATACCTCTTCTGGTGCATTCTTCGACATCTATATTATCAACACCATTTCCTGCCCTACCTACAACCTTCAGGTTCACGCCGCGCTCGATAATATCCTTCTTGACTTTCGTAGCGCTGCGGACTATGATGCCGTCGTACTGGTCGATTACTTCAAGCAGTTCCTCATGAGAAATGCCAAAGGGTGTGTCTACCTGGAAGCCTTTGCTTCTGAGATAGTCAATACCATTGGATGCCATCTTGTCAGTAACAATAATTTTTGCCATAATACTACCTCCTGCCCTTTCCCACAAAAATTATCCGGTGACGAACCAAATTCACCAGGTATCAGAAAGTTTATATACTTAAATAAAAAAGCCAAACCTGAAACGTTTGACCTCCTTTAAGTCTTCTGAAAATAAGACAACAAAGCATAGCTGGCTATGCTTTAACATAACTCTGTCCTTTTGCCTGAGAGTGTCACCCTTACCGGGCTTGCCCCTTCGGCGCCTTAACAGGTCTCTCCAGAGGTCCGTCAGACCAAGGTCTTTTTACCTGAGAGATTTACTCCTTCGGTGTGCATAAACTGCAGCTCTCCCCCGGTCGTCATCCGATTATTCGATTGTTAAAATAATGATAACCCCTGAACCTTTATAAAGTCAAGCAGAATATATTATTTTTGTCATTTTTTTAACGAGCTGCTTGCCCGGTAAACTGAAATTTGGCAAAATGACTAAATAAGCTCAGGCGTTGAAAAGAGCCTTTACAAACTCCTTAGGATTGAAAGGCTGGAGGTCCTCCATTTGTTCACCTACGCCGATAAATTTCACCGGAACATTGAGCTCATTTTTTATGGAGACAATGATGCCGCCCTTTGCCGTGCCGTCCAGCTTGGTAAGCACGATACCCGTGAGCTGGGACACTTCCGAGAATGTCTTTGCCTGGGATACGGCATTCTGTCCGGTAGTGGCATCCAGTACCAGGAGGGTTTCCACGTCTGCACCCGGAAGTTCCCGCTGGATTATGCGGAAAATCTTCTTCAGTTCCTCCATCAGGTTCTTTTTGGTATGAAGCCGCCCTGCAGTGTCACAGATGAGCACATCACAGTTCTTTGATTTGCAGTGTTGTATGGCGTCAAAGATCACCGCTGATGGATCGGCGCCCTCGGAGTGCTTTATCAGCTGGACCCCCGCACGTTTTGTCCATATTTCGAGCTGGTCAATGGCTGCGGCTCTGAAAGTGTCGGCCGCCGCAACAACAACATTTTTGCCCTGCTGTCTCAACATGTATGCGATTTTCCCGATGGAAGTCGTTTTGCCGACACCGTTAACACCGATTACTACAATTACAGACGGTTTTGTTTCAAGCTTAAGCTCCGTATTTTCATCTTCGAGCTTCGATGCGATAATGTCCATAATGGCTTTGCGCACGCCGTCGGTATCGGTTATTTTATTCCTTTTTACGTTTTCCCTGAGTTCGGAGATTATTTCAAGGGAAGTCTCAATGCCCATATCTGAAGTGATAAGGACTTCTTCCAGTTCCTCAAAAAGGTCCTCATCTATTTTCCCGAAACTTACGAGTACCTGGTCAATTCTGTTGGCAATAGAATCCCGGGTTTTTTTAAGACCGTTCTTAAGCCTCTCAAAAAAACCCTGTTTGTTGTCTCCCTGCTTATTTTCAGTTTCCTCCTGAACTGACACCTCAGGTTCCTTCACTTCCTGGTTTTCTTCCAATACGGCTTCTGCAGCCTCATTGAAAATTTTTCCTGTTGGTTCTTTTTCTTTGGATTTTCCCCAGTTAAACCATTTTGCCATAGTATTTATCCTTTCATCATAAATTTAATGCAGTTATTTACCTGAGCTGGAACGTTGCTGCGACTAGACGGCATTGGCCCTTTGCATGTTATCATCATTCAGTTTCATGGAAATCACTTTCGATATGCCATGCTCCTCCATGGTCACGCCGTACATTACATCGGATGCTTCCATGGTACCCTTCCTGTGAGTGATGACTATAAACTGAAGCTGTTCTTTATATCTCCTGAGATAATCCGCAAAGCGGTAAACGTTTGAATCATCGAGGGATGCTTCAATTTCATCAAGAATATAGAAAGGCGCGGGTCTCATTTTCAAAATGGCGAATATGAGTGCAATGGCGACCATGGCTCTCTCTCCGCCTGAAAGAAGCATCATGTTCTGCAGTTTCTTTCCGGGCGGCTGTACTATTATCTCAATATCGCTTTCCAGCACATTTTCACTGTCAGCAAGCTGTACCTCGGCATATCCTCCTTCGAACAGTTCCCTGAATACAATGCCGAAATTTTTGCTGATAAGTTCAAACTGCTCGGCAAACTGTTTCTTCATTACTCTTACAATTTCCTGGATAACCCGCTCAAGTTTTTCCTGTGACCTGATAAGGTCATCATATTGGGTTTTCATGAAATTGTAACGTTCCCTGGTCTTTGCATAATCTTCAATGGCCGCGACATTTACGGGTCCCAGTTCACGGATCTGGCCCTTAAGTTCGTTAATCCTTGCCTGGACAGCCCTGGGATTCTGAATTTCAATTTTTATTTCCTGTGCGCTGCCATAGGTCAGGTTATACTCGTCCCACAGCCTGTTCTGTATTTGTTCAAGCTCGCTTTCCATTTTGGCTTTTCTGGAATCAAGCCTTCCCTGCTCCTCCTGCAGCCTTATTATAGTATTATTGTGCTCGGTAACCAGGTCAAGCATGCCTGAAAGTTCTTCTTCCACAACCTGTATCTCTTCCAGAAGGCCTTCAATAACCAGTTCTTTCCCTGTCTTTTCTTCAATTAGCCCGGCTATCTTTTTATTCAGGCCTGCAATCTCGTTATGGAGGTCCTGTATCTTTTCTATATTCCGCTCCCTTTCAGCCTCACGTCTTGCCAGGCTTTCCATTATGCTGGTCTTTTCAGAATTCAGTTGCTCTATCTGTTCATTTACATTCTGTATGCTTTCAATGATTGAATTCACCGAAACACGGTAATCGTTGATATCAGTGTGAAGTTCATTTCTTTTAATCTGCTCATCCCTGTTGCGGGTTTGGTGGGCCTGTACCTTTTCCCTTAATTCCGCAATCTCTTCTTCCGTGTTTTTTATTTGAATCCTGATTTTTTCGCTTTCGGCCGTCAAATCCTCAATCTGTTTTTCTATTTCAGCATCCTGCTGTTTATCCATTTCTATCTTTGCTGAAAGTTTACGGACATTCTCCACTATTCTGGCTACATGGCTTTCGTCCCTCAGCCTGGCAAGTTCAAGATCAGAAAGCTTTTTCCGTTCCTGTTCCATTTCGGCGTCTATTGCGTTCAGGGCAGTTTCGACCTCTTTGATCTCATTGGCGACTGCCTGTTCCTGAACGGCCATTTTGTCGATGTTTTCCTTTAATTCTTTTATGATTCGGTTTCTTCCGATCAGGCTGGCGGAGTGATTTCCCGAACTTCCGCCGGTTATCGATCCCCCGCTGTTGAGTATCTCCCCGTCGAGGGTGACTATTCGGAAAGAATAGTTGAAACGCCTTGCCATCAAAATTGCCGAATCCATATTGTCGACAATGACAGTCCTGCCCAGAAGGTACTGGATAATATCATTGTACTTCCTGTCAAAGCTTACCTTGTCGGAGGCAACACCTTCAAAGCCCCTAATTTTCTCTGCTTCGGACAGCACTGCAGCATCGAGGGTCCTGGGTTTTATGCTTGTCACGGGAAGGAATGTTACTCTTCCCAACCGGGTTTTCTTCAGGAATTCTATGGCCTTTTTGGCACAGTATTCATCTTCAGTGACAATATTCTGGAGGGCTCCTCCCAGGGCAACTTCTATGGCTGTCTCAAAGCGTTTTTCCACGCTGATAAGCTGGATCAGTGCGCCGTGTATACCCTCAATTTCTCCGTTTTCAGAGGCCTTTATCACAGCTTTTACACTGTTATGGTAACCCTCCATTCTTTCGGCCATGTCATTGAGGACTTTATATTTTGACTGCATGGAACTGAGGCCCTGCCTGATCTGATCAAGCTTCCTTTTCAGCCCATCATATGATTTCTGGGTTTCGGATTTCCTCTCCTCCAGCTCTGTAAGACGATTTTGGGACTTATTTATTTCGTTCCCTGTCTCTCTGAGTGATGTCTCCAGATCCTCTTTCTTCATGTTCTCCCGGTCTTTTTCCAGGACGGACTGGCGGATCTCATCCCTGAGTTTCTTCTGTATCTCCCTGTAATTCTCCAGGTTGTTCATCAGGTTATTCAGACTGATTTTCAGATCTGAAAGCACATCCTGCTTGTCCATAATGTCCTGCTTGGTTTTTTCAATAAGGCGCTCTCCCTCATCAAGGCGCGCAAGGATCTCATTGAGCTTGTTTGTGGCTTCTTCCAGGAGGGCAGTAAAATGTTCATTGTCCTTTTCAAGCTGGACAAGTCTTTTCTGCTTCCTGCCTATTTCAGCTTCTATCTGGCTGATTCTTTCCCTGATGTTTTCTATATCCTGGCCGAAGTTTTCATTATTGGAAGCAAGATGGCTGATTTTTTCCTCGCAGAGTTTAATCTGCCCGCTGCTTTTCTCAATCTCGTTCTCGAGTTTGAAAACTGCCTGTTTGAGGTCTTCAAGCTCTTTTTTCCTTTTTTCAAGGTATTCGCTCTTGCTGCGGTTATTGTTCCTTATAGCCTCAATTTTGGAGTTTTCCTCGTCAATCTGGCCCTTTATTATCCTTATCTTGTCATCTATTTCTTCCATCCTGACTTTCAGCTTGTCTATTGTGTCAAGAAACAGGCTTACTTCTATTCCTTTGAGTTCATTGCTCAATTCTATGTATTTTCTCGCAGTTTCGGCCTGCTGTTCCAGCGGTCCCAGCTGGGCTTCAAGTTCAGCAAGTATGTCGCTTATGCGCAGGATATTCTGTTTTGTGTTTTCAAGCTTTTTCTCGGCTTCTTTTTTGCGTACCTTGTACTTGGTAATACCCGCCGCTTCCTCAAAAACCTGCCGCCTTTCCTCTGATTTGCTGCTGAGTATTTCATCGATGCGGCCCTGGCCTATAATTGAATAGCCTTCTTTACCCACACCGGTATTCATGAACAGATTCTGTATATCCTTAAGGCGGCATGGGGTTTTGTTGATGCAATATTCACTTTCGCCTGAACGGTATATGCGCCTTGATACCGTGACTTCCTCATAGTCTATGGGAAGCATCCGGTCCGAATTGTCTATGGTGATGGCGACATAGGCAAATCCCACCGGTTTGCGGAACTGGGTCCCGGCAAAAATGACATCCTCCATTTTGCTTCCCCTTAATGTTTTCGCGCTCTGTTCCCCCAAAACCCAGCGCACAGCGTCTGCAATATTGCTTTTCCCGCTGCCGTTGGGACCGACTACCGCTGTGATGCCCTTGTCAAAATGTAAGACTATCCTGTCTGAAAAAGATTTAAAGCCTTGTATCTCTATGGATTTCAGGTACAAACAGAACACCCCTGAGATTAATTATATAAGTGCATTGTTTTTATTTTATCACAGAACTTCAATTTAGCAAGCATCCGCTGCATTTTCCCCACTCAAGGCAATAATGTGCACGTTGCTCAAAGGGGTGGTCTGACATGATGTTCAGATCTTCCTGCTGTATCAATGCAGGAAGTTGTAAATGCCCAAGCTTGCTTTCTCGCATACAACTTCATCTGCTCCCGCGGAAGGCTCAAGATCTGAACATCATGTTATATTTGCAAAGACGTAGGAACAGCGAACGCAAGGATACCCCTGAAGAACAGCCGAAGGCTGCGGAGGAAATGACCACCCAAGTAGAGTATATGGGAACAGTCCGCCGGACTACAGAGAACAGACCACGACGCCGGGGACATGGCGGAGTTTTACGGAGCCATACCACATTTTTAGGCAATTGGTCAGGTTGACCTTGGTGCTTTGAGGTTGTTCGGAATGGGGAACCTTGCTGCCGCATAAACCCGGTCAAAAATTCAGATCCACAATCCCCAATTCATTGTTATAAGCCACAGAGCAGCTTCTTTGAAGCCTGTTGCATACCTCCCTGGCTACCGAAAGATAATCGAAATTCTCAGGATTTTCTATCCTGAAAGTCAGTTTTGTGTTTCCGGCATTCACTTCCTCCATCGCTCTTCTGATAAGTTCATTGGTATCAGATACTGTAAGGGAATTATAAACATAGAAGTTGTATCTGGTTGAATTACAGGAAGGATATAATGTTTTGTCCCATTTATGGTCTATTTCCATTTCATTGTCGGTCAGATTGAAATAATGATACCTTGCCGTGTCTTTTCCGTCAGGCAGGACAGGATCGTTATAGGTGGCATCCAGATGATATGTCTCACCGTCTATTTTCACAATATTCCAGGCATGATTTTCGCCATTTGATTCCCCCGTTACAATGTGGCATTCAATTCCCGCCCTGTTAAGCAGCAGCTTCATAGCTTTGGCATATCCTTCGCATACAGCAGTACCCAGGCATAATGCTCCATACGCACTGAATGATTCCCATGGAACATCTGACATATCATAAACACTTCTGTCATATTTGCAGTTTCCCACCAAATAATCGTGCAATACCAGCTCTTTTTCATAATCTGTCATCCCGGGAGTCACAACGTTCCTGACAATCTCTCCGATTTTCTGCCTAAGAGCATTCCGATGCCTAATGCCGTCAGAGGGATCTTTTCTGTATTGAAGCTTTACAGTACCGTCGGAAAAATAAATACAGCCTGAGTAATACAGAAGATCAGGATTTTCCAGCAAACATAATTCAATCAGCCGGAATACCTTCTGGGGGCTGTCTGTATATTGGGTTTCAGGCAGCTTTATATGAGTTTCATAATCGGCAAGGGCTTCATATATTTCATAGTAGACCTGGTCATACAAATCCGGTCTCCCGGGCGTGACCTCTATACTCTCGGGGCCGGTATAACTTACAAGCTTATATGCCACGGCTTTATCAACAGGAATATACCCGGAATTAATAAACTTCTCGATTACCGTCAGGCCGTCGGCACAATTCGCGAAAAGAACGGTATACATTATTCCGATGCCGTCGTTTTTTATCAGATGGGTTTTATTGAAAAGTTCTGCTTCACTGATGGAAATGCCCCCGGTCTTACTGAGCAATTCAAGGGAACGTGGAAAATTCGCCCTGTCAACCGTATAGCCCAGTTGCCTGAGTACCAGGGCTACAAAGGAACAACCATCCAGCACATTGTTGGGGCTGATTGTATCAATTGATGTGCCTACTACCACTCCGGTTTTTACCGCGTAGGCCATATATGGTCTTGCCCATTGGGCAATCTCAGCCTGATCCTTGTATTTTGAAAGAAACTGCGATACCTCTGAGGGCGTCATTGCTTCGACTTCGGCTTTTTTTCCGAAAAAATTAAGCAGAAGTGTAACCCCGATCTGCCTGGTCAGAGGAGCACCCAGGTCGGGCTTAAAAGTGTGAGCTGATGCTCCTGCAAAAAGGCCAAGCCTGTATAGCTGCCAGGCTTCAGGCTCATACTGGTAGACATATTCGGCTTTGGATGACGGAGCCATAATATTGAGCAATACAACTACAATAATTATGGCATATAAAAATCTGGACCTTTTCATATTACCTCAGATTATTGTAATTGATTGCTCAAGATTATAGCATATAGCCCGGAAAATAATGTTAGATTTTAATTAAATTATCTTTATAAATTGTTTATATTTGTGACTTAATTACGCTTCTGAAATTCGTGATTTCTTCCTGTCACTCAGCCTTACATATTCCACATTCTTTTTGATGTTTTTGTATGCTGGCCGGATGATCCTGCCCCCGTTCAGGTGTTCTTCTATAATATGGGCGCACCAGCCGGCAATCCTCGCCACTGCAAAAATAGGGGTATTCATCTCGACCGGGATTCCAAGCATGTCATAGACAAATCCCGAATAGAAGTCCACATTGGCACACATGGGCTTGTCGATATTGCGTATCTCATGGAATACCACAGGAGCAAGTTTTTCCACTTTCTGATAAAGCTCAAATTCATCAGTCCGTCCTGTTTGCTTTGCAAGTTCCCTGGCCTGTTCTTTCAAAAGCACGCAGCGGGGATCCGAAAGAGTATAAACTGCATGGCCCAGGCCGTAAATAAGTCCGGACCGGTCAAATGCCTGTTTATTCACTATCTTTTCCAGGTACGAACGGATTTCCTGGTCGCTTCCCCAGTCTTTGACCTCTTTTTTAAGGTCACTCATCATGCCTATTACTTTATTGTTGGCGCCTCCGTGCTTGGGACCTTTCAGGCTGCCGATTGCGGCTGCCAGCGCGGAATATATGTCCGTCCCCGACGAAGAGACTACACGGGCGGCAAAGGTCGAATTATTCCCGCCGCCATGTTCGGCATGGAGTACCAGGGCCAAATCAAGAACCTTGGCTTCAAGCTCGGAATATTCACCTGTAGGGCGCAGCAGTTTGAGCAGATTTTGAGAAGTGCTCAGTTCAGGACTGGGCTTATGTATGTAAAGGCTCTTTCCCTCCAGGTAGTGGGCCTTCGCCTGGTATCCGTATGCAGCCATAATGGGAAATTTGGATATCAGATTGATGCTCTGCCTCAGAAGATTGGGAATACTTGTATTGTCAGCGTCATTGTCATAAGAATACATAACGAGTACCAAACGGGCAAGCTTATTCATGATATCGTGGCTCGGAGTGTTTAATATATTGGATCTTACAAAATCTTCGGGTATATTTCTGTGAGCGCCCATTATCTCAGTAAACTGTTCAAGCTCGCGCTTATCGGGCAGTTCCCCGTTGATTAGCAGATAGACACATTCTTCAAAACCAAACCGGTTATCCTGGAGAAATCCGTCGCAGAAATCATAGATATCTATACCCCTGTACAAAAGCCGGCCTTCAACAGGGATTTTTTCATATTCGTCATAGATATAAGCATGAACATCGCCGATTTCGGTAAGTCCGACCAAAACACCCGTTCCGTCGGCATTTCTCAGCCCTCGTTTGACATTATATCTGGTGTACACATCAGGCATGAATCTGTTTTTGATTTCGACCTTTTCGCCCATTATGTGGAAATAGTTGTCTATCTCTGCCTGTGTCAGTTTACCGTTCATGTTTATCTCCCCTGTTTGATGAATTTTATTATCAATTACTGGAATAATCTATGCAAATTCTTCCAAATACTTTGAGAACATAAAGCCGTACCGTTATACAGGTATAGAGCAGGATTTCGTTATATTTTATACAATCTGTCCAATCAAGTCAATAGAGTTTTGCAATTTTGGTTTTTGAAAATTGCAAAATTTTTATCTTTTGAACCGGTTTTTTTCTGCGCTTTTTAAACAAATCAGAATAAAAAAGGCAGCTTCCCGGTTTTTTAAGGGCGGCTGCCTTACGTCAACGTCTGAAAAGATATGAAATATTCAAACAGGTTATACTTCACGAAGATTATCCAGGCGTTTCTTTATTTCCAGAAGGAATTCTTTTGTGTTCACCGGTCTCTTGTTTTCAAGTTCTGAAAGGGCAACGAGATCCTTTGTCATAACACCTTCCTCAATGGTCAGCCTGCATGCTTTTTCCAGGTCATCGGCGAATTTTGACAACTCAGGAATGCCATCGAGCTCCCCTCTTTTTCTCAGGGCGCCCGTCCAGGCAAATATGGTAGCTACAGAGTTCGTGGAAGTCTCATGTCCTTCAAGATGCCTGTAATAATGTCTCTGAACCGTCCCGTGGGCAGCTTCGTATTCATAATAGCCTTCGGGGGAGACCAGCACCGACGTCATCATGGCAAGACTGCCAAAGGCAGAAGCCACCATATCGGACATTACGTCCCCGTCGTAATTCTTGCATGCCCATATGAAACCGCCTTCTGAGCGGACAACCCTTGCAACGGCATCATCTATAAGGGTATAGAAATACGTTATGCCTGCATTTTCGAATTTTTCCCTGTATTCTGCCTCATAAATTTCCTGGAAGATATCCTTGAATCTGTGGTCATATATCTTTGAAATGGTATCCTTGGTTGCAAACCACAAATCCATTTTTCTGTCCAGGGCATAGTTGAAGCAGGCTTTTGCAAAACTCCGGATTGATTTTTCCGTGTTGTGCATTCCCATAATAATACCATTGTCGTCGAATTCATGAATTGTCATCCTGGTCTCTTCGCCCGACCTGCCGGTATATACAAGCTCTGCCTTGCCCGGCCCGGTGACTTTCATTTCAACATTCTTATATACATCGCCATAGGCATGGCGGGCAATCGCGATTGGTTTCCTCCAGGTCCTCACAAAAGGACTGATTCCTTTTACTATTATAGGCTCCCTGAATACGGTGCCGTCCAGAATTGCCCGTATTGTGCCATTGGGGCTTTTCCACATCTTCTTCAGGTTATATTCCCTGACCCTGTCGGCATTGGGAGTAATAGTGGCGCATTTGACTGCAACTCCATACTTTTTGGTTGCCTCTGCCGCATCCACGGTGACCTGGTCTTCGGTTTCATCCCTGTGTTTAAGCCCCAGATCATAATATTCTGTCTTAAGGTCTATATAGGGTTCCAGCAGCAGTTCCTTGATCCACTGCCAGATAACACGGGTCATCTCGTCTCCGTCCATCTCGACAAGCGGTGTGGTCATTTTTACTTTGGACATTTCGTAAATCCTCCTTGTATTCTTTTGTTTATTCCGGTTATTTTAAGCCCTTGATCCAGGGAAGCTTTCCTCCGCATTTCAGAATCTCGGCATCCATATCGGAAAGTGTGTGTTCAAGCTCAATTTCAAAGTTCTTGGTCAGGTTCTTAAGGATGCAGGTTCCTTTCAGGTCACCGATATTCAATTCCAGATTGTCGCCCTCATCAATTCTGTCATAATCGTCCGGATTTTTGAAAGTAAGCGGCACGATACCAAAATTGATCAGGTTGGCAAGGTGTATTCTTGCAAAACTCTTTGTAATGACAGCCTTGATTCCAAGATATTTGGGAGCAAGCGCCGCATGCTCACGGCTGGAACCCTGACCGTAGTTTTCACCGCCTATTATGAAGCCTCCGTTTGCTTCCCTTGCTTTTCTGTAGAAGTCGGGATCGACAGCCTCAAACACGAACTTGGATATCTCGGGGATATTGCTCCTGAAGGGCAATACTCTTGCGCCCGCGGGCATGATATGGTCGGTGGTGATATTATCGCCGACCTTTATGAGCACCTTGCCTTCCAAAATATCCGAAATCGGTTCAAAGGAAGGCAGAGGCTTAATATTGGGCCCCCTTACAATCTCAACTTTTCTGGCTTCTTCTTCGGGCAGAGGATTAATAATCATGTTGTCGTTGATTATAAATGACTTCGGAAGCTCGATTTCAGGGTATTCGCCCAAATCCCTCGGATCGGTCAGCACTCCCCTGAGTGCCGTAGCCGCAGCCGTTTCAGGACTTACCAGATAAACTTTGGCATCCTTGGTGCCGCTCCTGCCCTCGAAATTCCTGTTGAATGTCCTTACCGAGACAGACCCCGACGCAGGCGCGCAACCCATACCTATGCAAGGTCCGCATGCATTTTCAATAATTCTTGCGCCAGCCCGTACAAGATGGACGTAATCACCGTCATTTATAAGGTGTTCCACCACCTGACGCGAACCGGGGCTGATGAACATATGCAGATTTTCAGATATGGTTCTGTCTTTCAGTATCCGGGCCACGATCTTCAGGTCCCTCAATGAAGAATTGGTACATGAGCCTACAGCCACCTGATCAACCTTGATCGGACCGACATCCCTGACTCTCATTACATTGCCCGGGCTGTGAGGCAGGGCTACCATTGGCTCCACGTCTGACAAATTGATTTCTATAACTTCGTCATAGACTGCGTCCTCATCAGGCATCAGGGGCACAAAATCTTCCTCCCTGCCCTGGGCTTTCAGGAATTCCCTGGTAACTTCATCGCTCGGGAAAATACTTGTTGTACAGCCTGTTTCAGTCCCCATATTGGTGATGGTGGCCCTGTCAGGCACACTTAAAGTGGCCACTCCTTCACCGAAATACTCAAATACTTTTCCTACATTGCCTTTTACATCTACTTTCTGCAGAACGGTAAGTATAACGTCCTTGGCTGAAACCCATGGTCTGAGCCTGCCTGAAAGTTTTATCCCTACAATCCTGGGATATTTTATCCTGAAAGGTGCTCCTGCCATGGCGCATGCCACATCAAGACCTCCGGCTCCCATGGCAAAGCAGCCTATACCTCCTGCAGTCGGAGTATGGCTGTCTGAACCTATAAGAGTTTTGCCCGGTTTCGCAAAGCGCTCAAGAAAAATCTGGTGGCATATACCGTTTCCTGGTTTGGAAAAATATATTCCGTACCTCTTTGCTATTGATTCAAGAAATCTATGATCGTCCGCATTCTTGAAATCAGTCTGCAAGGTATTGTGGTCAACAAAGCTCACCGATAATTCGGTCTTAACCCTGTCAATGCCAATTGCTTCAAACTGAAGGTACGCCATAGTACCGGTTGCATCCTGGGTGAGGGTATTGTCAATTTTTAAAGCTACCTCGCATCCTGCCCTTGTTTCACCGTCCACTATATGGCTGGACAGAATTTTTTCTGTAATTGTTCCTGCCATTTTGCATCATCCCTTTTCCATAATTTATTTTCCGATTTATTATCAAGACCTATATTATTATGGCTGCTATTATGCAGGCAAAAATCAATCAAAACAATTATTCCTGAAGTTTAATTGTTTTCAAAATTATAACCTATATGCTTTGCAGTAAGCAATATATATATTAATGAACTTTGGCACCTGACCGGCATGTACTGATTGGCATATTTTCAATATCTGCACAACTCAGGAACTGAACAGACCTCTGAAGTTCACAGAAAAATACTGAAACCCTTATATTTTTATAGTACAATATAAAACAGTCATAAAGAATTTCCGAGGAGTTGTGACAATGGATCTGGAAAGCCGCGAGAAAGCTGAAAACAAAATATTGCTGCTGTATTTTATGGACCGGGTCAAAATACCGGTAAGCAATATGCAGCTTACCCGTATCATGCTTGAAAACCGCTATATGAATTATTTCCTGCTCCAGCAGAACATACATGAAATGCTGACGGACGGTCTTATCACCAGCGAGACGAAAGACAATATTGACTATTACAGCCTTACCCCCAAAGGGCTTAAAATGCTTAATTTATTCAGCCATCTTGTCCCCTACGGAATAAGAACAAGAATTGAGGAAAACATCAATGCCATCCGTTCGGTTATCAAGCTTGAAACATCCATAGTTGCAGAGTATACCCTGGAAAATGAGAACGAATATGAGGTAAGATGCCGTATAGTGGAAGATTTTAAGCCCCTCATCGATATACGGCTCTCTGTTGGGTCCAGGGAGGATGCCCGTTCAATATGTTCCAACTGGAAAAACCACGCAAAGGAAATCTATCCCCAGGTCATCGGCGTTCTGCTTGGCAAGGAACTGGAAAATGATGAATCTCAGTAATCCACAAGCATGGACTTGACGAAGGCAAAAAACTCCCGCAAATAACTGTTAAACTTCACAATTTCAGGTGTGGGTGCCGATATGGCATAGGCATCAAAACCGAAACGTGCGGCCAGAATCCGTGACCTGAAAACATGAAAATCATTTGTGATAAACACTATCTTTATCTTTTCTCCCTCGGGAATATTTATGAGGCGACGGGAAAACTTGAAATTCTCCTTTGTGCTTGTGGATTTGTCTTCCCTGATGATTTTTTCTTTCGGGACTCCTGCCTTTACCAGGTATTCCTCCATTGCCACTGCTTCAGGAAAAGGTTCGTTGAAGCCCTGCCCTCCTGATACAATAATGTTCACATGTGGATTTCCCCTGTAAAATGAAACAGCTTTGTCAAGCCTGAAAATCAATGATGCAGTGGGCCTTCCGTCCGGCCATATCCCGCATCCAAGAACGATGACATAATCCACTTTTCCCGCATGGGCAGAACTGTGAATTATGGGATCAATATAGATTAATGCTTCCACAGCCGCAAAAAATGTTAAAAAGGCAATAACAACCGAAACAACAATAATCCTGAGTCTTTTATTTTTTATAACCGGCCCTTTGGCAAAAACAAGTTTAAAGGCGTATAACCAGCAAAACACTCCGATAACAGCAGGCAGGATAACACCGACATTCAGGTCGGTAAAATACCTGTATACCTGAAAGGTATTTTGAATAAGCAATATGCCGACAATAATCAATATTCCTGCAAATAACCTCTTTATCATCCTGAACCCGGTCATTCTTTTCACTGTTCCTTGTACTCCATTATTTCAATTGTATAAATGACAACATCCTCAAGGGGTTTGTCATTTTCATCAGTCTTTACCCCGGCAATCCTGTCGACTACATCCATTCCTTTATAAACCTGGCCAAAGACCGTGTGTCTGAAATCCAGCCAGGGAGTTCCTCCCTTTTTGTAATATTCAGCAATCTGCTCGGGATAAGCATTTTTTATTGAATCCATCCACTCGTCCATGTTCTTTTTCTGCACTATAAAAAACTGGCTGGTATTGGTGTCCGGATCTCCCGTATTGGCCATACTCAGAGCGCCCCTGTAATTCAGGAGATCTATGTCAAATTCATCTTCGAAAGTGCCACCCCAGATACTTTCGCCGCCTCTGCCGGTACCCGTGGGATCCCCGCCCTGAATCATGAAGTCGTTAATGACCCTGTGAAAAATCACATTGTCATAATAGCCGTTTTTTGCGTGGGTAGTGAAATTCTCAACCGTTTTGGGCGCTTTTTCAGGGAACAGCTTTATATGAATGTCCCCCATACTGGTTTTCATTACGGCTACAAGATCGCCTTCCCTGGGAGGGATGAACTGGTAACCGGGAGTAAATGTAATCTTGTTTTCACCTTCACCAATTGTAACCGGTGCAGGCTCGGGAGTATTTTTCTTCGAGCAGCTCATGAATAATCCTCCAATTATAATAACAGCAATTGCAGAAGCCAAAATTCCAAATATTCGAACTTTCATTTTCTTAAGCTCCTTAATGTGTTATTATAGAAGTGATTGAAAAATATTATTTCATATATTTCGAAATAAATAAATACCTTTTATAAAGAAATGTTTTTGTCAATCACTGGATATTGTAACTTTATCACTGAATAAAGAGCTTTTTGTGCGTTATATTAAGATTGCAAACAATATTTTTTATTTCTGAAAGGAGCTGAATATTCAATGATAAAAAATGTAAACCAGCAGACTTTTGAAACTGAGATAAAAAATTCGGATTTACCGGTTCTGGTAGATTTCTGGGCACCCTGGTGCGGACCATGCAGAATGCTCGCTCCTGTTTTGGATGAGCTGGCAGCGGAAATGAAGGACAAAGTCAAAATCCTGAAGGTAAATGTGGATGAAGAACCTGAGCTTGCCAGCAGATTTGGGGTTATGAGCATTCCAACCGTCATCGCTTTCAAGGACGGCAAGGCTGTCAACAAAGTTGTCGGCTTCAGGAGCAAGGAAGATTTTAAAAAGCTGATCTAAGACTTATGGTGTATCATCATGAGCTCAGGTAAAATCACAGATTTTCTGTAACAGGGGCAAACCGTACATTTTGAATGGTTCGTCCCTTATTATTTTTATGGGGCCTGGACGCATTCTTTTACCGGATTGGTACACAGGATCGGATATCTGCTATAATGTTAAAGGAACGAACAGGCAGAGGCAGGGTTTTTTATGCTTGATCCGAAGATTATCAGGAAATTTGAAAAGATATTTCCGTTTACCGGGGAACTTGGCAAGCATTACGATTTTTTTATGGATTCTTTAATCTATAGCAAGGTAGAGGCCGATACAGTACTGATGGACGACGACAAGAAATGTTCCAATGTTATTTTTGTGCTTTCAGGACTACTGCGCATATATAAGCTTTCGGAAGACGGAAAAGAGATTACCCTTTACAGGATGGGCAGGGGAGAAACCTGTGTCCTTACAATATCCTGCATCCTGGGCGTCGGGGATGTCGTCTTTCCTGTCGCCGCTTCCGCCGAACAGAACAGCGAAGTGGTTTTCATGCCTGTGGAGGCATTCAAGAGATTTTTCTTCGAGATACCTGCCCTGCAGAAATTCTATTTCACTTCAATGGCAGCCAAATTTTATTCAGTTCTGAATCTTGTCGGAAACATCACTTTCAAGAAAACCAGCGACAGACTTAAGGATTTCCTCATAACAAAAACTGCAAATGGCACATATCCGCTGTATTCAACCCATGAAGCGATTGCTTCCGAACTCGGAACCGCCCGGGAGGTAATCAGCCGCCTGTTAAAGGAAATGGAAGGAAAGGGTATGGTCTCCCTAAGCCGGGGTAAAATTATTTATCACCCGGAACAAAAAAATTGAATTTATGATACTGTCTGTCGTACAGCCGCTCGAGCTGCGCTTTTCGCATACAACTCCAACTGCTCCTGCGGAGGCTCAAGATCTGAACATCATGGCCTAGAGCGGACGCAAAATACAACCCGTATATAGCGGAAATGAAATCTCTGCCGTTCATGGGTTTGCCGGAGCAGGCGTGGCCGGAGGCAACTCGTCAATAATAATATTAACTGTATATTCACCGACCAGCGTGATATTCGGAGGCAACTTAATATTGAGAGGCACTTCATGCTCGCCCTTTTCAAACCCGCCTACCTGAACAGATACATTTATATCACCGGGTCTGACCGCATTGACAGCTTCGGGTCTCCCTTTGACTGCAATAGTAACAGGATCATCTGAAATCTTGTAAATCTTGTTTCCAGTCATATCACCATCGTAAATAGTGATCTGACTTGGAGAAATGTTTATATTTCTGGTCACAAACTGTTCAATAATCACTTCAGCCGATAATTTGTCCGCATCTGCGCTGAAAACGCTGACGCCTTCCGGCAGGTTCAGCTTCAGGGATGTGCTGAAACTGGCCGACTTATCAGAGATATCTATGGCTTCTGCTTCTATTTTTGTGAGATTTTCCAGAACCTTTCTGGTTCCCAGCACCCTAATTTCAGGAAGGGAATAGCGTATTTCCTTCAGATAGTAATCCCTTGCCGGCTCTCCCCTTGTGGTTGCAATCACAGGTACGCGTTTTGCCAGATTGAACTTGACTATGACAGGGATTTTCCCTTCAAATTGTCTGACAACCTCGCCATTGGCATCGAGGGCTGTGCCTTTCATTATTATTTCTGTATTGTCGCCTATTTCATCCAGGTTTACATAGGCCACGACCTTTTCAACTTTTTCGATGCTGCTTTCCAGCTCTTCAAGAATAACGTTCCCCGGATCAACGCTCAAATTGACCAGTTCATAACCCTGGGGAAGTTTACCGACAAACTCAACATTAACCGGATACTGCTTGCCCACAATCCTCTCAAAAGAAAGCACAACCGAAGACGGTTTGAAGGAGGTAATCATGATATCCTTGTTGCCCAAGTACTGAGGGGTATCAATTTTAATAGTTTTTGTGCCGGAAGTTGTCACTTCGGATAAATCAATACTTGCATAAAAATCATTTGCGGTAACAGCTGCAATATTGTTTCTGCGTCCCCTTATCTTTATATCTATATTTGCAGGAATTTGACTACCGATAATCTGCAGGTTATGGGCTCTCAGAACTTCGACATTGCTTGACAGAGGGATGGAAAGGCTTCTTTCTTCAAAGGGATTTTCCAGGTCCAGAACCAGAAACCAGATAAAAACGGCTATGAAAACTGAAATGATTTTTATGACTAAATCTTTTTTAAGCAGCATGTTAATTTTGTTCATCGCGTTTCACCTTTCTGAACGTGAAAAGCTTCCTGTCATTCTCATCTTCCAGAAGGAACTTGGTCAGAGCTTTTCTCAGAAGATCGGGTGTAAGGTTTCTGGTCAAGCCCCCGTTATGGGCATATGAAATCTTGCCTGATTCTTCAGAAACCACAACGGCAATTGCATCTGAAATCTCCGTAATTCCCAGCGCTGCGCGATGGCGTGTGCCAAGTTCACGGCTTAGGGCCGCATTCTGGGTAAGCGGCAAATAACACGCCGCAGCCTTGATAATGTTTGATCTGACTATAACAGCTCCGTCATGGAGGGGCGATTTGGGAATGAATAAATTAATCAGGAGCTCTGTTGACAAAACCGCATCCATGGGGGTACCGGTATTGATTATCTCCCCTATTTTTGTACCCCGCTCAATGACAATCAGCGCGCCTATATAGTCCTCTGACAGTTTTGTGCATGCCTTTACTATGGATTCTATGGCAGAAATTATCTTGAATCTCTCTTCATCGGTCCTGCGGAGCATGAGGTCCTGAAAACCACTGCTTCCCAGCTTTTCAAGAGCTCTTCTGAGCTCAGGCTGAAAAAGGACAATAAGACTGAATCCGAATATCTGCAGCGCGCTCTGCAACAGGTAAGCTATTGTTTTCAGTCCCAGAAGCTTTGACATCCAGGAAAAAATAAGAATGAACAGAAGCCCTTTGACAAGCTGAAGAGCTCTGGTTTCCCTCACCAATTGGATTACTTTATAAACTGCATATGAAACCAGGGATATTTCCACTACCATTCTTAATATATCCCATGGGCCGCTAAGTCCCAAAAAGCTCATTATAAAACCAAAAAAATTACCTACAGTTCTTTCTTCCGGCACTTTGAAGCTGGCTCCTTAACCATTTTATGGCTTTATCTTACTTGTATAAATTATATCCTTTCATCTATTAAATTCGTACGGTTAAAATGGCATTAAAATGAAATTCAATTATTTTTATATTAACAAAACATATTGCCTAAGTCCATAGAATTAAACATTTTTTGCCATACCTGAGCCAAAACGGTTTCAGTAATCCGGTCAGAACACACGGGAGATTATTGCCTGCAAAGTCAGCCTGCCAGTTGGCTGAGTAATACCTCAAGGGCAAGTCTTGCATCTATAAGGCCCTTTTTATAGTTTGTTTCAGCCTGGGCACATGCATTGAGCAAATTGCGCAGGTAATCCTCTTCCATCATTCCGGCCTGCTGGGTCATGATTTTAAGTGCGTATGGGTGTTTCCCCTGGAAATAGCTGTTAATTTGTGTATTTGTCGCGCCTTTTTTCAGTAAGATTTTCAGTTTTAAAAGTTCACCTGTCTGTTTTGACAACATGGAAAGTATTTTTTGCTCAGGTTCTTTTATCGAAATCATATCGTCAAGCAATTTAAGGGCTTTGGAAGCTTCTTTCCTGGCTACCGCATCCAGCAGGTCAAATATTACGCTTTTGATGGTCGGGGTAACCAGCAGTTTGATGTCATTCAGGTTTATTTCGTCTTTGCTGTCGGCATATGTGCAGATTTTAACTATTTCATTCTTAAGCGTGTACATATCGGGCTCGCTTACCGCAACAAGGTATTGGGCGGCCTCCGGGGATACCTTTTTTCTCAGGGACTGAAAACCTTTAATAACCCACGGTACCAGCTCATCTGCGCTTAACCTGCTGAACTCTGCCGCCAGCCCGTATTTTTCAATCTGTTTATATATACCCAGTCTTTTGTCCACATTGTTTTCAATAAAGACCAGGCAAGTGGTCCCGGGAATTTCCGGAAAATAATCTGCCAGCACCTGCTGGCTTTTGTTGTCAGATGCATGGTCCTGGTCTGCTTCTTTTGAAGAATTTTTTCCACCCCTGGCAAATAACTGGGAATTCTTTACCAACACCAGCTTTTTGTCAGAGAACGCTGGAAAAGTATTACATGCATCAACAATATCATTTATATCCACTTTATTCTCAAAAATAACAAGATTTAATCCGTTTATATCGGAACCTGCCACTATTTTTTTAATTTCGTTTACATAGTGGTCAATCAGAAAAATCTCTTCTCCGAAAAACAAATATACAGGAAGCAGTTCTTTGCTTTTTATCTGGGCATTCAGGCTTGCGATGAATTCTGAATTCTTCCCTTTGGCGCTGCTTTTGGACCTGTAACTGCTTTTGGCCATAAAAAAACCTCCGATTATTCATCAGTGTTCTGTTAACTTAATAATAAAAATGAGACCTGAAACGCCTCTGGTATAATGGAATCACCAACATAACCATTACCTCCCAGAAAGGAGCGTTTAGGTCTCATGACTATTATACCATCAAG
>Ga0134094_1000555_pt1 | contig 44967 bp, 36 predicted proteins | sample 5_1taG_FD_94458 | JGI IMG/M metagenome (GOLD analysis project Ga0134094, IMG submission 94458) | Switchgrass degrading microbial communities from high solid loading bioreactors in New Hampshire, USA - 5_19_20_110_A1 metaG | ecosystem: Engineered > Bioreactor > Semi-continuous > Anaerobic >... | reverse complement strand
ATGCTGCGAACCGCGCCCTAACGCAGCAGGGATCTTCAGCGCGCCAGCCTGTCCCTGCAGTGCCAGCCTTCCGCTCAGGTGATAGACCGGCAGGGTAGACGGGTCACTGTGTACATAAATCTGGCCGGGAACACTCTCTGGCACAGTCGTTGTATAGCCCACAGTGGGCAGTGTGGGGTCGACAATGGCCAGGTCCGAAATGCCGCTGCCCGTACCTTTAAAAGTAAGGGTGAGCAGTTTGCCATCGCCGCTGATCCAGGTGAAGCCGAGCCTTACTGCAGCCAGCCTGAACAGCCCCGGATTATTTTGCAGCGACACATTGTAAATTTGGGATGAACCCCCAAGAAAACCGCCGTGAGCCCAAGAAGTCAGCGTGAGAACGTTGGGGTCGTAAACAATCTTAACATCAAAACCGTTGATCTGGTCAGCGTTTTGAATCAACAGATCAACCGTTGAGGAACTATCAAGTATCAGGCCAGGATCCTGCGGCACCAGCGTCAGTACCGTTTGGCTTTGCGCCCGCAGCTCAGCCTGCGGGACTGCCAGGCTAACCGCCAGCAAAAACAAGATCACAAGCTGCATCCATTTCTTTCGCTGCATTGAAAACCAGTTCGCGGAAAGATCAAAGCCTGGAAGGAAAAACATGATCCATGTCTCACGGCATACCAGTAATTACTTTCTAAAAAGCTGATAAATTACAACAGGAAGGGGGGCTGCCCCGATGTTCATTGGGGCAGCCCCCACCTACGAACAAAGCTTAATTAGGGCGTCCAGTCAGCGTAGGCGGCTGCAGCTGTCAGATCGAAGTTGCCGCCGACCATCGCCAGGTCGAAGATGTCGACCTCGCCCGAGAAGTTGACATCGCCATCGTACTCGATACCTTTATAACCGTACTGGTTCGCGATGAGCGAAGCGTCATTGATGTTGATGACATCATCCTGAACCGCATTCCCGCCCTTCAACTGGAGCTGATTGAGGCTCTGTTTTCCGGCCGAAATCGTAACCGTCTTCCCGCTGACGTTCAGATAGCGGGCCTGGTTTGTGGTGATTTCGTACTCGCCGTCCACCACGGGGGCAAAGCTCAGGTTGCTGCTCAGGCGATCCTCCGAGGTAGCGGTGAAGGGACCGTATGCGAAGGGGCGTTCCGTCAGGCCGGTCAGCGTCATTTCCACGCCTGCCCGGTCAATGCGGCCCTGCATCGAAACCGTAGCGGTAACCGTGAAGGCGGGGTTCACCGCGGCCGTTTGCGTGAAGGTGGTGAGCACCCGGTCATTGACGGCTTTATCCACCAGCGACAGTTCAACCGTATAGCTGCCTGCCTTCGCAAACTTCACCCGGAAGAGTGATTCGGCAGTATAACCTTTCGGGAGCGGGAAGCCGGTCGAGGGGCCGTAATAGCCAACCAGATCCGCCCCGTCCTGCGTGAGGCCGAGCGTGCGCCAACCGGTGGGCTGGCCGTCCTCTTCCTCAGTCTCCCAGTATTCGAGGCTGGCGATATCCGACAGCGCGGCACCCTTGACCCGCAGATGCACCAGCACCGCAGAGAAGTCCAGGCCGTTAGTAGGATTGGTCAGGGTGACGTGGAATTCCTGCGGGTAGCTGACAAAGAACGGGCCATCCAGATCATCAGAGGTGAAGACCGGGTTCGCCCGGACATCAACATCCGCGTCCAGTTCAGCCAGAACCGTTCCGGTGGGGACATCGACCACGTCCAGTTCAGCCGGGTAGACGCCAGGCTCGGCGAAGGTCACGAGGAAGCGAGAAGTGGCTGCGTAGGGGTTCGGCATTGGGAACCCGGCTGCCGGGCCATAATCACCGTACAGGCCGTCAGCGTCGGCATTCAGCGTCCAGTCCTTCCAACCAAGTTCATTGCCCAGCGCATCGTATTCCATGTATTTCAGGCTGGCGATCGTGCTGGCATCCGCACCATTCAGGCGGAACCGCACGAGCACGTTGCTAAAGCTGCCGCCGTCATCCGGGTTCGTGAGCGTCACCTGGTATTCTTGCTCAACACCGGTGACGAACGGGTCGTCCAGGTTCGCGGAGGTAAGCACAGGCTGGCTGATGACGGTGACCTCAGCGCCCTCGAGCGAATTTGCATAGATCCAGTTCGAGGAGCCTTCCGCCGGGGCCATGGAGAATTTATCCGCCGGTGAGCCCAGCGTCAGCTGGTGCTTGCCCGTCGCGCTGCCGGTAAAGGTGACGCTGAACAGGGCCATCTTTGTCCCGCTGACGGCATCACCGATCTGGTACGCATCGAAGACCAGCTTGCCGTCTTCCACGGTGAGGTCCTCGTTCTCAAAGACGCCTCCCAGCGTGTGGGATTGATAGGTCAGGCCTTCAGGAACGTTCAGGGTGAAGCTAGCCCCCATGACGTTCTTCAGATCGCCGTAGACCGTGTAGATAATCTGCTGATCCTTGACGACCTGATCAACCCACGGGGTGCCCGAGGATTCGAGATACAGGTCGACATGGGTGTTGTTAGAAGTGTCAACATTGTCAATCACCGGCGCGTCATACGCACCCCAGGAGTTGTACTGGGCGTTGATCTGAGCCGGGCTTACGATCGCCACTTCGCCATTGTCCTTGAACAGGTTGCCCTGAATTTCAACCACACCAGCCGGGGCAGCCGTAAACTCGATCCCATTGCCAGCGAGGCTGTGGATCTTGTTGTTCAAAATAACGATATCGGTGACTGCACCCTCAAAGTGGATGCCGTCTGTGCCGTCAGCGCCGTCGATCTCCAGACCGGAGATGACCAGATCGGTCACGCCGTCTTTCACAACAATGCCGTGATCGCCGTTGGTGGGCTTGCAGACCGCGCCAGGCTCACTGATGATGCGCGTGTAGTCGGCCTCCACCACGAAGCAGGGCGAGTTATTCTGGATGATCGTGCCGGACGACAGCTTGATGGTCAGGCCCGGCCGGTTGATCTCGAAGCCGCCTGTATTGGTGAAGGTGCCCTCAGGCAGGACAATGGTGGTGCCTTCGGGGGCGTTGTTGATCGCCGCCTGGATTTCCTCAACGCTGGCTTCTTCCGGCAGCACAACTTCGCCTTCCTTTGGCGCAAATTCAGTGCAGGCCGCGTCCACGCACCACGGCGCGACGACCACATCACCCTCTAGCGAGCCGGCAAGCGGACCGCCCGCGCTGCCCCAGTAGTTGTGGTCAGCAATCACCTGTGGAGCAGTGGTGATCACAGCGAATGTGTTGTCATATATCTTGTTGTTTCGCGCGGTGACCGTGGATGTGTCATTTGCGTCGTAGCCGACGTAGATGCCAGCATAGTTATTGTAGAGCGTATTGCCCTCAATTACAGCCTCAGTGCCTTCAGCGAAGTAGGTCGTCACATAAATAGCGCCTGACTCAGACCCATCTGATGCAGCAAACCCGAGGTTGTTGGTGATGGTATTGTTGCGAATGGTCGCTTTTGCGCCTGCGCCTAATTCAACACCATAATTCACTGTGTCATATACATCACCCTTCCCGGTGATCGTATTCCCCTCAATCAGGGCAGACTCGACCGCTGAGGTAACAATATGGATGCCAATGCGCTCGATATTCTCGAATGTGTTGTTGCGGATAACTGCGTTTCCGCGCACTTCCACGCCAATCCCCGTAACCCGGCCGTACCAGATATTCTGAACAATATTGTTCTCAAAGGTGCCGGTCCCGTTGTAGCGGATGGCCTCGTAGACCTTTACAGGCACTTCCTCACCCTTGCTGTTCACCAGCGTGTTATTGCCGTCAAGGGTGACATTTGAAAGGTTAAATTCAACCCCTTCGTTGACACCGATCCAGAAGCGGTTGTTTGCGCCACCGGGCGTGTGCTGTGCCGGTTTGATGATGGTGGTCTCTTTATTCTCACCAATGACGGTCAGATCCCTGTCAATGGTCGTGAGGCCCAGCTCATATTCCCCGGCCTTGAGATTAATCGTGGAGCCTTCCGGTGCGTTGTTTAATGCGGCCACCAGACTGTCGTTATCGTAAGCGAAGACCTGCCCCTTGACCCATTCAACCATGCCAAGGGCCGGATCATCAATCTTGTGCCAGACCAGCCGCTCAATGTCGTAGTCGTCTGCAGCACCCGCAAATGTGACCTCGCTCAGATCCACAGGCCCTGTACCGTAATACTCAAAATCGAGGGCTTTTTCAGCGGGGGCTGAAGAAGGTCCAAAGACCTCGTTGCCGACCGTCAGCGTGCCAGTATCCTGGACATAAACGCTGACGTCATTGCCTGAGATCTCGTTACCGCCGGCCAGAGTGACATCGCCAGAGTACCAAAGCAAGATGCCAGATGCTTCCCAGTCCGCATCGTTGCCTTCTTTATGGTAGCTGTTATTGGTAACCGTATTCCCGGTCAGGATCGCGTTCGCGCCATAGTGGACCTGGATACCGTTTTGGCCAATAATGTCTGTGGTGCCAACACCGGTGACCGTGTTCCCGGTAATGGTGGCGGAAGAACCGTCGTTCTCGACCAGAATACCTCTCTTCTGATAGCGAACGACCTCATTATTAGTGATGTCGGCGGTACCTGTCGTCCCGTACGTTTGGCTCCCGACGATAATTGCGCTGCCATTCTGACAGCCGCTCATCCCCCCATCTTTTTCGTCGCGAATGTCAGCAATGCGGTTATCGTGAATGTTGGCGTAAGCGCCTTCATATACAGCGATGCCCGCAGCAATCGAATTACAGCCTGAAGGGCCAGGGCCAGAGACGGTGAGGTCAGATAATTCGACTTCTACCCCTTCACCTTTGATCATGACAATGGCAGACGCCATGTTTGTGGATTTTGGCAAAGAAGCGGGAGCTTTAACCGTAGTGGCGTCAACACCCGCGCCGACCATTTTGACCGATTTGTCGATTACCAACTGTTCGACATACTCACCACCGTTTACATAGACCGTGCCGCCAGGGGCGACTGCAGCGATGGCGTCCTGGATGGTCGAGAAGGCGTTCGACCCCGGGTAAAGGCCCTCACCCGCAAAGGGGAGCCTGGCCCATTCCTCCGGCGACGGCAGCGCCCAATCGTCATCAACATAGACGACATCAGGCAGAGCAGCTTCGAGATCAATCGTCACCTTTTTGGTTGTGGTCTCGATCGTGATGCTGTCCAACAGGCCGTCGAAGCCGGCTGACCAGGCTGAGCCGGTGCCGAATTTGAAGGCCATGACCTTTTCGCTGCTGTAGTCAACGGTTTTGCCGTTCGGCCATGTGTACGGGCCTGCCAGCAGTTCGGCGAGGGTGGGGTCAGTATAAGTGCCGTGCAATCCGCCGTTGTTGTTGGTATCGTAGAAGGTCAGGACATTCTTTTCACCTGCGGTTGTCCAGACATTCCACTGATCTGCAGGGGCGTCATAATCTTTGGCGAAATAAGGCTCGGCCGTCAGGCGCTTGCCGTACCAGCTGCTATCCGCATCCTCATCGACCTCGGTGTAGATATAAAAGCCAAAATCTACATCTGCAGAACCTTCGGGCACTGTAAGCTTTTTAGTCGCATAGGAGACACTCACGATATCCCCTACGGTGATATCGCCCAGCCCCAGCGCCTGGGGGATCAGATAAAACTCAACGAGATTTTTATTGGACCGCCAGGCGGAGCCGCTTTCAAAGCCCTCACCGGGTGCAGCCGTCATTCCTATTCGACTGTCGGCTGCCAGAAGGCTGCTGTAGAGCGTTAAGGAATCCGCCCCATCTGCAGCTTGTGCCGCAACAGGTCCTGCCAGCAGCGAAAACAGCAGCGCTGCTGAAATCAATAGATTCCACACGAGCTTACTTTTCATTGTACCTCTCCTGAGTTGTGTTGATGGTTTAGATGATGGAGGCAGCAGGTTTTGTTGGATCGGCCCATTCCCACCCTATTCTGGCCAGTAAAACACTTCCAATACCTTTGGGTTTGTTTCGTCCCGGTGTGTGGTGTGCGTGGTGTTGTCGGACAGGATCTAACGAACCATTTCTAGCCCCCAGCCAGGTATCGTTAAGCGATTCGAATGCTTATACTTCTCAACCCCCTTTCTTGAAATATCGACGTGAACAGGTTCGCTTCAATCGCATCCCCCATTCCGATTTAACGCTCCGTAATGCAACAGTCTTTGTTCCCTTCTTGCGCACAACGAAATAGGACGGGAAGCAGACAAACACCGATTGCAATAGGATATTATGTTGGTTTGGTTTTGAGTTATAAAGAAGTATAACAGATATTTATCATTGGTCGTTAGGAAGAAAATCACTAAATAATTATGACGTTTGATCGGTCTTGCGTCAGCTCGTCCGGGAGCCTGACTGCTTTAACGGATGACCAGGGGGAGAAAGCTCATCAACGGCGCGTATACTTCATATTCAATTGGCAGGTAATTCGTGCCGTCGACCAGCCTACTGTCAGTCGAAATGCTCATTGCATGCACTGCTGGGAGGTCTCGCAGTGCCCGGATGCGAATATGGAGCAGGTCACCGCTGCCGCTTTTGGCGCTGACGCCTGAACCATCCTCACCCTGAGAGAGATCGAATTGAATGGTTCCATCCGTATTCTTGAACTCACGAACCGGGACGTAATCTGCTCTCAGGAACCCCCCGCTCTCTACACTCAGAACCTCAATAGCCTGAGGATCGAAGCGCAAGACCAGTTTAAAGGCCCACAGATCGGTTACATTTTCCACGCGCACAGCAACCAGCGCCTCACTGCCTGCCTGCAGCACCAGCGGGTCAGGCTGAAGGCGGAGCAGTGTTTTGGGTTGGGCCGTTGTGCTGGCAGGCATCCCAAGCACGGCTGCAAGAACGCACGCAAAGGCCACCAATCGCACGGTGATACGTAAGAATCGCATATTCAACTCCCTTTCTATGGCGTCGAATTAATCATACCAGCCTGCAGCGCGCTGGGGTTCTATCCTATAGCTCTATTTCTATATTGCATCAGGAGAGCAGATTAACAGCCCGGCTGTGCGCTCCGCCCTTTCGACATTTTTTGTCGAACGCAAAAGCACTGGGAGCTGTGTAATGCAGCCTTCTCCCCATGTCCTCTTTGCCAGGAGGAAAGTTCAAAAAACGCCTGGAACAAGACGCAGTCAACCAGACCGGCATGTTATCCCAAAGGCCAGGGTAAGAAGCGACAGTATGTCCGAGTCCTTCGATAGGAGAAATAATTGGATACCAGTATTATTGCTTCCCCCTGGGCAGTGATCACTCACCAGTAAACGTCTCATGCGCCAACAAGGAAACAGATCGATTCACAAAGTCTGCGCAGTGATATGGTTGATAATATAAATTCGTCTCTTTTGAGAGGATCAAAAACCATTATAAAAGCCAAACAGTACTTTGTCAACACTTCAATATTACCTTAGACAAACCGCCTATAAATTATTTTCAAAACGTCAAGAATATTTACAAGCTTACAGAATAGCGAGGGCGAGATTTAATGGTCAGAAACTACCGGAACAATGTGCGGGCATACCTGCATAAATTGAGAACCAGGAAAAGCTGCTCCCACAAATACCCCTACCGAAAAGATTGACCCCCATAGCTGGGGGTCATCTTCATTTAATACAATCCCGTCTCGGGCGGCGACCGGGTGGCTAACGCATGACCAGCGGCAGAAGGATACGCCGGTCACCTGTTGGGGGCAGGAGGCTGATCTTCACATTGTCCAGTCCCCAGGATTCATCTTCGCTGGGCTGGAGCCCAAAAGCGCTAAAGGAGAGCAGCAGGTCCGGGTCTGCGTGATCGAAGGTTAGAACGATATGATAAGTAGAATCCATCGCTATCCCGTAGTAAGTGTATCCGAGACTGTTCACCGATTGGGCTCCGGTCAGGCTCAGGAAATCACCGCCCGGGTATGCCTCAGGGTAAGCCTGGCGGAAGCCTTCTGTCTGCCAATTGCTGAAGGTTGTATCGATCAAGCAGAGACCGCCGGTAAAGCACAACCGCCACCGGTCTGGGCCAGGGCCTGCCTGGTTGCCATCCCACGAGCGGATGAGATACAGATCAAATTCGAGGCGCACCCGTCTGTGATCAGGCAAATTCTCCAGCCTGAGATTGACCGTCTCATTGCCGAACTCGCCCATGAACCTTTCACCACTCGGAGAGGTCGTTGCAGCGGAGCTGCTCCAGTGCGAACCCGGCGCGCCGGTGAAATCTTCGTCAAGGACAATCCATTCCTTCACTACCTGGGTACTGGCCCTGGCCTGGTTGTTATTCTGCTGCGGGTCGATCCCGTCCCCCGCTACCGCTGCAGTGAGATGCGCCGTCCCTTCCAACCCGGCGGGAAGTGGATCGAAGCATTGCGGCGCCTCCTGCGGGAATGAGGTCAGTTGTATGCGTATTATCTGATTGGGATGACAGTATTCAAGGCTTCGTTCAGAGCAATTGTAGAGAACCCCTCCGGCAGGACTGCACTGGCCCCGGCTGCGCGGGCTGCCTGTTCCTGATGAGAGGTATGGGTTAAGACAATGCAAGGGCGGCCAGCCGTTCCGCCTGAGAACGTTTGAACCATCTCGCTTATCGAGACATCTTGCAAGCTGGCATCCAGCAAGATCAGGCCTGGGTTGTTCTGTTTGAATAACATCTGACCGGAGGCGAGATCTCCAACCTCATCAATACCAATAACCCTGTGGTTGGCCAATAACAGCACGCGCAGGCTATCACGCCAGAGGCCCGGCGGAGCAATAACCAACACGCGCAAATGCATATTGACCATGCTAGTAGATTAGCAGGTTGATATTGGTTTGACAATGGCAATAATTTGATTAGCTTCAGGTAATATTACCCGAACCTTTTGGTCAAAAATGACCGGGGCCCTTCACAGCTTTGCGATCCCGCTTTTCAAAGCATACAGCGCGGCCTGCGTGCGGTTGGCCAGATGCAGCTTATCCAGGATACTGCCAACGTACTTCGCAATCGTACGTTCGTTCAAGCCCAGCTCCTGCCCGATCTCCTGGTTGGTCAGGCCGCGGGCGATCAGGCGCAGCGTTTCGACCTCGCGCTCTGTCAGCGGCGCGTTCGTGGGCGGCAAATCAGGCGGGCGGTTGAGTTCCCCAATCACTTTAAGCGCGATTTCCGGGTGCAAAAATGCCCTTCCATCAGCTACATCGCGAATGGCTTGCAGGATCTGGGCACGGGGGGTATCTTTCAACAGATAGCCAAGCGCCCCGGCTTTAATTGCCAAAAATACTTTTTCATCATCGGCATAGCTGGTTAGCACAAGGATTCGGGCAGTTGGATCATTCTGCTTGATCGTGATGATTGCCTGCAAGCCGTCCATTTGCGGCATGACCAGGTCCATCAAAATCACATCGGGCTGTAACGCAGCCGCCAGCATCACGGCTCGCTGCCCGTTGGCCGCTTCACCGGCCAGTTCCATATCCGCCTGAGAGGAGATCATCGACCCCAGGCCCTCGCGCACCACCTCATGGTCGTCGGCGATCAGGATTCTCAACTTCTTTTGCTTCATACGCGTCTATTCCTTCAACGCTTACTCGGATGGTCGTGCCGGCGCCAGGCGCTGAGATGATCTCTAGCAGCCCGCCTACCTGGGCAGCCCGTTCGCGCATTCCAGAGAGGCCCAGGCCGCAGGGTTCCACGCGGTCTGGCGCAAAGCCGCTGCCGTTGTCAGTAATTTCAAGGATCAATCGTTTGCCTTCACGGCCTAAAACCACGTTGACCGCAGTGGCATGAGCATGTTTCAAGCTGTTGTTCAGCGCCTCTTGCGCAATCCAATAAAAAGCGCTTTCCACGGGCGCGGGGAAAACCAATCCCTCGCCGGCTACCAGCCGGATTTGAACGCTCGCGCGGCCCTCTACAGCAGCTAACCGCTGGTGGAGCGCGCCGACCAGCCCTGCTTCCGCCAGGATGGAGGGGCGAAGCTGGTGGATAAACAGGCGCATTTCCTTGATTGCCTGGCGGGTTGTCTCAGCCATGCGGTTGAATAAATGCCCGGTCGTATCTACTTTACCGTCTTCCAATTGGGCCTGCCCGTTCTCCACGAGCATCAACAGCCCGTACAGCGACTGCGTAACCGAATCGTGCAGGTCGCGAGCGATGCGCTCACGCTCCTCGTGCAGCGTGGCCTTCTGGCGCAGGCGGCTGCCCTGCACTGCAATGGCCACCTGCTGAGAAATCGTGGTCAGCAGCGCAATCTCATCAAGCATGAAGTGGTCTTCAGGTCCGCGCACCAGGCCCATATACCCAACCATTTCGCCCCCCGCGCGCAAAGGAGCCGCCAGCAGGCTCTGCGGATTGAACCCATGCCGCAGCAAGCCAGGGTCATCGGCGACGTTGGGGATGAGCAGCGGCCCAGACTGCCGGATCATCCGGTCCTGCAGTTCTGGCGCTGCCATCAGCCGTTCCAACTGTCCAGGAACAGCGCGCTCACCGGAGGCGCTGCTGCCGGTGCTTGCCTGGCGAGTATAGCTGCCGGTTTCATCAAGCAGGTAAATCGCCCCGGCATCTGCCGGGATAGCGGACAGGGTGCGCAGGAGCGAGCCGGTCAGCAGGGTTTCCTGGTTAAGCGATTGGCTGGCCGCGGCGGCAATTTCGTACAGGGTGGTCAGTTCGCGGGTGCGGTAGGCAATCCGCTGCTCCAGCGTAGCATTCAGCGAGCGGACCTCCTCTTCAGCCCGCTGGCGCTCGCCGATTTCCGCCTGCAAGCTCTCCGTCAGCGTTTGCAGCGAAACCACCATGCGGTTGAAATGATCCGTCAGATAGCCAATCTCATCCCGCGCCGAAATCGGGACCTTCACCGCCAGTTCGCCCTGCCGGACACGCCCCACGCCTTCCAGAAGGTTCTGCAAGGGCTGTACCAGGCTGGAGCGAAAAAAGCGCGGAAAGACCAGCAAGATCAACAGCGCCGCCCCGAGGACGAAATATGCCAGCGGCAGCGCGGCCTGATGCAGCGCGCGCCGGTATTCCAGGTAGTTGTAACCTGCCTCGTAAACAGTCAGGCCATCGCCTGACCGCAGGGTATAGCGGATGTAATGCCCTGATGGACCGGCATAGATGCCCCGGTAAGCCCGCCGGTTTTCCGGCAGCAGGTATGACTCGAGTCCACCTGCCAGGTGAACCAGCGCCTGCTCAGGGTTGAGCCAGGGGCCCGCTTTCCAGCCGGATACCTGCATGGCGTTCACCAACCGGGCATCTTCTTTTGCCAGCGCCTCTACGCTGAAATCTGCCTGCCGCGCAAAAAGCAAGTGGTAGCGGGTCGGAAGGGGATTGTCCGGTGCAAGCGCGGGCCGCGCCACCACATATTCCAGCTCATCCGGCAGGCGGCCGTTGAGCGCCTCATCTTCAGCGCCTGTCACTAAGCTGACCACATAGGGCAGCTCGGTCAGGCGCACTGCATCATATGCCGCCTCCTGGCCGTTCAGGATCGGTGGAATGGCCATCCCCAGGACAATCAGCAGCGTGACCAGCGAAATTCCGACCAGCTTGACCATAAAACTGGTCGGCGCAGAAGTATTATTAATGTAGATCAACATCAGCCAGGCCAGCATTGCCAGATAGAGCGCCACAAAACTGCCCGAAAGCAATGAGGTCCACAGCTCCATCGTGGATAGAATATAACATACCGCAGCGCAAAGCATCATCAACGAGAACGCCTGGGTGACTCTGGCCTCACTGCTTCGCGGCAGGATCAGCGACGCTGCTATACGCCGCAAGCCGCTCACCTCCTGGCCCGGCTCAATCACCGCTGCGTTTAAGTAAACCGTTTTGCGCAGCCAGATGACCCACATCCACCCCAGTGACAGCGAGTAAACCGCATCAAAGGTCGGGATCGAGAACGCCAGCAAGCCGGTATCCAGCCTGACCGGGTTGAAATAAAAGTACTGCTCGAAGCTGTAGAGGTATTCGCTGGGATACGCCAGGAGTTCAATGACCAGCCAGCCCAGGCAAACGGCCACAAACGCCGCCGAAAATACCAGGACCCGCCGCGCTTCACGGCCGAAGGCCGGCCTGGGGAAATGATAGGCAAACTGCAGCGACGGCACAATGGAGATGTAGAAAAATACCAGCGAGCCCATCTCCAGGCATCCCCCCAGGACTCCGTAAACGCTGCCGCCCAGGAACATAAACAGGTCGCCTGCCATCACGCTGGCCAGCCAGCCGTTCAACCAGTGCGTGGCGACAGATTTCTCCTTGACGCGGCACAGGTAAACGAAGATCGCCAGGTGCAGCACCAGGATCGGGATCAGTGACACTGCTGGTGGAGAAAGCAAGAAGCGGTGGCCGGGGTCGATGAGCATTGCAAAACCAGGAGAGAAATATAGTATACCTTAAGCGGATTATGAGGCGCAACAGGCTGTGCATGATTTATACATTCGCGAATAATTTATTCGTTCGCGTATAATTTTATTCGTTCGCGCATTGACTTTTTTTTGCATCGTGAGTATAATTTCCGCCTGTCAGCGCCTCAGATGAGGGTAACTGACCTGGAAGAAAAGCACTCTTAAAATAACGGCTCACTAGCTCAACTGGCAGAGCAACTGACTCTTAATCAGTGGGTTCAGGGTTCGAGTCCCTGGTGAGTCACCTGATTTTCTAAAAAATTCCCCAATAAAATGGGGAATTTTCGCTTAAATCGTCCTTTTTATTGTGGTTTTTTGGGCGTTCCAATTCCTCTCCCATTCTCCACAACTCATTTTGAGTAATCTTACGTAATCGCTTTTTCCCGATATTCTTTTTAGACACGCACACGCCCGGGATAGGATGTCCCGGGCGTGTGCTGAGAGATTCTTTCCGGCAGCCAAAAACTAGTTCGTAGAGAATCCCAATTTTTCCCAGAGCAGCTTCCAGTTCACGAACTTAATCCCACCCAGGAGCATCATGATCGCCCCACTGGCAAGGAGCGGCAGCAGTAATACATTGGCGGTGTTGGCGCCATCGATGAAATGGGTAGGCTTCGCCCAGACCGGGGTTGTGATGGTCACCAGGCCGCACAGGAACAACGCCATCCCCTCCGCACGGGGCTGGCCTGGGTTCGACCCGTCCCTGTCAAACCCTGTCCGGCGCCAGAGCCCCGGCAGGCGCAGCAGCAGGAACAGCACCAGGGTCAGTCCGGTCAGGTAAAGGCGCATATTATTCGGCGCGGTGCTGCCGCGCAGGGTCAGCGAGTAGTAGAACTGCACGGCTGAAGCAACCAACCCAACCACCAGAAAGATCAGCACATGATTGTAGCTGTTCTTCCGTCCGCGGGCCAGCCGGACAATGCTGTACACGCCGAACAGCCCGGCAGCCAGGGAAACAAACACCAGCAGTTGGAAGATTGGCTTGACCGGAACGAGCGCTGCCATGCTTGGCCCGTACTGCTCCGCGTTGAACGCCACGCAGGTGGTCCCAATTGCGCCCAGCAGCGTCATCGCTGCGGTCAGCGACAGAAACACAATCGTAACAATGCGCAAAAAAGTAGAAGGTTTTTTAGTCATTTTTGCCTCAATGAAGACCGAATCAGGATGACTTTATAATCCTCCGGCAATCAGGAGAATCATTGATACAAACATATAGATCGAAGCGCCTTTATAGAGCACAAAATTGAATTCAGGGCGCTGGCAGATCAGGCTGTAACCCACCAGGCCAGAAATCAGCAGCCCTGCTCCGCCCAACAACGCCAGCAAGCCAGGCGCAAGACCAATTCCGGCGGCTGCCGCATAGAAAGTCACTGCGGTGAGCAAGGTGGAAATGGCGATGATCCGCCGGGAAACAGGAATGCCGTATGTCGACGGGAATGTCGGGACACCGGCCCGCGCATAATCCACCTGATGGCGGATGCTGAAGGTCAACATGTGCGTTGGTATCCACAGCAGCACGCCCAGCGCCAGGAGAATGCCGAACCAATCCACCTGACCGGTGGCCAGCACGCGCCCGGCCAGCGCCGGCATGCCGCCCGCCAGCCCGCCGATCACGATCGAGTAGGGCGTCCGGCGTTTGAGCCACATCGTATAGATCACTACGTCCAGCACCACGCCGGCCAGCACGACGGCCGCGTAGCGCAAATCGATCAACGCCGACCACAACAGGCCGCCTGCAGTTAGCAGCCCGCCCAACGCAAGGCCTTCAGCCGGTGAGATTTTTCCCGAGGGCAGCGGCCGTTTGGCCGTACGCGCCATGCGCTCGTCGATGTCGCGGTCATACACCATATTTAGCACAGTGCTCCCGCCGACCGCCAGGAACAGGCTGCCAAGCATCTGGAATAATGTGCCTCCTGTGAGATTCAGGCAGCAGCCAGAAATATACCCCGCCGCAGCGGTGACGAGCAGCAGGCCGGTTTGCAGGCTCTTCACCAGCGTCCAATAAGCGCGCAGCCGCGTCCATACCAGCTTTAAGGTTTGATCTCGCGAAGGATTAAGCGCGATTCCGGTGTTCATTTGCTCACCTGCGCCGAAGCGCCGCCTCTCACGCAGCGGAACCCAATGCTCGGCCCTTCATAATATGGGGGGACGCTGTTGCGTGTCCATACCCGCAGGTTATACCCGTAATCCATTTTGCTGCCCCCGCGCAGATAGCGGTAATGCGTGCCTTCGTAAACGTTGCCCGTCCACTGCCAGACGTTGCCGGCCATATCGTACACGCCATAGAGGCTTGCATTATCCAGCGTCGTGTATCCGTTGTATGATTGCCCATTGTAAAAGCCTACCGGGGTTGTATCACCGCCCTTGCCCAGCACTTTCTCGAAAATATCGAGTGAGGAATAATAGTTTGCCTGGTTGCGTTCCAACTGGTCGCCCCAGGGGTAAGCGCGGTTATCTTCAGCGCCGCGGGCTGCTTTTTCCCACTCCTGCTCGCTGGGCAGCCGCCCGCCCTGCGCTTCGCAGTAGGCTTTTGCCCCAAACCAGGTAACCATCGTCACCGGGTGATTGTCATAGCCGGGCAACACCGAGAAAGCCTTGCCGTCATAAACAAGACGGCTCCCGGCAGTCTGAAGCGTGATATGCGGCCAATCGCCCGCTTCGATCGGTTCTTCGTGTTTCTTTCCGTGGAAGGGATCGCCCTGGTAGTACCCGACCACCTGATTATTTTGTATTTTGAGATCCCCACTGCTGAGCGCCTGGTTGAGATATGCGGCGTACTGCGCGTTGGTAACATGCGTCACCATGATCTCATAGTCGTAAGGGATATCAACCTCGTGCTCATGGATTCCGTAGAGGAAGGGACCGGCTGGAACTGTAACCCAGGCTTCCGGGTCTACCCCGGTTTCGATCCGTTCAGTCGATGTGGGAAGCTGCGGCGTCGCGCAGGCCGACAGAAAGAGAACCAGGACGAATAGAGCAATGATGCGTCTGGTCATGGCAGCACCTCCTTGCCTGCAGGTTCAGCTGTGACAATCTCAGGCGTCTCTTGAACCTCCTCGCCAAGTTCGCGTTTCCAAAGGCCTTTTGCTTTAAAGAGATCAATCAGCCGCCAGAACATGAGCGCGCCAAGCGCTACAAGAACAGAGGCCAGGCCGATATCGGTCAATAAAATCACAGCATCAACCAGCGGCTGCTGGCTTAATTCATCCACAAACAGGCGCTTCGTTTCAAATACAGCGACCGCGCCAAAGGCCAAATCAGAGAAGATTATGATCACCCAGCCAAACACCTGCCGCACGCGCCCTTTCAGCCCAACCATGTCTGCATAGTGCAGCAGAATGATCGTGGCAATAATGCCCGCCAGGACGTGCCAGTGCCCGGTCAGCGCGATACGCTCTTCGCGAGCCGGCCATTTGCGGATGATTTCGTCCAGCTTGATGGCCATGAAGATGCCCACCGCAGTGACAACAAAGTTCATGTAGACCATCTGCCACAGCGTGCCAAAGCGCACCGGATCGTGCAGCAGTGCTTTCAACCGCTGCCAGAAATTCGGTTTGGAAATATTCAGTTCAGCCAGGCGGCGGTCAGAACTCTGCTTCCAGCCGTAATACACCAGCAGCAGTGAGGCGACCAGCACCGGGAAAGAGCCCACATTGATGATGACATGCGCAATGGCCTCAAAGGGAACCACCGCCCAAACGCCCAGGGTGATGATGATCGTGCCGACGATCATCAACGGCATGGCGAGCTTGTGTAAGCGGCCTTTGAAATCATACGCGCGGCTGAGAATCAGGGTCAGCGCAACCGCGATTAACGTCAGCATAATATGAAGGTGACCGATCACCGCCAGTTCGAGCGGGGTCTTAAACGGCTCGCGGACAATATCCTCCGCCAAAAAGCTTTCGAAGCCGTTGCCAAACATCGAACCGGCTACCGCGCCAAATATGGCCGATCCTAATGTAGCCACAGCCATCAGGAAGAACGCCATGCGTTCTAAATCAACGCCGCCGCGCGTGCGCGAGCGCTCCGAATCCTGAATTCGATATTCCTTCCGCCAGGGCCAAAGGACTGCGGTGAGCATCACACCGGCCAGGAACACAATACTCTGCCCCGCGATGAACAGGCCGTGGAATACATAGTTATGCCCAAAATACGCAAACAACAGGCCAAAGATGAATGAGGTGAGGTAGCCAATTGTGATCGTGGCATTGATGTTCGCCTGCTGGTTCTTCGACATGGGCACCAGCGCAGTGATCATATAGGTCTCGATTGCCACGACCGCCATTGCCAGCGTGTGATACAGAATAATGATGCGTCCCTCACGCTCCTGCGGCAGAAGGCTCACCCCAAGGTTCTTTACCATCCAACTTTTAACGCCGAACTCTTCCATTGGGCCTGACAGCATCCCGAAAAATACCGTTGCCAGTGATATTGATGCAATGGCAACCAGGATCAGCCCTTTCGTTGACCGGAAGAGAAAATGAAACCGGTTGGTTAAAGCATGCATCCGTCCTCCGATTGATAATTATGATGAACAAGAATTGTTATTGCTCAAGCAGGTATGCATTCAGCGATCTACCCGCTTGATAAACAGATCAGGGGATTGTCCTTGTTCAAAATATCACAATCACAGTTCGAGGACCATGACTTTTGTTAGTTTTATGCGGATAATCGAGGAGAGATTATAGTTCCCGCGGATCGATTTCCGCGATCTCCAGGAGGTGAGCCGGGTTGATCACCTGGATCACCCTGCCTGTGCACTGGATATCTCCATTCGACCGCAGCACTTTGAGCGCGCGGCTAAATGCCTCTGGAACCGTCGCTATTTGAGCAGCCATTTGATGCACGGGATGTTTCCGGCGATCAATCGGTTCGACTCCATACTCGCTCAATTCCAGCAGCAGCTTGGCAGCGCGGGCCATTACAGGACGGAAGGAAACGTCTTCAAAGCGCGAAATCAGATAACGATTTCGCTCCGCCAGCACTCGCAGCAGCCCCAGGCCCACCTGCGGATAGCGCAGGACAAGCTGCTCAAGCTGGTCAGCGCTGAGCCGCCAGACAATTGAATCTTCAGCAGCAACCGCCGTGACGGGGTTGGTCCCTCGATCCAGCGCGGCGACTTCATTAAACATCCTTACCGGATCGTAGATCGCCAGGATGGCATTTTGCCCCTGCCGGCTGAGCTTGCAAAGCTGAATTCGGCCGGTCAAAAGAACGAACATTCCTTCGGCAGGAGCAGCCTCCTGGAAGATAATTTCGCCGGCGTTATACAGGCGAATTTGCCCCATCTGAATAATATTTTCTAACTCAGCCGGCTGTATGCGGCGGAAATGCTCGACGCCGCTTAAACGCTGCGCCAGATCAGAGACGCTGTACATTTTGCATCCTCAGGTAAAATATCTTCAATTTTACCATCTGGAACCTGATCCTCCAAATTCGAGCCTGTCGCACGAAAGGGACCTGCTTTTTGTTACGTACTTCCACCGCTCAGATGGAAATTCTTTTTCGGCTTCCGTCCAGGATCCTCCCCGTAAATTCGCAAGAAGTTCGCGGAATAAATTTTCTCCAGCACCTGGCGGTCCAGTCCCAAGCCGTGCAGCGGGCCGTAACCCGGCAGCGAAAATTCACCTTCCCATTCCAGACAGGCGCGGATCAGGTAAATCTGGTTGAGCATGAAGCGCATGCCGCTCTCTCCGCGCACAAGAACCCGCGTGTCGGTATCTGTGCCAAACAAGATCCGGTCAGCGTAGCGGTTGAAAAAGTCTCTCGCCTCCGCAGGCTTCTGGCTGAATTCGTAATACATGCCGGTATGCGGGGTCAAATCAAAACAGACCCTGGGATGGCGATCCAGAAACTGCGCAGCGCGCTCCAGATCATTCGCCAGGAAGTAGAAGTGCGCAAAAGTGATGATCAAATCCGGGTGGCGAGCGAGGATATGGTCCACTTCCGCATATAGATCCTCTTTCGACGGGAACGAGCCGTCCGTATAATCCCAACCGCTGGTCTTTGCCCAGTCCGGGCAGGCTGCCGGGTCCCAGAACTCATCCGGATCGGCGACGTGAAACACCACCGGGAAGTTTTCTCGCTCAAGCGCAGACCACATCCCCTCATATGCCGGTGAATCTAGCGGGATCGGGAGCGATTTGCGCACGTTGGGCTTGCCTTCAATCAGTTTTAGCCCGTTATACCCGGACTGCTTCAGCGCAATCACCTGCTGCGCCAGGGTCTCCACCGGATCAGCGCCGTCGTTGACCACCGGGCGGTAGTCGAGCGCGCCAGAAATATAGACCGGCCCATCATAATGCTCCCGAAAGTACTCCGCCGCCGGATTATGGTTGGTCCCATCCGGGTTGGGAATGCAAACCAGCTGCAGCGCCTGGTAAGGAACCGCCTCGATGATGCGCAGCACATCCGCCATCCGCTCTGGGTGCACAAAGTGAACATGGCTGTCGATGACCGGCAGCGGCAAAAACGAAGTGAAGTCTGGCAGATTATTCGACCGCATCAGCGACTGCCTGAGCGGATAGAATTTTAAATTCTTGAGACGCGGGGTAAGCGTCGCCGGGGATCATCTGCACCATGAAAATCCCGATCGTCCCTGTTCCGGGGTCCACCCAAAACTCCGTACCTGCCGCACCGCCGCCGCCAAATGCACCTTTCGAGGCAGGCAGCCGCGCCTGCTCCGGGTCCGTAAGCACGCCCAGCCCATACCCGCTGCCAAGCCCGGGCATGCAGAACTCAGGCGGAAGCTGGTTCGCCGTCATCTTTTCAACCGCTGCCCGGCTTAAGATCCGGCGCCCCTGCCATTCGCCGCAGTTCGCCAGCATCTGCACAAAGTGCAGGTAATCTTCCAATGAAGAGACCAGCCCGCCCCCGCCGGATAAAAACCGCAGCGGGCGTGATTTGTCGATCCACTCACCGCAGAGATATTCTGGCAGTTCAGGCAGCCCCGACCACGCCAGCGGGCGCAGGTCGGTCAGCGGCTGGCCTTCTGTCACCCGGTAGATCCCGGCTAACCGCTCCTGCTTTTCAGGCGGCACCTGAAAGCCCGTGTCCACCATCCCGAGCGGGTGGAAAAGCCGCTCTTGCAGAAAGACATCAAACGGCTGCCCTGCGATCACCTCAACCAGCCGGCTGAGCACGTCGAAGCTGATACTGTACGTCACCCGCTCGCCGGGCTGGTGCAGCAGCGGCAGCTTCACCAGGCGGGCGATCTTCTCGGCCAGGGGCTCGTCGCCGCACAGCAGGCGTTCCTGCTGGTAGCGGATGTCAATGGGGCTGGCAGGTTCCAGTCCATAAGCCAGCCCAGACGTATGCGTGAGCAGGTCGTGGATGGTGATTGGGCGGCGCAAAGGCGCGGTGATCGTCTTACCGCCGCTTTGCCCGGCGAATACCTCCAGATGCTCAAATTCCGGCAAGAAGCGGTGCACCGGGTCATCCAGTTGAAAGCGGCCTTCGTCCCACAACGCCATCACCGCTGCCGCCGTGACCGGCTTGGTCATCGAAAACAGCCGGAAGAGCGTATCCGGACGCATCGCGCGCTGCGCGGACAGATCTGCACAGCCGTGGCAGCCGATATAGACCAGTTTTCCATGCCGGTAGAGGGCCGCCAGAATGCCCGCGATCTTCTGTTCATCGACATACTGCTTCAGGCGCGCATCTAACCGGGCCAAACATCCTGTTGAATTTTGAGTTATCGGTGAGGGCATCGTAAATTCCCTTTTATTCGGCAAATTTCTTTTTTGCCGCGGCCATTTCATCGCTCATGACAACAGGCTTTCCAGGGCATTCCCGCTCAGGGTCGCGGATCCACGCCCCGCTGTTGTCGCGCAGCACCGGCAGCCGCTGGCGCACCGGCGGGACCGGCGCAGCCGCAGCGGGCTGTTCGGCATACCAGTAGGCCGTGCTGCTCACCTCATTGGCCAAATGGTTGGCATGCCCGTGTTCAATCGTCACTTTGATTTCAGACTCAAAGGGGATGGGGTTTTCCAGGTGGAAGACATAGCTCGACTGGTAACCGCTGTTGCCGCGCCACAGGTTCAATTCCGGCGTGGGAATGGTGAACCCCTCAAAAACGGACGATCCCCCGCGGAAATAGGCCTGCTGCTGCATTCCACCGGCGTGACCCAGATAATCTTCGCTGCCTGTGCCGTGCAAATCGGGCGGCCATTTGTAACCGTCCACCCAGATCATATCGTCGCCTTCGCCCCACCATGTGCCGGTGAAACTGGTGACCGACAGGTTGCAGCCGATGTAATGCCCCCTGCCGCGCGTTTCCAAAATGACATAATTATTCTTCCAGGCCAGTTCGCCCAGGTTTGGCACATTCTCCTGCCCGCTGTTGACAACCAGTTCCGGTCCCCAGCCGCCAAAGGGGTTCATCCGCCGGAATTCTGCGTGGAAGTAACCCATCTCTTGCGGCTTATCGGGCAGCGTTTCATAGTCGATATAAAAATAGCACAGGTGCGGTTCGTCACTCTCGTTGACCAGTTCAACGACCGCCCGCCGGGCAAACGGCATGGGCGCATAGCAGTTCAATGCGCAGGGCTGGTTAAACTGGTACGGATAAAACGTGGACGCGCTGAACAGGCTCGACTCGAAATTGTTCACCATGCCGTGACCCAGGCAGAAGAAATCGCCCAGAGGAACCAGCACGCTGGGAAAATCGGCATCGTCATACGTGATCTTCACAAGGCATTCGCGGTAGTGCGCTCGCTGAGTCATCCAGATATGGGTGATCTGCGCCGGGCCGCTGATATCCGCCAGCACCGCGCTTTCATGCGGCGGAATGACCCAGGCATCGGCGTTGCGCCCGGTTTTGTCCCATGAAGAGAAGCGGCCCGTTTTCCGGTCCAGGATGAGCGGCAGGTCGTGTATCATGGCCGCCTACTCCTTCTTGACCGCTTTGCCCGGCACTGCGCGTTCCGGGTCATGAATCCACCGGCCCTCCGTATCCCTGCGAACGGGCAGCCGCTGGTTAACCTCGGGTACCGCCACGGCAGGAGCGGGCTGCTCGGCATACCAGTAGGCCGTGCTGCTCATCTCGTTGCCCATGTGATTGGCGTGCCCGTGCTCGATCGTCACCTTGATCTCTTTCGTAAAACGCACCGGGTTTTCCAGGTGGAAGACATAACTGGTGCCGTGACCGCCGTTTCCGCGCCAGAGCTCAATCTCAGGCCCTGGGATGGTTCCACCTTCAAAGACAGAACAGCCGTTTCGCCAGAAGGCGTTCGGCTGCAAGCCCCAGGCCTGCCCGAAATAATCCTCTGTGCCCGTTCCGTGCAGGTCGGGCGGCCACTTATAGCCGTCCACCCAGATCATATCGTCGCCCTCGCCCCACCAACCGGGCGTGAAGTTGGTCACCGACAAATTGCAGCCGATATAGTGCCCCCTGCCGCGCGTCTCTAAGATCACGTAGTTGTTTTCCCAGGCCTGGCGTTCCACATTGGGAACGCTATCCGTTTCCGGCGAATTGACCCGCAGTTCAGGCCCCCACCCCTGGAAGGGATTGGCCCGGCGAAATTCAGCGTGGAAATAGCCAAAGTTCTCCGGAAATTCCTCGAACGTTTCATAATCCACATAAAAATACTGGCGGTGGGGCTCGTTGCTCTCATTGATTAATTCCACGACAGCGCGCTCTCGAAATGGCATCGGCGCGTAGCAGTTTAACCCGGTGGGTTTGTTGAACTGGTAGGGAAAGAACGTTGTGGCAGAGAACAGCGCCGATTGGAAAGAATTGACAATGCCGTGACCCAGGCAGAAAAAGTCGCCCAGGGGCGCCAGAACGCTGGGGTAAGGCAGGTTGTCATAGGTGATGCGGATCAGGCATTCGCGATAGTGGTTGAGCTGAGTCATCCAGATGTGCGTGATCTGCCCCGGACCGGAAATATCTGCCAGAACGGCCGTTTCGCCGGGCGGGATAATCCACAGGTCGTTGTTGCGGCCAGACCGGTCATAAGAAGAAGCGCGGCCTGCTCTGCGGTTTCGGATGAGAGGGAGGTGATTGAGCATGATCGGTCCTTTCAGTAAGCGAGGTAATCAGGATGATAAGAGATTCTTTTCAGCGAGATCCGCGGTTCTCCGCGCGAGCTTCGCGATGCTCATCTCAGAGAATTGGGCAATGGAGGAATGCAGGCGGTCTTCCAGGGGTTCGGTCCAGTGGGCCGGGATATTTGCGCTGGTTGCGATCAGCCCTGCCAGCGACCCGGCGCTTGCGGCGTTGCTGCCGGTATCCATGCCGCACGAAACAGCCGTGCCGAGCGCTGTCGTGAAATCACCCTGGCTGTACAGCAGGCTAAGCACCACCCACAGCGTGTTGTTGATCGAATGGATGGGCGACAGCGACCCATAGCGCAAGAGGAGATGATCGTAAGCAGTTTCCCAATCCATGCCCTGGTTGTAAAGATCCAATGCCAGCGTGACAGCTTCGGCCAGCCGGCACTTCCGCGGAATCTCTGACAGCCCCGCGCGGATCAATTCCTGCGCGTCCCCGGTAACATACGCCCAGGCGAGCATCGCCGCCTGGAACATTGCGCTGTAAACGCCGTTTTTCGTGTGCGACAGCGCCGCGTCTTTGTAAGCCAACGAGGCTGCCAGCTCTGGCATGCCAGGCGCAATGTAACCATAGACATCCACCCGGGTGCGCGCGCCGATATATTCGCGCTCGGGGTTGGCAAACAGCGCGGCTTCGTCAGGATGGATGTTCCAGACCAGGTTGCGGTAGACGGCCCGCTCGGTCGTGTACGTGTGAAAGTATGGAAGATGCCCCAACCATTCCGTCGCCACGTCGGCTGTTTTGAAGTCCACCCCATATTGTTCGAGAATGTGCAGCGCCAGAATGGAATAATTAGTATCGTCATCGTCCGGCGCGCCGCGAATCTCGCCCAGGAAGCACCCATCTGCCTCGGGATTAAAGTCGAAGCCTGAGGGCGCGGGAATGATCCTGGGAATATAGTCCTGCAAAGGGAAGCTTTGCGCCATCTGCAAATATTGAATGACCTGCTTTTTTGACCAGCCTGCCTGAACCGGCTTTCCCAGCACGCAGCCAGCGACCCGTCCCAGCCATGCCCCATGAATGTGTTCGTAGAGCCTGTTCGAGGAAATCGAAACCGGGGTTTTGCGGGGCCCATCCGGGCGGGCAGCCTGTATCTCTGCAAGCGTTAGCGGCTCTTCATAGGGGAAATCAGGCCGCACCGGCATTTCCAGCAGTTCTTCATAGTGCTTGTACAGCTTTTGTTTGGTGGGTCGTTTCAACGAATCCAGCAGCTCGTGGAAGCGCCCGGTCTCATACCCCTCTTCCTCCCGCTGCTGGATCTCCAGGTGCAATAACTCCACCAGCTCGTTGATTGGGTAAAAGACCATCAGGCCGCGAGGCGGGACCAGTTTGTTCTTCTTGTGGAGCAGCTGCCGTTCGGCGGCCCGGCTCGAGCGGCGCAGCGCAAGGTTCCGCGCCATTTCGTTGGGCCGGTAGGACAGCTCTTCCACCACGTGCAAAATGCGCTCGCGGGTGGCCTGTGAGAGCGTGCCCTTCCCAGACAGCGCCTGAGAAACCGCCGCGCTCGATACACCCGCCCGCCTGGCGATATCATCCAATGTGATTGGAGATTCCTTAATCGAAGCGTTTTTCTTCATAAAGCGAATAATTTACAAATTTATGGAATCTGATATATTTATTAAGCGCATAACTTGATTATAATGTGTAAAATAGAGATGTCAATCAATTTACCCGTATGGATTTAAAAACCGAATAGCCTTCTTCACCTATCCTTCCTGAACCGAATCGCTAGGAGGAACCATGCTAGCAAAACGCGAACAGCCGTTGATGCATCCATCGCACCTGCCCCTGATCTTACTCGGGACGGCGATCACCCTGTACGGGCTGATCACTGCCCTGGTCGGAAGCTGGCTGTCAAACCAGGCCATGCGCGGGTTAATCACCCCTGGTGAATACCGCAGCCAGCTGGCATCTTTTGAACAGGCAGCCGGGCTGATTGCCGGCATCCTGTTTTTTGCTCTCTTTATCCTGTGCGCCGTCCATTCATCGGGCATCGTGCGCGTCGCCTTTTCAATCGGAGCGCTGGCCTCTCTCGCGCCGCTGCTGGTCTCGCGGGCAGAGACCCTGCTGTTCGAGGTAATTGGGCTGCCAACCATGTCCGCGGGGAGCGTTCTGGCAGGGGCGGTGACTACGCTCGTTTTTGCCCTTCCCCTGACGATCCTGTTCATCCTGCTGGCAAGCGGGCGGCGCATCCCCAAGGTTATCCGCTGGCTGTCGCTGCTCTCCATCCTGGTGGTGCTTGCTATCAGCATCTATCCCATTTACGTCACCATCCTGGCGTTCCTACTTAAGCCGGGCGACCCCGCCGTCGGGCGGATGATCGAAATCAGCTCGCAGATCATTAAGCTGCGCTTCCTTTTACCGGGCATCAGCTTCTTGCTCCTGTCGTTGATCAGCGCGCGCTATGCGAGAACATACGCTTTAGCGCAAGTCGATGCAATAGAGACAGCATGATGCAGTAGAAACAGCATAAGGAGAGCCAAATGAGGACTCGAATTTCTGGTACGAAACGCCTTTCCACGCTCACTGCCTTATTTTTGATCTCAATTCTGATCCTGACTTCATGCAGCAGCCCCACCCCCACCGCTCCGCCGCCGGCTGCCGGTCAGGCAGAGCACAGCACAGACATTTACGAAGGGCTGAATCTGGTGGTCCCGAACCGCTACGACCCGCCCATTGAAATGTCTTCCGTCACCTCCGTCGACGCCACAGTGAAGTTTTTAGAGGGCGACGACATTCACAATAACATCTGGACGCGCACTTACGCCAGCCTGCTGGGTATCAACCTGCGGTACGATTGGGTGGTCGATGCCTCGATGTACGACCAGAAACTGGGCCTGTCGGTCAACTCGGGTGATATCCCAGACATGTTCGTCGTCGATTCGGCCCAGTTTCTCACCTATTACGAGGCCGGCCTGCTGGCCGACCTGACCGACGCTTACGAGGCCGAGGCCTCTGATGCAACGCGCGATATTCTGTCTCAGGACCCAATCGCCATGAAGGTCGCCACCATCGACGGCAAGCTGTTGGGCATTCCGCTGACCGACGCCTCAGTCACTTCGGCTTCGGTACTGTGGATCCGCCAGGACTGGCTGGACAGGTTGGGGATTCCCGCGCCGACCAGCATGGCCGACGTGCTGGAAATCTCCCGCCGGTTTACAGAGGAAGATCCTGACGGCGACGGCGTCGACGACACAATTGGCCTGGCAGTGACAAAAGACCTTTTCGGCGCCATCGCGAGTTTGCAAGGGTTCTTTAACGGGTATCACGCCTACCCTGGCATATGGTTTGAGCGCGACGGCAGCATCGTGTACGGATCGGTCCAGCCTGAGATGCGCGACGCACTGCTTGCGCTGCAGAAAATGTATGCTGACGGCCAGATTGACCGGGAATTTGGCGTGAAGGACATTAACCAGGTGACCGAAACAATCTCGCAGGGTGAATGCGGCATGGAATTTGGCGTCTGGTGGAACCCCTATCACCCGCTGAACCTCAGCCAGGCCAACGACCCCGATGCTTACTGGCAGGCGTATGCCATCCCATCGATCGATGAAACCCCTGCGAAAAGCCAGTACACCTCAGCGATCGCCTCCTTCCTGGTCGTCAGGGAGGGATATGAACACCCCGAAGCGTTAATCCGCATGGTCAATTTCTGGACGGACAATATCGTGCGGTCGCAGGACGACAATGTCAGGAACCTCTTTCTGGGGAATCTCGATAATCCAGACGTAGTGCTCTATAAATACACGCCCGTCGTTCTTTGGGAACCAACCGCCGGCATCAAAACCGGACGGCAGCTGCGCGAGGCGCTTGCCAAACGCGACCCTACAGGGTTAAACCGGGAGGCGCTGTGGCGCTATCGCATTATGCAAGCCTATTTTGAACAGGGCACCAAAGAAGCCTGGGTAGAAGTCGCTACCAATGGGCCGAACGGATCGGTCGTCATTCTGGAAGATGTTCTCGGAGACCGCGGGTTGATGAACCGGTTCTACGGGATGCCCACACCGGCTATGGCGGAGAAAATGCCCACGCTGAGCACGATGGAATCCGAGATGATCACCAAAATCATCATGGGCGAACCGATCGATCAATTTGACCGGTTCGTAGAAACCTGGCACCAGATGGGCGGAGCGGAGATCACCGAAGAGGTCAATCAGTGGGCCGCCAGCAACCCATAATGCCCGGATGAGCTTTATTCTGCATAGACGGTTGTCATGCAGCAAGGCAGCCGTCTATGCAACCAACAACGCCTGAGGACAACTATATGGTTCTTTCAAAAAGATTCGCTCGAGAAATTCCCCTATACATCATGCTGGCCCCTGCCGTCGTCCTGGTGCTGATCTACTCGTATGCCCCAATGGTCGGGATCGTGATGGCGTTTCAACGGGTGCTCCCGGGCAAGGGTATTTTTGGCTCGCCCTGGGTGGGGATCGAGAATTTCATTTTTGTCGCCAAAATGCCGACCATCTTGCAGGTGGTCTGGAATACCATCCGCATTGCCGGGTTAAAGGCAATTTTTGGGGTGGTTGTGCCGGTAAGCGTGGCGCTGATGCTCAACAATGTTACCAGCCACCTGTTCAAGCGCACGGTGCAAACGATCATTTATCTGCCGCACTTCCTGTCGTGGATCATTATGGCCGGTATCCTGGTAGATATCCTCTCTCCATCGGAAGGCATTGTCAACCAGATGCTCGGTGCGGTGGGGATTCAGCCCATTTTCTTCCTCGGCGACGACAAAATATTCCCATGGACGATGGTATTTACCGATGTGTGGAAATCATTTGGTTTTGGCACCATCATTTACCTGGCAGCCCTGACCGATATTGACCCCACGCTGTACGAGGCCGCTGTTGTCGACGGCGCTACCCGGTGGCAGCAGACCCTGCACATTACGCTCCCCGGCATTTCCGGAACGATCATCATGCTTTCGACGCTCAGCCTGGGCAACATTCTCAATGCCGGGTTTGACCAGATCTTTAATCTTTACAGCCCACTGGTGTACAGCACCGGCGACATCATCGACACGCTGGTATTCCGCACAGGAATTATCAACAACCAGTACGGCATCGCCACAGCCGTTGGGCTGCTGAAATCAGTCGTATCGCTGCTGCTCATTGGCACTGCCTACAAGCTGGCAGCAATGTGGGCCGATTACCGGCTGTTTTAGGATGAGGAAAAACGCTCGTGAACCCCAAAATCTACAAGCTCCCGTTTTTTGAAAATCTTTTGAACCTGACCGTGCTGGCCCTGCTGGCGCTGCTTTGCCTGTTCCCCATCCTGCACATCCTGGCGCTTTCGTTTTCATCTGCTACTGCTGCGTCAAGCGGAAAAGTCGCCATCTTGCCGGTCGAATTTACAGCGCAGTCTTACCAGTTCGTGCTGGAAAATGTCGCTTTCGCCAAGTCCTTCCTGATCTCGCTGCAGCGCGTTCTGGTCGGGGTGCCTGTCAATATGCTCCTCACCATCCTGGTGGCCTACCCGCTCTCCCGGTCGCAGGCAGAATTCCGGGCGCGGGGGTTCTTCGCCTGGTTCTTTGTGATCACCATCCTGTTCTCCGGCGGGCTAATCCCCTGGTATATGGTGATCCGCCAGACAGGCCTGATTGACAAATTCTGGGCGCTGATTCTCCCCGGCGCGCTGCCTGTGTTCAACGTGATCCTGCTGGCCAATTCATTTCGAACCATCCCCAAAGAGCTTGAAGAGGCCGCAGCAATGGACGGCGCGGGGCACTGGACCATTCTGTTCCGCATCCTGCTGCCCATGTCGCTGCCGGTGCTGGCGACGCTGACCCTGTTTGTCGCCGTTTCGCATTGGAACCAGTGGTTTGACGGGCTGATCCTGATGAATTCGCCAGACAAATACCCGCTGCAGAGCTACCTGCAAACGGTCGTCGTCAACCCCGACCCGCGCATGCTGACGGAGCGCGACCTGGGCTTGTTAAAGGTAATCAGCAACCGCACCACCCGCGCCGCGCAAATCTTCATCGCCATGATTCCCATCCTGCTGATCTACCCGTTCTTGCAGCGCTATTTCACCACAGGGATTAAGTTGGGGTCGGTTAAGGGGTAAGGGGCCATCCAGCAGCTCCGGTGGTAATTCTCTTTCCGGACCTTTTTATGTATACTAAAGATCTCCCACTACTGACACGGCGCTGATGACCAATCACCGCCTGTGGATCCTGTTCACCTGCCCGCAGGAGATTTCTGATGGCTAATTCTCGCTCATCGAGCGCCGTCGCTGGTGCAATACGCGCAATTCGCGCAGCATCGCGGACTGTGGTTTTCTTTTTCAAAGTCTTTCCGATGCTGCCGTCACGGCCCATCGATTGGGTAACCAGCACGCCACGGGTTGAAAATGCACGCTACCCAACCTGTGATGGAACGGCTGAGGGCGACCTCTATCTGCCGTCAACAAGCGGTCCCCACCCCGGCATTCTGGTCTGCCTCGGTGTCGTTCCGTTCGGCGTCGAACACCCGCAGGTTTCGGTTCTGGGAAAGGCACTGGCTCGCGCGGGGTTCGCGGCGCTGCTTTACTGGTCACCTAAAATGCGAGATTTCCAGCTTGACCCGATCGACATCGAGAACATCCCTTTAGCCTACCGGTGGTTGATTGAGCGTCCTGACGTCGATTCCACCCGCAGCGGGCTGATCGGCACCTGTGTAGGCGGCTCCTTTTCCATCATGGCAGCCGCCAGCGCGCTCATTCGAGACCGCATCGCCTTTTTATCTGCTTACGCCCCCTATTCCTCGATGGAAACGTTCGCAAGAGATATCGCCAGCGCCTCGCGTACCGTTGGCAGCCGGCGAGAGCCGTGGCAGGTCGATCCACTGACCCGCAAGGTCTTCATCCATTCAGTGACTGCCCATCTCGAGCCCGGTGAAGCGGAACAACTGCGGCAGTCTTTCGCCAGCAGTCCCCCTGCAGACCTGGACAGCAGCACCCTGTCGCCAGACGGGCAGATCATCTATGCTCTGCTCGCCGTAAAAGATGTGGACGGTGCGTCGTCAGCGCTGCGCAGCCTGCCGCCTGTTCTGCAGCAGCGTCTTGCCAGCCTCTCGCCGGTGAATTATTTAAAGGATATCCGCGCTCCGTTGATCACCCTGCTGCACGATCGCGGCGACCAGGTAATCCCCGTGAGCGAGTCGCACCGCCTGCTCGCAGCGCTCAACGGGCGTGAAGGGATTTAGGGATTTATTACACCGAAATGCAGTTTCAACACCTCGACCCGGCGAAAGGAAAGCTGCCGCTGTTTCATTTAATGCGAGAATTTGGCAAATTCATCCGCGCGGTGTACCCGATATTCTGGCAGTCCACGAAATGAAGAAGGCCCTGTCCCCTTTTGGGGAGTCTGCCTGGAGCGCAGACAGCCGCCCCAAAACTAAACACGTGCCTTATTTCTCTTTGAAATATTTGCAAGAAGTGATAAAATGTAACGGTACCGCGTTATTTTCAACGTATTTCTGACTTACCTACCCACTGTGGGGAACGCCGACCCCAACATTTAGTGGAGCCCACTTTTTCTGTGGGCTCTTCTTTTTGTGCCTGCCCCGGTAAAGTTCAGGTAGACAAACTGTAAAGTCAGGGGAGCGTTTATGGACACCCTATATGGTAAAATTCAGTGCTTTTTGACCAAATAATGATGTGTTCGGCTTGATCCGATTAATGGTGATAAAGAAAGAAGATGGCAGAAATCCTACTCGAAAAAACAATTCCCGCCGGGCTGGCGGAAGAAATCGCCTCCCGGCGAACATTTGCAATTATTTCTCATCCTGACGCCGGGAAAACGACCCTGACCGAAAAGCTCCTGCTGTATGGGAATGCAATCGAGCTGGCGGGAAATGTCCGCGCGCGCCATAACCAGCGCAAAACGACCTCGGACTGGATGGAAATGGAGCGCGAGCGCGGAATTTCAATTACCTCTACCGTGCTCCAGTTTTCCTACCGGAACCGGATCCTCAATCTGCTCGACACGCCGGGCCATGAAGATTTTTCGGAGGATACGTACCGTACGCTGTCTGCCGTCGACTGCGCAGTGATGGTGCTCGACGCCGCGAAAGGGATCGAACCTCAGACGCGCAAGCTCTTCGAAGTCTGCCGCATGCGCGGCATTCCAATCTTCACTTTTATCAATAAAATGGACCGCCCGGCGCGGCACCCGCTCGAGCTGCTGGATGAGATCCAATCGGTGCTCGGTATGGAGCCGGTTCCCATGAACTGGCCCCTTGGCGACGGGCCGGACTTTTTGGGGGTTTATGACCGCAAAACCCAGGGCGTTTATCTCTACAGCCGCACCAGTCACAACGAGCGCATTGCCCCTGAAACCTTCCTCAGTCTTGATGCCCTGCATGACCGGGGGATCATGAGCGAGCAGCGGTTTAAAAACCTGAAAGACGACCTGGAGCTCCTGGAAGGATTGGGGTTGACCTTTGACCTCGACCGGGTACTGTCAGAAGGGCAGACCCCGGTCTTCTTTGGCTCTGCCCTGACGAATTTTGGCGTCCGCCTGTTTTTGGATGCTTTTGTCGATTATGCGCCCCCGCCGCAGGCTTACCCGGCTGAAACCGGTAAGGTTGATCCGGCTTCGCCATTTTCGGGGTTCATTTTTAAGATCCAGGCCAACATGAATCCCCGCCACCGCGACAGCGTGGCTTTCCTGCGCATTTGCTCCGGCAAGTTCGAGCGCGGCGCATCTGTCATCCATACGCGGACGGGGAAAATCGTAAAGCTCCAGCGGCCCTATAAAATGTTTGCAAATGAGCGCGAGGTGATTGATGATGCCTATCCGGGCGATATCCTCGGCCTGCCCAACAACGGCGAATTTGCCATCGGCGACACGCTTACCGCCGACCCGAGCGTTGAGTTTCCCCCGCTCCCGCGCTTTGCGCCCGAGCACTTCGCTCTTTTGCACAACCGCGATATTGGAAAGCAGAAGCAGTTCCAGAAGGGCTTACAGCAGCTTGAAGCGGAAGGAGCCGTGCAGGTTCTTTACGACGTTAACGCCTTCCGCCGCACGCCGATCCTGGCAGTGGTGGGTAAACTGCAGTTTGATGTGGTGCAGGCCCGGCTTGAGAACGAGTACAATGTCTTTACGAACCTCGAGCCGCTGTTCTACACCATTGCCCGCCTGGTTACAGGCCCCGAAGAAGTGATCGAACGGCTGCCTGCTCGTGATGATTATCTGCTCGCCCGTGATTCGCGGAACCGGCTGATTGCCCTTTTCAGCGCGCCGTTCTATATGAATTACTTCAAAGATAAATTCCCCGAGATCAATTTCGAGAAATTCTCGTAGTGTTCCAAAAATGTGACGATCTGTCAAATAGAAGCAGGTAGGGTAATTCCCAGGGTAGAGAGAGGAAACTTCTACCTGTTTTTATATTTACCTCTGGTTAGAATATAGCCCAACAGGATTATTATCCTTGAACGGACCTATCCCCTACCACCGGGAGCCCAGCCCAAATATATTTCGCGGTGGTTGTGGTCATCTATCATCCGTTCTCCGCTACTGCCAGGTCGCCAGGGGGCAAATGATCTGGCAGAGTGCGTTTAAATTGCCTTCAAACATTTCACTTCACTGATAAAATCAAGGAAAGCCCTTCCGGTATTTAAACTGCCGCTATTCGACAGCCGCCAGACAGGCGGCCATCTGGCTGCGCCCGGCGGGCATACATCCCCATTTAACGGAAGCTTTTCCGACGGAGACCAGTGAAATGAAGAAGATGACATTCCGAGAGATGAACCTGCGCGTGTTCCAGCGGAAACCCATTGCGCATGTTCTTTTCCAGCCCCGCTTCGAGCCGTGGTACGCCTGGCATAAGACGTTTAACCAGATGCCCCCCGCTTATGCAAACATGGAAATACGCGACCTCTTTGACGACCTTCAGGTTTCCATGCGCTACATCCATTACTACACCGGCGTGCCCGATCCTGTGATCCGTACGTTTGACCCCGAAGTGGAGATCATTGAGAAAATTGAAGGCCGCGACTGCGACCGGATTTACCGCACGCCTTATGGAGATCTGCACGAACACCAGAAGCGGACGGTCGATGAAGAATGGCGAACGGTCGTCTTCGCTGCAAAGAATGTTGATGACCTGAAGAAACTGCGCTGGCTCTACCAGCACACCCATTACAGCTATTCTGCGGAATTTTTCAAGATTGGCAGCGACTTTATCGGCGAACGCGGCGAACCGCAGTTCTGGCTGCCCAAAAGCCCCTATCAGGCGCTGGCGCTGAACTGGATGAAGCTGGAGCACCTGATCTACGCAATTGCAGACGCACCTCACGAGGTCGAGGAAACATTGAAAGCAATCGACGATTCCTACGACCCGCTGCTCGAACAGATCTGCCAGAGCGAGACGGTAAAAATCATTAACTTCGGCGAGAACATCCACGAGGCGCTGTTCAGCCCGCGCTACTTTGAGCGGTACCTGCTGCCTTATTATGAGAAGCGCGGAAACCAGTTAAAAGCAGCGGGCATCTTCAGCCACATTCATATCGACGGGTACTTCACCTCCCTGCTGCCCTATCTCAAAGACCTACCATTTGACGGTATTGAAGCGCTGACGCCTACCCCTCAAGGCGATGTTCCCCTGGAAGTCATCAAGGAGCACATCGGAGATAAAATCCTGCTGGACGGCATCCCGGCGGTGCTCTTTATGGATACTTATTCACGCGAAGACCTGTTATCCTGCGCTCAGCAAGTGGTCGACCTGTTCTATCCAAACCTGATCCTCGGCGTTTCGGATGAGGTGCCTGAAGGAACAGGCCAGGAAGCAATTGAGCGCCTGCGCCTTGTCTCTGAATGGTGCCGGCGCTGGCAGCCGCCCGCATAGGGCTTCCCTATGACCAACCAGAGATTTTTACTCTAAATTAACCTGATTGAATAAGCATAAATCCGGTAAAATAGGGCCCATGTTTCATCCAAGGTAAATTAGGAGTAATATTGTGATTAAAGCCCATGCATGAATCCGTCGAGCAGAGCAAAAACCAATCCGTAATCTGGCTTACCATTGTCCTGGTTGTACTTGTCATTCTGATCATCTTCGTCTCGAGAGAGATGGAACAGGTTCGAACCTTCATTCGCGAAAGCGGCTGGATCGGGCTCCTGGTAAGCATTGGCCTGTATGCCCTGCTGGGCGCATCGCCTATCCCATCTGAACCGCTGACCATCCTGATCAGCACGATTTTTGGACCGCTCACAGCGACCCTGGTCGCCGGGACGGGCAATCTGCTCGCCGCGCTGCTGGAGTACTATATCGGCGAGCGGATCGGAAATGTCGCCAGTTTTGAACAACGGCGAGAAAAACTCCCCTTTGGTCTGGGAAAATTCCCGGTCGATTCCGCGATCTTCCTTTTAGGCGTGCGTATGCTGCCGGGTTATGGGCCTAAGTTTGTCAGCGTACTCGGAGGGATCTACCGGGTGCCGCTGTGGCGCTATATCTGGACGGCAGCAATCCCGACCTTCGTGGGGGCCGCTATCTTTGCCTACGGCGGCTTTGGCCTGCTCAACCTGGCCTCATTTGTGCCTGTTCCGTAGCCACACACGATTGTATAAATCAAAAAATGCGGGCGCGCGCCCGCATTTTTTGATTATGTGAAACTCAGAAGGCTATTTTACAGTCGTCGTCAGCGTAAAGGTTGCCGAATCCACCGCCGGGACAACCATGATCACGTAATCCTGCGTTGCCGGGAGCGTGCCCGTCCAGGTCGATACGCCCGCTTGCGAGCGAACCAGCGGCTGACCGTCGTCCAGCCCGTAAATCGTGAGGGCAAGCTCGCTGTTGGAGGTGATCGTCGCCGTCATGGTCTGCCCCTTCATGGCGCGAAGTAAATAAGCTACCTGGTTGTGGTTAGAGATTTTGCCATCAACCGAAGCTGAAACAGCGCCAGAGGCAAATTTGATCCGCTGAGGGATGGTCACGCTGAGAGTAAATGTGGCATCCTGGCTGCCGCCGATAATCTGGATCAGGTAGTCGCCATTGGCGGGCAAGAACGCCTGCGCGATCGCGCCGGTCACCTGGACCACCTCAGCCTGGTTGGAAGCCTGCAAAATGCGCATGCGCAGGTCAGAAGCCGCAGATGTGAAAGAAGCCATCAACAGTTGGTCCTTCTGGGCTGAGAGGATAAAGCTTTTTGTCGCGCCGGCGCTGACCTGCCCATCCACAGCGGCTGTCGTTGCGCCTGAGGCGAAATTGATCCGGGTCGAAGCAATGGGTGTCGGGACCGTGCCAACCTTGATTTTGGCAAAGAGCGGGTATGTTTTCGCAGCGCCAAGGCCCACATATTGATTGGAGGACCCTGATTTGACCAGGAACTTCCATTCGCTGGTGTAAGTCCCTGCCTCAGCCGGCGCAACCATGTTGACTGAGATGTCGATCATCTGCCCGGGCTGAACGGCGCCGGGCAGCGAGACCTGATCCGGCACGCCTAATTTGCTTCCACCGGTAAACGCCAGCGCGTGGAGCGCCTTGTCCGGTCCCCAGGTGCAGGTCCCGTCATTGCGAACCCGCCAGGTCTTGGTAAACGACGCGCCGGGTGAAATCTGCGAGTTATCTGGAATGGTGACATCAGCGACGAATGCCGCCAGATAGGTGCAGGACTGCCCGGAATCGGTACTTGCGCTTTCTGTCTGAGTCGGGGCTGCGGTCCTGGTTGGCTGGTCGGGGTTCGGGGTTGCCGTCACGACAGGTGGGATCGTCGCGGTAGCAGCGGACGAGGACGAGTCTTGTGTTGCCGTAACTACCGGCGGGCTTGTCGGCGTGCTAATAATTATTTCTGGCATTTCAGTTGGTGTATTGGCGGCAGGAAGGCTGCACGCAGTCTGCACCAGGGCAAGCACAAGAGCGACAAGAATGATTGATCGATACGGCTTCATAATTTTCTCCTTCTTTTGAGCGCATGACGTGAATCCAGTAAAAGGCCCGCGCTCATACGGTTAAAACGACAAAGCCGTATCAAAGGTTCCCAGATATAAAGATTCAGGTCCAACCATTACGCTGGTTGGACCTGAAAGAAAAAACAAAAATTATTTCTGTTCTACCGGCTGAACAGGGGCTTTCTGCTGCTGGCAGTCACAAACATTGACTTCCACGTTGACATGAATGACCTCGTCCAGATCAGAGAGCAGATTTTTGTAATGCTCAACAGGCTGCGGATTGTGGGTCACCAGCGATATTTCTGCCGCGTATTGACTGGAATTGATCCGCCAGATGTGCATATCGGCAATCTGGTTATCGGCATCCGCTTCGACGGCAGCGCGCACTTCTTCTACCAGGCGCCTATCTGCGCGCTCATCCAGCAAGATGCTGCCAGTATCGACCAGCAGCCCGCGCGACCACCGGATAATCACCGCCGCGCCGACAATCCCCATCACGGCATCCATCCAGATCCAGCCAAGCGCCTTGCCCGCAAACAGGGCAATAATCGCTAGGACTGAGGTAAGCGCATCAGCCAGAACATGGAAGTAAGCGGCTTTGATATTATGGTCTTCATGCGTGTGATCGTGCTCATGGTGCTTGTGATCATGCGCATGCCCACCCTGCAAAAGCAGCGCACTGACCAGATTGACCGTCAACCCGATGCCCGCGACCACGATCGCCTCGGTGAACTGGATGGTCTCTGGGTTGAAGAGACGCAACAGCGACTCAAACGCCATGAGCAGCGCGACGATCAACAGAACAATCGCGCTGGTGAAGCCGCCCAGAACGCCCATTTTACCGGTGCCAAAGGTATAACGCGGATCGTTGGCATATTTTCGAGAATAGTAATAGGCCAGCAGCGTGATTCCAAGCGCAGCGGCATGCGTTCCCATGTGCCATCCGTCGGCTTGCAGCGCCATCGAGCCAAACGCCATCCCCGCGCCAATCTCGATAATCATCATCACGAGGGTCAATAGAACGACTTGCAGCGTCCTCTTCTCATTTTCCGAGTTGTTGAGATGAAAATGATGGTTGTGCTGCCACTTTTCCAGGGTATGAATTTGCATAATGGGTTCCTCTACCAATAAACTATCTACCGGTGCTGAATATGGCTTAATCCCAGCTCAAACAATTCCAGAATATGATCGTCATCCAGAGAATAATAAACCTCCCGGCCCGCTTTGCGAGGCTTGACCAGCCGCTGATTGCGAAGCGTACGCAGCTGGTGAGAGACCGCGCTCTGAGTCATCCCCAAGACAGCCGCCAGATCGCAAACGCACAACTCGGTCTCCCGCAGCACGGAGATTATCCGCACACGGGTGGGGTCCGAAAGCGCCTGAAATGCCTGCGCCAGGCGCACGGCAGTCGAGTCATCCACCAGGTTCTCCAGCGCTGCGCTGACCTGCCCCTCGTGGACATAAGGATCATCGCACCGGCTGACCTGCTCAACACTTTTTTGATCCTGTATCATTCCATTCTCCAGGAAACATTTGAATATATGAGCAATCATTCATATATTACTCCGCAAGCCGGAATCTGTCAAGGGGAGGTTAGACCTCATCCACTTAAGCGACGCAGTCGCACCTGCTCCTGATCCCAGGAGAAGGAGGCCGGGTGAGGTCGGAACCAGAAGAAGGAGGCGACTATTGGCCCACGAGTTGGGGAAAACCTATCATCCTCCCTCCCCGTCTATGCATCCTCAGGCTTAAGCAGGACGATGATCCCAATTGCGCCGATATCGGCAAACAGCATGGGCGCGAAGATCGGCGCGCCGCGGATAAAACGCTCACTGACAAACTGCCCGACAGAAGCCAGGTTTTCACCGGCGTGCAGGCCCGCGCCGATCACGCCAACCAGGATCATCAACACCATCGCCACCAGATACCAGAAGACGTCGCTCGGGTTCAGCCGGTCGATAAAGCCAACCGTCACAGATACGATGACGGCAAAAACCCCGGCTGCAAATGGCACCCAGACCCAGGGATTTTCAAGGCCCCCGCGCGCGTGATCCATCACCGACGAGATGACTGTGAACAGCGCAGCGATCGCGACAACAAAGAAATAAGCCCGCGTTTTGCTGTAGGGAAGGCGCAGGCGCAGCCCGCCGGGGAGAATCAGCGTTCCGCTGTCTGGCGCCGATTCCTGCCAGGCGGCGCTCATGCCCAGGATACCGATCACCGCGAACATAATTGGGGCCAGCAAGGGCGGCGCCCATACCAGCACAGACAGCGACACCTGCTCGCCTGCCGGCGCGTTTGGCAGCACAGCCCGCACCAGGTGGTAATAGGTGCCCAGCACGCCGATGACAATACTGGCGAGGAAGGCCAGTGTGGCCATGATATTCGCCGCCATGCGGTTTTTGAAGGCAACCAGCCCGGCAGCCAGCAGAGTTACGCCAAGAACCGGCCCGCCAATAATCGGGATCCACTCACGGGTAACAATCGTGCCGGAAATTACATGGGCCAGGTAAGTTTCAACCCCAAGGAGGATTTCGTTGACCGCCGCCATTAACAGCATGAACTGATCCCGAGAGAACGGCAGGCGCACTCGCCGCACAGCCGGGATCACATCAGCCAGGAGATAACTGGTCATTGGTTGCCTCCGACGCCTGTCTGCTGTTCCTGCCCGTTCAGCATTGATTCAGACATTTCGCGCAGCTCTGCCAGGGCCTTGAGCACTTCATATGCACCGTGCCACTGCGTGTAATCCGGGCCCTGCATCCAGACGCCAAATTTCGCTGTCCGGCCCCAGTGATGCCAGAGCTCATAATAGGTGAAGTCAATCGGCTGGTCAAACGGCGCAGCGGTCAGCATATTTTGCTCTTTCAACGGCTGCATAATCTCATCACTCTCGCGCACCCATTCGTTGACCTGCTCGGTCGCCTCGTCGGCAGCAGCGTAGAAGTCGCTGATAAAGTTCTCATTGTGGCACTGCAAACAGACACCCTGCATGCGAGTGCGGTTATCCTGATATGCGGGCCGCCGTTCAGATACCGGCGCGAACAGATACCACGTCAGGCGCTCGCCCACGTCATGGGTAGTTGCCGCTGACCCAAAGGCGCTCATGTGGCAAACCGCGCAGGTCGCCGCGGGGAAGTCGTTGACCGTCAGCGTTCCGGGCTCAGCATCCCAATTCCAGTCATCTCCGCTGGTCTTATAGGCAATCCCGTGCGGAGACTCGTGATAGATCTCCCACTGCGGGTGGTCAGGGCCAATGTGACAGTGGTTGCAGGTTTCGGGTTTACGCACCTGTTCCAGGCTAAATTCATGCCGCAGGTGGCACTTCTGGCACTGGCCGACCGAACCATCTGCCGCGGGCAGGCCGATATTATGGCAGGACTCGCAGGCAAACTGGGTGATCCGCTCACCTTCAAGATCATAAAGCACGCTTCGCTGCGCGATCGGCCCCAGTTCTGCTTCGGGGATCGAACGGTACTGCGCCAGAAGCTCCTGTGAAAGCGCCTCAGGCCCGGCATATGCGACATAAGCCGGCAGCCCGTGTCGGCTTTGAGAAAACTGGCGCACTTCTGCAACGTGGCAGTCCTGGCACATTGCCGTGGTCGGCGAGCGCAGTACGAAAGTCCCTTCATGAGCGACCGAGCCCGGATACCCCTCATCCACCTCGTGGCAGTCTTCACAGGCAACCGACGCTGCTGCCATCGTGCTGTGCCCGTACTGCTCCACAATCCCAGGGGTCGTCCGGCGGTGACAGGTCACACATTCGTTCGTGCTGGCTGCCAGGGCATCCACTCGCTGCGCTTCTCCTTGCGGAGAAAGCGCATTCGCCGCGACGCCAATGAGAAGCCCCAGCCCAAGCACGACAATCACTCCAACAAGGCCAATCACAAGAACCCGCCCGGTGCGGAGAACGCTGCGCGGTTCGTTCATATTCTCTTCTCCTTATGCAATCCGTGATAATACTCGAATGATTCGGCCTGTTACCCACTTGAAACTCGCCAGCCATTCAGGCCTGAACGGCTGCTTCTCATATTATATTAATATTTCCAGAATTAAGATACAGCCTGGGCACAGGGAATATCGCTTCTATGATATGCTTAATTTAGTGAATCATAATCATCACATTTATTTATGACAGCCGTCCCCAACTCCCCCAACTCACACCACAGATGCCAGGAGAACACACTGGAACATCTATTCGACCGCGCGCCTATGGGGACGGCTGTATTCGATCGAGCCTTCCACCTGCAGTGGTTTAATCCGGTCTGGGCGAGATTTATTGGCTGCTGCGCGAATATTCCGGGAGATAAAATAGCGCCCGGCTGCAGCCTCGCAGATCTTTCTCCCGAGATAAAAAAGCTCTTGAAGCAAGTGAAGCAGCGCGTACTTGCCGGAGAAGTCTACCGGGCTGAGAATGTGCGCTGCGAAAATCAGGGGGTCGTGTCTTATTGGGACAGCGTATTCACCCCCATTATGACCGGGAACCGCATTACCGGCATATTGAATATTCTCATCGACGTATCAGAAAGGGCGCTGGCTGAGCAGCAGCGCGAGCAGGAATTCACCAGGCTTCAAGAGAGCGAGGCTACGCTGCGCTCGCTGATCGAAAATGCTGTGGGATTCGGGATTTACCGGGCTGTAATCGCCCCTGAGCAGCCCTACGGCGCAAAGATCACGCTGGTCAGCCCGTCAATCTGCGAAATTGTGGGGATCGATGACGCTTCCGAGTTCGCCAGCTGGTTCGAAAATTTGCATCCCGATGACCGGGAGCGCGTCGTCCAGGCCAATCGAGATTCGGTTGAGCGAGGCGTTCCATACAATCAGTACGCCCGGTTCTATAACAAGGTCAAGAAAGAGTGGGCCTGGGTGCATACGCTCTCAAACCCTCACTTTGACGAGAACGGCAAGATCGCATATTTTGACGGCATGGTGATTGACGTCACCGGGCAAATGAACCTGAAAGAGACCGAACGCCTGCGCAAGGCAGCAGAGGGCCTGCGTGAGATTATCGAAATCATTAATTCCAACCGCCCGCTGCAGGAGATTCTGGACGCCATCGCCGTTCAGGCCAATCAGCTTCTCCAGGCCAGTTCGACCATGATCCGGCATGTTTCAATTGACGAAGACACCGTCTCGACCGTCGCCAGCTACAACCTCCCGGCTGCATTTGAGCAGATCCGAACGCAGCCCTTTTACCGCGCCAGTACCGATCGTTTGCTGCTGTCGCGCCAGCCGGTCGCCGTGACCGATGTCACCGCGGCGTATACCCGGCGGCTGCAGGACCCTACCCTGACCGACCTGCTCCAGCGAGCCGGAATTGAGGCAACGCTGAAGCACTACAAAAGCATGCTTAAAGTTCCCCTGTTTGTCAAAGATGATATCTACGGGGCGATCACCTTCCATTTTGAGGAACAGAGAACTTTTCGCCAGGAGGACATTCACCTGGCAATGATCCTGGCGGACCAGTCGGCGCTGGCGATTGAAAATGCCCGGCTGATGGAGCAGATAAAAGAAACAGCGGTTATGGAGGAACGCAACCGCCTGGCGCGCGAACTGCACGACGCCGTGACCCAGACGCTTTTCTCAACCACGCTGATCGCCGAGGTCTTACCAAAGCTGTGGGAGCGCAGCCCTGCCGAGGGGATCAGGCGAATGGAAGAACTGCGCCAGCTAACCCGCGGCGCGCTGGCTGAAATGCGCACGCTGCTGCTGGAACTGCGCCCGGCTGCCCTGGCGGATACGGACCTGCCGGACCTGCTGCGCCACCTGACCAACGCGTTTATCGGCAGGGCTCGCGTACCGGTCTTGCTGCAGTTGGAAGGGCAGCACCCCATTCCGCTGGATGCAAAAGTAGCCCTTTATCGCATCGCGCAAGAGTCGCTGAACAATATCGCCAAACATGCCGAAGCAAGCCAGGTAACGGTGTCATACCAATGCAGCGAGGATCAGGTAGAGCTGATTGTTGCGGATGATGGGCAGGGCTTTGACCCAGAGAATCTTCCGCCCGATCACCTGGGGCTGGGAATCATGCGCGAGCGAGCTGCGCAAATTGGCGCTCAACTCGCCATTACCAGCAGCCCCGGGCATGGAACACAGGTCAGGGTGCATTGGAAGCCCGAACCAGAATAGAGCTGCCAAAGAGAGACTGAAAGGAAAAGAGATGACTGAACCGAAAACCATTCGCGTGATGATTGTCGACGATCATGCTGTGGTACGCAGCGGCCTGAGCGCCTTCCTCATGATCTGTGATGACTTTGAGCTGGTAGGAGAAGCGAAAAACGGCGAACAGGCGCTGAAGCTGTGCGATCAGGTTAAACCGGATGTCATCCTCATGGATCTGGTTATGCCCGGCATGGACGGCGCAACCGCAACCCGGCTGGTGCGCGAGAAATGCCCTGGCGTTCAGGTGATCGCCCTGACCAGCTTCAAGGAACGGGAGCAGGTCCAGTCGGCGATCCAGGCAGGAGCAATTAGCTACCTGCTCAAAGATGTATCCGCTGAGGAACTTGCCAGGGCGATCCGCGCAGCATGCGAGGGGAAACCCACGCTGGCCCCTGAAGCGATAGAAGCGTTAATCCAGTCCACCTGCCACGAAACGCCCAGGCCCGGCAGCGATCTGACCGAACGCGAGCGCGAAGTCCTGAGGCTGATCTGTGAGGGGATGAACAACCAGCAAATCGCAGACCACCTGGTGCTGGGGCTCTCGACCGTCAAATCGCATATAAGCAACATCCTCTCCAAATTGGGTGTTTCATCCCGCACGGAAGCGGCATCAGTTGCCCTGCGGTATAAGATTAATTGAAAAGATCTTCTTTATCAGAGGGGGTCCAAAAGGAACGTTTGGACCCCCTCTGATAAAACTTCCACACAAGTCGTATAAGACACAGCGTTCAGTTCTTCGCCTGGGCGTCAATGGCTGCGCCGGCTATTAGCCCCAGCGCAACGCCTATCCCTGCTCCATATATCATCTCATCAAACAATATCATTCCAAAGATAAAACCAATCGCCGCTCCAATCGAAATCCCTAACCCTACATATGTAGTTTTATTCTTTTTATCTGGTCTGCTTTCCATACGATAATCCTTTCTAGAAAAACCGCTTTCAAATAGCCCCTTAGTTCAACCGGGGGTTTTTAATATAGATCAGACCCGCGATCACCCATTCGAGGATCAACGCGATCCACAGCGGCAGCATACTGCCGCCAAAGTCAGCCGGCAGAACGGGCAGCAGGCCAAGTGCCGTGTAGATGGCGGCGTTGAATAATACCGCCGGCAGCAGGCCCCCATTCGTCCGGTTATAGATCCAGGTGTAAAGGAAGCTCGAGATGACTGCCTGCAAAATGAACCAGACGGCAGGCAGATTCGAATGAAAATTTCCAGCGATAAAAAACAGCGGAACCTGCCAGACCGTCGAGGCTGCGCCAAGCAGCAGGGTCGCCCGGATATTTCCGAACTCCTGCATTAACCTGGGCAGGGCGAAACCGCGCCATCCAATCTCCTGCGCCAGCGCTGAGAATATCAGCGCATACAGGAAAGCCGCCGGAACGAGGAACCATTGGTCAGGCATTACCAGCAGGTGCGCAGAGCCGGAATAGCGCGGGGGCTGGCCGCCCAGAACGATGTGCAGGCTCAGGCCAATCAAGAGCAGCACAGCCGGGCCAAAGACAACCAGCAGGTACCACTTCCAATGGCCCCAAATGCCGGCAAGATGGATCGCAACCCGGTGCAGCCCCTGCTTTCCTTCGTCTAAATAGATAAACAACAGGCCGGCAGCGCTCGGCGCAAACCCGGCGAGCAGCGTGAGCGCCTGCACCGGTCTACCAGTGAATGCCTGAGGGATCCAAATGATCCACCCGGCGAGAAAAGTCAGCGCAAAAAAGCCAATCAGGACCACCTCATGGGTTTTCCAGGATTTTGAGAACCTCAGCAGCAGTCGATCTGCCGGGGACTGCTCTTGTTTCACGAACATAGCCAGCTCCTTATATCGGGCCGCCTGAGCGGCAGTATTGCGCGCGTTCTGCGCCGCGCCGCCCTGGAGACCTGTATCATCAAAAATTTACACACAGAAGATACATTGCAGCCAGCCGCCGGGCAACCTACCTAAAGCCGAAGAATTGCCGTCATTCGTCGGGAATCAAACCTGTCCTCCTGACCAGTGGAAGATCCTTCATCTGGAGGATGGATTCTGCTGCCTGTCCATTTATCCTTAAATCCATACGGTTTGCTCAGAACCGCAGTCCATCCATTACAGGGATTGGCATGAGAAAAGTTCTCGTAAATATAATGAAAGCCGTTGTTTGCGGTGCGGTATTCTTCGCGGGGAATATGGTGGCGAGCATTGCTGTCGCCATGATCGGGATTCCCACTCCGGCAGCTCCAGATGGAACGGACCCGGCGCGCCTCGTGCTCGGGCTGCTAGCTGCCAGCCTGGGTATCGGCGCCCTTCTGGCCTACCTATCCGGTAGAATCACAGCCAGTTGGCCGCTGCGCTGGATGGTCCTTGCCAGCTTTGGTTGGATCATCTATTCATTCACCAACAACCTTGAAGCATCGATCTACACCACTTATGCGTCCGCTTCAATCTACAAACTGGTGACGGACCTGGCTGCCTTCCTGTTGTGCGGGCTTACTGCAGCGCGTCTTTTTGCGCCTGTCCTTCCGGCTTGCCAGCAGGCTGCCGGGCGATCTGCCGGCTCGTGGGCCTGGCGGCTGATTGTGCTGGAGATCGCTTTTCCGGTCATCTACCTGTCTTTTGGCAAACTGATTGAACCTTTTGTCATCGATTTTTACCGCCAGGGACAAATGGGCCTGGCCGCCCCCGGTTGGGACCAGATCATCCCCATGCAACTGCTGCGCAGCCTGTTGTTTTTAGCGGTCAGCCTGCCCGTGATCTTTTTGTGGACCGGGTCGCGGCGCAGCCTGTGGGCATCGCTGGCGGCGGCGCTGTTCCTGCTCACCGGCGGCTTCTACATGATCCAGGCTTACTGGTACCCGGCCAGCTTCCGGCTGCTGCACAGTCTGGAGATTCTGTGCGACTCGGCAGTATACGGGGGCGCGCTGGCGCTGCTCCTGTTTAATCCGGTGGAGAAGACCGCTGGTGAAAGGGCAGCCCAGGTTCAACCGTCTCTTGAAGGCGCGCCGAAATGAGAATTATCCTGGCAGATAACCGGAAGGAGGTTCGCTCTGCGCTGCGCCTGGTGCTGGAACAGCGTGGCGATCATGTGATTGTCGGCGAATCGCAGGACGCGGTGAACCTGATCGCCCAATCCGGGCGGCTCTGTCCGGACGCCGTCATCCTGGATGCGCAGCTGGCGGGGCTGCAGGTCGGAGAACGCGCGAAAGTCCAGTCTCTCACCGAGCTGGTTGAAGCTCTGCGCCGCCTCTGCCCATCCATCCGCATGATTGTGCTTGGCAGCCACCCCGATCTTAAAAATGAAATTCTGTCTGCCGGGGTCGACGCCTTTTTCTGTAAAAGCGACCCCCCCGATATCTTGCTGGAGCTTCTGGCTGATTTAACAAATTAATGGTGGGAACAACTTAATAAAAGACAACGTCGCAAAAATTTGCGGTGCCACAGACTCTTGCGACGTTGTCTTTTTATTTCAGCAGTTTAATTCTACAGTCCTATAAGGACGAACACGCCAAACTCGGGGAAGGTCGTATCAGGTTTGAACTTCAGCCCGATCGGCTGGGCCACCGAGTGACCGGTCATCTTGATCGTCAATCCCTTACCGTCATAGGTGCCTTCCAGCACGTCGCCAAAGTAGT
>Ga0134094_1000535_pt1 | contig 45654 bp, 38 predicted proteins | sample 5_1taG_FD_94458 | JGI IMG/M metagenome (GOLD analysis project Ga0134094, IMG submission 94458) | Switchgrass degrading microbial communities from high solid loading bioreactors in New Hampshire, USA - 5_19_20_110_A1 metaG | ecosystem: Engineered > Bioreactor > Semi-continuous > Anaerobic >... | reverse complement strand
CGCCTGGGAAAAAGCCGGGTGGATCTGGTACGCGGCGCTGACGAAAAAATTGACCAACACGTCCAATTTCCTGGATGCCGCCAACGCCACCTATGCCGCCGCCGGGGAATTGTTCGGCATCAACAGCCTCGAACAGCAGGCTGTCCGCCGGGGCTGGGCCGAAGTGGGCATCGAGATTGCCGGCGAACCGGCCCCCGCGGAGCCTGACCCGGATGCGCTGGGCTGCCTTCCGGCGCTGTTCCGTATTTTCGGCAAAGGGACCCGGTGAAATCACGGGCTTTTCGCGTTGAGCAAACTGGAGGATGAAATGCGCGTTCAGTTTGAGCGGACCGGCGGATTTGCCGGAATTTGCCTGTCGGCTGTGATTGAGGGCGATTCGCTGCCTGAGAAGGAGCGCAGCGCGCTGGAAAATGAAATTGAAGCGGCTGGCTTCTTCGACCTGCCCGAGAGCATCCAGGGGCAGGGGATTGCGCCCGACCGTTTTCATTATGTAATCACAATTGAGCAGGGAGGCCGCCGGCACAGGGTTGAGGTCGGCGAGAACGGAATGCCCGCTGCGCTTCGCCCGCTGGTACAGCACCTGGAGCTGCTGGCCCGCCTTGCCCGGTGACCGCTACGTTAATCACGGAGGAGAGAAGGACAATGGAAAATCGAACGCGTTCAAATGTTGCCGGCGGTATTTTGCTTATTCTGCTGGGGCTGGCGTTTCTATCATACCAGCTTGCGCCCGGCCTGTGGTCGTGGCTCGACCTGGAATTTAGCTGGCCCTTGATTGTTGTGGGCGTCGGGCTGTTCTTTTTGATCGCTGCGCTGATCAGCGGTGAGGCAGGCCTGGCGGTTCCGGCTTGCGTCATCGGCGGAATCGGCTTTCTGCTCTACTGGCAAAACGCGACCGGAAACTGGGGGAGCTGGGCTTATGCCTGGGCGTTGATTCCCGGCTTTGCCGGGGTCGGCACCATTCTGATGGGGCTGATTTCAGGGCAGCGCGTCGGCGCGGCGATTGAAGGCGGCATCTGGGCGATTGTGGTCAGCCTGGTGATCTTCTCGATCTTTTCCGCGATGTTTGGCGGGATCAACCTGTTTGGCCCGTACTGGCCTGTGCTGCTCATCCTGCTGGGTCTCATCCTGATCGTCCGCAATTTCCTGCGGCGCTGACCGGCTGGGCGCAGGCAGCTTTACAGAAGGCCCTTCTTCGTCTCGATCGAGGACGGGCTGCTGCCGGGTTTGGAAGCAACCCGGTTGCGCCCGCCCTGTTTTGCGTAGTGGTTGGCGTCTCCTGCGGCGTCGATTAGCTCGGCGAGATCCCAGTCCTCGCCCTCGCGCGCTGCCAGCCCAATACTGACGGTCACTTCCAGCGGTCCCAGGCTGGTCTGTACCGGCGATTCCAGGATTGCCTCGCGCACGTGTTCGGCGGCGGCATACGCGCCGTTGATGTCGTTTTCCGCCAGCAGGATGACGAATTCATCCCCGCCGTAGCGCCCGACCACGTCCACTTTCCGGACGGCGTTTTTGCAGCGCTGCGCCACGGCTTTCAGCACCTCGTCGCCCACGGCATAGCTGTATTGGTCGTTGAACTGCTTGAAATTATCGACGTCCAGCAGCAGGGCAGCCAGGGGGCGGCGAAAGCGGACCGCCCGGTCGACCTCATGCTGCCCGATCTGGAACAGCCCGCGCCGGTTATACAGCCCGGTCAGTTCGTCGACCACCGCCAGGTGCTGCACCTCGGCATACAACCGCGCATTTTGGATCGCCACGGCAGCATGGTCGGCAAAGGCTTTCAGCCGTTCGGCGTGCGCCGGGGTGAAAAAGCCCGGGTAGCTGCTGTCAATATTGAGGAACCCGATGATCTCGCCCTTATAGTTGATCGGAGCCCCGGCGTATGAGCGAATCCAGTAGGTCGCCAGGCTGCTCATCCATTGAGGGTCGTTCTTCACATCGGCAATGATTATCGGCTTGTGCGTCTGGGCCATGACCCGCAGCGTGGGCGTCTTGCTGATCAGGAAGTGGCTCTGATCGATCAATTCGCCGATTCCGCGCTCGACATAGCCGCGGTGGCGGGTGATGGTTGCGGTGTCGCCCTCAACCATCATAATGCTCGCTGCATCGTGCTGAACCACCCGGCTCATATGCGCCAGGATGCGGTCCAGTACGACCTCAAGCTCGAGCGTGCTGGTCAAATCGGCGGCGATATCGCGCAGGGCCTCGGCAAACAACCGCAGCTCGCGCTCCGAGTTTTCGACAGCTTTGCGGTGGGTGATATCGCGCGCTACGCTTAACACTGCCGGACGGCCGGCATAATCAATCAACTGCGCGTTGACTTCCACCGGCAGCATCGTCCCATCTTTGCGCGCGTAGGCGGTGGTGATCAGGAGGTGGTTATTCTCTCGCAGGATTTTAAGCCGCTCGGGGACTTTGCTCAGGTCGTCGAGCGTATAGAGTTCGTAGGCGTTGATCTCCATCAGCTCATCGACCGTGTAGCCCAGGTGCTGGGCCGTCATCTCATTGACTTCAAGGAAATTGCCGTCGAAATCGTGAATGAAAACCGCGTCGGTTGCGCGGTTAAACAGCATGGCGCTGCGTTGTTTTGCTTCCGCCAGGGCAGATTCCGCGGCCTCTCGCCGGTCCCTTTCGATCTGCAGCTGCTCCTTGAGCCCGGCCGCCCTTGATGCGGCTGCCGACAGAATCGTCAGGATGAACAGCACCGCCGCGGCTGCGACCAAATGCAAGAGCAGGGACCCGTCCGGCTGAGTCAGGCGCAGCAGCAGCAGTACCGCGGCTGCAATCCCCGCACTGGCGGCGAAAGCGGGTTTGTAATGGATTTGGTTCTGCAGATCTCGAAGTTTGGTCGGAATGCTCATCCGGATATATCAAATTTTTTAGTACACGGCTAAGATCTTTTCTCCATTTTACATGAATTTTTGCTATTTGAGCTTTTAAAACCCCCTTCTCCCGGGATCGGGAGAAGGTAAGTTTCGCGGCAGCGGTATTCATCCAGATGGCGAACAGCCTGGGCCGCGAAACTCGGGATGAGGGCATTCCTCTCACCCAACCTCAACATTCAGGCAGATTGTCGCCACCCTGCGCGCGGCAATTTGCACCCTCACAGCGCCGTCTTGCGCCGGAAGGTCTTCCAGCGGGTTTTCCAGCACATCGCACAGCTTCGCGGAACGGATTCGCAGCAGCCCCGACCCAATCTGTACTTCTTGCTCGCTGCCGCTGGCGTTCAACAGCCGCACGACGATTCCGGGGCCTTCCCATGCCGGTTTGACGTGCAGGGTCAGCACAGGCGACTGCGGGTCCGTGCCGTCGGGCAGCTCGAGCAGCGAGCCGCGCTGCGGATAGACGGTTTCCGCCGGGGGCTCGCCCATATGCTGCAGCAGCGGCTGACCGGCGGCTGCCTCCATTCCAAAGCGGTGCGCCTCGATCTCGTTGAAGCCGCCGGCATGGGGCCGGACGCGGTAGCGGGCGTGGACGCCGCCGGGCTGGTGCGCGCGGAAGTTGGTCTCCCAATAGGAATTGGTTACCCAGCCCAGCAGCATCGCCCGCGCAAGCTCGAATTCGCGCTGGTAATGGCCGAAGTGAAAATCGCCAAACTGCACCATGGGGTTTTCGGGCAGCGCGATGGTGACGCCAAAATCGTCGTTGGAAAAGTCCACCCAGCCCTGCGCCGTGTAGTAGTCGCGGCAGGTTCCGGGCAGTTGATCCTCTCCGGCGGTGATGGCCTGCCCGCCCAGGTCGAGCCGGGCGGCTGCGCCGGGCACGGCAAAGGGAAAGACGAGATACGTCGCCTCGGGATGCGTGGTCAGCCGCATGTCCCACCACGATTCGAACTCGACATAATCCGAACCGCCGCCGGGCAGGAATGCGCTCTGGATTAGCATTCCCTCGACCCCCGGCGCTTCAAGCGCCTGAATCACCCGCACGCCGTCAGGGGCATGGTAGACGCGGTGGACCAGCACGCGCCTGGGCTGCGCGCGGATTGCCCGCCAGCTGGTCTTCCAGCCGCTCTCGCGCTCGAGCACGTCGCTTTCCCATTCCATCTCGAACAGCGCCTTGCGAGGCCAGGGCAGCGCGCGGTCGGCGACCTCTTCGTGAATAAACTCGTGCAGCGCATACCCGGCGGTGTCGTCAACCAGCTCGCGGTCCAGCCGCTTATCATAAAACGAAAGCACTCCGCCCGACTGCGTGTCGAATTCCAGGCGGAACAGCTCGTTTTCCACGGCGGCGTCTTCGCTGAACCCTGTCGTTTGCACCGCCGCCAGCGAAGACCGCGGGATGACCCTGTAGCCCAGCCCGGGAACGTCCACCGGCGGGACGATATAGCACGTTTCAGGGTGAATGCCGTTGGGCAGCGCCGCCGCTTCAGCCCACAGGTTGGTCGACCAGGAGCGGTCCTGCGCGTGCCGTCCGGCAGTGGCGTCGTCAAGCGTTCCCCGCGGCTTTGCGACGTGATAAGCCGCTTCGCCCGAAATTCGCCGCGGCCACGGCAGCGGGTTGAATACCAGCAGGTCGTCCGGATTCTCGCGCTGCACGCAGCGGGCCAGATCCGCCAGGGCGTCGCGCTGGAGCATCAGGCTCAGGCTGCGCGCGGTGTAGGCATAACCGGCTTTGTGGTGCCACTGCGCGGCGGTGTCTTCGCTTTCAGGCGCGCGCAGCGAAACGTCCGCGCCCCAGGTGTGCTCGTCCCACAGGATCAGCGACTTCCAGGCTTCCGCGCGGTAGCGGTCAAAAGCCCGCGCTGCGTGCAGGGTCGGCAGCGAATTGGCAAGCCCAATGGTCGCGGCGGCGGCTGCGTCGGCGGCGCGCAGCCTGACCCGGCTGGCCCGGTTGATGCGCTGCTCGCGCGCGCTTGAAATGCAGCCAAAGTTCCAATAGTCGGTCCAATCGCCGCGGTAGACCGGCAGGCGGTCTGCGTATTGTTTCACCGCGCCCCACCACATCGCCGGAGTCGCAAAGATGATCCGCGGGCATTTGCCCTGCGCGTTCCATTCGTCGATAAACGTAGTGAAGCCCTCGAAGGCCGGGCCGTTGTCGCCAAAGGGATGGTAGCTCTGGGCCATCAGCACCGGCAGGGGATAATCAATTTCATCCAGGCGCGCTTCGATCCTGGGCCACCATTCCTGCTCGAGCATCTCAGCGCTGCGGCCAATGCCAAAACGCCAGCCCGTATCATACGGCCAGCCGTTATAAGCCAGGATGCGCCGCCCGCTGGGACCTTCCCACCAGAACACATCGGGGCGGTGCAGCGGCGCGCCGCCAAAATGCGTGTTGATCGCCATCGTAAAGCCTTCGATGCCTGCGTCCAGCAGCAGGTCGACCAGGGGCCAGTTCTCGCCGTTCACGTCGCAGTTCATCGCGTGGGTGATCGTGAATCCGTAAGCTTCGCGCAGCAGCCGCACAAGCCGCAGCGATTCGATGATCTCATCGGTGTCCAGCAGCGGGGTGATGTTGGCAAACATGCCCGTGACCTCGATGTGCCCCGCCCGCTCCAGTTCGACAAACCGGTCAATCTTACCGGCAGGCGCGTGCTGAAGCCATTCATAGAACACCGCGGTGTTTTCAACCGTCCAGCGAAACGCGCCGTCGCTCTGCAGCCCGGCGTATTTATCCGCCAGCCGCAGCCCTTCCTCAATAAACCGCCCGTGCAAATCCCAGACAATCGGCTGGTCGTGCGTGTAACCCACATCGGTGTGGCTGTGATGGATCAGATACAGCGTGTCCACCTGGCTCATCGTATTCCTCCTGGAAAATTCCCCCTCTTGCTGGTCAAATTGTTGTAGATATTTTCGCCAAAATTTGTCATTTTTGCAACCGGAGACGAACATCGAAATGCGCGATACAATAGCAGGCGATATGAACAGAAAAAGATCGATCTACCCTGATCTCAGCCGGCGGAGGGACTGGTGAGCGGCTATACCCCATGGGCGCGGGCGGCGCTGGAGCAGTATCCGCTTCGCGTATCCGCCGGTCTGGCGCGCCTGCGCTTCCTCGGGCACTCCGAAAACCTGACCTTTCGGGTTGAAGATGCGGACGAGGTCGTTTACCTGCTGCGCCTGCATCACCCGGTGATCGCCTATTTTGGCGGCGCGCGCCAGAAACCGGAGATGATCGCCTCAGAACTGCTGTGGCTCGAGACGCTGGTCGGTGAAGGCGGTTTTGCCCTGCAGAAGCCGGTCCGCAGCCGCCAGGGTGAGCTGGTCACTTCGATCCAGCCGGAGGCGGGCAGCAGCCCAATCCCCTGCACCCTGCTGACCTGGCTGGAAGGCGCTCATTTTGCGCCTGCAGCCCCTGGCGCGCTCGACCTGATCTACCGGTTTGGCGCGCTGGTCGCGCAAATGCATAACTTTGCCGGCGGCTGGCAGCCCCCCGAGGGTTTCGCCCGCCCCAGCTACAACCGCCGCTACTTTCAGCGGCTCTTCGCCCGCCTGCTGCGCGGCGTAGACCTGGGCGTGTACTCAGAGGACGTTTACCGCATCTTCCGGGCAGTCAGCCTGGAAGTTCTCGGCGAGATCGAAGCGCTGTCCTGCGATTCGAGTTCGTGGGGCATGATTCACGCCGACCTGCATGTGGGCAATTTTCTGGTCAATGATGGGAAGGTGTTCCCGATTGATTTTTCTTACAGCGGGTTTGGGCATTATCTCTACGATGTCAGCATTTGCCTGGTTGGCGGGCTGAAGCACGACCTGCGCCGCGCCTTTCTGGAAGGATACCGCAGCGAGCGCGCGCTGCCCGAGAGCGCCCGCCGCGCCGTCGAGTCCTTTGCCCTGGCGAGCGCGCTAAACTACTACGCCTACCAGATCGACAACCCCGCCGAGCAAAACTGGCTCAAACGCCGCCTGCCCGAGGTCGCCGCCGGAATCTGCCAGAAATACCTGAGCAAAGAAGAGATTTTATATGACTTGTAGATAGAAATCGCAGGTAAATAAAAAGCGAGGGGCTGTCCAATGTTTTTTGGACAACCCCTCGCTTTTTTTTCTAGAAACAATCTACGGGCAGATCATCACTTTCTTGACGTTCTCGATGCCCTGCTCGATCGTCTCAATGCCGCGCTGGAATTCCTCCAGCGGAAGGCGGTGCGAGACCAGCCCGTCAACGCGGATTTGACCGCTCTGCAGCAGGCTGACCGCCTGGTAAGAGTTGCGCACCGAAGTGAACGATGAGAGCACCGTCAGCCCCTTCTGGAAGATCTTGAATGCATCGAGGCTCATGGACTTTCCGGAAGGCGGCACGCCAAACAGCAGCACCTTTCCACCCGGGCGGGCAAAGTTGATCGTCTGCTCCATCACCGGGATCGCCCCCGTCGCGTCGATGACCACGTCGTAATAATCGGTTTTCAGATCGTCCAGGCTGGTCAGGATCTGGTCCGCGCCCAATTCGGCGGCAAACTGCACCCGCGCTTCGTTCTTGTCAACCACCGTCACGTGGCTCGCGCCCTGCAGCCGGATTCCTTGCAAGAGCAGCGCGCCAATCGGCCCGGCGCCCAGAATCACCGCCTTATCTGCCAGGGCAGGCGCTAACCGCTGAAGGCCGTGCAGCACGCATGAGAGCGGTTCAACAAAGGCAGCCTGCTCAAAGGGCAGGTCGCCGGTGTGGAAGACCGCTTTTTCCGGCGCGGTGGTGTATTCAGCCATGCCGCCCGGGCGGGTGACGCCCACCGCCTGCCAGTTCAGGCAGAAGTTCTGGCGGTTGTTCAGGCAGGCTTCGCAGTTATCGCAGGCAATGTTCGGTTCCACGGCGACATGATCGCCCGGTTTAAATCGCGTCACCGCGCTGCCAACCGCCTCGACCACCCCTGAGAACTCGTGACCGGGGATGACCGGGTACCCGCCCAGGTATTCTCCGCGGAAGATGTGGATGTCTGTCCCACAAATGCCGCTTGCCATCACCCGAATTAAGACCTCGTCCGCGCCCGGCTCGGGGCAGGGAACCTCAACAATTTCCATTACGCCTGGCTGCGCTATCCTGGCTGCTTTCACTGCATTACTCCTTCTGATAACTTGTGAATGATTGTATAGGCCCGTCCCATTCAGGGGTGGTGATCTCCTCATACTTCCCACCCGTGTACTCGCCGATCACCTTGCGCCAGAAATGCTGCGCCGGGACGTTCTCGCGGATCTCGGCGACGTGCCAGCGCCCGGGAAAGCGGTCAAAAATCTTCCAGGCGGCATAACGGCCGATCTGGCGGCGGCGGTATTTGCGCAAGATGAAAAATTCGGCGATGTGGTGCGTTACCTGCCCGTCTTCTGGCCTGACGGTGTCGCGAACAAGCACAAAACCGGCCAGCTTCCCATCCACTTTGATGAGAAAAGGATAGCGCCCGGGTTCCGTCCAGTAGCGGTCGAGATATTCGTCGACAAAGCGGCCTTTTTCGTCTACGTCATCGCCGGTGAATTCGGTGAAGTCGTAGAGATAAAGGTGCATGAGGTTCTCAAGCACGCCTTTTTCTGAGGACTGCGCGGGCAGGATTTGCACGCGATCTATTATACTCTTGCTTTCATCCATGGGTTACTGTTGTGAAAATCAGCCACTGCGTTGCCAGGGTGAACCAGTTCGTCGAATTGCTTCAACTCGTCGTCGCTCAGCGTCATGTCCATGACCGGGATGAAGCTCTCCATGTGCTGAAGAGTGCGCGGGCCGATGATTGGCGACGTGACTCCCGGCTGGACCATGCACCACAGCAGGGCCAGCTGCGCGGTGGTCATGCCGCGCGCTTTTGCCATCTCGCCCAGCTTGCGCGCCACCTCGACGCCCTTCTGCGAGATGCGCTCGGTGAAGACCTGCCCGGCGCGCGCGCCGCGCGAGTCTTCAGGGATTTTGCCGTCGTCATAGCGCCCGGCTAAGATCCCGCCTGCCAGCGGCGACCAGGGCAAAATCGCCAGGTTATATTTCATCGCCAGCGGAATCAGCTCATTTTCGATCCGCCGGTCGAGCAGGTTATACGGCGGCTGCTCAGACACAAAGCGCACGAGGTTCATCTTTTCGCTGATTGCCAGCCCTTCCATGACCATCCATGCCGGGAAGGTCGAGCAGCCGATGTACAGCACCTTGCCCTGGCGGACCAGGTCATCCAGCGCGCGCAGCGTTTCATCCTGGGGCAGGTCCAGCACGGGGCGGTGCAGTTGGTACAGGTCGATGTGGTCGGTTTGCAGGCGGCGCAGCGAATCCTCGCAGGCTTTGATGATGTGATAGCGCGAGTTGCCGCGCTCATTTGGCCCTTCGCCCATCTGCCCGTGAACCTTGGTCGCCAGCACGACCTGATCGCGCTTGCCGTTTGCCTGCAGCGCCCGCCCGACAATTCGCTCGCTCTCGCCGGCGTTATAAACATTCGCCGTATCGATAAAGTTAATGCCTGCCTCGAGCGCGCAGTTGATAATTGCATGCGACTCTTCTTCAGGGGTCGGCCCGCCGAAGTTCATTGCCCCCAGGCACAAAGGGGATACCTTAACGCCAGTTCTGCCCAAATTGCGATATTCCATGTGATCTATCCTCCAACCTTTGATTGTGATGATGCTGTGTATGCGGCGCGAAGCCGCATACACAGGCGAACACCTCTGCCTATCTGCGCGTAAATTTCCGGATTGTGTATTCCGGGTAGCGGGGTTTCATCTCGCTGACCTCATCCAGCCGTTTCATCTGCGATACATCCAGCGACCAGCCGGCAGCGCCCAGGTTCGTTTCCAACTGCTCCATCGTCCGCGCGCCGATGATAGGGGCGGTGACGCCCGGTTTTTGCATCAGCCAGCGCAGCGCCACCTGCGCCGGGCGCTTGCCGGTTTCTTCCGCCACCGCAAACAGCGTATCCAGGATCGTCCAGGTCCTTTCGTTTGCATAGGCGTCCCAGGTTTCGTCCCAACCCTGGCGGCTGGCCTCGTCGACGCGGGTGTTTTCGGGCGGTCTTTCCATCCCCCGGCGGTACTTGCCGCTCAGCCACCCGCCGCGCAGCGGGCTCCAGGGGATGATGCCGATCCCCTCGTTCAGGCACACCGGCACGAGTTCAGATTCGGTCTCGCGGTCGAGCAGGTTATACAGCGGCTGCAGGCATGAGAACGCCTCCCACCCGCTGAACTTGCTGATATCAACGGCTTTCTGTAACTGCCACGCTGCGTAATTGCTCGCGCCAATATAGCGGACCTTGCCGCTCTGCACCAGCCGGTCAAGCGTCGAGAGCGTCTCTTCCAGCGGCGTGGCGTCGTCCCAGGCGTGCACCTGATACAGGTCGATATAATCGGTCTGCAGGCGGCGCAGGCTGGCTTCCACCGCGCTCATCATGTGCTTGCGGCTCAGGCCGATGTCGTTTTCGCCGCTGCCCATGCGGAAGCGGACTTTGGTGGCGATCACGAAGTCGTCGCGGCGTTTATTTTTCAACCAGCGCCCGACAATCTCCTCTGAAGCGCCGGTGCTGTATACATTGGCTGTGTCAATGAAATTCCCACCGGCTTCGACAAAGCAGTCCATCATGCGGAAGCTGTCCTCTTCGGTCGATTCGCGGCCAAACGTCATTGCCCCCAGGCACAGCTCGCTGACGCGCATTCCGGTTCGCCCTAGAAAACGGTAGTCCATCATTTCCTCCCTTAACAACAGATTATATAGATATATTATCCCTCAATTCCGCGGCAGAGCGTTTGAAATTGGGATGATATTCAACCTGTGAAAAAAGCAAAATGCAGACGGGGTCTGCATCAGGATGAATGAAAATGAGTGGCTGAGACACTTGAGCCGTCAGACGAATGCGTCAATCAACAAAGAGCGTTGATTGACGTTAAACGAATAAACGAATTGAACAAGCGTTCTAATTCTCTATTCGTTCCGCGAAGCAATTCGTTGATGGCTCCCCGGTTCATTTTCGGGATAAGAATAAGCCTGGCGGCTTTGCGCCCTTAGCGCCTTTGCGAGACATGCTACCGCCCTACTCGGCCTTCAGGATATCCTCATCATACGACATTTCAAGCCGCTGGCCGGGCTGCAGAATCACAAAATCGCCGTCCCAATCGCCGTTGAGCAGCCGGCGGATCAGAACCAGGTCTCCGGCGACTCGTTCAAAGGCCCAACCGTGGCGTTTGGCCTCCTCTTGCGCCTGGGCTTCCACCGCCTGCCCGCCGCCAAGGCCCATGTCAATGAAGGCGGCCCGGCTGTAATGGCTCTGCCAGCCGCTCATGGCTTCCATCAGGTAGTCGGCGTTGTCTTTGCCGTACTTCGCCACATATTCATCGTACATTTCCTCGACGTTAAACCCATCCATCGCCGCGCCCAGCACAACCTTTTCGCCGTCCTGCGTGCCGCGCTCGATGTAATCCTGCGAATACCAGTACGTGCCGGGGGATTTCTCGTGTTCTGCCTGATAGCGCCCGCGCCCGCCCAGGAAGAGCGTGATGCAGTCGTGCGCCTTTGGGATAACAACCGGAACATCTCGCGCGGTGATCCCCGCGGTGGCCCGCCCGCACAGCCCGTAGACCAGCGCAACCGCGTCATATCCCTGACCGGCGGTCGCGTCAATTTCTTCCTGCAGGCGCGCCTGCAAACCGGCGGGCTTGCGGTGCAGGCCCAGCCGGAACAATGATAAATCAACCAGGTGCGGCGACTGCGCCGCGCACAGATAAATCAGGCGGGCGAGGGCGTCGCAGCCGAGAACTTTTAAGCGCATGGGGGCTATTATACATGGTTTACATATTCTCAAGAAGTAAAATCAGCAGCAGCAGCGCAGCCCCGATGACCAGCAGCTCGCGCGATACGGCAGGGTCAAATTCCTCGTCCTGCGGTTTGCTCATTCGCCCTGACGGATCATCTTCCATCCGCACGCGGATCTTTGCCCACTTGCGCGGCAGCGATTCGCCCCTGCTGAATAAGATCAGTATGGTCACAGCCAGGGCTGCCCCGAAAATGGCTCCGTATAACAATAAAACTTGCTCCATATTTCTCTCCACCCATTAAGCGCGATCTACAAAAACCACGGATACGTCTCGGGATCCTGCACTTCTTCCTCCTATGCCGGGCGGTTCGCCAAATGCTGCGTGAACCAGTCCCTTGCCAGGCGGGCGACCTGCTCCAGCGTGCCGGGCTCTTTAAACAGGTGACTCGCCCCTGGGACGATCACCAGTTGTTTCTCTAACCCGGCGTTCATATTTGCGAGCGCCCTCTCGTTCAGCGGTATCACCTGCATGTCTAATTCCCCGACGATCAACAGCGTCGGGGCTTCTACCTGCGGAAGTGATTTGAACGCAAGGTCGGGCCGCCCGCCCCGCGAGACGACCGCCCCGACCTTGCCGGTTCGCTCTGCCGCAGCGGTGAGCGCAGCCGCCGCGCCGGTGCTGGCCCCAAACAGGCCCAGCTTTAACCTGCCGGTCGGCGGCTGCTCGCCTAACCAGTCAGCCGCGCCAATCACTCGCTGCGCCAGCAGGTCGATATCGAACCGCAGGTGGCGGGTGTAGCGGTCTATTTCTTCCTCTTTGGCAGTCAGCAGGTCAAACAGCAGAGTCGCCAGCCCGGCCTGCTGCAGCTCTTTGGCGATAAACTGGTTCCTTGGGCTGTGACGGCTGGAGCCGCTGCCGTGAACAAACACAATCAGGCTCTCCGCGCCTTGCGGAACGTTCAGCATTCCTTCGAGCTGCACAGAACCGGCCTGCACCTTAACAGCCCGGTCCCCGGTCTCAACGCCCTTGCTGGTCGAGTCCTTGATATTTTTATCCCGGAGGTCTTTCTCCAGGTCATCTGTCTCGCGATCGAATGGCCGCCGGTCTCCTGACTGCCCTTTCGATTGATGCCATCGCTTAAACATGACCACTCCTTAAACCTGGTAAACGGGGCCGCCTGTCTGTTAAGGGCAGGTCGAATGCTTGCTCTCTGCCTGCGCCAGCAGATCGCGAACCTCTTCGTCGCTTGTTTGGGAAAAGTCCTCGTACCACAGGCCGACGCCGCGGAAGGGCTCGGGCGTGGCTGCGCAGACAATCTGGTCAACCAGGGCTTCGAACTGGCGGCAGGTCTCGGGGGCTGCGGTGGGCACGGCGACCACAATCTTTTTCGGTTCTTTCTGCCGCAGGCTGTCCACCGCGGCGAGCATGCTGGCTCCCGTCGCCAGCCCGTCGTCGACCAGGATAACAATTTTCCCTCGCACGCCGGGGCGAGGGGCGCTGCCGCGGTAGGCCTGCTCGCGTCGTTCCAGCTCCTGGCGCTCGCGCGCTGCCGCGGCATGAATATCTGCATGGTCAATTTGCAGCGTCTCTACCACCTCGTGGTTTAGCACCAGAATGCCGCCCGAGGCGATGGCTCCCATAGCCAGTTCTTCGTGACCCGGGACGCCCAGCTTGCGCACCAGAATAATATCGAGCGGGGCGCATAACGCCTGCGCGACTTCATACCCGACCGGCACGCCGCCGCGCGGCAGAGCAAGCACAACAACGTCATCCCGGTTCTCATATTCCATGAGTTCCTGCGCGAGCCGTCTCCCGGCGTCACTGCGGTTTTCAAACAGGCTCACCGTGCTTCCTCCAGCCCCCAATAAAAACCCCAGCAGGCGTCGATCCGCAGGCCGGAGATACCTTTCTTTGGCTAAATTTATAAGATCAAATAAACCGGGTAAAGACGGACTTGTCCTAGAAAAGTCAGGGGGAATTCCCTGCGCGCGCAAACCGGTCTTTAATCCGTTGGCAGGAGCAAAGAGGGAATCTCCTACCAGATGGATAGGATGAAACCGGTTTGTAACAGCTTACCCGGTGCTTTATATTGAACCTGTAACATACTTCCGGATGTATATCAGGAGAAATGGGTATGGAAGAAAGAACAATCGTTGTCAAGAAAAACAGTGTCGGCTCCTTCCTGCAAGGGGTGATCATCGGCGCGGCGGTTGCCATGCTGTTTGCACCGCGTTCCGGTAAAGAGACGCGCGATATGCTGAATGAAAAGAGCACCGTCATTCGCGATAAAGCGACGACAATCGCAAAAGATACCCGCGATCGCGCTCAGGTAGCCCTTCACGACGCGCGAAATAAGGTCGAAGGGACGATGAAGAACGTAAAGCACAATATCGAGGAATCGGCTTCCGAAGAAAACAAACAGTTGAAAAAGGAGTTGGAAATCTCCGAGGATATGGAGAATCCATCGTTTCCGCTGTAGAAACAGAGTCTTACTTGTTTTTCATGCAATCTCCCAGGCTGTGCGCACGGCCCGGGAGATTGCAATTTAATCACCCGGTTTTCAGATCCTGTGGTAGGATATGAAAGATGCATTTCACTTTGGGGAAGATGGCGTGGCTGCGTGAGGCGCAGCGCGCCTAAAAAAGAAATGCACCCGGATATGAAGGATTGATTGAGCGATTGTATTGGTTTTGTTATACAATTATGTAGGACGTGCTTTCGCCTGTCTTAAATTCGGAATTACCCTATCGGTGCGAAAATAGAGGAGGATTTATGGGGAAAATCCGTGTTGTGATTGCGGATGATCATGCGATTATGCGTGTTGGCATCCGGAATATCTTATCGCGGTCAGAAGAAATCTCAGTGATTGGCGAGGCAAGTAATGGGGCAGAAGCAATAACCCTTTTGGACGAGGTGAAGCCTGACGTTCTGATATTGGATATGGAAATGCCGGTGATGGATGGGGTTGAAGTGGCCCGCCGGCTGCAGGAAAGCAAATCTCCTGTGAAAATCCTGGTATTGAGCGCGTACGATGACCGCCAGTATATTGTTGAAATGTTAAATATGGGGGCGAAGGGATACCTGATCAAAGACGAAGCGCCCGAGGTCATCGTGGATGCCGTCATCGCAATTGCGAACGGTGAAGACGGCTGGATCAGCCGCAAAGCCGCTGCCCGCCTCGGCCGCTAGACCTGAAAAGAAGATTGGGGCCGTCCAATTGTTCTTTTGGACGGCCCCTGTATGTTTTCACTCGATTAAGACAGTTTCACTCAATTAAGACATTATTCGCGATGACCGATTCAAAGGCCAGCTCGGTCTGCTCGACCAGCACAATTGTCACCGGCCGCTGCGCCAGAACCTGGACTTTTCGCCCGGGCAGCACGCCGTAAGCCTGCAGGTGCTGCTTGTAGGCCGGTGAGAGCTCGCCAAAACCGCGGATGGTCACCTGTTTGCCGGTATCTGCCTGAGCGAGCGTAAGGGCTTTCCCAACTGCCGTGGTCTTCTTCCCGGCATGCTGCCTGGTCGATTGGTTAGCGTGTGTGAAGCGTAGACTCAACATGTTTCGTTTCCTTGCCTCCGGGCATTCTTTTTTGAAGTTTCGATTGCAGCCAGGTCGCCAGTCGCGATCCGGCGGGGTTGATGTTTGACGCGCCGCAGTTCGGGCAGCAGGCCATCGAGCAGCCGTCGTGGAGCGGGCACCCTCCGCAAGAAGGGTTCAATTCAGGATTGAACGCGTGACCGCATAAAGTACAGGTAATTGTTTTATTTTCCATAGGTTTACCCGTTCCATCCAATCAGCACCAGCAGCCGCTGCAGCAGACCGCCGACCAGCATGGCAAAGGGGAAGATAAACAGCGTCATTGCAAGCGCAATTTTGCTGCCGCGCTCTTTGATGATCATGAACAGGCTGGCGATGCAGGGGATGAACAGCGTGATCGTGACGATCGATACCAGCATCTGCACCGGGGTCAGCAGCCCCTGAGATTCCATTGCGAACAGGCCCGTCGCGGCAAAGTCGCGGCGCATCAGCCCGAGCAAGAAAGCCGTCGCAGCTTCAGGGGGCAGGCCCAGCCAGCCGGTGACTAACGGCTCGGCGGCTTTGATAATCGCCGGCAGGATATGGAACCAATCCAGCAGGAACAGCAGCAGCGTGCCGAGCAGGAACAGCGGAACCGCTTCTTTGATGTACCATTCCAGGCGGGCGGCGGTTTTCACCAGCACGTTTGAGAGAACCGGTAGGCGCAGGGGCGGCAGCTCAACCAGCAGCGGTTCGCGCTCGCCGGGCATAAGCTGGGCAGCCAGCCAGCCGACTGCGAGCAGCAGCAGGATGACAATGCCAACCCAAATCGCCGTCGCGGTGAACGAGATGCCCGCCAGCAGGCCCATGACCACGCCGAGCTGCGCCGAGCAGGGGACCGCCAGCGCGAGCAGCAGCGTCACCAGGATGCGGTCGCGCCGCGAGGTGAGGATGCGTGTGGTCATCGTCGCCATCGTCACACAGCCCAGGCCAAGCACCATCGGCAGCACTGCCTGCCCGTTCAGGCCCATGATGCCGAACAGGCGGTTCGTCAGCACAGACAGGCGCGGCAGGTAGCCCGAATCTTCCAGGATGCCAAACATGATAAAGAAGGTGACGACAATGGGCAGCAGCAGCGCCAGGGCGTAGGTCATGCCCATCGTCCACAGCCCGTACTCGCCGACCAGGATCTGGCTGAGGAAGGGCCAGGGGATCAAATTTTCAATCTGAGTGGTGATCCAGGGGTTGATCACCGTCCCAAATAAATCTTCTTCAAGCAGCCCGACCAGCGTACTTGCGCCGAACACGCCCACAAACCAATACATGGCAAGCAGCACCACCGCCAGGATGGGCAGCCCCCACAGCGGGTGAGAGGCCAGGTGGCCAAGCTGCACAGCCAGGCTGGGTTTTCCGGGGTTCTCTTCGCGCAGCGCCTGTTCGGTCAGGCTTTCGACCAGGGCATTTCGGACGCTTTGGATGACCGTGACGGCGGGCTCAGCGCCTTCCCGGTCAACCCGGTCGCGCAGGCTGCGCAGCGCCGCCAGCGCGTCTTCGCCAGCATGTTCGTTGATCCAGCTTTCGCTCGCGGCGTCGCGGCTGAGCCACTGCAGGCCCAGCGAGCGGGCTGAGATGGGGGCAGGCGGCAGCAGCGGCTGCATTTCAACCAGCGCCGCTTCGATTTCCGCCGGGTATTCCACCTTCAGCGGCGAGCGCGCCGCCTGCTGCACCGAGTCGATCAACCGGTCCAGCCCATGCCCGCGCGTCGCCACAGTTGCCACGACCGGCACGCCCAGCGCGGCGGAAATTTTCTCGCTGTCGATGGTCAATCCGCGGGCGCGCGCTTCGTCCATCATATTTAAGGCGACCACCAGCGGCAGGCCCATCTCGCTGAGCTGAATGGCAAGATGCAGCGTGCGGCGCAGGTTTTTCGCGTCGCCCACCTGCACGATCGCGCGCAGGTCTTCTTGCAGCAGCACTCGTGCGGTGACGGTCTCATCTTCGCTGCGCGGTGGAAATGTCACAATTCCGGGCGTGTCGACCACCACAACATCGGGGTGGTTGCGGAGCATCCCGGATGTGATTTCTACTGTTGTGCCCGGATAATTGGACACCATGACGTACTTCCCGGTCAGCCGGTGAAACAGGATCGATTTGCCCACGTTGGGGTTGCCCACCAGGGCAATCCGGCTTCCGGGGAGCAGAGACGGTTGTGAGGAGTGACAGCTTTCCATAAATCAGGTTACCTCGTAATCATTAACTGTTAATGCAGCTGGAGCAGACACCGTACAGCGTAAGGGTGGCAGATTCGACCTGCCCGCCAAACTGCGCTTCATAAGCGGATGTGATCGTTTCAATCAAAGGCTCAGAAAACTCGACGATTCTGCCGCAGATCCGGCAGCGAAAGTGATGGTGATTGGGCGAATTTTCGTCGATGGTATCAAAGCGCTCCTGGCGGCGTTCGTTCTCGAACCAGCGCGGGTTTACAAACCCCTCTTCTTCCAGCCAGCGCAGCGTGCGGTAGACGGTCGAAAGATGCAGGCTGGCGTCGCGCCTGAGCGCGCGGCGGTAAATTTGCTCGGCAGTGGGGTGGTCTGGGCTGTTGTCGAGGACTTCCAAAATCAGCCGCCGCTGTGGAGTCATGCGGCCGCCTTCGGCATGCAGCTTTTCAATGATCTGTTCGACCAGGGGGGTGTCTGTTGATTGTGTCACAGTGTCCTGCCTTTTCATCGCCGTTTCGGGCGGGGATTGCGCTTGTTCGTGCTAGTTGCGAATTATTTGCAATAAGACTAATGCAAACCATTTGCAATAAGAAGTCCATTCAATTCTACAATGCACCCGGCTCAATCCAAAGTGAAACTTGTCACAGGGTGATTAGATAATTGTCATAAACCCGGTCTTGCTGCATTACAATTGGCTCATGGCAAAGAAACAATATTACGCCGTGCTCAGGGGCAGAAAACCGGGCATTTATGAACAATGGACAGGCGCGGACGGTGCCGAAGCGCAGGTGAAGGGCTTTCCAGGGGCGCTCTTTAAGGGCTTCCCAACCCGTGCTGAGGCGGAGCGTTTTATGCAAACCGGCGGCGTTGAAGCGCTAACCCGGCCGATCGCCCGCCCGCTGCCGGGAATGCAAGAAGCCCCAGCCATGCCCGAAGGCTGGGACGATTATAAGAAGGATCTCGCGCAGGGAAAGGTGGTGATCTTTACCGACGGCGCCAGCACGGGCAACCCCGGCCCGGGCGGGTACGGCGTGGTGATGCTCTACGGCGCGCGCCGCAAAGAGCTTTCTGGCGGGTTTCGCTGCACGACCAATAACCGCATGGAGCTGACCGCCGTGATCGCCGCTTTACAGGCGCTCAAAAAGCCTGCGCAGGTGGTGCTTTACGCTGATTCGCGCTACGTGGTCGACGGGGTAGAGAAGGGCTGGGCCCGCCGCTGGAAGGCGCGCGGGTGGATGCGCTCTGCGAACGTGCAGGCTGAGAATGCCGACCTGTGGGCTGTGCTGCTCGATCTGCTCGACCGGCATAAGGTCGAGCTGCGCTGGGTCAGGGGGCATGCCCGCCACCCCGAAAACGAGCGCTGCGACCAGCTTGCGGTTCAGGCAGCCCACGGGCGCGGGCTGCCCGACGACGCCGGTTATACAGGGGCTTGCTGAAGTTCGTGATCTTTCCTGCGAACGACCACCTTCATTGCATTCTCGATCGGGTGGTCGGCAACCAGGATCAGGTACCCGCCGCCGCCCGCGCCCGAGACCTTCCAGCCCAGCGCTTCGCCGCGGTAGACCTCGATCAACTGCCGCATGGTATTTGTCACCATGTTAGGGAACATGCAGATCTGTGCCTCAAATGAGCGGCGGAAGGCGTCGCCAAACTTCACAAGGTCTTTTGCCAGCAGGGCGTCCCAGCAGTCCTCCGCGGCAGTCGCGAGCGCTTTCGCGCCGTCCCGGTCGATATGCGTGTTGGACAGCACGTCGTACCCCGCTTCGCGCGAGCCGAGCGGAATCAGGTACAGCGACTGCTCGATCATCTGCAGAATCGACTCATCCTGCACGCTGTGGATCTGGCTTGGCCAGTATTCGCCGCAGGCGTAATCCGATTTGTTCAACCCAGGGCAGACAATCCCGATTGCGTCTTGCGAGCCGGAAACAATCTTTGTTCCGGGCGGGTTGTCGTAACAGAAAAGAATTTTCGCCAGTTTGAACGGGTCTCCGGCGGGCAGGCGCGTTCCCCACAGCTCGATCGCCGAACGCCGCGTGCTGGTCGCCATTCCTGACCGCTCGTTGAATTCAATGGTTGGTTCAATCGACACGGTGATCACCGGGCCGGGGTAGTGCTTCGAGACATACGGCTGGTCAAGCCAGCCGCCCGCGATGTCAATGCGGTAGGGGATGCAGCAGACCGAGCGCAGCGCAGTAGAAGACCGGGCAGGCAGGTTTTTATGCGGCTCTCGCTTGAGGATCAGGTACTCTACGCCGCATTCCTCGCACAAGGCGCGCTTGGCCGGGATATTGCTGTCTTCGGTGACGATCATCAGGTCAGGGCGAAGCTCCCGGAATTCTTTCTCAAAATCGAGCAGCCCCGATCCGCTGGCAATGAAGGCGTCCTTAACGCAGGAAATCGAGCGGACCATGTACAGCCGCTCCTGTTCCGGGTTAACCGGCGGGCGGTTCTTTAGCTCGTAGACGGTCTTATCGGAGCCAATGGAAACGTACAGGTCCCCATACGTGGCTGCTTCTTCAAAAAACGCGATGTGACCGCTGTGCAGAAGGTCAAATATCCCGCTCACAAAGACTTTTTTTGCCATGATTGGTGGTAGTTCCGTTCTCTGAGTTTGGATTTTTATTGCGGTAGGCCCATTATACACGGAAGCGGCAGTTTTCCTGTCGCGCTGCTGCTGCGTTAATTTGCTAAGATTGCGTCCAGATCCTCCACTACCGGCAGCAGTGACTCGTACACCTTCCAGGCATGTTTGAACCCCTCGTGCCCGTTCGAGTGAGTCGGGACCGCCAGGACGCGCATGCCCGCGGCGGCGGCAGCCTGCGCGCCGGGGATCGAGTCTTCGACTGCCGCGCAGCGCTCTGGAACAGCGCCGAGCAGGCCTGCTGCCCGCAGGTACACATCTGGCGCGGGCTTCCCCTGCGCCACCTGATCGATGCCCACCCGCACGGGGAAGTATTCGAGCAAACCCAGCCCGCGCAGGGCAATATCGACGTAATTTGAAATCGCGTTTGAAGCAACGGCCATGCGAATGCCGCGTGATGAAAGTGCGCGCACCAGCTCAACGGCGCCCGGCATCGGCCTTGCTCCGGTCTCCAGGCGCCGGATGATCTCGCTCCACGTCCAGTCGCAGCTGGCTTTGACGTCAAACTGGACCCCCGACCGGCGCATCACCAGTTCGGCGGTCTTTTCGGCGCTCGTCCCGACGATCTCAAGGAAAGCGTCGTCGTCCAGCGTTCCCCCCTGCGCTTCCGTCCACTCACGCCATACCTGGAACGCCATATACTCGGTGTCGATCAAAACGCCGTCCAGGTCAAAAATCACTGCCTGTATGGATTGAGAAGAAGGTTTCATCTGTGCTGCTCCATTTCACGAATAAAGATGTAAAGAGTCTGGCAGGGGGGTCCCGTCGATCCAGGCGCGCACCGTCTGGGCAAACAGATCCGGCGCGGTGAGCGCCCAGTTGTGCTCTTGCGCCAGCGCTGCCTTTGGCCCAAGGCTTAACCAGGCCAGGCGCGCATTGGGCAGCGCGGCGGCGAGGTCGCGCGCCGACTGCTTCATCGCCGCGTATTCTTTCTCTCCGGCGATCACCAGCGTGGGCGCGCCGGCCTGTTCTAACCCGGCGGGCAGGCGGAAGCGCTGGTTGGCGGTCATCAGGTTCGTGAAGCCGCTCTCGCTCATCGAGCGAAATTCTTCCTTAAACTGCGCGAAGTACTGCTCCGGGAGCCCTGCCGAATATTTCATATTCAGCCGGATCCAGAAATCCCAGGTTTTGAAGGGCGCGATAAACAGCCGGTAAGTCCAGGCGAAAACGCCGGGCGTCAGCCACTTCGCGCCGGGCAGCGGCCGCACCAGCGCGCTGGAGATCACCGCCCGCTCGACCAGCTCCGGCGCGTCTGCCAGCAGTTGGACGGCCACCTGCGCCCCTTCTGAAAGCCCCACCACCGTCGCCCTGCCGCCGCTCGCTTGCGCGCGGATCAGCTCGGCGGTTTTCTCGGCTGCCAGCCGCATGGTAAACGGCTTGACGGCGCGGCTCTGCCCGTGCTCGGGCAGGTCCGGCGCAATGCAGTCGAATTCGGCCAGCCGGTCCATGACCGGCGCCCACATCCAGCCGCCGCAGCCGCCGCCGTGCAAAAAGACAATGGTCCGCGCGCCGGCAGGCCCGCAGCGGCGCGCAAATAAGGGTGGTGAAGTGTGGTCAGGGCTCATCGGGTCTATTATAGCCGATAGCCGCCGGGTGAGGCTCAAGGAACCATTTGCGCCGCCCATTCGTCTTAATCATACCGGCTATAAGCAGGCCGTCTGATCAGCAAGGAAATAAAGGAGGAGCTCTCATGCGCCAGTTCTATCGACCCCTGTTAATGCTCATTTTGCTTGCCCTCTTGCCTGCCTGTGCAGGTCCCATGCCCGCGGCTTCCGGCGGAAGCCAGAAGGTCCTCCGGTCCGAAAAGCGGCGGGCCGCTGCACCACAGGTGTCTGAAGCCGATCTTGAGGCGCTGGTGGACGGCAACGCAGCCTTTGCCCTTGACCTGTACCACCGGCTGGCAGCTGCGGCGGATGACAACCTGTTCTATTCGCCTTACAGCATTTCACTGGCGCTGGCGATGACCTACGCCGGCGCGCGCGGCGAGACCGAGCAGGCGATGGCTTCGGCGCTCCACTTTACCCTGCCGCAGGACCAGCTTCACCCCGCTTTCAATGCGCTTGACCAGGAGCTTGCTTCGCGCAAGAAAGAAGGCGGCGAAGGCGCGGACGGCAAAGGCTTTCGTCTGAATATCGTCAACGATATCTGGGGACAGCAGGATTTCACCTTCCTCCAGGAATATCTCGACCTGCTCTCGACCAACTACGGCGCGGGCCTGCGCCTGATGGATTTCAAAACCGATCCCAACGCCGCCCGCCAGGAGATCAATGATTACATCGCCGAACAGACGGAGCAGCGCATCAAAGACCTGCTGCCGGACGGCTTTATCGACCAGGATACGCGGCTGGTGCTGACCAACGCCATCTACTTCAACGCCGCCTGGGCATACAAGTTCGCCGGATACCTGACCCAGGACGCGCCCTTCACCCTGCTGGATGGATCGCAGGTTGATGTGCCGATGATGCGGTTTGGTGAAGCAAACAACCTGCAGTACGCCGCCGGTGAAGGTTTCCAGGCGGTTGCCCTGCCTTACGAAGGCCTTAAGCTTTCCATGCTGCTGCTCGTGCCGGACGAAGGCGCGTTCGAAGACTTCGAAGCGGCGCTGGATCAGGAGCGCCTCGACAGCATCCTCGACTCGATGGAGCGCAGGCAGGTGCATCTCAGCATGCCCAAATTCGAGTTCGACGCCTCCTTTGGGCTGAAAGATACCCTGGCAGCGCTGGGGATGGGCCAGGCCTTTACCTCGTCTGCCGACTTCTCCGGCATGACCGGGGACCGCGACCTGCAGATCAGCGACGTGGTCCACAAAGCTTTTGTCAAGGTCGACGAGAACGGGACGGAAGCCGCTGCCGCGACAGCCGTGGGCATGCGGGTGATGGGCATGCCGGTCGATCAGGTGATTGAGCTGACCGTCGACCGCCCCTTCATCTTCTTCATCCGCGATGATTTCACCGGCGCGGTGCTCTTCGCAGGGCGAATTACGAAACCCTAAATCACTCCTCTTCCATCATGCGCAAGAAGGTCTCGACCACCTTTGGATCGAACAGCTCACCGGCCTGGCTCGCCAGGTAGCTGCGCACGCGTTTGGGGTTCCAGGCGTTGCGGTAGGCCCGGTCGGTGCAGAGCGCGTCCCACACGTCTACCACCGCAAAGATGCGCGCCGCCAGCGGAATCTCCTCGCCCTTCAACCCGTGCGGATAGCCGCTGCCGTTCCAGTGCTCGTGATGATAGTAGGGAATATCTAGCGCAGGGGCCAGGAAAGGAATCGGGGAGAGGAGCTGGTAGGAGTACACGGGGTGCTGGCGCATGATTTCCCATTCTTCGGGGGTCAGCTCTCCCTTTTTGTGCAGGATCGCGTCGGGGATGCTCATCTTGCCGATGTCGTGCAGCAGCGCGCCCCGCCTGAAGTGCACCAGTTCCTCGTCTTTCAAGCCCATTTCTTTCGCCAGCCGCACCGCCAGCTCGGTCACCCGCCGGCAGTGGCCTTCGGTTTCGTGGTCGCGCAGTTCAAGCGCCTGCGCCCAGCCTTCCAGGGTCGTGTCGTATGCCTCGATCAGCTCGCTGTGCTTGCACTGCAGATTTTGGAAGAGCGTCACGTTGTCAATTGCAATTGCCGCCTGCTCGGCCAGCATCGACAGGAAGCTCAGCCAATCGGGCTTTGCTTCAAACGGCGCGCGGTGATACAGTTCCAGAATCCCGTTCACCTGATTCTTGGCGATCAGCGGAACGCCAAAATAGGCGACAAACCCCTCATCGTAGTACAGCGAGCGCCACTGCCGGGGAATAAAAGCCGACTGCATCCGCCGGTACTTCAGGATCTGCTGGATCAGCGGGTTGTCGAGGTGGCCGTCTCTCCTGGCGGGGTCGATGCGCTGAAACCCGACGCCTGCGCCGTATATCAGCCTGCCCACCGGGCAGCCGTCCGGCTCGCCGGAAGCCAGCCTGCCGTTCTCTCCGGCGCCATTTTCATGCAGCAGGATGTCGGCGGCGTCAACATGCAGCTGGCTGACCACCTGCTCGAGCAGCACCTTGAGCACAGACTGGAGCTCGACCTGCGAGGTGATGGCTTTGTCAATGGTGTGCAGCGCCGCCATGTTCTCCAGTTGGCGCTTGATCTTCGCTTCAAACTCGCGCCGCTCCATCACGTTGGCGATCATTTCCGCCAGCAGCTTTTGCAGGGCAATCTCTTCTTCAGACCAGGGGCGTTCATGCCGCACCGATGCCAGCCGCAGGTAGCCGATCACCTCGCCTTCCGGCTTGCTATCGCTCGCCCGCCCTGAGGCGATAATCGGCACGTCCATCACCGTTTGCTCGTTTAACCTGCCGGTGACTTTTCGAAGCTGCATTTCTTCCTTGGGGAGGTTTGCCGGTGAGGAGAAGTACACCACCTTGCGCGACCGGATCTGCTCAAACCACCAGGGCGACGCGTTCGCCGGGATTCCCTGCAGCTCGTCAATGCCAAAGGTGTGAACGCCCCCGCGCGACCAACTGGCGATGCAGTCCATTTTGGTCTGGTTATCGACAAAAAGAAAGATCTGGCACCGGTCGACGCCTGTAAACTCGCCGACCTTTTTCAGGGTGCTGTTCAGCGCCTCAATCATTTGCTCCGGGCGGACATTGATGAGCTGCATGGAGGTTTCGATGATCAACCGCTCAAAATCCGCGCGGAAGCGCAGCTCATCTTCGGCCAGTTTTTGCCCGGTGATGTCGGTGGTGATGACATAATATTCCGGGTCGTCCTTCCGGCGCTGCGAGACGGAATAGCGGTTCTGGATGTAGCGACGCGAGCCGTCTTTGCGGGTGATCCAGAAAGAAACGGTTTCAGGAAGACTGCCAGTTTCGCCTGCTGAGTCGATCATCTGCTGCAGCCGCTCGTGCTCTCCGGGCGCTGCCAGCTCGAGCAGCGCCGTGTTCACCGGTTCGCCGGGATAGATCCCGAGGATCTCGGAAACGCGCGGGTTCGTATAAATGATCTTTCCGTTCTGGATGATGGATAACCCGTCCTGGATGTTCTCTGCCATGCTGCGAAACCGCGCTTCGCTTTCGCGCAGGCGGTCGCCGTCGCTGACTCGTTCGGTCACGTCGCGGAAGTTGACCAAAATGCCTTTTACGGCAGGCTCATTGAGCAGGTTCACCGCGCTGCCTTCGACCCACAACCGCGAGCCGTCAGGACGGGTATGGCCGTGTAGAAAAGGCATCCGCTCGCCGGGGAAGTTGAGCACGTACTGCAGCAGCGGCTGAATTTGAGCCTGTTCCTGCTCGGGGAGCACGTCGATGATGTGCTTCCCGATATGGTTTTCAACGCCTGCGCCTAAGATTTGGCTGGCCGAGGGGCTTGCATAGACGAACCTTCCCTCGCCGTCGATCAGGAAAACGCCGTCAGAGGTATGCTCCATCAGCATGCGGAAACGCTGCTCGCTGGCTTCCAACTGCGAGAGCATGCTGCGCCAGTCTCGCTCTGCGACCGCTCTCTGCCCGGTGATGTCCTGAATCCCGGCTTCGATGGCTTTTGCCTGCCCCTGCGGGCCGCAGACCAGCCGGGCGCTCAACTCGGCCCACATCGTTGACCCGTCGCGCCGCAGCAGGGCTGCCAGGCAGTTGTACTGGCCCGGCGATTTTTGCAACTGCCGGACAAAAGCGGACCACGCATCGAGGTTAAGCCAGAGTTCAGACGGTTTTGCCTTCTGCAGTGTTTCCAGGTTGGGGTATCTTAAGAGCCGCAGGATGCAGGAATCCGCGTATAACATGCTGCCGTCCAGGCCCAGGCGAGCCAGGCCGATGCGGAAGCTTGCCAGCATGGACTGTTCTAATGAATCCCGTTGGTCGAATATCTTTTTCATCAAATTACATTTAACCGTCGGTGGGACTTTCTGAACGTTTTATTTGGTGATGAGGCACCGCCAGATGCTAACAGACCAGGCTGTTTACCATCCGAAAAGCCCTAAAGTGGTTAAGGGTTGTCCAAGAAGGTCTTTCCTGGACAACCCCCATATTGTTATATTCTTTATCTGAAATCTGCTCTTATTATACTTGAGTATAGAAGCGCTGTAAATGACCCGACCATCTTCCGGTGAGCCCCCATGGCCGGTCCTTACAGCATCTTTGTCCCGCATTCGGGGCAGAACTTCGCGCTGCCGGCCTGCGCGCCGCACTGCGGGCAGATGCCTGCCGGGGCCGGTTTGACAATCTGCGTGCCGCATTCAGGGCAGAATTTCGCCCCCTTTGCGTCAGCGCCGCAGTTCGGGCACGTGCTGGCTGCCGGTTGGATCATTGCTCCGCCGCATTCTGGGCAGAATTTGGTCCCCGGCTCAGCGAACATGCCGCACGATGAGCATCTTGCCATCTTGCTGCTGGCCTGCTGCGCCGCCTGCCCGGCCATTTTGGCTGCCTCGCCAATTTGCTTGAAGGTATCGCCCAGCCCAAAAGCGTTCGCCAGTCCCTTCAATGCCGCGCCGGTCTGTTCCGCGCGCGCTTCGGTGATCTCATTGACCCGCGGGCTGTCCTCATTGCAGTAGCCGGCCTGTTCGTCAAAATCGGAGATGCACACGACTTTGGCGCAGGTTGGGCACTCGCGGAAGCGGTCCTTGACCTGGTTCCATGCAGCCTGGAGCTGCTCGGCGGTCAGGCTGTATACGTAGCGGGGATCTTCACCGACGACATTGTCAGCCAGCACTCCACCAACCAGCGGGACTTTGCGCAGCAGCCCGCCCATCGTCTTGCGGCCAAGGTCCTGGACGATTGCGCTTTTCGTATCCGGCAGGCTGCGGAACTCGCGGTTGCAGCATTCACAATAGAAGATTGCATAAGGGCCCATTCCATCATTTCGAACATCGTAATGAGGCATTCGGCTCGGCGCAGGCATGATCGTCTCCTTCTATTAATGTTTATGGAATATGAAAACCGGTTATTTGTTTGTAATTATCAGGTTGTGTTTTTGTGTAAAAATCCCCATCTGGATAGTTGCTAAAAAGTATTATACAATCAATTCCGCCGCGGGATACAGGCAAATATAGGGACTAACGATTTTGTACGTGAAAGTGCAGCGCTGTTTCTCCCAAATCTTTTACCCAATTTATATCGTTTATCGCTCGAATCTTGCATTAACGTCACTAGGAATCGACATTTCGAGGCTTTAATCTTTTCATAGGTCTTCCTGCGTCTTCCATATAAAGAAAGTGGATGTCGTTTTCGACGTATGCGCTCTTGAAGGAATTTCATATGCATGAATCCAGGATCAAGGAACACCCTATTCTGCCTGTCCCTGAAAGAGAACCGGTAACGTTCTACTGGCAGGGTCAGGCGCTGACGGCTTTTGCGGGCGAAACGATTGCCGCTGCGCTGTTCGCCAACGGTATTCAGGTATTCGGCCGCCATCACAAAGACGATTCGCCGCAGGGCATTTTTTGCGCGAACGGGCAGTGCGCCCAGTGCATGGTAATTGCTGATGGGCTGCCGCTGAAATCCTGTGCGGAGCTGGTCAAACCCGGCATGCGGGTCGAGCCGGCCGTGGGCCTTCCGCGCCTGCCCGAGACCGATTTTGTCCCACCCGCTGCCGCGATTCGCCAGCTTGAAGTCCCTGTTCTGATCATTGGCGGCGGCCCGGCCGGGCTTTCCGCCGCGATTGAGCTGGGCAAGCTCGGCATTCACGCCCTTCTGGTGGACGATAAGCACCGCCTGGGCGGTAAGCTGGTCCTCCAGACGCACCGCTTCTTTGGCTCAACGGATGCCGTTTATGCCGGGACTCGCGGGATTAACATCGCCGAACGCCTTGAGAGCGAGCTGCGGCAGTATGAGACCATCGAGGTCTGGCTCCATTCCACCGCGCTGGCCGTTTTCAGCGACCGGAAAGTCGGCATTCTCAAAGACGGGAAAGAATACGTCCTCGTCACCCCGCAGGTGATCCTGTGTGCGTCCGGCGCGCGCGAGCGGTTCCTCGCCTTCAACGGCAACACGCTTCCGGGCGTTTACGGCGCGGGCGCTTTCCAGACGCTGGTGAACCGCGATCTTATCTGCCCGGCGGAGAAGCTCTTTATCGTCGGCGGCGGCAACGTCGGCCTGATTGCCGGGTACCATGCTCTGCAGGCCGGAATCGAGGTGGTCGGGCTGGTCGAAGCGCTGCCCGAATGCGGCGGCTATAAGGTCCACAGGGATAAGCTGGCCCGCATGGGCGTTCCGATCTACACCTCGCACACCATCCTCTCGGCGAACGGCGCGGACCGGGTCGAATCGGTCACGATTGCGCAGGTTGACGAGAAGTTCCGCCCCATTACTGGCAGTGAAAAGACCTTCGCCTGCGACACCGTGCTGATTGCCGTGGGGCTTGAGCCAGTCGATGAGTTCTTCCGCAAAGCGCAGGAGTACGGCATTCCGGCCTTCGCCGCCGGCGACGCGGAGGAAATCGCTGAAGCTTCGGCTGCCATGTTCTCGGGCAAGATCAAAGGCCGTGAGATTGCCAATGCCCTGGGCTGCGGCGCGGGCGAAATCCCCGCCGAATGGTACCGCACCGGCGAAATTCTCAAGTCGCGCCCCGGCGCGCTGGCCGGTGAAGAAAAAAAGCACCTGCCTGCCGAGAAGGGCATGATGCCGGTCTTCCACTGCACGCAGGAGATCCCCTGCAATCCCTGCTCGACCGTCTGCCCGAAGGGGCTGATCTGGATTGATCCTGAAGATATCCGCGCCGTTCCCACCTTCACCGGCACGCCCAAAGACTGTATCGGCTGCGAGAAGTGCATTTCCATTTGCCCCGGGCTGGCGATCACCCTGGTTGACTACCGCAGGAACCCCGACCAGCCCATCGTTTCAATTCCCTTTGAATTCAATTACGAGATGGCGAAGGCCAAAAAGACCGTCACCGTCCTCGATACAGAGGGGGCAGTCCTCGGTGACTTTGAGGTGGTCAGGGTGGTGCGCGTCGCCAGCCGCGACCACACGCTCATCGTCAAAGTGCGCGCGCCGCGAGAAGTCGCCCCGCGCATCGCCGGCATTCGCATCCAGGAAGATCAGCCCGCTCCGCTGGTGGATCCATACGTCGAGCAGATCGGCGACAGCACCGTGGTCTGCCGCTGCGAGCGCGTCACCGCCGGAGAGATTCGCCGGCTGATTCGCCAGGGATACCGCGACCTGAACGAGATCAAAGCCGTCGCCCGCGCCGGCATGGGCGCCTGCGGTTCGAAGACCTGCAACGCGCTCATCGTTCGCCTTTTCCGCGAGGAGGGCATTCCCCTTTCCAGCATCACCGGTAACACCCTGCGCCCGATCTTTATTGAAGTCCCGCTGAAAGTCTTTGCCGGGATGGATGGAGACGGCGCAAGCGAAGCGAGTGAGGGGCAGCCATGACCAGCCAATCCATCCCCCAATATGACGTGATTGTGATCGGCGCCGGCTCGATCGGCGCGCCTGCCGCGCTCTATCTTGCCGAGGCCGGTTACAAGGTGCTTGTGCTTGACGGCGCGGCTTCTGCCGGGCAGCAGTCGAACAAGCGGGCCATCGGCGGCGTCCGCGCCACCCATTCCGACCCGGCGAAAATCCGCCTGTGCCTGCGCTCGATTGAAATCTTCCGCACCTGGCAGGAGACTCGCGGCGAAGACATTGAATGGGTCACAGGCGGCTACAGCTTTGTGGCCTATCGCGAGCAGGAAGAGAAGACGCTGAAGACCCTGCTGGCGGTCCAGAAGTCGCTGGGCTTGAATATCGACTGGTACGACGGCGACAGCCTGCTGAAAATTGCCCCGGGTCTGAACCCTGCGAACCTGCGCGGCGGGACCTTCTCGCCTGAAGACGGCAACTGTTCGCCGCTGCTGGCGCTGCACGCCTTCTATACCCACGCCTGCCGGGCCGGCGCGGATTTCCGCTTTAACGAGCCGGTCACCGGGCTGGTGATTGAGGGCGGCAGGATCAAGGGCGTCTGCACCTGCCAGGGACGCTATGCCGCTGACGTGGTCATCAACGCCGCGGGGGCCTGGGCGCGCGAGATCGGCCTGATGGCAGGGCTGGACCTGCCCGTCAACCCCGACTGCCACGAGGCGGGCATCACCGAACCGGTCGCGCCCTTCCTCAGCCCGATGATCGTCGATATTCGCCCTGCTCCCGGAAGCGCCAACTTCTACTTCTACCAGCACAAGACCGGGCAGATTATCTTCTGCATCACTCCCAACCCGCCCATCTGGGGCTTTGACGTCGATGAGACGTCCGTCTTCCTGCCGCAGGTTGCAAAGCGCATGATTGAAGTCATGCCCAGGCTGCAAAATATCCGCGTGCGGCGCACGTGGCGCGGGCTTTACCCCATGACCCCCGACGGGAACCCGATCGTGGGCTGGTCGAAAGAAGTGCAGGGCCTGCTCAACGCCGTGGGCATGTGCGGGCAGGGATTTATGCTCGGCCCCGGCACGGGCGAGCTGCTCGCTCGCATGGTCAGCAACAACCTTACCTCCGAAGACTGCGAAGTGCTGGAGATCCTCTCGCCTTACCGCAAGTCCAAGGGCATGGAAGTGCTAAAGTAAGAACAGGCAGTAAAGAGTCACATAAAGCAAAATACAAGCCGTTTCGCGAACAGAGCGAAACGGCTTGTATTATATTTCACAAGAAAGATGTATCATCATGATATGAGAAACCGTATTTGCCTTCGAAAGTCCTTCTGGCAGTTAGGCTGCCTCGCGGCGCTGTTTCTCAGTGCGTGCAGCGCGGTTGTCCCGGAAACGAATCCGGCGGTTCAGCCTGAGCCGGTATTAAGTATGGAGCCGGCCGCCGCGGCCCGCTCTTCCACCCCGGCTGCTGTTCTAACCCCCTCTCGCACCGTTCGCCCCAGCCCCTCGCCAATGCACACTTTACCACCTTCATCGACTCCAACCCTGGACCCCGCGGCACTCGAAACCCAGGCAGCGGCGCAGAATGCGACTGACTTCGCTTATTTTCAGGCGACGGCCACTGCTGTGCTGCAAGCGTTGCAGGAGACCGCCCAGCCGCGCACGTTCCAGAGCATGCAGTCGCCCGATGGCGCGCACCTGGCGGAAATTACCATTTTGGACTGCGTGCAGGTTTTGCCCCCCAGCGAAATGGCGAATTCCTACGAAGTGTTGACAATCGACGGTCAGTTTGTGGAAGACCAGTTCCTCTACTGCGGCGGTCTCGGGGCTGCCGGGTTGGGCGGGTTATTCTGGTCCGAGAACAGCCGATTCTTCTATTACACGGACGCCCGCGAAGGCGTGCCGGATGGCGGTGGTCCCTGGATCCGCCCGATCTCGCGCTACGATACCGGCACAGGCGAGCACGAAATGCTGTGGATGCCGGTGTTTTCGGCGGATGGTCGCCGGGTTGCTGGCGGGCAGGGCGCTTCCCTGGTGGTATGGGACTTCGAAGCGGGCGACCTGGCGCGTTTTGATTTCGCGGGCAGCGAGCGTTCCTGGGTCAACGCAGCGGCATGGTCACCGGATGAGCGTTCGATCGCATTCGCGGTTCAGGACTGCCCTGCAGGCGGTTGTGACGCCATCCTGGTGTCAGCGGACCTGGAAACGATGCAGATGACCGAACTGGCGCGCTTGCCAAACACGCAGGTCAACGAGATGACGTGGCCCGAGCCGGACACCATCCTATACTTTGATTACAACATTTTCAACAGTGTCGTCTTCAAGCCTGGCAGCGGCGCGCTTGCCACGGTTACACCCCGCCCGACGAGCGCGGTTTCGCCGGCGCCCTTTATATTCCCCACGTTTACCCCTTATCCTACCTATGCTCCCGAAGCAGCGTTCCCGCTGGAACGCTACCCATTTGAATCGCCGTTTCTTCAGCCGGTTGGCGTAAGCGGAACGATCGTCACCGGTCACGGCTGCCCCAGCCTTATCGGCGTAGAAAACGTCACGGCGGAGTCGGCAACTGCGCCTACCGCCAAAGATCTGGATTTGGTTTTAGGTGAAGTGCTCAGCGGAGACGTGATCCGCTTGCGCAAGGCCAGCGACCGCGCGTACTGGCCCATTTCCGGGTTGAACGTGCGGAAAGAAAGATTCTTTGTTCCCGCCGATACTGCCGTCGTTCTGGCGTCCGAATCCCCCCATACGGATTTACTCACCCGCGCCTGCGGTCCTGATGTGGTCGCGCGCTCCTGGTGGGTTCGGATTGAACCGGATTCCCAGGTCAACCACGATTATTTCTTTATTCGCCGTCAGGGGCAGTGGCTGGTCTGGTTGAGTATTACCACCTTTGAACAGTAGCGCCTTTCGAAACGAAGGCTTCTAAGCGGGTCGACGCGCATGTCTGGCCCGCCGTCTGCCAGCGCAGGCAGCGCGCAGCCGCTCACCGGAAGCGACCGAGAATTTAAAGGAATGGAGAAGTTGAAGTAAAGATTATTGAGATTCCCCTCCCTGCTTGTTACAATGGGAATGCTTAGCTGATTTGCCGGGCATATCTTCACGATGCGGGGAGGGGAGTGTGGAGCTTGAATTAAACGGGCGAGTTGTTTTTGCCAACGGCGTGGCGGCATCTGGGGTCGAGGTGCGCGTTTTCGACCGCGATGCGCCGGGGAAGGTCGATGATGATTTAACCATTTCGCCGGGCTTATCTGACAGCCGCGGGCAGTTCACCGTTCGCTATGACCCCGCGCGCTATCTCGATTTCGCCAGCCTGCCGTTTCTCGGGCTGCGCCGCCCCGGAAGCCCGCCCGGCGGGCAGCCGGTCATTCGCCTGCCCGACCTGACTGACGTGCTCGCGCCGTACCTGCAGTTTACGTACACGATTGACGGAAAGCAGCACACGCATACGGCGGCGCTGGTCCCCTTTCAGACCCATTACCGCCTGCCTGAATCCATCCCGATTTCGTTCCGCCCTTCGCGAGACGGGTTCCGCTTCCGCAACGCCTTCAAGGGCTACATGCTGCCGTTCAGCATCCCGTTTCTACCGGAGACGAAGGTGTCCAGCGTCTACGGGCTGTGCGGCGGCATGTCTTCTGCCGCCTGCGACTTTATCCTCGCCGGGCGGCAGCCGCCGCAGGCTGACAATGTGCCTCGCTCGGGCACGCGCCTGCACCGCTATCTCTTTCGCCGGGCGATTGACACCTTTGCAATGGGTGAGTCGATCCTGCGTTTTGCCCGCTGGATGGCCCTGCCGGACGATGGCCTGAACGGGACCTACCGCCTGACGGCTGAATCGTTTGACCAGGTGCGCGAACAGCTTGCGAACCACCAACTGGTGGTGCTGGGACTGGTGCTCGACCGGGGCAGCAGCCTGCAGGAAATCGCCCGCAAGGTCTGGAATAATCACCAGGTGCTGGCTTACGGCTGCCTGTCTCACCCTGACGGCCCGGCGGATCTCCAGGTCTACGATCCCAACTACCCCGGCGACGATACCATCACCATCTACACCGAGCGGGTGCAGGTCGGCGAGGAAGACGGCCGCCCGGTTTACGGGCTGCGCTGCAAGCAGAAGCGCGGCGGGCAGGATTTGCAGCTCGTCCGCGGCTTTTTCCCCATGCCCTACGAGCCGGTCGAGCCGCCGGAATTTTAAGCCGCTTGCGCAGCTCGTTTTTTCTTGATCCGGCGATTTGCAGGCCAACCCAGGCGCTGCAATCAAATTTTTCGGATCCTGTATGGATGGTTCGCGCATCTCAAATGTGAAGAAAATTGCCCTGCTCCGCGCCACGGCGCTGGGTGACCTGATCTTTGCGCTGCCAGCCATCGAAGCCCTGCGCGCCGCTTATCCGCAGGCCGAGCTGGTTTACCTGGGGCGGCGCTGGCATGTCGATTTTCTCAGCGGAAGGCTGCCCGGCCCGCACCGGGTGATTGCCGTGCCCCCGCCGGTTGGCGCGGACATTGCGCGCGGCCTGGTGATCGACCCGGCTGCTGAGGACGAATTTTTCCCGCGCATGCAGGCGGAGGCGTTTGACCTGGCCCTGCAAATGCACGGCGGCGGCGTTTATTCGAACCCCTTCATCTGCCGGTTGAAGGCGCGCTTCAGTGTGGGCCTGAAAGCCCCCAATGCCGTGCCGCTCGACCGCTGGGTTCCCTATGTGTACTATCAGAATGAGGTCGTCCGCTTGCTGGAGGTTGTTGCCCTGATAGGCGCAGGGCCTGCGGACGGCGCAGTTTCCTTGACTCCCCGCCTGCCGCTGCTGGCAAGCGACCTTGAAGCCGCTGCTGCCGTGCTGGAAGAAATCCGCGCGCCGTTTGTGGTGCTGCACCCCGGTTCGACGGACCCGCGCCGCCGCTGGCAGCCGGAGAAGTTTGCCGCGGTGGGCGATTTCTGCGCCGCGCAGGGGCTTCAGGTCGTCCTTTGCGGCGCCTCAAGCGATGCGGCCCAGGTCCAGGCGGTGCAGGCGCGCATGCACGCGCCGGCTGCCAACCTTTGCAGCCGGCTGTCGCTGCCGGGACTGGCGGGGCTGCTTTCACAGGCGGCGCTGTTTATCGGCAACGATTCAGGTCCCCTGCACCTGGCGCTGGCGGTGGGTGCGCGGGCGGTCGGGCTGTTTTGGGTCGAATATATCCTCAACTCAATGCCGCTGACTCGCAGCAGCTTCTACCCGCTCATCGCCTGGCGGCGCACCTGCCCCATCTGCGGCGCGACCATCCATAAAGCCGAGATCGACTCGCCTGCCGGTCCCTGCACGCACGAAGTCTCTTTTCTGGATGAGCTGGCTGCTGAAGACGCAGTCAGCGCGGTGAAGGAGATGCTCAGCCGCGGCGAAGCACAGGCGGGCGGTTAAAACCGGGCGGTTAAACCCGCCAGAGCTGCTCGGCCAGTTCTTCCAGCGATCCGGCATTTGCCAGCTCTGCCCGCAGCGGCTGGAACACGTCGAACTGGTGCAGCAGCGCCGTGGCGAGGGCTTTGCGGGGCAGCCCGGCGCGCGCCTCCGCGTCCAGCCCGTATGTGTCCAGAAAGGCTGCCAGCAGGGGCTTTTCCGCGTTAAACAGGTCGAGGTGCAGGGCCGCCAGCTCATACAGCAGGCTGCCCGTGCGCGCGTCGCCGAAGTCGATCAAAGCCAGAGAAGCCCAGCGCCCGTTTTCGAACCGCCCCAGCAGGTGATCGCGCGTCAGGTCGGCGTGGATCAGGTGCGGCGGGCGGCTGCGGTCAACCAGCGCCTCCAGCGGCGGCATGAAGTCCTCCACCTGGTCGATCAGCCGTTTGGGCAGCGAGCCCCACTCGCGCAGCCGCCCGGCCAGGCCGGCGCGCTGGCCCTGCAAGAAGCGCAGGTAAGCGCCGTGGTCGTTAGGGAAGACCGGCGAGCCTTCGAGGGGCAGGGCGTGCAGCCGCCGGACCGTCTCGCCCAGGTCGCGCGCGGCCTGCAGCCGGTCTTCGCGCGTCAGCCGGTCCATTACCTCGCCGATGCTCACCCCGCGGACATATTCAAAAATCAGGTAGGGCCAGGGCCACTCGCCCGGGCAGGTGACTCCCGTGCCCAGTTCGCCCCAGGCGGCCAGCTTCGCCGTGCGAATCGCCCCGTCCAGCCCGGCGAGCCGCCCGGCCTCTCGTTCGGCTGCCGCGCTCTTTGCCCCGTCAAACAGCCGCCCGAAAAACTTGACCACCCACGTCTCATCGACGATAAAAACCGGGCAGGTGCCCGGCACGCCTGTGCGGATCGCGGCGCAGCCCAACCCGTGCCTGCCGCACACTTCACGCACGTACGGGGCCCAAAAACCGGCGTCGGTGAAGAGGCGGACGTACGAATCAAGCTGCTCCATCGCGGATAGCGGAGTCGTCATGCTTGAATTATAAGGCACGCAGAAGGTTTTTCCTTGAAATCGATCGATAGTCCGCATTTTCCTATTGACATCAGAACTAATGTTCTATTAAAATGATTTTATGTATCTCTTCCAGCAAATCTTGCGCTCGATCCGCAGCCGGTTCCAGCGCAAGGAGACCGTTCCGTTCAATCTTGATCTTGAGATACTCCGCTCGCTCGAGGTGATTGCGGAGCGCGAACAGCGTTCGCCGGAGGAGATCGCCAACCAGATCCTCGATTCCGCGCTGCGCGAGCACCGCGCCCAGGAGGAGAACTGGCGGCTCTGGCAAACGCTGTCGCCGCGCGAGCAAGAGGTCGCCGCGCTGATTTGCCTGAATTACACAACACGCCAGGTTGCCGCCAAGCTGCACATCTCGCCTGAGACGGTCAAGAGCCACGTTGAGCACATTCTGATGAAATTTAACATCCCCGATCGAAACACCATGCGGGTCATGCTCAGCGGCTGGGACTTCAGCGCCTATGACCGGTGAGCCTGCCCGCCGTGTTGGCTGGGGTGATGAGGGTCGCCTCTTTGAAACTCCCCCGATTTTCAGATTTACTCCCGCTTGACAGCCAGCCCCTTGATGGATACAGTTAAACTAGCAACCCAGGCCGTTCCGATTAACGATAACCATCAGGCACAGCGCTTCAAGGGGCAAAAAAGTGGAGACCCGGGGACAACACCAAAGCATCTTTCACAAAAAAGTTCTGCAATACTCGATATTCGGGCTGTTATTTGGTCTGCTGCTCTCGATCTGCGGAGCGGTAGCGGCATTTGCCTTCCTGTACGGTGAAATTGCCATCCTGCCGGTTGGAATGCGCCTGTACCTGTATTTGTCGGGTATGGCCGTGCCGTTCTTCCTGGCAGGGTTTGGCGCGATGCTGGGACGCGTGCAGGATGATCTCGAACGGGTTCGCGCCGAGACGCGCGAATATCTGGCCCGTACAGCCGTTCGCGAGCGCAAACTGCTTCACAGCAGCCTGCAGCACCTCAATGTGAACGAAATCATCGAGCGCAGCAAGCGCGATGAAGCGACAATCCGCCGCCAGCAGGAGTTCCTCCAGGCGCTGGTGCAGCACAACCCGGCCGGGGTGGTGATCACCGGCGCGGACCGGCGCATTCTCTCCTGCAATCCGAGCTTCGAGGCAGTGTTTGGCCTGACTGCCGCTGAGATCACCGGCCAGAGTCTCGAGCAGGTGCTTGACCCCGAGCCGGAAGCGGGCGGCGGCTCCCCGCTGCTGGCGGGTGAGCAGGCGGCAAAGCATGTGATCTGCTGCCGGCGGAAAGACGGCGCGGCGCTGGTCGTTGAAGCGACCCAACTGCCGTGGCAATTTGAGGGGCAGGACGGCGCGCTGTGGCTGTTCAGCGCGGTCCCCTGCGAACCGGCTGTCCCTGAAGCGCAGCCTGAGGCGGATGCCGCTGCGGAAGCGCCCGGCGAGGGGCTTGCTGGCGCAAGCGAGGCCGACGCAAGCGGGCTTGCGTTAGCAAGCGAGGCTGAGGTAAGTGAGGCTGAAGCAGTTGAGGATGCCGGAGTAAGTGAAATTGCCGGGGCGGGTGAACCAATCGCAGCAGAAGACAGCGACGCCGACCTCGAACCTGCCGCGCAAGCGCCCGCGGTATTGGACGCGGATGGTGAAGAAGCGCCGGAAGACGCCGGCGAACCGGCCCCTGCCGGGGACGTTCCGCAAAGTATGCCAGACGAAAGCTTGCCCGGTGAAGCTTTACTCAGTGACGATGCGCCCGAAGACGACTTGCTCAGTGATGACACGCCCGGCGAGGCTTTGTTCAGCGATGATGCGCCCGGAGATGGCTCGCTCGGTGATGAATCCCTAAGCGAATCATCCCTCAGCGGTGATTCGCTCAGCGGCGACTTGCCCGATGAATCCCTCAGTGATGACTCGCTCGGTGATGAACCGCAACGCGATTCACCCCCAATTCCGATTGATATTCTGGACGTGCAAAGCGCGCTGCCGCGCTTCGGCGGTGACCGGGAATATTACAATTACCTTCTGCAAGATTTTATCGCCGGGCTTCCTGACCGGCTGGCGAAAATGTATGTGGCGCTGGAGGAGGGCAGCCCTTCGACCCTCGCGCTGCTGGCCGACGACCTGAAAGGGGTCGCAGCGAACTTCGGAGCCAGCCAGATTGTTCAGATGGCGGCGGAACTGTATGCCTGCTGTGAAGAGCGCAATCTCGCATGCGCCCGCCAGCGGGTCGTCGATGTGACCGAAGCCGCGGAACGGTTAAAGGCCTGCGCTGCGCAGGTGTAGTCGTTTTACCATTTGCGAGCTGCGGGTATCACCCCGCAGCTCGCTGATTTTATTAAAAATAAAAGGATCACCATGCCAACCAAATTCCCTCCTATCAACCCCAAATTCCCCCATATGCTCCACGGCGGAGATTACAACCCCGACCAGTGGCCCGAAGAAGTCTGGCAAGAGGATATGCGCTTGATGAAGCTCGCGAACTGCAACACGATGAGTGTGGCGATCTTCGCCTGGGCAAAGCTTGAGCCGGAAGAAGGGAAGTATGACTTCTCCTGGCTCGACCGTGTGATGGACATGCTGGCCGAAAATGGGGGATATGCCGTCCTGGCGACGCCCTCCGGCGCGCGCCCTGCCTGGATGTCGCAGAAATACCCCGAGGTGCTGCGCGTTCGCGCCGACCGCGGGCGCAACCTGCACGGCACGCGGCACAATCACTGCCTGACCTCGCCCATCTACCGCGAGAAGACGCGCGAGATCAACACGCGCTTGGCTGAACGCTACAAAGATCACCCGGCGCTGCTGGTCTGGCATATTTCCAATGAATATAACGGTGAATGTCACTGTGACCTGTGCCAGGAGTCTTTTCGCAATTGGCTGCGCAAGAAGTATAACGACGACCTGGACGCGCTCAACCAGGCCTGGTGGACGGCCTTCTGGAGCCACACCTACACCTCCTGGAGCCAGATCGAATCGCCCAGCCCAATCGGCGAGACGTCGCTGCACGGCTTGAACCTGGATTGGAAGCGCTACTCGACCGACCAGACCATCGATTTCTTCTGCAATGAGATCAAACCCCTGCGCGAGCTGACCCCCGATGTTCCGGTCACGACCAACTTTATGGGTCTCTTCCCTGGGTTGAACTATCCGCGCTTTGCCCAGGCAGTCGACGTCGTTTCCTGGGACAGCTACCCCGTCTGGCACACCACCGGCAGCGATTGGAAGCTCGCCGCGCAGATTGGTTTTATCCACGACCAGAACCGCTCGATGAAGGGCGGCAAACCCTTCATGTTAATGGAATCGACCCCCTCGATCACCAACTGGCAGCCGAATCCCAAGTTGAAGCGCCCCGGCATGCACCTGTTGAGCAGCCTGCAGGCCGTGGCCCACGGGTCAGATACCGTCCAATACTTCCAGTGGCGCAAGAGCCGCGGCAGTGCTGAGAAGTTCCACGGCGCGGTGGTCGATCACGTCGGGCACGAGAACACCCGCGTTTTCCGCGATGTCGCGAATGTGGGGAGCGCCCTGCAAAAGCTCGACCCGGTGGTCGGCACGACGGTCAGCCCGGATGTGGCGATCATCCTCGACTGGGAAAACCGCTGGGCCATTAATGACATGAACGCGCTGGGCTACGACCGCCGCAACTATGATGAAACGGTCATCACCCAGTACCTGCCCTTCTGGTCGCGCGGCATCCCGGTTGACGTGATTCCCGAGTGGGCGGATTTCAGCCGCTATAAGCTGTTGATTGCCCCCATGCTCTACATGCTCCTGCCCGGCGTCGCGGACCGGATCAAGCAGTTTGTCGCTGACGGCGGGACGTTCGTGACCACTTACTGGTCGGGCATTGTGGATGAGAACGACCTGTGCTTCCTGGGCGGATGGCCCGGCGGCGGGCTGCGCGAAGTGCTGGGCATCTGGGATGAGGAGACCGACACCATCACCGTTGATGAGCGCAACACCGTCCAGATGGTCCCCGGCAACGAGCTGGGCCTCAGCGGGTCCTACGAGGCGCGCGACTACTTCGCGCTCATTCACGCTGAAGGCGCGCGCGTGCTGGCGACTTACGGCAGCGACTTCTACGCCGGACGCCCCGCGCTGACGGTCAACGACTACGGCAAGGGCCGCGCGTACTACATCGCCTCGCGCAACGATGAGAAGTTCGCCGACGATTTCTACGGCAAACTGGCGAGCCAGCTTAACCTGCTGCACGCGCTTCCGGTTGATCTCCCGACCGGCGTCACCGCGCAGCTTCGCGAAGACGGCGAGAAGAAATTCATCTTTGTGATGAACTTCAACAATTCGCCCGCGTCTGTTGACCTCGGCGGCAGCGCCTACCGCAGCCTGTTGAGTGGCGAAGCGGTCACCGGCACGCTCGAACTGGGTCCATATGGCGTAGAAGTGCTGACGGAATAGAAAGTGCCGCCGGCACAGATGTGCCGCAGCCTTAAAAAAATTACTGCCTCGTCGTTCGAGGCAGTAATTTTTTTATTTAAACCAGTTGTCTTCTGAAGAATTCCGGCAGGGCGAAGGCTGCGCGGTGCATATCGGGGTTGATGTACTGGTTCTCCCCCGCGGGGTATTTCGCTTCCAGCCCTTTTTGCCAGGGCGTATCCGACAGATACATAAAACCGATCCCGCCGCCCGGGTAGGTGGGGATCAGGGCGTGATAGTATGCCGGGTTACGCACCAGTTTTTGCGCGAAGGCATAGATGGACTTAATCAGCCCTGTGTCGAAATACATCTGCTCGCACTGCGTGGCAATAGCTCCGCCGGGGGTGAGGGCGCGGACCATCAGTTGGTAAAATTCCTCGCTGAACAGCCGCTCTGCCATGCCGACCGGGTCGGTTGTGTCGGAGATGATCACGTCAAAGCTGCCTTCCTGCGCCTTCAGGTACTCAAACGCATCCTGGATCACCAGCTTTGCCCGCGGATCGGACCACGGGTCGCCAAAGCCGGCGAAATGCTCGCGCGAGATCTCAACCACGCGGCGGTCCAGCTCGCACACCACTGCTTCTTCCACCGAGTCATAGCGCAGCACCTGCTGCAGCGAGCCGCCGTCGCCGCCGCCGACAATCAGCACGCGCTTCGGCCCGCTCGCCCGCGAACCGGCGACTGCCAGCATGGGCACATGCGTAATCATCTCGTGATAGCCACTGTTGTCCAGCTCAGTTAGCTGGATTAAACCGTCCAGCACCAGCGTCTTGCCGAAATATTCGGTCTCGTAGACCTCGATGTGCTGGAAGTCGCTCTGCTCGTCAACCAGCTTTTTGATGACGTGCAGCGACTTGCGGTAATAAGGGTGCAGCTGTTCAACCAGCCACTGTTCTTCAGGTCGATTCTCAGTCACGATTCGTAAACACTCCCGAATGCTTTCCGGCTTCAAAGGTCTTGACGCAGAATTCAGCAGCGACTTCGGGGTCGAATTTCTTGCAGCTGAAGATGTCGATATAGACGGCTCTTGAATGATCGGCGAAATGCGCGCAAATATTGCTGGTTTCGATCAACTGGACGAGTGAATAACCTGTCACCCGCGGGTCGTCGCCGAAGTTGACAATGGTCGGCTCGCCGAACCGGCGCATCTCAATTAAATCGCACAGGTCGATGACGAACTGGCGAATGGTCTCCGCGGACTGGATTTTTTCCAGGCTGCAGTCATACAGGTTCAGCACCAGGTGCCAGCCCCAGGGAACCGGCTTGCCGCTGGTCCCAGGCTCAGGCATTGTCAGGTAAGAGATGTTCATTGTTTCGACACACTTGGTCATTTCAGTTACTCCACCGGTGAAAGCGAGGCCACGGCGACGCGGTCAACCGTCCGTACGTTGCATTGTTCGCTTCCAAACAAAGACTTCAATTCGTTTACAAGCGGACGGATGTCCATATGTAAATTACAGGTAAACAGATCAATGGCACAGTAACCATATTCTGGCCAGGCGTGCAAGCTGGCATGAGATTCGGCCAGCAGCAGGAAACAGGTGAATCCGTGAGGACTGAATTTATAGTAACCTTCGCTGACAATTGTCAGCCCGCTGTCTCGGACGGCCTTGGTAAAAAGGTCGCGCGCGCGATCCGGGTCGAGCAGCAGCGCCCGGTCACAATCCGAGAGATCACAGATAAAGTGCTCCCCTAACTTTAAATGCCCGTCCAACGATACTACGATCTCCTTATTTCTGATTTGAATGGTGAGCGGGAGGCTGAAACAGCTTTGCGCACAAAGGCATTATTTTCAATCATTTGACCTGGAATGTCAATATCTGCAAGGGTGATTTTTGGCGTGAGAGTTTACAGCTTTCTAACCAAAAAGGATCATGTTTGCTCTCATCCCCCTTCGCGACCGGCTCGCCCTTGGCGACTTTGCGAGATCACCAACCGCTACCGCACCAGCTTATGATACAAATCCTTCTGCCGGGCGATGACCTCCTGGTAAATCGCGTGGCGGGTGGGGTCTGGCACAGCGGCGAGTGATGCGTAGACCGGCAGGCTGGCGGCGTCGTCAATCTCTCCCATGGCTTCAAGCGCCAGCAGAACGCTGCCGCGCGTTGAGGTCTCGGGCACCTGCGAAAGGTAAAGCGGCTGCCCGAGCGCGTCCGCAAGAATCCCCTGCCAGACCGGCGAGGACTGGATCGCCCCGCCGCTGGCGATGATTTCAACCGCTTGCGTCCCAGCAGCGAGACCGGCCGTCTCCTGCAGCAGTTGATAGACCAGCGCAATGCGGCAGGCCACGGCTTCAAGCCCGGCGCGCAGCAGATCGAGCGGGGTGGTCGCCAGCGAAAGCCCGGAGATCGCCCCGCGCGCGTCCGATACCCAGCCAGGGCTGCGCTCGCCTGAGATGAGCGGGAGAAAGGTCAGCCCGTGCGCAGCCGGGGGAATGCCCGCCAGCGCCTGCTCAAGGTCGCCGATTCCTTCCAGGTTTAAGATTTTGCGGAACCAGGCGTACACGCTGCCGCCCTCGGTCATCGCCCCGCCGAGCAGCGAGCGCCGGCGGTCTACCCGGTAGCACCACAGCCCCGGCGGCAGCGTCACGTCGGGCTGCGTGATCACCATGCGCGCGGCGCTGCTGGTGCCCATGCTGATCGCGATCCGCTGCGGCATGCTGCCCGTTCTTTCACCCGCGCCGGACCCCAGGTTGGCTGCCGCGCCGTCGCCGATTGCCGGGAACCATTTCGCGCTGCGCAGGGCGGGCCAGCGTGCGGCAAAGGACCGGCTCAACCCCTGCCAGGCGTGGTCCGCGTCAACCAGGGGCGAAAGCTGCTCGCGCTCAACCGGCAGCGCCGCCAGAAGCTCATCGTCCCAGTCCAGCTTCCGGCGGTTGAGCATTCCCGTCCACGAAGCGACCGAGTAGCTGACCGCCGCGCTGCCAAACAGCTTCATCAGCAGGTATTCGCCGATCGAGATCCAGCGCCGGACGCGGCGGAAGGTCTCAGGCTGTTCCTGCTGCCACCACAAAAACCGCGCGGGCAGATAGCTGGCATGGAAGCGCGTGCCTGTCCGCTGGTGGAAATAGGCTTCATCCAGCTTTTCACGCAGCGCTTCCGCCTGCGGCGCGGCGCGTGTGTCGCCGTACAGCACCAGCGGCGTGACGGCTCGCCCCGCAGCGTCGATCCCCATGACGTTGCTGACAAATGTGCAGCAGCTCACCCCGCCGATCTGATCCGCCAGCTTCCCGGCTTTCAACAGCACTTCGTCAAGGCACAGCCAGGCCTTCTTAATCAGCCTGCCGGGGTCCGCTTCAAATGCGCCGGTCAGGTCAATTTCGATCAGGTTCTTCTGGCGGCTTTCCAGCCCGCGGATGACGCGCCCGGCGCTGTCGAAGACCACCGCCCGGATCGATGAAGTGCCGAAGTCGAGCGCGATGACGAGCGGCGGTTGGGCCTGCTCTGGGGATACGGCGGCTCCGGTCATGACTGCGGCTTTTTCAGCTTTGGTTTTAAGACCAACTGCCACAAAAGCTGGCCCAGGCAGCTCACCAGCGCCGCGGCGCCGATGATGCCGGTCATGACTGCCGGGTAAGCGGGCAGCGATTTGCTCAGCGAGCGGACTTGCAGCCTTTCGCGGATCTGTTCGAGCGTCAACCCCTGCGGCAGGTCGCATTCGACGACCACCTGCCGCCCGGCGGGCAGGTCGAAGTAATTGTCGCTGAAAATCACGTCTGCGCCGGTGATGGCAACCTCAACAAAGCGCGCCAGCCGCCGCGTGCTGACCTTAATTTGCAGCCGTGTGCCGTCTTCAGACGTCCCGATCACTTCGGCCTGCAGCCCTGGGTCGCCCAGCGCCATGCGCTTTTCAGGCAAAAAAGTGACGGCCTGGGTTGCCTGCAGCGAATCGCCCTGCCACAGTTCGGCAACGAAGACCGTCCTGCTCCATTGGATCCGGGGACGCTTCCCGGTTTTTGCCGCAAAGTCCAGGCGGATCAGGCGTTCGGCGGTCAGGGGCGCGGTGTGGATGGGCTGCTCGCCGCCTTCCAGCACTTCACCGTCCAGCGTTTCGAGCGTCCACTTCAGGCGGCCCTGGTAGGGATCGCAGGAGTCGTTTGACAGCCACACGTCCACCTTGCGCTGGCCCTTCTCGCTGCGCTCGTCCAGCGAGAGCAGCACAGGGGCGAAGAAGCGCTTTGAGGCGTACTGCAGTGCCTTCCACCGGCCCGTATAGTCGATGCTCGCCCATGAGATCACAGGCCAGCAGTCGTTGAGCTGCCAGTACAGCGCGCCGCCGGTGCGCTCGGGCTGCCGCCGCCAGTGCTCCACGCCGGTGCGGACGGCCTCCGCCTGGAAGACCTGGCTCAAATAGACCAGGTCTTGGAACCGGCGCGGCAGGCGAAAGCGCTGCGCCAGGTACCAGAGCAGCTTGGGGTTCCCTGCAGCCGCCTTCTGGTGCGACTGCATTACTGCCGAGTTAAGCCGCAGGTCCTTCTCACCTGCGAAGGAGCGAATCGTCTCCAGGCTGGGCAGCGATTGGAAGCCGAATTCGCTGACAAAGCGCGGGTTTTGCGAGCGGTAGTACGCGGGCGGCTTAAACATGTGATACACCTCCCACAGGTGCGCGTCGCCGGTCCGCTCGCTGTTGGGCTGGTTGAACGGGTCATTCGAGGAAGGCGAACTGGGCCAGTATGGGCGGTCGGGGTCTTCTGCCGCGATCACCTCGGGCAAAATGTGGAAGAAGAAGCGTTCGTAGGCCTCCGCCAGTTCGGGCCATTTCTTCTTCCAGCCCACCAATGCCATCAGCATCTCGATCTCGTTATTCCCGCACCACAGCGCAAGGCTGGCGTGGTGCCGCAGGCGGCGCACATTCTCGACCGCCTCAGCCCGCGCGCTCTCAACGTAGTCCGGGTCGTCCAGCGGGTAAACGTAACAGGCAAACAGAAAATCCTGCCAGACCAGAATGCCGTACCGGTCGCACAGGTCGTAAAAGCAGTCGTCCTCGTAATAGCCGCCGCCCCATATGCGCAGCATGTTGTGGTTGCTCTGCGCCGCGCTGCGGATCAATGCCTCATAGCGTTCGGGGGTCACGCGCTCGGGGAAGGAGTCCGCCGGGATCCAGTTGGCTCCTTTGGCGAACAGCCGCACGCCGTTGACATAGAAGGTGAACGATGTGCCGTAATCATCGGCCTCCTGGCGCAGCTCGAGCGTGCGCAGCCCGACCGTGTAGCTGCGCTGGTCGATGACCTGCTCTTCTTCCAGCAGCTCAATTTCGACCTGATAGAGCGGCTGCTCGCCCAGCCCGTTGGGCCACCACAACTGCGGATTAGCAATGACCAGCGGAAGCGTCTGCCGGCTGCGCGCCGGGGCATCGGCCTGCCAGATGCGCCCGTCTGGCCCGCTGACGCGCATTCGAAGCTGGCGCGCCGCGCCGCTTGCCGCGTCGCTTGTCGCGTTGCTTACTGCCCAGAAATCGGTCTCGATCACGGCCGTCAGGGTCACCTGATCGGGTTCGTGGCGCTGTTCGAACGCCACATTCGTGATGCG
>Ga0134094_1000501_pt1 | contig 47128 bp, 33 predicted proteins | sample 5_1taG_FD_94458 | JGI IMG/M metagenome (GOLD analysis project Ga0134094, IMG submission 94458) | Switchgrass degrading microbial communities from high solid loading bioreactors in New Hampshire, USA - 5_19_20_110_A1 metaG | ecosystem: Engineered > Bioreactor > Semi-continuous > Anaerobic >... | reverse complement strand
GCCCAATGCGATGGATATGTGCGTCTTTCCAGTACCTTGTCGGCCAACGCAGATTACGTTCTCCTTCTGTCGAATGAACTGGCAGTCGAAAAGGGACAAGACCTTGGCTTTCGGCAGCGATGGAAAACATCCTTTCATTGCGTGTCCGATCGTGCCTGGACACGAGTTCGTTGGTGTTGTTGAGTGGGTGGGAGATGGCTCTACTGAGTTGTTAGGAAGGAGAGTAACAGTCTTGCCCTCCCTTGTTTGTGGTCGATGCTACAACTGTAGGACAGGCCGTTTCAACATCTGTGACACCTTGAGGGTTATTGGGTGCCAGGCTCCCGGCGCATTTGCTGAGTTTGTAGTTGTGCCGAAGGACAAGGTCTTCCCGTTGCCCGCCAGGATCTCGTGGCACCAAGGTGTGCTGGTAGAGCCGCTGGCTGTGGCAGTCCATGCTGTAAAACGCGTTAGTCATATCGCCGGCAAGAACGCTTTGGTTTTGGGAGCAGGCACTATCGGCCTAATGACCACATTGACTCTGAAGGCCCATGGTGCCGGGAAGATCATTGTAAGCGACCTCAATGACCAGCGGTTGGCTTTCGCAAAGAAGCTGGGAGCGGATCTCACAGTGAGTCCGAAGAAAGATGACTTGGGTGAACTCGTCAAGAGCAGCGCTGGGTCGATCGATGTCACGTTTGAATGCGTCGGAGTGCAATCGACGATCAACAGCGCCATCGAGTTGACCCGGAAGGGCGGGGACATTGTAGTCCTTGGGGTTTTTGAGGACGATGTCAGGGTCAAGATGGGATTGGTACAGGACAAAGAGATCAACATGCTTGGCAGTCTCATGTACACTAAAGAGGATTACTCGGAAGCCATCAGGCTTATTAGCAGCGTACCTGAGGCTGTCAAGATTATCACCCATCGCTTTGGCCTTGGGCAAATCGCCGAAGCATTCAAGCACATCGAACGGTCCTCTCAGGATACAGTCAAGGTGGTCATCGAAGTTGGAGTGGAATCCAACACGAATTAGCTCGCGAAGGAAGCATGTTCATGATTCTAGATGATGATAGCATGTTTGACGTCGTTGCTCTGGGAGAACTACTGGTTGACTTCGTGCCCGCAGGAAGATCATCACGAGGAACCCCGCAGTTTGAAGCCACTCCTGGAGGCGCACCAGCGAATGTGGTTTCCTGCCTCAGCAGGTTAGGGAAGAAGACAGCGTTCATTGGCAAAGTGGGAACGGATGCGTTTGGCGCGATGCTGAGAAGTGCGCTGGAAGAGCAGGGAATACTGAGTGATGGTCTCGTAACAGATCCCAACTTCAATACCACGCTTGCATTTGTTCACTTGGACGGCAATGGCGAACGGTCATTTACCTTCTATCGCAAGCACTGCGCTGATGTAGCTCTGGAGCCGACAGACATCGAGAAAGCGCTTCTAAACACGCGCATCTTCCATTTCGGTTCATTGTCCTTGACAGATGAGCCTGCGCGAAGCGCAACGCACTTCGCACTGGACAATCTGAGCAGTGCTGAGACACTGGTCTCGTATGACCCGAACCTGCGCCCTGAACTCTGGGAGAGTCTGGAGGATGCCAGGCGCCGGATCTTGGAACCTATGTCCAGGGTGAACATCCTCAAGCTGTCGAGTGACGAACTCGAATTCCTAATGGGGATGAGTGACCCACCATCAGGTAGTCATGAGTTGGCCAAGCGATATGGCATTAAGATGATCTTTGTGACGATGGGAGCCAAAGGGTGCTACTACCGCGTTGGCAAACATGCAGGATACGGGCCAGCATACAAAGTAAGAGCAGTCGACTCGACAGGCGCTGGCGATGCTTTTCTAGGCGGAGTGCTCTACCAAATACTAGAAGGCAACAAGAAAACAGAGCCCTGGTGCAAGGATGATGTCGAAGGAATGGTGCGTTTCGCCAACGCGATTGGCGCCTTGGTGACGACAAGGTTGGGTGCCTTTGCGTCTATGTCGGACCACTCTGAAATCGCACATTTTGTGAACATCAAACGCTGTGCATGATTCATCCACATAGCCTCGACGATTGGGAAGACCTTCAGCATTGATTTCGGGCAAAAGCCCTGCGGGCAGCCGTACTGACGGGTGAACGAATCTCCGGGTTCATATCCCATCCTGCAGTTGGTTGGCTTATTGTCCTTGCCGACTGCTTTAACCTCGATCCTGAACTCCCAGTCTTCCTGGTACCATCTCTTCATCCCATCACCCCCTTGATCTCATATAATGACCGCGTTGACATCATAATATTATTATGTTATGATGTTTTTGTCCAATTCACCTTCGATACGAAGCCCATCATTCCTTTGTCTGCTCTAAGGCTAAACAGACCCTATCTCAAAACGTGGTGAGGTGGTCAGACTGTATGAGAGGAAAGCCAGCCTACATACGAGTCTATGAAGCCATCAAGAGACAGATAGCGGACGAGAAGTATGAGGTCGGGCAGCTAATCCCTACCGAGGCCCAACTTGAGAGCATGTTCAACGTCAGTCGTATAACGATTCGGGCTGCCATCGAACTGCTCTGTGAGGAGGGGTACCTTACCAAAACACCAGGGAGAGGCACGGAAGTTCTCGACTACAAGACTACCCAGAAGCTCAACCTCGTCACCTCGTTTTCGGAGACGCTTCTGCAGAAGGGACATGCCGTCGCCTACAAGAGCATTGACATCGCCTGCGTCGATCCTCCGAAGTTCGCAAGTGCTGGGCTCAAGCTGGACCCAGACTCCAAAGTGATCAAGATCGAACGGGTCGTCCTCGCTGATGGAAGACCCATAGCAGTCATGATCAATTACCTCGTGCCCGAGCTGGTACCCGGGATCGAGAGTCGCAAGAGCGAGATCAAGTCGCTATATGCGTTCCTCGAGGACCAGTACAACATAGAGATCGACCACTCGATAGACACCATCACCGCAGAAGCAGCGGGCCCGCGGGAAGCCGAGTTGCTGGAGGTTCCAGAGGGCACCGCTCTCCTGGTGAATCATCGCATTACATACACAAAGGCCAGACCGTTCGAGATAGTCCTGCTGAAGGTTGTGGGAAGCAAGTACGAGTTTCGAGTGTACTTGAACGGCAGAGAGGACTCCTAGGCGAGCTGTCGGATTCACCGGGGAGGGTGTTCTCTATGGTACGGGTACGGCGCCTTTGCAGGGCCGCATTGGTTGGTTCAGCAATCAGTGTTGTCCTCGTTGCATGTCTGTCGATGTCCTACGCCTCCACTGTCCCATACAGGAACTACGTCTACAACGTGTGGGGCAAACCAGTGCTGTGCCCCCAAGCGTACCTTCCCGACTTCGTGGTGGACGGAGTCCAGCTAGGCATTGGGCCTCTCAAGAACCCAGGAGATCTGTTCGTTGCTGGTAGTGACTCCATATACGTTGCCGATTCTGGGAACAACCGCATCGTCTGTCTCGACGCAGAATGGAATGTCACGGCTGTAATCGACAGTTTTGTGGATCAGGGCCAGGTTCAGCGCTTTGCCAATCCTTCGGGCATCTTCGTCACCGAAAGCGGGAGCATCTATGTCGCTGATCAGGGCAACTCGCGAATAGTCGAACTGCGCAGTGACGGGTCTCTCGTCAGAGTGATCGGGGCTCCTCGCACGGATGCCGAAGGGGTGTTTTCAGAGAATACCCCGTATGCGCCGATGAGGGTCGCCGTGAACCCATTGGGTAGGATATTCGTTATAGCAAGGCACGTGTACGAAGGCTTGATGCAGTTCGGCGCAGATGGCGATTTCGAGGGCTTCGTAGGGGCGCCTCGGGTCCAGCCTAGTGTTGCCGACATATTCTGGCAGAAGATTGCGTCTGTTCAGCAGCGTGAGCGCATGACTCTGATCCTGCCTGCCCAGTACAACTCCCTGGACGTCGATGCCAAGGGATTCGTCCTTGCCTGTGAGAAGAACCTGATCAGGAGGCTGAACTCCACAGGAACCGACCTGCTCAGGACGTCCGGCCTGTTCCCCCCTCAGGGTGACCTAAATGTCTCCAGCGACCCAGACGAGGTGCCTTCGCTTTTCGTCGACATCGCTGCACGAGAGTTGGGTATGTACAGTGTCCTTGATAGGACGAGAGGACACGTCTTCACCTACGACTCCAATGGAAACCTCTTGTACACGTTTGGAGGTATCGGGTATCTGCTCGGTCAGTTCAGGGCACCAGCGGCGATCGATTCGATAGGTGAGAAGCTCCTCGTCTTGGACAGCCAACTGGGCCGAATAACAGTGTTCCGACCGACGGAGTACGCCAGGTACATCCATGCTGCGATGAGAGCCTACAACGATGGGCACTATCTGCTGTCTGAGCAGATGTGGCGTGAGGTGCTCAGACTCAATGCGAACTTCGATCTCGCCTACAAAGGAATCGGCAAGGCATACCTCAGAGAAGGGGACTATCGCTCGGCGATGCAGTTGTTCAGACTGTCGCATGACCGGAGCGGTTATTCCGAAGCATTCCGGATGTTGAGGTATGAAGCGATCAGCAGGTACCTTGGACCGTTGCTGACGGTTTCTGTTCTAGGATTGGTCGCACTGTACGTCTTCCGCGCGTTCGGACTTGCTCCCAGACTCAAGGGTTTCCTGCGCCGTCGGAGGGTTAGCGAAGCCGGGGTCGATTCGCTTGAGCAGGATCAGACTCCTGTGGCAAGCGGGATTAGACAGCCGTGGACAAGCCTGGCGAGAGGAATCAGGGAGATCGGTTCAGGCCTGAGTTACTCGCTCTACGTCATATTCCATCCGTTCGAAGGGTTTTGGTCCCTGAAGCACGAACGCAAGGCGCCTTTGGCATCAGCGATCTGCATGCTGGTGGCAGTGGTAATCACGTACATAGTTGTAAGGCAGTACACTGGCTTTCTCTTCAACTTCAGCGATTCGTCCAAGCTAAACGTGGTTGTGGAGGCCTTGAGTGTGCTGGTTCCCTTCGCGCTCTGGTGCCTGGTCAACTGGGCCCTAACCACATTGATGGATGGAAAGGGAACACTGAGCGATATCTTCACGGCTTCGGCATTCGCTCTCACCCCGCTTGTTCTGATTAACCTGCCGTTGGTTGTCATCAGCAACGTCATCACCCTCGAAGAAGGAGGGTACTACTACCTCTTCTTGACTGTTGCGGTTCTGTGGTCTGTGACCCTTCTGCTGTTGGGATCTATGACTATCCATGACTATGACTTGGCGAAGACCACACTGACCGCTGTTCTGACGGCGATCGGGATGGGAAGTGTCCTGTTTATCGGACTCTTGGGTGTCAGCCTGGTGGATGCGATAGCTCAGTTAGTTCGGGACCTATATGTTGAGATCGTCTTGCGTGTGTAAACCGGTGTGAAGGCAACATGCTCAGTGCGGGGAGCGTGGACAGAATGAACAGCGGCCGAAAGCCTGCTAGGCAACTCGGACTGGTTCCCCAGGTCACTATGGTGACACGGTCTATACCGCGGATTCTGCTGACATTGGTTGTGTCGATGGGCCTGCTGTTGGGTGCCGCATGCCCTGGCAGCAGCCTCAACCAGGTTTGTGCGGCGGAGTCCGCTCCTCAGCTCCCGAACCGCCTCAGTGCCATGGATCTTGTTGCCGAAAACGAGTTTCTGGCTCTGTATGTCGACATGAGTACGACTGAGATCGCAGTCTGGGACAAGAGTCACGCTTGTGTATGGTACTCCAATCCCGTCGATAGAGACACGGCGGAGAAGGTTGCCAGGGGGGCAGCGAAGGACGCATTGGGGTCGCAGCTTACGATCAAGTATGACCCGAACGAGGTCCTTAAGGACAACTACAACTTCTCGATCAAGTCTGGACAGTACACGATCAGCAAGAGAGAGAATGGCATTCGAATCGACTACACCTTCGTTGAAGAATGGAGCGATGAGGATTACGTTCCTCTGCTTGTGAGTCAGGAGCGATTCGACGAACGTGTCCTCAGCAAACTAAGTGAGAGTGACAGGAAACAGATTCTCGACCGGTACACGCTGGTGTGCTTAGTGAAGGCGGATGAAGCCACGAAGCTGACTCTGCCAGGAATCGACGCTGATGCCATATTCGGGCCGTATACAGTCAGCCCGTTTGATCCCAACCTTGCAACTCACCTACTGAGTACCATCAGAGAAAACCGGAGAGATTACAGACTTCTTTCTGATGTGAAGCCCAGTGATCTCGAGAACCTGATCGACAACCCAACTTACATTCTCAACCCGAAGACCGCTCCGTACATACAGCGCAGGTTGGGAGCAATAATCCGCACAACCGGGTACGATCCATTCGACGTAGCAGCTGATCATGAGAGCAATCACATCGACCCGCCTGTTGAGAGTCTCGAGGTGTTCAAGGTCCCATTGGAGTATCGTCTGGACGGTCATAGCTTGATCGTTCGGATACCAGTCAGTGAAGTCGAGTATCCAATCGATGTGCTTGACTACGAAGGACTCAGGCACACATATCCGGTGCTGTCGATCAGACTCCTCGAGTACTTCGGTGCAGCAGGAGTCGATCAAGATGGGTACATCTTCGTGCCGGATGGTTCCGGCGCTCTCATCGCTCTGAACAACGGGAAGGTAAGTCAGCCCAGCTACCAGGGGGTCGTGTACGGTCGCGACAACACTCTCTTTCCCCGGGAAGCCCTGAATATGGAGACGCGTGCTCAGTACCTGGAACAGGTTTTCCTCCCGGTATTCGGCATGAAACAGGGCGACAGGGCCTTCTTCGCCATCATAGAAGACGGCGACGCCATGGCCACGATCTGTGCGGATGTGTCCGGGAGGTCTAGTTCATACAACACCGTATATGCCGATTTCACCACTACGCCCAAAGGACGGTTTTCCTTTGCCAGCATCCATGAAATCGACCTCTACCGCACTGAGATATTCCAGGGAGATATCCAGGTGCGATACAGCTTTCTGTACGGAGCGGATGCCAACTACTCCGGCATGGCCAGGTATTATCAGAACTACCTGGTAGAGAAGCACGGGATGCAGAGGTCGAAACCGCACCATGATGTACCCCTTTTCCTAGAGGTGATTGGGGCAATCACAAGGTCAAGGCCGATTCTTGGAGTCTCGGTCAACGTCACCGACCCGTTGACCACATACCCTGAGGCCGGCAAGCTAGTCGAGGACTTCATTGACAGGGGAATCCAAAGCATCAAGCTGAGATACACGGGCTGGCTCAAAGGCGGCCTGAAGCACTGGTACCCATCCAGGGTGGTATTGGAGCAGCGTCTCGGAGGCAAGGGCGCGTTCATGCAGTTGGTCGATTGGCTGGAGGAGAGGGGAGTTGACCTTTACCCCAACGTGGCCTTTCTGAATGTATTCCGCAACTCGGTCTTCGATAGCTTCTCGGCACAATCGGACGCCTCGAGGATGCTCAATCGGCAAGTCGCCCGAAACGAAGAGCTGGGAAGCTACATCCTCTCTCCCTCGAAACTGGGACCTCTAGTCGACAGGTTCTTGGCCAGTTACCGAGGGTACGGGATTGCCGGAATCTCCCTCGCTGATATGGGCAGAGAGGCAAACTCAGACTTCCGGTTCAATGAGCGACTGGTGGACCGACAGCAGGCAGCCCGTACGATCGAGGAACAGGTTCGCAAGATGAGCCGGGACGCCTGGTTGAACGTGATGGCGGATGGAGCAAACGCCCGTGTGCTTCCGTACCTAGACAGCGTAGTGAACATGCCCGGCGGATCCAACTGGTACAACATGCTCGATGAGTCTGTTCCTTTCCTGCAGATGGTAAGCCGCGGGTACATTGACTACGCAGGTGAGCCAATGAACCTGGCTGAGGATCGGACAGACAGTCTCCTTCGGATGATAGAGACTGGCGCGTGTCCCTATCTAGTGGTAGCCTACGGCGATTCCTCGTTGGTGAAGGAGACTGAGTTTGACTACCTGTACTCGCTGAACTACAGGGATTGGATAGAGGAGGCAGTCGGCGTCTACAGGCAGGTAAACCAAGCGCTTGGCCGTGTTCAGGGGCAGAGGATAGTTGAGCATGAGAAGGTGGCTGACTCGGTGTTTAAGACCACCTATGAAAGCGGCGTGTCTGTGATCGTGAACTACGGTGCCGCAGATGCCATGGTGGAAGGCCATGTTGTCCCGGCCAGGGGGTTCCTTCTGGTTGAGAGGGGGGATCTGGATGAAAACTAGAGGACTGTTTCGACTGGGATTGGAGCGCAGGAGAGCCTTCACTGGGTATATCTATGTCTTCCCCTTCATAGTCGGATTCGCCCTCTTCTTCGTTCGGCCGTTTGTTCAGTCAGTGATATTCAGCCTCAGCGAACTCAGGGTCACTCAGACAGGGTATGTCCTCAAGTTCGTCGGACTCAACAACTACCACTATGCTCTGCGGGTCGATCCGAGCTTTGTCAGGGCATTCACTGAGACCATGGTTCAAACCCTCACTGCCATTCCAGCTGTACTCGTTCTCAGCTTCTTCGCAGCCACACTCCTGAACCAGGAATTCAGGGGCCGAACGCTGGCTCGGGTCATTTTCTTCCTGCCTGTGATTCTGGGCGCAGGCGTGCTTGTGAGAATGGGCCAGCAGCAGCTGATGTTGGGTGAAGGAACAGCGGCAGGCTCAGGCATCCTGAGCGGGCAATCAGTACGGTTTCTATTCGCTCGTCTTAGACTGCCCGTAGGATTCATCCAGTACATCACTGACGCGGTTGACCGTATTCCGGGAATCGTAAACGCCTCTGCGATCCCGATTCTGATCTTCCTGGCAGGGCTGCAGTCCATTCCAGGATCGCTCTACGAGGCAGCTGAGATAGAAGGAGCGACTTCCTGGGAGAGCTTCTGGAAGATCACGTTTCCGTTGCTGTCACCGCTGTTCATGGTCAACATCGTCTTCGTGATAGTCGATTCATTTGCGGCTGGCAACAACCCGGTTGTTCAGCACATCGAGGGGATTGCATGGGGCCGGGGCATCTATGGAGTCAGCGTCGCCATGACCTGGATGTACTTCAGCGCCGTGGGACTGCTCCTGCTGATCGTCTTCGGGCTGTTGTCGAGGAGAGTCTTCTATCACGAGTGATAGGCAGGTAGAGGAGGGTTCAGATTGCCGAGAGCTATCAATACGTCGACGAGCTTGAGAGCGCGGAGAACGCGTGCGCTGCGCCGACTGGTGGGCGTTATCTGGGCACTCACTAGAGCGGTGCTGATTATCGGTCTGTCGTATGTGATCCTCTACCCGATGTTTGTCAACATCTCGAAGTCATTCATGACGCCAAGGGACCTGGTTGACACGACTGTGAAGTGGGTTGCCAGGGACTTCAGAATCAGCAATGTGGTTGAGAACTACAGGAATGCATCCAGACTGATGGACTACCCAAGAGCCCTGCTCAATTCGATCATGCTCTCCTTAGTAGTGAGCTCGGTACAGGTAATCTCGTGTTCGGTGATAGGGTATGGGCTCGCCCGCTTCATGTTCCCAGGCCGGAATCTACTCTTCGTGTGTGTGATCATTACCTTCCTGGTACCTCCTCAGATGATGATGGTACCGATGTTCCTCAACTTCCGGTTTTTCAACGTGTTCGGACTTCTGGGCGATAGAGGAATGAACTTGCTTGGAACGTTTTGGCCTTTTGTCCTGACGTCAGTCACCGGGATGGGGATGAGAAACGGGCTTCTTATATACATCGTCCGCCAGTATTTCCGTGGTGTATCCAGGGAACTCGAAGAAGCAGCTTACGTAGATGGAGCCGGTCAGTTTGCGACCTTCACGAGGGTGATGATTCCCAACGCTGTTCCTATCATGATCATCGTTTTCCTCTTCTCGTTTGTGTGGCAGTGGAACGATGCACTCTGGACCACGACCTACCTGGGGCAGGCGATCAACATTCTGCCGGTGGCCTTCGATCGGATGATGATGAGCAGTCACGAATTGGTGAACATTGGCAACTACAAGCCGATGATGGCGAACACGGGTATGGTGTTGTTTGTCGCTCCCCTGTTAGTTCTGTACGCGTTCCTGCAGAGGCACTTCGTAGAAAGCGTCGAGAGAGCAGGAATTGTGGGCTAGGGCTGACATGCCTCGTTTCGAGTCGAACTGGGTTTCGTGATCGTGGGGACGAAGGGAGGTGGCCGACGGGTTTACGGCGCAGCCACATACCTAGGGACACTGCTAGATAAGGAAACTGCAGGTACTCAGAACAGTAGGAGGGGGAACTAGAATGCGAAGATTGACAACGAGCTTTAGGCTCATAGTGCTCGTGGCTTTGGCAGTCATGATCGTAGCTCATGTGGGTCACGCAGCGGGGACGTTTGACCTCAACGGCCGAACGCTTCGCTTTCTGACGTGGGACAAGTGGCTCGGAAAAGAAGTTGGCGAGTTCGAGGAAGGTGCGGACCTGGCTCACAAGCAATGGGTTGAGCAGACCTTCAACTGCAAGATTGAGCTAGTGGATGTGTGGGGCACCTACGTATTCGACCTCCCTGCGCAGATACTGGCGGGGGACATACCGGTGAACATAATACCGCTTCCCAATGTTTGGTTGGAGGCACATTGGGCCAATGAGGGTCTCCTTTGGCCATTGAACGACATACTGGACGCCGGTTTTGAGTCGAAGTATCCGCCCGAGTACAACCATAAGGAGTTTTCTACGTATTCCCGCGGCAAGATCTATGGCATTTGTCCTCCTCCTTCGACCGGACAGGGAGGGACGCTGCCCATGGATTGTCAGGTCGTACTCTGGAACAAGTCTCTGTTCGAGAGGGAGAACCTCCCCAGTCTATATGACATCTACCAGGAAGGCAACTGGACCTGGGATACTCTTATGGACCTAGCCATCAGGGCTACCAAGGACACGGATGGCGATGGGGAGATCGACCAGTGGGGATTCAGCTCCCGCATGGGTCCGATTGGCGGATACCTGTGGTGGCTGGACGTGCTCGGGTGGATGCTGACAAACGACGAGCCGGGTGTTGCCACGGAGGGAGAGGACGGGAGACTGGTCTATGCACTCGACCGCCCTGGCGCCATCGAGGCAATAGAGTGGTGGAGCGAGATCTACCGACTGGGTGTGTATGCGCCGGAGCAGTTCCACTTCGCTGACCTCTTCTCGGCAGGCAAGGTTGCCATGCGGATCATGCCGATAAGCTTGTTGTCCGCTGTTGGTGTCACCGCTCACGAGTACCTCGACATGAAGGATGACTACGGCATCGTGCCTTATCCCAAGGGACCTAATGCCTCCGCGCACGTGTCACCGATTATCGAACCGTACACTATGGGCATTCCCATCACAGAACCTGACCCGAGAGCGGTCATAGAGGTATACAATGCCCTGTACAAGGTAACTACAGACTACAAAGACATGGATCAGTGGCGCCAGGATCAGTACGACCAGTTTGCTATGTTCATCCGTGACGACGAGTCACGCGAGATGGCGGAGTGGGCAGGACTGCATGCAAAGCAGGTGCGTCTGTGGCGCGTCTTCGAGGAGCAGCTGGCAGTGCTGAATGAGGCAGTGACGGGGACGAAGAGCCCTGCTGCTGCAGTGGCAGAGATCAAGCCTGCCGTGCAGGCGATTCTGGATGAGATGTCGCTGTAACCCCAATACAACTGGGTGGCTGGAATGTCGTGGGGGATGGGGACGATGCTCTCGTCCCTCCCCCACTCCTCGAGCGAAGCAAGCAAAGCCTCATACCCGATGACTGGGCAAGTGGAGGAGAGAGCGGATGAGAAAGGGAATCGACATCGAGAACGGTAAGGTGAAGGCCCGGTTCACGATCGAGCGTGGCGGTGTTCGTCAGGAGTACCTTGCGCGAGGCGACGGACGGTGGGTTGTGGTAGTCGAGTCCTTCAGGCCTCCAGCTCCCTTCCCAGCCGGCGCGAATGCGCTGTATAACTCCAGCATCGACAAAGACAACCGACTGATCGTGACGGAAGCGCTTGACACGGTTCGCCGCGTCGAACACGCAGACGGGACCCTGTGCGCGGTGCTGACCGGCCGACTGGGGCGCATACCAATTCAGCAGATAGTCACCCTTCGTCCGGGAGAGCCCTACTTCCACATCGAAGTGAGAGCAACTCTACTAGAGGAGAATCCGACTCTCGACTACTTGCTGTTGCCATTTAGTGTGGTGATAGATGGCGGACCTGACTACACGCACGTGCCTTCGTACAAGCGCTCTCCGGACAACGTCATCGGCGACAGGGTATTCCTTGCGCCTGCTGCGATCATCCAGAAGGGCGGCACATTGGCTGCCCTGGTTCCCGACGTTGATCTGATCAATGAGAGAGTAGTCTATGCCAGGGGCGCGCGCACTCACCCTCAGTCGAACTCGTTTGCAGTGTGGGTAGACCCAGACAGGGTATCAATGCCTGTAGCGCTTGACCTCGAGCTGCAGTCGGGTCTTACAGATCGGCCGTTGATGTCGTATGGCATGATGGATGTGATCGCCGAGCAGCATGTATTCTGGAACCGCGACAACACGAAGGGATCCATGGTTCGGGCTCTTTCGAGCAACCAGATAGGCTTCGGCGTTGACCTCTTCATAAGCGTCGATGCACAGACGTCTCGAGGATATCAAACCGTAGCTAAACACCACTGGGAACGCTACGGGACTCGGTACTTCCACATGCCAAGGCCGCAGGCCATGCCGTATGCTGAATACGCGAAGACTTGCTATCCCGCCACCTTCGATTACCAAGGGTACGAGGTCGTCGGATTGGAGAGCCTGACTCACCGTGACCTACCTGATCGCCCAGACCTCAAGGTTTGGCAGCAGTGGGAGTCTGACAATGGACCCGTCGGCGGCCTTCGCCTCACTGCGCCTCAGTGGTTTCAGTACATCTACTTCACAGCCTGGTGGAACAACGTCTGTGACGCCACGGGTCTTTACTTCTGGGGCAGACGACTTGGTGACGGTTCTCTAGTCGACAAGGCGAGGAGGATCGTGAACCTCGCGCTATCTGCGCCTCAGAATGAGAAGGGCATGTTTCCGTCTCTGTACAACTTGCGCACGGGGACCTGGAACCCGAGCTTCTGGCATCCGCCTCTGAACGGATATGACCCGAACAAAGCGGCTTCATACTGGTCATTTGCCAATGAGGGCTTGGGTGCCTATCAGACTGCCGCTGCGAGTGTGACCGCGGGTTATCTCATGCAGTACTACCGAACATGCGAGAGCGATCCGCGCATCCTGTCATACGTCCGGGCCTATGCCGATTTTCTCGCGGGGTATTCGAGCACGGGAGATTGCATCCCGGCCTGGTTTGACAAGGACATGCGGCCGCTCCCAAGTCTGAGCTGGAATGCAGATGGCGGTGCTCATACGTGGGTCCTGAGTGAGCTCTACAGGGCAACTCGCGATGAAGTCTACCTCGAAGCCGCTCGACGAACGGCCCGGTTCGTGATTGATGAAGTGATGCCCGGGCAGAGGTGGAGCGATTTCGAGGCGTTCTACTCCTGCGCAATAAAGCCGGAGACTTTCTACGATGAACGCACCGGTCAGCCTGGGCGATGCCTGATGTCCATGTCATGGGCGCTCCAGGGCTTCTTGGCACTCTATGAAGTCACACAGGAGGCTGCATACCTTGAGGCGGCCGAAGCAGTGGCGGACTATAGCTGCTTGTTCCAGGCAGTATGGGCGCCTCATTTCGTCGTAACCGCCTATCCGTTTGGCGGGTTTATCTCTCAGACCGGGGATGCCGAATGGCTCGATCAGAGATCTCACAGGTTTGCGGACCCACTTGTGAGAGTCGGGTTGCTCACGAACAGACGCGATCTGGTGGAACGAGGTGTGGCGGCCGCCCGGTCTTCCCTCACCCTTTGCAGCCATCCTCGCCACGTGTCGAATGGGATATATGTCCATACCGACTTCCCGGTAGGTCTGGGACCTGAGAATATCGACCATGAAGGGTTTCCCCAGAGGCCGCTGAGTTCGGGGCCAAGCTGGAACACGGTCGGCGGGATGGCGAGTGCTGCACACATACTGAGGCTGCTGGGCGGAGCCTATATCGACTTCGAGAAGAACATCAAACTAGGGGTTGACGGGGTAGAGGTGATACACGCCGAGATGGTCGGACGGAGTATTCGGATTAGTCTGCGAAGTCTCATGAGCGAGTTGCCGATGCCCTTTAGCAGATCCTATGAGACCACGCTGAAGATCGCTGGCCTGAGCGGCCAAGAAGACTACGAGCTGTGCATCAACGACGCTGCCCCGGTAAATGTCCCAGGGTCGGCGCTTTCTGATTTCCCCATCGTGATCTTTCCAGATGGAAGGGCGCTCCCGGTAATCACGCATCGATGGGTGGCGAGTCAATGAGGTTGACCATGACTGATGTAGCCAACATGATCGATATCAGTGCGGTGAGGGCAGATGTATCGGATACCGAGATAAGGGAATTGGCTGAGAAAGCAAGGAAGTATCGGTGTGCTTGTGCCTTTGTAATGCCATGCTATGTCCCTGATGTGAGGGCGTATCTCGATGGGGAACCCGCCATCGGCGTAGGAAGTGTGGTCGGCTTTCCGTCGGGCGCAGATACCACAATGGCTAAAGCTTACCAGGCAAGGCAGTTGGCTGCCGAAGGCTGCTGTGAGCTGGACATGGTTATCAACGTCGGGATGCTGATTTCCGAGAGGTACTCGGAAGTGAAGAACGATATCAGAGCAGTCATCGACAGTAGCGAAGGGTTGCCCGTCAAGGTCATACTGGAGGTGGCATATCTGACCGACGATCAGATCAGGAAGGGATGCGACATCTGCATTGATGCAGGCGCTTCGTTTGTCAAGACGGGCACTGGGTGGGCAAGAAAAGGAACCACGGTAGACCATATAAAACTCATCAAGTCACATGTGGGGGATCGAATCAAGATCAAGGCGTCAGGTGGGATCAGGAGCCTCGACACCATTATCAAGATGAACAGATCCGGCGCTACGCGATTTGGCATCGGTGTGAGAAGTGTGACTTCGATAATGCAGGAGTGCCGCAGCATCGACTCTGGCGCGGCCGATCTGGACGGGAATGCAGTCTGGGAGCGTGGCGGCTGTGACAGAAGAGCGGTGCGATAGCGCCAGTCGTCCGCATTACCCGAGGATATTCCTTGCAGTCGACAACTGCTTTGCCTCGAAACGGTGGACTGATCCATCTGAATGGATGCGCATAGTCAGGGATCTGGGGCTGGTCTATGTTGAGGCCAGCGCCGATAACGAGTGTGATCCACTGTACACTACGCCCGAGTACTTGAGAGACTGGGCAGACGCTGTTGCGACGAGCGCCGAGGAGATCGGTGTGCAGGTGGTGAACCTCTATTCGGGCCATGGTACATATGCGACGCTGGGACTGGGTCATGGAGACGCGAGGATCAGAAGAAGGATGCTCGATGATTGGCTCAAACCGATGTTGCGTCTCGCATGTAGGCTTGGAGCGGGAGTTGGGTTCTTCTGTCACGCCTTTGCTGATTCTGTGCTGCAAGATCCGGACAGATACAGAGAGGCCGAGGATCGGCTGTACAGCGACTTTGCGGAACTGGCCGGCTTTGCTGCGGCTATCGGTGTGAAAGCCGTTGGGGTCGAGCAGATGTACTCGCCTCATCAGATCCCATGGACTATCCCGGGAGCGAAAAGGCTGTTAAGAGAGGTTTGGCGGAGAAGCGGAGTCCCTTTCTACGTCACGATCGACACAGGACACCAGACTGGACAGAGAAGGTTTACGCGTCCGGAAACCCAGAAGATGCGCGAGGCGCTCGAGCGTGCCAGATCTGGCTGGTGCGCAGGCGATATCTGGTTGGGTCCGGATTCTGCGTACAAGATGCTCGAGGATGCCGCGACGCGAACAGGTGTCCATGATGATCTGGTGCTCGATGAGATGCAGACGGAGATGAACAGATACCCGCATCTCTTCGCCAGCATCGGTGACACTGACCCCTATCGATGGTTGGAGTGTCTTGCCTGCTACTCGCCGATAATACACCTCCAGCAGACCTCGGGGACGTCTTCTGCACATGAGCCGTTCACGAGAGAATACAATCGCACAGGGACAATCGTCGCGAGAAGTGTGCTGGAGGCCATATGCCGTGCGTATGAACGCGGTCCCGAGGAGGGGTTACCCGCGATGTGTAGCGAAGTCTACTTGACTCTCGAGATCTTCTCCCGAACCGCTGACCGAAACAGAGAGATCATCGGAAGACTCAAGGAATCGGTCGAGTATTGGCGAGAGTGCATTCCTGAAGACGGCATCGCCGCGGACGAACTCGTCAGGAGGTGACAAAATGGCTCGAGAGGCTGCCTCCAAAGAGAATACCCGAGTGATTCGTTTGCTGCGCAATACGCGCAGTGCCACGCATAGCAGGCATCGCGTCATCATGCCCGCGGATTGGTCAGCAGTCGATCTTCCAGTGTCGTTGGTCGAACGCAAGGCCCACGCCCTGAGGATTATCCTGAGCAGCATGCCGATCTTCATCGAAGACGACGAGCTGATAGTGGGAAGCAGGACGGTTTTCGCCTCCAATAGCCCAGGCCAGCTCGAGATCAACGATTACTCTGATTTGAATGTCAATGCGTATCCGCCGTACGCGGCCGAAGAAGAGAAGAGACGTCTGGGCGGCCAGGAAGGCTTTTCGAAGGGTCACTACGTTGCAGGATACAAGAAGGTCCTGAATATGGGCATCGGAGGCTTGATTGCTCAGGCGAGGGAGAGGATCAGAAGTGAGCAGTCACAGACAAAGCGCGATTTTCTGAACGCAGTGTGTATCGCGTGGGAGGGAGTGTCGCTGCTAGCCAACCGCTATGCAGATCTGGCGCTACAGATGGCGTCCACACATCCAGGCGTTCGAGCACTCGAGCTGCGCAGGATCGCTGATGTCTGTCGCCACGTTTCCCTGCATCCGCCTAGAAGCTTCCATGATGCGTTGCAGTTGTTCTGGTTTGCACACCTGGCCATCATGATAGAGAACTTTGGCGGAGTGTGCTTCGGAAGAGTGGACCAGCACTTGTGGCCCTTCTATCAGAGCGCCTCTCGTGTCGAGGCCCAGGAGCTGCTGGAGTGCTTCCTCATCAAACTCAATGATCAGGCGGACCTGAAGATCGGCGATGTCGTGACCTACGCAGGGACTGACAATCTGATGCTGTCAGGCTTGACTCCCAGGGGCGAGGATGGCACCAACCACCTGACATACGCCATCCTTGACGCATTTGAGAAGCTGAGACTTGCGAGTCCCCAGATAAACGTCAGATTGCACAAGGGATCGCCCGATAGGTTGGTGATGCGCGCCTGTGAGTTGGCCTGTCAAGGCATTAACAACATCGCGTTCTACAACGACGAAGCCATCGTTCCAAGTCTTGCTGGAGTTGGGTTTCCTATAGAGGATGCTCGCGACTATGCCCTGGACCTCTGTCAGGACATCGAGATCGACGGCAGGTCGGACTTCTTCCTGGGGGGACAGGTTTCGCTTACCCATGTCCTGTTGGATACACTCGAGAAGGTCGACTCCGGGGTCACCTTCGAACAGCTGTTGCAGGCCTACAAGGATGCCATTGCGGCTGAGGTGTGCGCTGTTGTCGAACGCTACAACTCACAAGAGAATGTGACTGGCAATGAGACCATCTCTCCCCTTCCGCTCCTTTCGGCCACGTTGGATGATTGCATAGAAACAGGCCTGGACGTGACCCAGGGAGGGGTGAGGTTCAAGGACAAGGGCATCTTCCTTGTTTCCCCTGTCAACGCAGTAAACAGCCTCGCAGCTATCAGACAGGTCGTCTATGAAAGAGGGATAGCCTCCCTGGCGGAGGTGCGCGAGGCGTGCAGGAGCAACTACGAAGGAAGGGAAGCTCTGCGGCAGCAACTCCTCGCGGCACCCAAGTGGGGCAACGACGATGACCGCGTGGATCTCATTGCTAAAGAGGTCTTTGAACACGGGCTTCGGGAGATCCTCAAGTACAGGACTGCATCGGGAGCCAGGTTCCTGGCAGGGATTCACCAGCCCCACACGGCTCTCGCAGGAAGACTCTATCGAGCGACCCCAGATGGAAGAAAGGATTCCGAGCCTGTACCCGTCACCTTGTCGCCCTCAAACGGTACAGACCGGAAAGGCCCAACTGCAATCATCAAGTCGGTGACCAAGATAGATCCAATGCTATGCCAGTGGAACAGTGCATTGACCCTAAAGTTCGGCGCGAGTATGGCCCGAGAGCCCGGGGCCGCAATGAGACTCGGCAGTCTCCTGAAGACCTATTTCGACCTGGGTGGCATAGAGCTTCAGACAAATGTTCTTGACGCCGAAGAACTGAGGGCGGCACAGCTCGACCCGGAGAACCACAGGGACATAATCGTGCGCATCTGGGGGATGAGCGCTTACTTTGTCGACATATGTCGAGAGCTGCAGGATGACATAATCGCCCGAACTGAACTCGGTCTCTAGGATCGATGACGCCGATTACCTGTGGGATCCGTGACGCGGTAAGGAGGAGATGACTCGAGGCCGCAGCGGATTCTATGGTGACCGGCCGCAGCCTCGTTGCGGGAGGTGTATGTATGGGTGATCTCATCATCGCATACGACCTGGGCACAGGGGGTATCAAGGCCTCCCTGTATGATGCTGAAGGGCATAGGCTTGCAGAGACCTTTACGCCTTACGACACTCTTTACCCGGCTCTGGGATGGCACGAGCAGAGACCGATGGACTGGTGGAATGCAGTTGTCGACAGCACTAACCGGCTCATGGCGACACCAGACGTAGACAGAGACAGAGTCGAGTGTCTGGCGATCTCAGGGCACAGCCTCGGCGCCGTCCCCATCGCGAAGGATGGGTCGTTGCTGCGTTCTGCGACGCCGATCTGGTCTGATACCAGGGCGAACCGCCAGGCAGCCCAGTTCTTCGAGAAGGTCGACGAGTGCTCCTGGTACATGGTCACCGGAAACGGATTTCCCCCAGCATGCTACACAGTCTTCAAGATGATGTGGTATCGAGACAATGAGCCTGAGATGTTCCGCAGGATTCACAAAATCATAGGAACCAAGGACTTCATCAATCTGAGGATGACAGGCAGGATATGCACCGATTACTCGTATGCCTCGGGCAGCGGAGTCTATGACCTTCGAAGGTGGGGCTACTCGGATTGCCTTATCGACGCAAGCGGTCTCCCGCCAACGATCTTCCCCGAAATCGTGCCTTCTACTGAGATCATTGGCACCCTCACCAGAGACGCTGCGGAAGCTCTCGGACTTCCCCGCAAGGTCAAGGTCGTCTGCGGGGGCGTGGATAACGCATGCATGGCCGCGGGGGCCGGAAGCGTGTCGCCCGGCAAGGTCTATACGTCTCTTGGATCGTCAGCTTGGATCGCAGTGATATCTGAGGATCCTGTACTGGATGGTGACTCTCGGCCCTATGTCTTCACTCATGTCGTGCCGGGGATGTTCACGTCTGCGCTTGCCATTTTCTCTGCTGGAAGCTCGTACCAGTGGGTCAGGGACAATATCTGCCCGGACCTTGTTGCAGCCGCCCAGAAGCAGGGCGTCGATGCGTACAAGCTGATGGATGATCTTGCTGCTGACGTGCCTATTGGTTCGAGGAGACTCCTGTTCGACCCGAGTCTGGCAGGAGGGTCATCGCTCGATGCGAGTCCCGCCATCCGAGGTGCGTACCTGGGGATAGACCTTGGACACACTCAGGCTGACCTGATCAGAGCCGCAATGGAAGGAGTGGCTATGAATCTCAGGCTGGTTCTGGATGAGTTGCGGCGGCTATGCAGCGTGCAGGATGCGATGGTTGTGGTCGGTGGAGGGAGCAAGAGTCGTCTATGGCGTCAGATCCTTTCCGATGTCCTCAATATGCGAATCTTGAGGACGAGCGTTGGGCAGGATGCCGGATCCCTCGGAGCGGCTGCAGTAGCGGCTGTTGGCTGCGGGATGTGGAAGGACTTCAGCGTTATCAACGGCGTTCATAGTATCCAGGACGCAAGTGAGCCTGTGCCCGAGCATGTATCGAGGTACGAGGCCTTACTTCCAGTGTTCAAGTACGCGAAGGATTGTCAATCTTCGATAGCCGATCTCTTGTCGCAGTTGGACTAGCTCAGAGAACCCGCGACGACCTGACCAGCAGGCGCAGCCGGGCTTCGAAGGGGGAGATGGTGTGAAGTACACGACGTTGGGACGGACCGGTCTGAAGGTGAGCAGACTCTGCCTCGGTACTATGAACTTCGGCAATGTCACGGATGAGAAAGAGAGCTTTGCCATCATGGACAGAGCTCTTGAGCTAGGCATCAACTTCTTTGACACCGCCAACTTCTACGGGAATCCTCCAGGGCAAGGGGTCACTGAATCCTTGATCGGGCGCTGGCTTGCCCAGGGGGGAGGCAGGCGTGAGAAGATCGTGTTGGCGACCAAGGTGTATGCCACTATGAACTCTGGCCCGAATGATCGGGGTCTGTCTGCTTACCACCTCCGCAGTGAGTCAGCAGCGAGCCTTCGTCGTCTGCAGACCGATCATATAGACCTCTATCAGATGCACCATATCGACAGAGGCACTCGAAGTAAGCCGGAGCTACGAAACATAGGCCTCGAGACGGAGTTTGACCTGTATAAGGGAACCAGACACGATTTCTCCCCGCCGTGGGAAGAGATATGGCAGGGCATGGAGCAGTTGGTGCGCGAGGGCAAGGTCATATATGTGGGCAGCTGCAACTTCGCAGCCTGGAACATTGCTCATGCCAATTGCGTCGCTGCAGACAGACACTTCATGGGATTGGTATCAGAGCAGAGTGTCTACAACCTGAGCAACCGCATGATTGAGCTCGAAGTGATCCCTGCCTGTAGATACTTCGGACTTGGGCTGATCCCGTGGAGCCCGCTTCAGGGAGGTCTACTTGCCGGAGCTCTGAAGAAGGCGAGCGGTGGCCGCCGCGCCAACGTCGATATCGAACGATACCGCCCGCAACTCGAGGCGTACGAATCCCTGTGTCGGGAGATTGGTGAGCATCCGGCCACTGTAGCTCTCGCATGGCTGCTTCACAATCCTGTAGTCACCTCGCCGATCATCGGCCCGAGAACTGTCGAGCAGCTGGAGAACAGCATGCGTGCACTTGAGATAGAGCTTCCGGGCGAAGTGCTGGAGCGGTTGGAGAACATCTGGCCAGGCCCTGGGGGTGAAGCCCCAGAGGCGTATTCGTGGTAGGCAGCCGCTTCGCACGAAGCCATCGGCTGAGTCAAACGGCCGAGTCAGACTGATGACCTGGAATTGAGGTCGGCGCAGATAAACGCATTGGACAGACCACGGGCTGGACACTGCATTGGACAGGCCATGTGCCGGACACTAGGAGGAGAAGTCATGAAGGGTTTTACGTACAAGGGAGCCAAGACCAAGCAGATATCGTTTCCCCTGGGCGGGATCGGCACGGGATGCATAGGGCTTGCTGGGAACGGGAGTCTGATCGACTGGGAGATATTCAACAGGCCAAACAAGGGCGCACTCAATGCATTCAGCCATTTCGCCGTCAAGGCTGAGCGCGGGGACGAAGTCATAGATGCAAGGGTGCTGAATGGCGGTCTCCAGCCTCCATATGAGAACCTGCGAGGTGGTATGGGACCGCTGAGGGAGACGATGGGAGGGGTCCCGCATTTCACTGATGTTGAGTTCACAGGAAGATTCCCGCTGGCGGAGCTGACGTTCAAACATGACCGGTTTCCCGGTGTGGTCCGGATGACTGCGTTCAACCCGTTCATTCCACTCAATGATAAAGACTCCAGCATACCTGGGGCGTTCTTCGAGATCGAGCTGGAGAACAAGACGGACCAGGCCATCACATACTCCGTAGGGTGCTCTGTTGGAAATCCCCTGCCGAGAAAGGCTACGGTCAACACATACCGCAGTCAAGGCAGTGTTCACATGATCCGTCTCGGCTCGAGCGAGCTCCAAGAGGATGAACCAGGTTACGGGGATCTGACTGTGGCTACCGACTGCCCGGACGTGAGCTATCAGGAGTCCTGGTATCGGGGGCAGTGGTTTGACAGTCTTGAGATATTCTGGAGAGACTTTGTGAAGCCGGGGCCGCTGAAGAATCGGACATACGCGGATCCGGGCAGCTGGGACATGTGTTCCCTCGTGGCTCGCGTGAACGTGTCTCCAGGAGAAAAGCGCCGTGTACGCTTTGTCATCACGTGGAACTTCCCTAACTGCCACAACTACTGGAACCCCGAGAAGTGCAACTGTGAACAGGGCGACTGCAAGAACCAGAAGCCGAAGACATGGAAGAACTACTACGCGACCGTCTTTGCCGACTCCACGGAGAGCGCGGTCTACGCTCTGACAAACTGGGCACGCCTTTACGGTGAGACTATCGAGTTCACCGACGCCCTGTTCTCGTCGACGCTTCCCGACGAGGCGCTTGACGCCATCTCCGCAAATATCTCCATACTGAAGTCGCCTACATGCCTGAGGCTGGAAGATGGATCGTTCTACGGGTTTGAGGGTTGCTTCTGCAACTCGGGTTGCTGCGAAGGCTCTTGCACTCACGTATGGAACTACGCCTATGCACTTCCGTTCCTCTTCCCGAAGTTGGAGCGATCGATGAGGGACCTCGACTACCGGTATAACCAACGCGAAGACGGTGGCATGGCTTTCCGCCTTCAGCTGCCCATCGGCCGCGAACGCAGCCGCTTTCGCCCATGTGTCGACGGTCAGTTTGGCGGTGTGATCAAGGCCTACAGAGACTGGAAGATAAGCGGTGACACTGAGTGGCTGAAGTCCAACTGGGAGGCAATAAAGAAGTCCATCGATTTCGCATGGGCCGAGACTAACGAAGACAAGTGGGACGCAGACAAAGACGGTGTGCTCGAGGGGAGACAACACCATACGTTGGATGTTGAGCTGTTCGGCCCCAGTTCGTGGCTGGGAGGATTCTACCTGGCTGCACTCAAAGCTGGGGCGGAGATGGCGGAGTTCCTCGGCGAGAAGGAAAAGGCGAAGGAGTATCTATCCGTCTTCGAGAGGGGCAAGAGATGGGTCGATCAGCATCTCTTCAATGGAGAGTATTACCATCAAATCGTTGACCTCAAGGATAAGACGATCCTGGAGAGATTTGATGCTGTTGGATACTATTGGAACGAAGAAGCAGGTGAGATCAAGTACCAGATCGGCGAGGGCTGTGCGATCGACCAGGTTCTCGCCCAGTGGCATGCCAATATCTGTGGCCTTGGTGAAGTCTTTGACAGGGAGCAGACCCGGAAAGCCCTGCGGTCAATCTACAGGAACAACTTCAAGAAAAACATCGGTGAGTACTTCAACTCGTGTCGTCTGTATGCAGTGAATGATGAGGCCGGGGTAGTCATATGTGAGTGGCCGGAGGGAGTCTACAAGCCAGCAGTGCCACTTACGTATGCCAGTGAGACTATGAACGGATTCGAGTATCAGGTCGCCATTCATATGATTCAGGAGGGCATGGTAGACGAAGGCCTCGAGATTGTGAAGGCAATACGTGACCGGTATGACGGGGAAAGGAGAAACCCGTGGAATGAGTTCGAGTGCGGGAGCAACTACGCGAGGTCCATGGCGAGTTATGCATTGCTCCCTGCCCTGAGCGGGTTCGAGTTTGACATGGTCAGTGGGGTTGTTGGTTTCGATCCGGTTCCCGTTTCGAGTGCTCCAACCGACCGGTTCGTCGCCTTCTGGTGCCTGGATTCGGGATGGGGTGTGTTTGGCCTGGACAAAGACGGTTGCGAGATCAAGGTCCTGTACGGCGAGCTAAATGTACGGGAATTCAGGATCCCCTCAGCTGCAGATCGAGTCATCGGACGGGTGTCAGTATCCGGCGCCGACGTCGGGTTCGAGCGGTCGAGTCGGGGCATTCTGTTCGGGTCGCCCGTCAGAATAGAGAAGGGGTCGTCGCTCAGCATCAGCTTTGCGTAGTGCGTGTGTCGGGCGGGTCTCGACGCGTCGCGGTGAATTTGTTTGCGCACGGGACTACGGGATCTACTTCGGGTGCCTGACACGACACGATTCGTTGGATCAAAAGAGGACCAGCATGGGGCATGCGGAGTATGCCCAGAGAGAGAGCGACTTCGACAACCGATTGTACTGTCCATTACACAGTGAACACAACAGGGATCTATATCACTCTGATGTCAGGGAAAGACGGGGTGTCAAGAACGAGATGGGTGACACGGGCGAACTGGCTCGAGTCGAGGGGCTGACGTTCGATATTCAGCGATACTCGATACACGACGGCCCAGGAATTCGCACGACCGTGTTTCTCAAGGGCTGCCCGTTGAGATGCAGATGGTGCCATAACCCTGAATCGATGGGCCGTGAACCAGTGCTGTTCTTCACCAGGCAGAGGTGCATTGGGTGTGGAACGTGTAGGACAGTGTGCCCTAATGCAGCTGCCGGACAGGGAGGAGAGGAGTCGATTGACAGAGATCGGTGCCGGGTCTGCGGCAGGTGCGCCGAGGCTTGCCCACCACGCGCACTCGAGATTGTCGGTCGCGTCCAATCGGTCGCTGACGTGATGGAGGAGGTTGAGGCCGATATCCCCTTCTACGAGAAATCCGGAGGCGGCATGACCGTATCAGGAGGCGAGCCGTTGGCTCAGCCGAGGTTTCTGAAAGCACTGCTCGAGTATGCCAAGCTACACTCAGGCTTGCACACAGCGATCGACACCTCCGGATACTGCAGATACGAAGTCCTGGAGTCAATTCTGCCGTTTACTGATCTCATTCTCTACGATATCAAGCACATGGACTCGTCCCGCCATAGAGAGCTCACGGGCGTCCCCAATGAGCTGATCCTCGAGAACCTCCGTCGAGTTGCCGGATCAGATGTGTCGCTAGACGTTAGAGTTCCGGTGATACCGGGCTGCAATTCGGAGTCCGAGAACATGGAGAGAACGGCCATGTTCATCGCGACACTGCCTAAGCAGCCGACAGTGACTCTTCTACCTTACCATGCCCTCGCTGGGAACAAGTATCAGAAGATGGGGATAGCCTATCAGATGGAGGGTGCTGGAGGGCAGGAGAGGGAGTCTCTTGTTGAGCTGAAAGAGCTCTTCGAGAGATATGGACTCACCGCCAGACTGCTTAGCGATGCGGCTGCTCGCCCGTAACGCCGCATCACGTGGGAGGTCAGCAGACCTACGAGATCATCTAGTAGAGGGAGGCACCACGGCATACTGCATCTCATGTTTAGGGGCACGCCGTTCGGCCTGAGGCATGGCAGCGCATACCGATCGGGCGGGCCCGAGTGGGGAACTCGCCCGGTCTGCCGGAAGCGGTAGCGGAGGAGCTCAGGGAACTCAACCGCGAGTATCAGGCGAGGATCAACGAGTCCCATAGGCGACGTTGGGAGATCATCAAGGAGGCGGGAGTCCGCGCCACTCGCTACAGCTGGAAGTTCGACCAGTACTCAGGATGCGAATCGATCTTCGGCAACCACACAGAGATAAGGATCGACTTCTACGAACGAACGACAGGCAAGATGGCGGACTACTTCATGTACCGCATGGGAGGCAAGGGCCTCTCGGATCAGCTAGGGGCGCCGGACGACCTCCACGAGAAGGCATTTGCGCGGGTTGTCAGAGAGTTCAGTGAGAAGTACGGACCCGACTTCGACCAGATCACTTACGTGTCCATCACCGATGGGTTGGTGTTACATCTCCTCGAGAAGGTAGAGGAGACCGTGAGCTAGGAGGAGAAGGAATCTCACTCGTAGCGTAGAAAGACATCGTACCGTCGGGAACGTTCCCGAGAACCAGCTCTTGACGTACTGACCTATTCTCTTGGGGTACTGACGTACTGGGGAAGAGGAGTTCACATGGCTGAAAACTCAGAAAGCAGCACCGTCTCCGGCATCGATCGAGCCCAACGTCTCAACAGCAGCGTTCGAGCCGAGCGTCTCAAGAAAAGCGTTCGCAAGCTCAGGGACTTCTACGATATGAAGCCCGGGGCGCCGATCTACCAAACGGAGTTCGGCTATTATTGCCTTGACCGCTGGAAGCGGGAAGGACACATCACCGACAGCACTGATCTCAATGAGCTGTTCGGATTCGACGAACCTGGCAGCTACTCCCTGTGGCAACTGGGGTGGTGCGAGGCTGCGTTTTCGCCCAGTTTTGAGGAAAAGGTCCTCGAGGTGCGCGGAGACCACGAGGTTGTGCAGGACTGTGCCGGGCGTCACCTCTTGTGCTTCAGAGGACGGCGGAGCGGGTTCATGCCCGAGTACATCGACCACCCTGTGAAGGACATGAAAACCTGGGAGGAAAACTGCAAGTGGCGGCTTGACCCGTGCTCTCCGGAGCGGCTGCCCGGGATACAACGTCAGATCCAGGAGGCTGTCAAGGCCGAAGCGGAAGGAAAGCTGATTGTCCAGAACGTCATCGGAGGCTACATGTATCTCCGCAGTCTGATCGGTCCGGCGGAGGTACTGTACAAGTTCTATGACGAACCCGACTTGATTCACGACTGCATGCAGACGTGGCTTGAGCTTGCCGACGCCGTGATAAGCCGCTTTCAGCAGCACGTCACACTAGACGAGCTGTTCCTCGCCGAAGACATCTGCTTCAACCACGGTCCGCTCATCTCGCCCGACATGATGCGGGAGTATCTCTTTCCGTACTACCAGCAACTGATCGCTAATGTGAAGTCCAGACAGATAGACAAGAGTCGGCAGTTACACATACAGATCGATACAGACGGGTTCGCAGTCCCTGCTATTCCGGTCTACAAGGAAATCGGCATGGACTACATGTCGCCCTTTGAGGTCGCGTCCGGTTGCGATGTGGTAGAAGTTGGGCGGCAGTATCCAGAGCTGCGGATAAGGGGAGGCTTCGACAAGCGCATCCTGGCGCAGGGCAAGAGTGCCATTGATCGCGAGGTGGACCGCATTATGCCGGTCATGCAGGCACGCGGCGGCTACATCCCCTGTTGCGATCATGGAGTGCCTGAGGAAGTCGACTTCGACGACTACATGCACTTCCGCAAGAGGATGCTCGAGTTCGCGTAGCAAGGCCACCGCTAGCTAAGGCTGCGGCAGGGCCAGCACTGATGTGGACGGTAGCGTGACCGCCGACCAAGGTTGCAGCAGGATCGCCACTAAGGAGCGCTGCGGCAAGACGGCCACTGACGAGCACCGTTGCGCGGCCGCCGCTGACTAAGGCTGTCACAGAACCAGTTCTGACTAGAGCTGGAGCGAACGAAGAATTCTTGGCACAGGCAGAAGGAGTTCCACTCCAGGTGTGGAAGTACGAAGTGCTTTCGGGAACGTTCCCGACAACTCCGCGAATGTCAGCTTCGCAGCTCCACTCCGGAGTCTCCACCTACTCTCTTGCGTGCCTGACTGTTGTTACATAGTCTAGACCGTGCCTAGACCAGGTCCGGACCAGATCTAGACCTGGCACTAGACCGGACACTAGGCCAGGCACGCAGGACCACAAGGCTACCAAGGAGGCCATTCGTGGTGCGCATTAGGCGGAAAAGGGGCCTTCGGCTAACGCTACAACAGCGGCGTGACCTGGTTGGGTTGTCTTTCACCTTGCCCCTGATCGTGGGGTTTGTGTTGTTTTTCCTGTACCCGTTTGCCCAGTCACTCCTGTATAGCTTCAGCAAGCTGACCATATCTCGAGAGGGCATTGCTCTCGATTATGTCGGGTGGGCCAACTACCGTGAGGCGTTGCTGGTCCATCCGGAGTATGTGCGTGTGTTGACCGAGACCATCGTCAAGATGGTGGTAGACGTCCCTCTGATCCTTGCCCTGAGCTTCTTCGCTGCCCTGCTTCTCAACCAGAAGTTCAGGGGCCGACTGCCTGTGCGAGTGATCTTCTTTCTTCCGGTCATCTACGGCGCCGGCGTCATTCTCAAGATGGAGTCTACCGACTACATGATGTTGCTGCAATCGACTCATGCAGGGGCTAGAGGCGAAATGATCAGTGTGGGAGCGAGCCTTCGCAGCTTCTTGATGCAGGCCAAGCTTCCGGAGGCTTTGCTTCTCTACATCATGCAAGGAATAGCTCGTGTGCCCGAACTCGTGCGCTCTTGCGGAGTCCAGACCCTCGTCTTCCTGGCTGGGCTGCAGTCTGTTCCGCCCGCGCTGTTTGAGGCTGCCGACGTTGAGGGCTCGACTGCCTGGGAGAGCTTCTGGATGATCACTCTGCCCATGATGAGTCCACTCATCCTGACGAACGTTGTATACACCGTCGTCGACTTCTTCACGTCTGGGAGGAGTGCTCTGCTGGGTTTGGTTCAAAAGACCGCCTTCAGCAGCGGCTCCAGCTATGGTCTGAGTGTGGCTATGTCCTGGATCTACTTCGCGGCGATAGGAGTTATCTTGGCTACCACTATTGGCGTGATCTCGCGGAAGGTATTCTACCATGAGTGAGACGGTCAACACACGTAAGAAACATCTGCACAAAGCCATGCGTGTAGGGATCGCCGCGCTTCGCACGATCGTCCTCGCCGGGATTTGCTATATCATACTACTTCCGATCCTGACCAAGCTCTCGTCTTCATTCATGTTTGAGACTGACTTGTATGACCAGACTGTGCGGTGGATACCGAGGCACTTCACCCTGGACAACTACAAGCTGGTATGGCAATACATGCGCTACCCGGAGGCGTTTGTTCACTCGCTGCTTCTCTCGTTGGTCGTGGCTGTCCTGCAGCTCGCGGCATGCACATCGATAGGCTATGGGCTTGGCAGGTTCCACTTCAGGGGTGTCAACCTGCTCTTCTCAATCGTGGTGTTCATGATGATCGTGCCGCCCCAAACCATCATGATACCGCTGTACCTGAACTTCCGATACTTTGACCTGTTCGGCGTGCTGCCGGATCCGGGACTCAACCTAATAGGCACGCATTGGCCATTTGTGCTGCTGTCCGTGACCGGCACGGGTCTCAGGAACGGGCTTTTCATCTACATCATGCGGCAGTTCTTCAAAGGGATGCCGAAAGAGCTCGAGGAGGCTGCTTACGTAGATGGCGCGGGTCCTTATGTGACCTTCTACAGGGTCATGCTGCCGAGTGCTGGACCGGCTCTGGTTATCGTATTTCTCTTCGCTTTCGTCTGGCAGTGGAATGACAGCTACCTGACAGGCATGTTTCTGGGTGGCAAGACGGTGCTGCCGGTCATGCTGGAGTCTCTGCTGTTCAACCTGGGGCCTGGCGGAGGAGGCTATGCCCTGCAGATTACGGGTCAATACGCGTCACTCATCAACAACACCGGGATGCTCTTGTTCATGGCGCCCTTGCTCCTGCTCTACACTGTGATGCAGCGATACTTCGTTGAGAGTGTGGAGCGGAGCGGGATTGTCGGGTAGAGAAGCGCGGATGGGAGAGTCACGTCGCCAAGCAGAGGTTACATCGCCGAGAGGGAGTTTCGGGCGGCCACGGCCAGGAAGCGGGCCCAAGCCAGGTCGAGTCGAATCGCCACAAGGGAGCTTCAGGCGGCTAGGAAGCGGGCTCAGGTGGAGTCAGGTCGTCGAGACGGAGTCAGATCGTCGAGATGGAGTCACATCGGCTAGAGGAGGATCAACATGGCCAACATCAAGAACACAGCTAGACCAGAGCTAGTCGTCGATGAGAAGGGTGAGAAGATCCTGGGCGCTGACCCTCACGTGCTGCTGGCTGACGACGGCTATTTCTACATGTACACCACGTTTCAGTTCGGAGAGTTGCCGACGTGGAGGAGCAAAGACCTGAAGTCATGGGAGAAGCTACCGTCCGCTCTGTCGCCTAGACCGTATCTCGACACCGGAGATGCAGATGGCGCAAAGCCGAAGCTCCTGTGGCAGAACTGGGGACCTGATGTCTACAGGTTTGGCGATGGATACGTGATGTTCATCTGCAGCTATGTGTCGAGCGACGAGCCAACCAAGCATCTGCCGCTCGAAATGTCCGTGTTTGCGGCCTACAGCGAGAAGCCGACTGGCCCGTTCGAGAGGTTTGTCAAGATCATGCCAAGGGATGGGAATCCACACGGTCCTCATTCTGTCATCAACGACGATCCACCGGAGGTCATGGCCCGTCCCGACTACGACCACCACGCCGTGTTCCGCGTGGATGCGTATATGTTGACAGACCCAGTCACTGGCCGGGACTATCTAGCCTATACGTCATATGGTTCTGCAATGGTCGACGGGGAGACAGGCAACCACATTCACCTGTTCTGGTTCAAGAACCCACGATTCGAGGATGGGCCTCAAGGGCCTGGGCTCTATTACGACTACGTTCCCGAAGAGAGGTACTACCTGTCAAACCCTCATAGGTGGCCGGAGTTCGACGTGCCGACATGTCTGGACAAGTACGGTCAGCCATGGAGGCCGACCGGGAAGGCGCTTGGATGGCCTGAGGTTCCCATCACGCGTGCGGTTACGGAAGCTCCTGTGCTGGTCTACAGGGATGGTTGGTATCACTTCTTTTTCTCTGCAAACACTTGGGATTCGCCGGGCTACCAGATACTCGAGGTCAAGGCGAAGCAGCTCAGGCATTTGGACATCACAGTGCGAGGCAGCCTTCAGCCGGGTGACGTAGAGTACCGGATCTTCCAGGAGCCGGAGGCAGGGGAGCAGTGGCACAACTACGGAAGCGGTGGCGCGGTTCAGGATAAGGACGGCGCGTGGTGGTACTACATGCATTGCCTGCCCCGGGGCGAGATTCGGTATCTCGCCAGAAAAGCTGTTGAATGAGGAGATGAGTCCGTTGCCCGTGAAGGAGGTGAGGTTCGGGCTCTGAGAATGAGGTTCGACATCGGCAACAAGATAGAGCATCACTTCGAAGTTTAGGAGGGGAGATCAGTGAGAAGAGCTGGACTTAGTCTATTGGTCGCTGGTATGATACTGCTTCTAGTTGGAACAGCCGTTGCGGCTAACCCCTACGGCACAGACTACGACTTCAAGGGCCAGACAGTCTACTTCTGTTCGTGGGTTCCCGGTGTACCCGGAAGATTCCTCGAAGGCGGCGAGGCAGAGGGCCGTCTGGAGCAAGCAGAAGCTCTGTTCAACGTCAAGATAGAGTTCATTGCCCCGGGAGCGTACGACCAGATCGGTCAGGCGTATATTGCAAGACTGATGGCCGGCGAATCAGTTCGTGACGTATGGCACCTGCAGAACCTCTGGGGCTTCTTCGACGTGGGCCCTGCTGGCGCTCTCTATCCTCTGAACGAGATCTACGCCAGTATACCTGACTTCCAGGTAAGCGGCCTCTCAGAGACGATGTCTCTCAACGGAGAGATCTATGCCATGGAGCTCGGATCTTCGTCCGCTGACAACCGCTACCTTGACCTAGGGCTTTACATGGTTGCGTACAACAAGGAGTTGCTCGAGCGCGAAGGTCTGCCTGACCCCCACGAGCTATGGGCAAATGGCGAATGGACTTGGGAAGCGATGACGGAGATCGTTTCGAAGGCGACCCGCGACACGAACGGTGACGGCCAGACTGACCAGTGGGGCGTGAACCTCATCCCGCCCGAGGCCTTCATCCTTTCTGCCGGCGGCTTCCCCTATACACAGGGTGCTGATGGCAAAATGGTGTTTGCCTATGACAGCCCTCAAGTGATCGGGGCCCTCACCCAGATGGCAGCGTGGAGGCAGGCGGGGTATCAGCATGACAGCTGGCACTTCGATGGGTTCAAGAACGGCAACGTCGCACTTGCCTTCGGCGCGATGTGGCTACTCGCTGACATCAGGCCGAGCATGGAGTTTGAGTATGGCGTCGTGCCATATCCTTTGGCTCCTGGCGAGACCGAATACCACTACATCACTCACGCCTTGGATTTCAGAGCAATACCGGTCAATGCTGAGAATCCAAGAGCCTTGCTAGCGCTCAACGCGTTCCTGTTCGACGATGGTCCCGAGGCCGTTGAGCAGTACAACCGCGTGCAGATGGGCCGCCTTGCACCGAACCGGGAAACCGGCGTAGTGTTGCAGGCCGCCATCGAGGCATGGAAAGGCGAGACCGTTCTGCCTGGCTATACTCATCCGCTCTTCGCGCAGGTACTGACTCCCGCTATGTGGCAGGTGCTGAACGGCGAGAAGACAGCAGCAGCAGCGATGGCAGAGATCCGCCCTGTGGCTCAGGCTCTCATCGACGACATGTTCAACCAGTAGGCCTTCGCAGGGCATTTCGCACTGGCTCCTGTGCGGTACTCCGCACAGGAGCCTCTACTAACCAGGACCTGGACGTATTAGTCATCGGAAGAGCTTGCGATTGGATGAAACGGCGCTGATTACGGCGATTGGCTCGATCGGGGCTCTGGAGGGATTGGTCGTGGGAAGAGCTCGAGGTATGGTTGTGGTTCAGAGCGCTGTCAGGGCTCGTAGCTTGGTTGGAGTTCAGAGCTCGGCCAGCGCCCGGAGTGTTGTCGGGTTTCAGAGCATGGTTGTCGTTTCGAGCATGATTGTGATCCTGATAACAACGAGTTTGGTGGGGTGGACTGCTGTGACTTCTGCTGGCTTTGTTCCCAACAACCCGGTAGGCGGCATTACCGGCATTGGCGACCCGTGGGTGCTCAAGCACAACAACAAGTACTACCTCTACGCTACCTCCGACACAGCAGTAGGCTTTCGAGTATGGGAGTCAAGCGACCTCGTGGAGTGGGAGCTGAAAGGTCTCGCCTACATTTACTCTCCGTCGCTCACCAAGGAGGGTTCCTGGCGGCCTGGAGTGACTGATTTCTGGGGACCTGAGGTCATCTTCTACCAGGGACGATTCTACATGACCTACTGTGCGAAAGACGTCGATGGCTTCCGCAAGATTGCCATCGCGGTCAGCGATGATCCGCTCGGTCCTTTCCGGGATGTCCGCGCACCATTGTTCGAGGAAGAAGCCAGTTTCATAGACGGTTCTATCTTCATTGATGACGATGGGACGCCGTACCTGTATTTCACCAGGGAGTGGACCACCAATAGGGTGCGGGGCATACCGATGAGCGAGATCTACGTTCAACGAATGAGTCCCGACCTGCTCAGCCTGGAAGGCGAGCCGATTCTGGCTCTGCGGCCAACCGAGAAGTGGGAGATGGTAAGCTGGAGCGCGGGCTTTGTGCTGGTCGAGGGTCCGTGTGTCATCAAACACGACGGCACCTACTACCTCATGTACTCAGCCAATGGCTACAACTGGCGGGAGTACTCTATCGGCTACGCTACTGCCCCCTCACCTACCGGTCCATGGACGAAGTATGAGGGAAATCCGATCCTCGCTGCGGACCTGAGCATAGGCGTCTCCGGACCTGGGCACAACTCGGTCACTCGATCGCCTGACGACAGCGAGCTCTTGATTGTCTATCACATCCATACCAACCCCAAACGCCCGAGCGGCGACCGATCTGTCTGCATTGACCGGATGTACTTCGAAGACGGGGTACTCATCGTAGATGGACCGACTATGGGTCTACAGAGCGAGTAGCCACGCGACGATAGGGAAACAGGCAGAGCGAGCAGACACACCAAGATGCGAAACAGACGGAGGACCGACGAATGACAACAGCCCTGAATGACCCGCAATACATCGAGATGAGAGACAGGCACATGGCCCGCCTCAGCGCAATATTCGGTGCTCGGAGTGTGGACAAGGCAGTCGATCAGCCTGCAAATCGGCGCGATGACCAACCAGCAGGTGGGCCAAAAGGTCGGCCGCGAGATCAGCTGTTCATTTTGAACGGCATCTATGGTTCAGGCCAGGCCGACCCTTACACTGAACCCGAGCTCTGGGTCAATCAGGCGCTGGAGAGCCTAGTCAGCAAGGTGGATTTGCTCCGTGACCAAGTGACATTTCGACCTTTAGCTGTGGAATATGGACCTTACGGAGTGCACTTCATAGATCGCATCTTGGGTGCGGAAGTATACGTCGATGAAACGTCAAGGCAGTGGTACAACCGTTACTGCGAGCATGAGGTCGGCGAACTCGCACATCCAGACCTCGATTCGGACAGCACCTGGCGACTGGCAAAGCGTGCTGCCCTTGAGTTCGTCAGAAGTGGAGCCAAGCTGCCGTACTTCGGCTTGCCGACTCTGTCTAGCGCCCTCAACACGGCTGTCAACATCTATGGAGAACAGATTCTCGTGGCAATGTACGAGAGGCCGGAAGCCGCAAGACGAGACCTGCAAATCATCACCGACTTGATCTGTGAGCTACACGCTTGGTACAGGGCCAACATCCCTTTCAGTCAGCTGCAGCCCGTCGTCGCTGCGCACCGCACTCAGCCTCCGGGGTTCGGGCAGATCTGTGGCTGTACAACCCAGCTGGTCTCGCCTTCGGTTTACCGGGACATGATAGCGCCGCTGGACGACCAGGTTCTGTCGGTTTACCCGAATGGCGGAATGATTCATCTGTGCGGCTCGCATACTCAGCACATTCCAGTATGGAGAGATATGAAGTCGCTTCGTGCAGTCCAGCTAAATGACAGGGCTGCTCTGGACCTAGAGGCATACTTCCATGGCCTCAGAGACGACCAGATCATTTACGCAAACCTCTTTGATGGCATGCCGCTGGAGAAGGTCTTGGAGATCACCGGGGGGGAGAGGGTCGTGATCGTCGGCGACGTCAAGTGATGCCTACTGACCTCATGTGACCCCAAGTGAAGACCCGGGCGGTCTACCCAAGGCGGCTAGTGGATGCGCTGTTGATGTCGGCGGTCGGTCCCCAGTGCCAGAGCACAGGGGCTGTGCCGCCGGTTTTTTATCGAGTTCCGAGTCAACCCGACAGAGATCTCAGTGTCTGCTGCGGGAGTCCGAGCGACTCCCGTTCGATTAGCCTGCAGGGGATCCTTTGGAGTCGTTCAGTCGGCGGGAGGTCAGCGGCATCGCCAACGATGGCATCGATCAGAATCTCAGCTGCACGTTGGCCAATCTCCTCGAGCGGGACATGGACGGAGGCTATGTTTGGATTGACACTGACTGCCACGTAGCTGTCATTGAACCCAACGACGGCTATGTCTTGGGGCACTCGCTTCCCGACATCTCGTGCAGCGCTTATCACACCTGCAGCGATATGATCGTCGCCCGCAAAGAAGCCGTTCACTTCCGGCCTCGTCTCCAAGACCTCCATCGCTTTCTTGTAGCCGTCACTGGAGGTCCACCAATCGGCGTAGTGGATGATCGGAGAACAGTGACCCTCAATCGCGTCCAGATAGCCGCGCACTCTCTCCTCTGATACAAGCCAATCCTGAGGTCCCATGATGACTGCTACTTGCCTGTAACCGCGATCGATCAGACTCTTGGTTGCTATGTATCCACCTTGGCGGTCATCGATCACGACACTCGGCACATCGTCGCAGATCGCTACTGCACATACGGTCGGGATCTTCCATTTGCTGACCGGCAGCCTCACCCTGCGGGCGGTGTCTCCGGTGGCATAGATCACACCTGATATGTTGTTCAGGAAGTCCGTGACTCCATCGGGGTCACCGCTCTCTGCAAGGAGCAGGATAGGAATGAAGCCTCGCCTGCGCGCCACCTGGTTCGCCCCGTATATGACCTCCGTGCTGAGGAATCCCCTGATCTCCTCGAGGACCACGGCGATGGTGTTCTTACCTCCGGTCTTCAGCGCCCGGGCGTTGGTGTTGATGTGGAAACCCATTCTCTCGCATACAGCTAGGACTCTTGCGCGCGTGTCGCTGCTGATGCCAGGCATGTTGTTTATGGCTCTCGACACGGTGCTCTTGGAGACCTTGGCTTGCCTGGCGATGTCATGCAGGGTCAGACCCGAACTCACTGACAGAACCTCCGAGATCGTATGTGAGGGTATATGAGGAGGAACATCCTAAGTTCATATGATCTTCTATTCTGTGCGAATGCACATGTTCCTGTGTCAATTCTAGAAATCGCTCTCAGTAGAGCAGGTTAGGCCTTGAATGACATCTCTGATTCCGGGTTCCTGAAGCTCGGACAGAAGGAATCTGGCTCGGCGCGTAGAAAGACACTCTATCGTCGGGAACGTTCCCGAGCTACCGAACAGGAGTCCAAGACGTACTTACGAGAGGGCTGAGCACAGGGTGGGAGCACTGAAATCGCGCATCGCGGCCGTCATTGCCCTGGCATTGCTGCTGCTTGTCAGTGGCAACGGCGAGAGCTCCCACGTAGTTCCCTACCGCAACTACGGCTACAACTTCTGGGGCGAAGCCCGCCCAGCTCCCCAGGCCTATCTCTTGGCCCGCGAAGTCGATACCAGCAACCTAGGTGCAGGCAAGCTCAACAACCCGCAGGACATGGATGTCTGCGGCGACAGTGTTTTCGTCCTGGACACTGGCAACCACCGGATCATCCGCCTCGACAGCGACTGGAACCTGGTCGCTGTGATACGTGAGTTCGACAACAACGGCAGTACCGATCGCTTTCTCAACCCTCGAGGCCTGTTTGTCACTGATAGCAGAATCTTCGTTGCCGACACCGGCAACCGCCGCATCGTAGAGCTGGACCACAGCGGCCGCTTTATCAGAGAGATCGGCCCGCCGGTGTCCGGGGTTGACGGCATTGCATTCGACAGCGGGCAGTACAAGCCTGACAAGGTGGCAGTGGACCGGGTCGGCCGGATTTTCGTAGTCGCTGCTGGCGAATACGACGGGATACTCGAGTTCGACGTCGATGGTCGCTTTGTGGGGTACATAGGTGCACCTCGGGTCACGCCCAGTGTCGCAGACTACTTCTGGAGACGGCTGGCCACTAGGGAACAGCTCGAGCAGATGGCTCTTTACGTGCCCACCGAGTTCAGCAACCTCACCACCGACGAGAAGGGCTTCTTATACGCTACCGTCTCCAGCAGTTCGGTTCAGAGTGCGGATATGGTGAAGCGGCTGAATCCGAGTGGGACCGATGTGCTGCGCAGACAAGGATTTTTCCCGCCCATGGGTGACGTGCAATACCCGAACCTCTGGGCTCCAGTCTCCATGGCCGGCCCCTCGGTGTTGGTGGACGTTGCCGTGATGAAGTACGGGATCTACAGCGTCCTCGACCGGACTCGCGGTCGAGTGTTCACCTATGACAGCAACGGCAATCTTCTCTTTGTCTTCGGCGGACGTGGAGAGCAATACGGCACAACCAAGAACCCTGTAGCCCTCGCCCAGCTAGGAGACAAGATGTTGATTCTTGACAGCGCGACGAACTGCATCTCTGTCTTTGAGCCGACGGACTACGCACGGGCCATATATGGCGCTATCGCGTCGTACAATGCAGGACTGTACGACGAGTCAGCCCGATTGTGGAATGTAGTGCTAGCTCACAACGCCAACTTCGACCTGGCGTATACCGGCATCGGCCGGGCCCTCTTCCGCAAAGATGACTTCACAGGAGCTATGGCCAACTTCCGTCTGGGCCAAGACCGGGTCGGGTACTCGAAAGCGCTGGCCTACTACCGCAGAGAGGTCATTGAGGAATGGCTGGGGTCCGTCGGCCTATCGGCGTTCGTCGTGATAGGTCTGGTCTGGTTTGTTCTTCGAAGGCGAAGAGCGGGCTCGAGGCAGAGGAAGGGAGATCCTACTGGGGCCTTCACCGAGGCCCATACTGGCGACCCTGCTGGCAGCCGGACTGGAGGCTCGGTTGGAGTTCCTTCTGGCAGCCCCGCTGCAGATCGCACCGGCGATCTGACTAGAGGCTCCAACGCATACCGCACCGGAGGCCTCAATACAGGCTCCATCGCATACCGCACCGGAGACTTCAACACAGGCTCCACCGCAGACTTCACTGGACGCCCGACTGTTCACCCGACTGTTGAAGTGCGTCGCACAAGAACGAGCTCTACCCTGGACGCTCTTCGATACTCGCTGTACGTCGTCCTCCACCCCTTGGACGGCTTCTGGGCCCTGAAGCACGAAAAGCGCGGGAACCTGGCCTCTGCGACTATCCTCCTGATGCTGGCATCTGCGAGCTGCGTGTTCCTGCGGCAATACAGCGGATTTCTGTTCAACTACCGCGATCCTTCAGGGTTCAACGTCCTTACTGAGTTCGCGAGCATTCTAGTGCCGTTTGCACTGTGGTCCCTGGTAAACTGGGCTTTGACCACCCTGATGGAAGGAAAGGGCACATTGAGGGAGATCTACATTGCTTCCGCCTATGCCCTGACGCCTCTGGTGCTGGTCAATGTCCCGTTGACAGTCTTGAGCAACGTCATGATCCTGGAGGAAGGAGCGTTCTACACGCTGTTCCTCACCATGTCGGTTGCGTACGTGGCTGTGCTGCTCTTCCTGGCGACCATGGTGACTCACGACTACGATTTCCTGAAGACCGCATTTGCCGTGCTGCTGATCGTCGCGGGCATCGGCATTGTGATCTTCATTGGCCTGTTGTTCTTCGATCTAATAGACCACATGGTTGGCTTTGTCAACGACGTATACATGGAGCTTGTCTTTAGGCTATGATTCCAGCTGTGAGGATGATAGCAAGGTGAAGTGGCGAGTTGCCCGTGCAGCTCTCATGGCAATAATACTGACTCTGACGTTCTCGGTGCTGGCCTATGCCGCGCTAGCGGTTCCGGTGCAAGCCAGTGCCGCACCAGAGGGCTTCAATCTGGTGGCCGAGAACGAGTCTCTTCGGCTGTACATTCATCCCGGCACGGCTGAGATAGCCATCGAGGAGATAGCAAGCCACACCCTGTGGTTCTCCAATCCTGTCGATAGGAGGACAGAGGAGCGCATCGCACGGGGGCAAACCAAGGACCAGCTCTCAGCCCAGTTTACAATCTCGTACTACACCCCGGCTGGGGAGCAGCGGCTCATGGACAGCTACAACGAGAGCATCAGATACGGACAATACGAGATCATTCCGCTGGACAATGGGATCCGAGTCCGCTACGACCTTGGGAAACGCTGGAAAGATACGGATTACCTCCCCGTCATGATTCGTGCAGACCGATTCGAGTCACTGATTCTCGAGAGAATTGACAGCTCCAAGGACAGGAAGTTCGTTAGGGATAGCTACTACCTCATTGCGCTCGAGCCGCTGGGCCCTGACGACGAACCTATGCCTGATCTGTATGGGCTGAACGCCAAGCAGCTCTTCGGCGACTACAAACTGGTGCCGAAGCAGGACATGAGCAGCCGGACCGTGGAGACTCTCCCTCGCCTGCTCGCCGATCAAATTGTCGGACACCGAAAGGACATGAGTCAGCGCAGCCACGTGCAGTTTCGTGATATCGAGCAGTTGACTGAGCCCACGTACATCCTGAGAAACGACCTCATGAGCTGGGACTATGACGACCTGGTGAAGATCCTCAAGGAGATCGGCTACACCCCGGAACAAGCAACAGCGGACCACGAGGAGAACCACCTCGATCCTCCGATTCCCAACGTCCAGACGTTCAGCGTGACGATCGAGTACACTCTGGATGGGAATGACCTAGTCGTTCGAGTCCCGGTAGACGAGATCGTGTATCCTGATTCAGTAGTCAACGAACTCGGACGACGTGTCACCTACCCAATACACACGATCAGGCTGCTTGAGTACTTCGGTGCGGCGGGCATATCCGAAGAAGGGTATATCTTCGTTCCTGATGGATCCGGCGCCCTGATCAACCTGAATAGCAACAGGCTTTACGCTGCGCCTTTTAGCATACCAGTTTACGGCCGGGACAACGCCGTTGCGCCGACGACCGAGCGCGTCCGGTACACGTCGCAGGCATACCTCCCGGTGTTCGGCATCAAGGCGGCAGATAGGGCGTTCTTGGCTATCATAGAGGACGGTGAGTCACTGGCAAGCATCAGGGCGGACATAGCTGGGAGAACCAACTCCTACAACACCGTCCACTCTGAGTTCGTGCTGTTGCCGAGAGCTGTCACGACCCTCCAGGGCCGCGTGGATGTTGTCGTCGCCTGGCAGGCCTGGCAGGACTCGATTAATATCTTCCAGTCACGCCTCCCTAGCTGCGATATTGTAGTTCGGTATGCCTTCCTCCACGACGACCAGGCGAACTACGTGGGAATGGCTCACTATTACCAGGACTACCTTGTGAACAAGCATGGGCTACGGCAAGACACAGCCCGGGAGCATATTCCATTTTACCTTGGACTCGTCGGCGCAATCGAGAGGCGAAAGCCGGTCCTCGGGATTCCTCGCACCGTGATCGAGCCCCTCACCACCTTTGATGAGGCAATAACGCTGCTCAAGAACGCAGTGGAGCGCGGTCTTGAGTCTATTGAGCTTGTCTTCTCCGGGTGGCTCAGCGGGGGCATCAACCATCGCTTCCCAGTAGGAGTCAATGTCGAAAGAGCTCTAGGCGGCCTGAATGGCTTCCTGGCACTCGCAGACTACGCCAAGAGCGCAGGCATCGGATTCTCGCCAGAAGTCGGTTTCATAAACGTATACCCGACCGGATGGTTTGACGGGTTCTCTCCGACCGCGCATGCCTCGCGATTTCTCAATCGACGAACCGCTAAAGTATCTGGCCACAATCCTGCTACGATGCAGACAGGCTACGATACTTCCGCCTATGTCCTGTCACCGGCGGTCTTGCCGTCTGTGGTCGAGCGCTTTATGAGCGCATATAAGAAGTATGGCGAGCGTGGCGCCAGCGGGATTGCTCTGAAGGACATGGGCACAGAGGTCAACTCCGACTTCAGAGAAGACAAAGACAAGCTCGTAGACAGGCAACAGGCCCGCAACGCCATTGCCGGGCAGCTCGAAGTGATCCGGTCTGCTGTGGAGAATGTTATCATAGACGGCGGCAACGCGTTTACTCTGCCTTACGTGGACAGCATCGTCAACGCGCCGCTGTGGGACAGCGGGTTCAAGATCACAGATGAGAGCGTTCCTTTCTATCAGATCGTGGTCCACGGGTTCGTCGGCTACGCCGGTGAGCCGATCAATTTGGCCCAGGACACCCGCACAGCCAAGTTGCGCTCTATAGAGACGGGAGCGTATCCTTATTACAAGCTGTACTTCGCCGACGCTTCGAAGGTGAAAGGAACAGACTACGACTGGCTGTATGCAGCGAACTTCGCTGAATGGATCGAGGATGCGGTCGGTTTCTACCGCGAGGCAGATGCGGTGCTTGGCCGCTTCCACGGTCAGCGGATAGTCAACCATGAGAAGCTGGCGGCTGGCGTATACCGGACTACGTACGAGGATGGCGGCTCTGTGGTCGTCAACTACAACCAGGAGCCGTATGTGCTCGGCAGTGTGACGGCAGGCGGCGGTATGACGGTTGGCGCGGGGAGCTTCGCATTGGTTGAGGCGAGTAGGACGGATGCAGAAACAGGTCATAGGAGGCAGTGAGATGAATCAGTGGTCGCCTAAGCGGGCAACAGAGTGGTATGTATCCCAGCCGTGGCTGGTAGGGTGCAACTTCCTTCCGAGCACGGCGATCAATCAGTTGGAGATGTGGCAGGCTGAGACATACGACCCTGCTACGATTGACAGAGAGTTGGGTTGGGCCGAGAGCCTCGGCTTCAACACAATCCGTGTCTACCTGCACGATCTCGTTTGGCACCATGATCCGATCGGGTTTGCAGAGCGGATTGATGACTTCCTCGGGATCGCCAGTCGCCACGGGATGAGGACGCTATTGACCCTGTTCGACGACTGCCATAGGCCGGATCCCTGGCTTGGTACGCAGCCCTTGCCGGTGCCCGGTGTGCATAACTCCGGCTGGAAGCAGAGTCCAGGGGCGGTGATCGTCGAGCAGTTCCACTACAGAACAGTATCTGATGCCGTCGTAGAGCGACTGCGCAGCTACATCAAGGGCGTTCTGACCAGGTTCGGCGGCGATGACCGCATATTGATGTGGGACGTGTACAACGAGCCGGGACAGAGCGGCCACGGCGACAAGTCGTGCGAGCTGCTGAAGTTGACTTGGCAATGGGCACAGGAGGCCAGACCCTTACAACCTTTGACAGGCTGTCTCGACGGTAGCGGAAGCGCAGAGTGCATTGCGATCAACGCAGCGAACTCTGACGTCATCACGTTCCACTGCTACGACGGAAGCAAGCTCGAGCAGGTCATAATGAAGCGTAAGAGCGAGCACGATGGAAGACCGGCTATCTGCACGGAATACATGGCTCGAGAGCTCGGAACCACGTTTCAGTTCAGCCTGCCGATTTTCAAGAAGCATGGTGTCGGCTGTTTGAACTGGGGCCTCGTAGCCGGGAAGAGCCAAACGCACTTCAACTGGGAGTCTGTCCGCAGGCTGGAGGAGCTAAGAGAGCAAGGCGCTGTCCTCAGACCTGGCGACCCGATCCCTGAGCCACCTCTGTGGTTTCATGACATCTTCCGGATCGACGGGACACCATTTGACCAGAGAGAAGTGGATTTCATACGGGATATGCTCGGTGCGACCAGGGGATAGGGTGCGGATCTGTAGCGAAGCATGGCTGGCGCAATCAGACGATGGGCTGTGGATTCTATCCAGAACGCACTCTGCGCGATCAGGCAATGGGTTCGGCAACTGCTGCAGGGCTGGTTCCAAGGGGCCAGCCCTTTCAGTTAGGCGCGCTTAGCCGAGATCCTGAACTTCACAACCCCGTCGGGGCAGACGATCTCCATTTCATGTTTGCCACTACCGCCAAGGTTCCTCAGGTCGCCATCGCTCCTCACAGCCTCGAGGATCGGGAAGACCTTCATCATTGATTTGGAGCAGAAGTCCTGCGGGCAACCGTACTGACAGGTGAACGTATCTCCCGGCTCATATCCCATCCTGCAGTTGGTTGGTTTGTTGTCCGTGCCGACTGCTAGGACCGCAATCTTGAACTCCCAGTCTTCTTGATACCAACTCTTCATCCAACCACCCCCTTGACTTCATCGTAGCACAGCCGGCAGCCGGCGCGTCAATTCTGTACTGAGCGTCATTGGCGGTGCTGATAGTGGCTCGAGGTAATCGACGGACGTTTTGTGATGTTCTTTGAGTGATGGCCTCAGACTTGGTATAGTCTATCTGTGGCGCGAACACACTCGTCTACAACGTGGGCCTGGCAGTTGCCGCTCACGGATTCTCCCTGAAGAAAGCTTAGTACTAGGCCCGAAGCAACCATCCGCTACCGCCACACGTGACGTCGAGCTTGAGCACGGAGACTCGAGTAGAGGCATGAGAAGGAAACTACATCCATGTAACAGAATGTCTTCAAAAACGAAGACACACAGAGGTATATTCCATGGATATTTCTCTAGACCTTGTAAGTTTGATTCTTGGGGTAGTCTTGGGCATCAACCTTCTTCTGCTGTATCAGAGGTTCTTCAGTCCGGTGTCCAAGCGAGAGCGCACTCTCAATCAACGGATCAGGGAACTGGAGCGCAGACTTAGCGATAAGGACAAACTAATACGGAAGGCAGTGAAGTCCGTAGTTGATGAACATAGATCATCCCAATAGGGCTTGGCTGCAGAAAAGGGTGATCGACTGCCGGACTTCGCAGAAACCGCTTGAGGCGACACATGGCTAAAGGAGGTTTTCTAGATGAAGAAGAGGGTAACGAAAACAGCGGTAGCTGGTGGCGTTGGCTTTCTAGGAGGCCTGTTGCTCGAGCAGGGTCTGGAGTCGTTGACGGGATTGGACTTCGTGGACGGCGTTTTCGCAGTTGGAGGGTCTGTGCTGGCAGCGATGCATGTGAATCGAGACTTGGTAGAGGTAGCTTCAGAAAACATCAAGGCCATGTTTGGAAAGGATCCTTTGGAGATCACAGAGGACGACTGGAAGCAGTATAAGGCGAAGTACCCTAAGTCCGCTGTCTACCTGGAAAAGGCCCTAGGGGTATGAGACGGTGATGGCCTATGTTAGCTTTGCTGCCCGGGTTGCTGGTGAAGCTCGCAACCAGAGGCGCCCGGCGACTAGGGCTCATGCCGCAGTCGACTTACGTGCATGAGATCATGCAGGCCCTAAAGCGCGGCGATCTGGACGAAGCGGTCAGCGTCTACCGGCTATGCGTGAGCCGCAGGCAGGCGTCGAATATCACTGAGGTGGCGCGCGAGCTAATCGAGCAGTTCGTTGACATACGCGTCGACAAGCTGCAGAGTCGCATTGACGAGATCGAAAACATCGTGAGAGCGAGAAAGAGTCTGCATGCGAGGCTGCGACGCTGGTGGGCCAGAGTCCTAGGTTTGTTTGGGCGCAAGCCCCTGCCCGAGGCTCGAAGCGAGAGTGAGCTGAGGGCAGAGCTTGCCGAGCATAAGGCGATGATTGAGGGGCTCTTGACCATCAAGTCCTGTCTGAAGAGTGCTGGGTGAAGCGGTCCGGCTACCGCCAGCGGTCACCGCTGGTCGATGAGACGGGCTGATTGTGGCATGGGGGCGCGGGAAGGTACTCGATAGAGTCGGCACGAGTCACGGGGGAGGGGGGTCAGCTGTGTCCGCCACTCAAGTCAAACTCGACAACGCACAGCGTCAGATAGCCGAGCATATCCACGGCGGTCTTCTGGTTATGGCGCCTGTGGGTACGGGCAAGACCCTTGTTCTCGCAGAACGCATGGCGAACGCGATAGCTTCCAAGATCGAGCCGAAGCGCATACTGGGTCTCACCTTCACCAATAGGGCCTGCATGGAGATGCGTGAGAGGGTGAGGAGGCGATACCCACAGTTTGCTGGGTTGGTTCGAATCCAAACGTTTCACGGGCTGTGTGCTTCGATGCTCCGCACAGAGGCTAGATACATAGGATTGCCCTGCGATTTCGTTATCTATGACGAGGATGATTGCGTCCAAATAATCAAGGAGCTTGTCGACCGTACTGGCCGCCTACCCCCAAGTCCGTCGGGAGAATACCAGACGCTCGAGCAGCTATACCGTGACGTGGCTGGGATCATTCAAAGGGTTAAGGTTGACGCGCCACTCGAGCTTGTGGAGCACGCATGGTCGTTGAGGGAGTTGTTCCGCAGACAGTGCCCTGACTACGCATCGTGGGTCCTGCAATACCAGGAAGTCCTCGCCGACAGGCATGCGCTCGACTTCGCAGACCTGATACTGATGGTTCGGGCCATGCTCGAGAACTACCCGGACGCGCGAGAACGCTGGATGAACAGGTTTGACTTGATCCAAGTCGATGAGGTTCAGGATACCCACATGTCAGAGTACGAAGTCGTTAGGTGCCTCGCTTTGCGAACGAAGAACCTCGCCTTTGTCGGAGACACCAACCAGACCATATATGAGTGGCGCGGTTCTCAGCCGCGGGAATTGCTGAAGGCCTTTGACAGAGACTTCAGCCCTATTACAAAGCTGTCTCTGGAGGTCAACTACCGGGCGACGGAGGTCCTGGTACGAGCGGCGAATTCTGTCGCAAGCCATCTGAGGAGTGCCGCAAGCGAGGCGTACGACTCGTTCATGAGTCGGTTGCAACTGGCTGCTTCGAGCATTCTTGGCACTTCTCGGGCCGAGAAAGGAGGTCGCACCGGAGGCTGTCGGGCGTGGGCAAGTGCAGAGAAAGGTGAGAAGGTCTGCATCCGGCGCTTCGAAGATGGCGACAGTGAGGCTCAATGGGTGAGCGGCGAGATCAAGCGGATCGTCGAGACATATTCAGTTCCATATTACAGAATCGGAGTGTTGACCAGAACAAACAAGCGGGGCGCAGATGTCTCGAAAGTATTCAGCCGCGAAAATCTGCCTCACATAACAGTCGAGCAGTTCAGATTCTTCGAGCGAATGGAGATAAAGGACGCGCTGGCTTGCCTAAAGATCCTCGTCAATCCTCGGGACAGGGCCAGTGTCACCAGAGTGTTGCTGAAGCTCGCATGGCGCGTTGGAGAATCGACTATTGCCGACATCAACAGGCGAGGTGAGGAGATAGGTCTTGCGCTGTCGGACTTTGTGACCACCTCAAGCTACATACATGGCGATCCCTTCTACCGATTGCTGGAGGCATGGGACACGGAAGGCGTCGTCGTTCTCGATGTCGAGACAACAGACATCTACGCGGACGTCGTTGATGTGGTGGAGATCGCTGCAGCGCGAGTGGTTAGGGGCGAGGTGGTTGACACCTACAGAGCACTGCTTCGAAACACTGTGCCGGTAGGGCCAAGTGAAAGCATCCACCACTACAGTGATGAGTTCCTTAGAGAGAACGGCAGAGATCCCGCAGAGGTCTTTGGGGAGTTCTCCCTCTTCGTTGGCAGATCGATAGTCACAGGCCATAATGCTCACGCGTTCGACGTGCCGGTGATCGAATCGCACATGTGTCGGCTAGGCTTGCCTCGACCCGATTGGGTGTGCTACGACACCCTGGATCTGGCCCAGAGATTTGTTAAGTCACCGGGATACAGCCTCGAGGTTCTTGCCGATACGCTCGGGCTGAGTCACAAACCAACTCACCAGGCATCGGACGATGTTGGCTGTACTTGCGATCTTCTGTGTGAGTTGATACCGGAGGTAAGGAAACACGCCTCTGACAGACAAGAGCTGGTGATGAAATACGGAAGCAATCTGAAGCCGTTTGCTTCCCTGGTTGACGGCTGGCGGACTAGGGCGAAGACCGAACGACCGCCAGCTGTACTCGAAGAGGTCATGGAAACGTCAGGACTGAAACGGGTGTATGCCAAGGAATCCGACCGGCTGTACAATTTCGGCACCCTTTGCGACTTCTTCCGTGACAGGGATGAGCCTGAGATGGAGCCATGGGACGCTCTGCAGCACTTGATCAAGCTATGTGCAATTTCGACAAACGTTGATCTTCTATCTGAGGAAGACAACAGAGTGCCCGTCATCACGGTTCACCAGGCCAAAGGACTTGAGTTTGACTACGTGTTCATCGTGGGTGCTACTGATAGTGAGTTTCCGTCCTTCCGCGCTATCAGAGAGGGTAGGCATCTCGAGGAGGCTCGGATCTTCTATGTGGCCGTGACACGGGCTCGCAAGCAGTTGTTCATCACCTACCCGGCTAGAGACTGGAAATACCCGCGGAAACCGAGTCCGTTCTTGCAGTACTTCGAGCCGGAGTGTGTCTCGTATCGCTAGGGGCGTGAGTGAATTGCGGTCGATGGAGCTCAGCTTCGGATTGCGGTATAGAGCGACGACTTCATCTTGCGCCGGACCCTACTGGATCTACTGCAATGAAACGGGTTGCATCATCGGCAGTTGAGTAGCTGAGCGTTCTGCCGATGCACTTGTTACGGATCGGCGGCGTAATAGGGATTCGCGCCTTGGTCAGAACAGTGTCCGGCGATCAGTGCATTAGGGAAGCTGTAAGGATTGTATTCGATAACATAAGAACTGACCACTTTGGGCGAAATGATAACGAAAAAACTGACCACCCCGAGCCCCAATTCCTGTATCCTAGGGTTAACTGACTCTGGATACGGGAGAGATTGGAGATGTACGGAGT